>Ga0207703_10002789_pt1 | contig 14936 bp, 19 predicted proteins | sample KBSSwiS12_FD_184304 | JGI IMG/M metagenome (GOLD analysis project Ga0207703, IMG submission 184304) | Switchgrass rhizosphere microbial communities from Kellogg Biological Station, Michigan, USA - KBS Switchgrass S1-2 (SPAdes) (version 2) | ecosystem: Host-associated > Plants > Roots >... | reverse complement strand
CCGACCTGGTCGCTCAGCGAGCCTTGCCCAAGACGAACGAGATCCGGGCCGTCGCCGAAATCGGCAAGTCGAAAGCCGACGTCGAAAAATCCGAGGCCGACCTCAAGCGTGCCCGGGCCAATCTCGGTGAGCCGGGATACTCCAACTCGAAGGTTCGCCAGGCGGTGGAAGCAGTCAACCAGGCGAAGCTCGACCTGAAGAACACGATTGTCGTCGCCGCCGCGGACGGCATCGTGACCAACCTCCTCCTGACCCGCGGCCAGTATGTCTCGAAGGGCCAGCCGCTGCTGAGCTTCCTCGCCGACGGTCCCCGCTGGATCTCGGCCGACATGCGCGAGAACCAGCTCGGGAACATCCGCGCCGGCGACGACGTGACCGTCGCTCTGGATGTCCGTCCGGGCAAATTGTTCCCGGCTCGAGTTCACAGCATCGGCTTTGGCATCCAGCAAAGCGACCAGACGCCGACCGGCCAGTTGCCCGATATTCCGCCCGATCAGGGATGGTTGCGCGAGCCCCAGCGCTTTCCGGTCCGCGTCCAGTTGCTCCCGACCGATTCAAACGCAGCCGAGATCGTGCTCGGGCGAAGCGGCGCGCAGGCCAATGTCATCGTGTTCACGAGCAAGCACTCGGTGCTGAATCCGATCGGGCGCTTGTGGATCAAGGTGATCAGCCTGCTGAGCTACCTGAGGTAGGGCCTTGCCGCCTGCTCAAATCCGGGCATTGCCTGACGATGCGGCGCGGGCACGCCTGGATCCAGTGCTTCGAATCGCGTTCGGAGTCGCCGCGAGTTTCTTGGTTTGCGAGTCGCTAGGATGGTACCCGACGTTCCTGGCGCCCGTGCTTGCGGCGATGCTCCTCGCGAGTCTTCCAGGCCCCCTGCCCGTCAAGGCGGGCATCGCGCTTATCTTCGTGCAGTTCGCCGGAGCGTTCACGGCTTTCGGCGTTTCCGCCCTGTTGCTCGACGTGCCAGCAGTCCTGTTCGGCACGATCGGGCTCGTGATCTTCATGTCGTTCGCGACGATTGCCGCGGGACGAGCCTTCTTCCCGCTGCTGCTGGTCCTGGTCTCTTTCTCGACCATCCCGGTCGTGACCATGGTTTCTCCCGACCAGGGCGCGCTGCTGCCGACGGCCTTCGGTCGGGGCATGATCGTCGCAGTGGTCGTTACATGGCTGGCGCATGGCCTGTGGCCTCGCCTGGTTGAAGCGGCGGCTGGTGCAGGCGCCGCAACTTCCAGCCAGCCGATTCGCGTTGCCGTTGCGGGCACGGCCATCGTCCTTCCGATGATGCTGATCTTCCTGTTGTTCGGATTGACCGACGCATTGCCGGTGCTGATCGCGACCGTGTTGCTGGTCGTGAACTTCGACCCGAGGCGCGGCGCGGTTCAGGGGCTTGGCATGCTGATCGGCAATCTGGTCGGCGGCTTGATCGCGCTGCTTTGCTATGGGGTGCTGGAGATTGCGCCGTCGCTGGTTGCGCTGACCCTGATCAGCCTGCTCGTCGGGTTCGTCTTTGCAATTCCGATCACCAACGGCGGGCCGCGCAAGGCCGTCGCGCTGATCACGCTCAACCAGGTCGTGGTGATGTTCAGCCTCGCGATTGCGCCAGGGTCTTCGGGATCCGGGATCTGGCTGTCACGCGTGATTCAGTTCGGGACCGCGTGCGCGTTCGCGGTTGGAATGATGATGCTCGTCTTGCCCGGAAGTGGGGCGGGCGGAAGCACAAAAGAAGAGTGACCCCTTGCGTGCAAGGGGTCACTCCTGGCCCAATCAGTTGCCCTCGATCGGGCCGTCAGTCGCCGCGTTGTGCCGGGGGAGGCGGCGGCGGTGGCGGTGGCGGCGGTGGCGCCGGGCAGGTGGCCGTCATTTCGATCACCGAGCCGTCGGGGCAAGTCTGCGTTGCCGGAGGCGGCGGCGGAGGCGGCGGCGGTGGAGGCGGCGGCGGCAGCGCTTCCTCATGGCCGAAATTATACTGGGCCGTGAGAAGGATGCTGTGCGACGTCCAGCGGCTGCTGTCCGTGAAGCTCAGCGTTCCGGATCCGCACTCGTTCGGCGGAAGCGCGTTGCAGACCGTGGCGCGGTTGGCAGTGAACGTCTGCGTTCCCGTGCTCTCGCCCGCGTGGAAGTAACGATACTTCAGCCCAATATCGAAATTGGAACTGATCGGATAATAGGCCTGCGCGAGCAGCTGCCACGCGAACTTGCTGTCGCTGGAGCCGAACTGGTCGACGCTCGCATAACCGAGACCGGCGCCGACGCCGCCGCCGATTCCTCCTTGGCCGCCGAAGTCGAGCCAGCCGTTGAGCATCAGGTCCCAGAGGTGCGACGTGTTGTCGATGTCGAACTCGGTCGCAGTCGTGTACGCATTGCCCGTCGCCGCATTCACGGCGTTGATGAAGGCATTGGTGAAGGTCGCATGCTTGGCGTGCGAGTGCATGTAGCCGAGCTGCCCTTCGAGCCTGAACATGCCGAAATCGTATCCGCCGAACAGGTCCAAATCGAGGCCGCCGCCACGGTGGACCTGGCCCACCTGCGCATTGGTTATGGCGGCTGGGGCCGTGCAGGTCGCGGGCGGGACCGCGTTGCAGATGAACGGTCCGGTGAAGGTGGCCGAACCGAAGATGTCCTGGCTGTTGGGCCAAACGACACCGGCATCGACGCCGACATAGCCGCCATTATCCCTGGCGACGGCCGGCGTTGCGAATACCAGTGCGGCACTCGCGGAAAGCAGGTATTTGCGCATCTCGATCTCCTTTTCCCAGACGAGCCAGCGGGAAGGGCCCACCAGGGACAGACAAAATCGACGACGACAGGAAGCGGAGTAATCGGGGTTTTTCCCGAGGGTCGCTCGCGGTGATGTAAATCTGCCACAGTTAGAGCCGTTGGCAGGCGGATCGAGATCGGTCGTTCGGGGCCGCCCGAAACGCTGGCTAACGCAGTCCGCTTATCCGCATTTGCCCTCGGAAGTTCATCGGGGATTCCATTGATTTTCCAAGCGCAAAAATCCGCTTAAAGTTAGCATCGCAGGTCACGAATTTGTCTTTATTCTAACTTATGTTACAAATCCGGCGACTGGGGCCGCTTTCCCGGCGAGTTAGAGTGGAAATCGAGCAACACCGACATGAAGAGTCTGGGTTCCTTTCTCGAGCGACATGAAGTCTCGCGGACCGAAGCGAATCTCATGCTCCAGAACGGGAATCCATCACCGCTCTCACCCAAGAAGATCTCGGTCGATGAATGGCTTTTCGAATGGGGTTCTCCCTCGGAGGTCATCGAGTTCACCCGCGAGCAGATCTTTCAGGAGCTGTTGAAGCAGCGCGAGGACGAGCGCCAGCGGATCGGACAAGAGCTCCATGATTCCGCGGGACAGCTGTTGCTTGCACTTCAACTCAGCCTGGCGCGCCTCGGCGAGGCTCAGAAGGGCGGCGAACAGGAAGAGCTGGTCGGCGAGATCCAGGGTATGGCTTCGCTGATCGGGCAGGAAATCCGATCCCTTGCATTTCTCAACCATCCGGCGGGATTGCACGCGTCCGGACTCGCTTCCGCGCTGAAGTCGCTGGCGACCGGCTTCGGCAAGCGGACCGGCTGCCAGGTTGATTTCAAGGCGATTGGGCGCCGGCACGAGCCGAGCCGAGCCTCTTCACTTGCCCTCCTTCGGGTAGCGCAGGAAGCGCTGGTCAACGTTCATCGCTATGCGCATGCCTCGCACATTTCGATACGGCTGGTGTCGCGCGAGAAGAATCTCGAGCTCACCATCGCCGACAATGGGATCGGCATGCCGTCTCCGGAGCGTCTCGCCCTCAACGGCGGCGTAGGTGTGGAGGGCATGCGGTTCCGCGTGGAGCGCCTGGGCGGGGAGTTTCGCATCGGTAACGCAAAACCAGGGACGAAGATTTCGGCGATCGTGCCCTACGACGCCTGATACCGTCGATCGCTACGCCTGAATCAGCTGATTCCTGACCGCATACCGGACGAGGTCCGCAGTGGTCCTGAGCTTCAGTTTGCGCATCGCGCTCGCCCGGTGCGTCTCGACCGTCTTGACGCTGATGTGCAGCGTTACGGCGATCTCCTTGTTGATGCGGCCTTCGGCCACCTGCTGGACAACTTCGCGCTCGCGATGGGTCAGGCTGCTTGCAACTGGGTGCGGCCGGCTCCCGAGGAACTGATCGAGCAGCGCGTCGGATATCGCGCCTGAAAAATAGGGCCGGCGGATCGACAGCGCATCTAGCGCGGCGATCAGATGCTTTTCGGCATCGGACTTCAACACGAGTCCGCGCACGCCCGCGCGAAGCACGTCCATGATGATCTCTTCGCGGTCGTGCATCGTGTAGAGGAGGATCTCGATGCGGGGGAACTCGCGCTTCAGGGCATGCGAAAGATCCAGCCCGTTGAGCCCGGGAAGAGAAAAATCGAGAATCGCGATGTCGGGCCGAGTCTCCTTCGCGAGCGCGAGCGCCGATCGGCCGTCCGACGCTTCGCCGACTACCTGGTAATAGGGCTTGGTCTCGAGCAGCTGGCGCACGCCGCGCCTTACCGCGTCGTGATCATCGACAATGAGTATCCGCCGGATGGGGCTGGTCATTGTTCACCAGCCCGCATGTTGTCCGCGTTTTGAAGACCTGCCGCCACTGACCCCGCCACCCCGATGCTGAGAGAAAATACATCAAATCGTCCACGTGACATGGTTTATTTCCTAGGGGCGCAATCGTGCGGGCCAATTAGGGTAAACCCACAGCACCGCCGATCTGTCCCCGCGAAGGCCTTGGCGCTTTCGCGCTCATTCCCGGACATCCGGAACGGCACGCGTCGTTCCTAGGGAATAGCCGGATGAAAGCTCAGCCGACCGCGGCCTAGGCCCGGCAAGTGACACAGCGTCGGAGAATCAAATGAGTAGGCTGTACCGCGGGGCACTGGCCCTCGGCCTGAGCGTGGCGCTGGCCACGGGAAGCAATGCCTTTGCGCAGGCGCGCTCCACTGCGGGCCTGCGGGGCGCGGCGACAAGTCCGGTCGCAAAGGAAGGCGTAGTCGAACCCGCTGCGATCGACGCGCTCAAGAAGATGAGCGCGTTCCTGACAAGCGCGCAGACGCTGGCAATCACATCAAAGGGCAGCCTCGATGTGGTCACCGGCGACGACCAGCGCATCCAGCTCGATGGGGTCACCCAGTACAAGGTGCGCAGGCCGGGATTCGTCATCGACTATTCGAGCGACATCAAGAATCGCCGCTTCATCTACGACGGCAAAACCTTCACCGTTTATTCGCCCAGCCTGGGCTTCTACGCGAGCGTTCCGGCGCCGCCGACCAATCGCGAAGCGCTGAATGCGATCTACAAGAATTACGGCATCGCGCTCCCGCTCGAGGACCTGTTCCGCTGGGGCGATGGCGAGAGCGCGGACCGTCTCCGCGCGATGAAGTCCGCATACAGCCTCGGCGCCGCGACCGTCGATGGGGTTGCGACGGACCATTATGCCTACCGCGAGTCCGACGTCGATTGGGAGGTCTGGATCCAGCAGGGCGACCAGCCGCTTCCGCGCAAGCTGGTGATCGTCGATCGGACCGATGCGGCCAGGCCGACCTTCATTGCGCGCCTGGACTGGCAGTTGAACCCGACTTTCTCGGATTCGGATTTCGCCTTCGTTCCCGACGCTAATGCCAAACGGATCGCGCTGGCGAACTTCAAGGGAATGGAAAAGTAAGATGCGTGGCAAGACCTTTACCATCGGCATGCTCACGGCGTTCCTGAGCCTCGCCGCATTCACAGTCCAGGAAGCCGACGCCCGCGGAGGGCGTGGCGGCGGCGGTGGGGGCCGTGGCGGCGGCGGTGGGGGCCGTGGCGGCGGTGGCGGCGGTTTCAGCCGCGGCGGGGGCGGCGGAGGCGGCTTCCGCGGTGGCGGTTCCAGCAGCATGGGCCGAGGCGGCAGCTTCAATCGCGGCGGCGTTGGGGGATCGGGCTTCAGCCGCAATGGCAGCTTCAGTCGCCCGTCGGGTGGCTACAGCCGTCCGAGCACGCGACCCGCCGGCGGTGCCGGCGGCCGCGGCGGTTTCGGTAGCGCGGGTCGGCCTGGCGGCGTTGGCGGTGCCGGCGGCGTCGGGGGAGTCGGCGGTGCCGGCCGTCCAGGCGGAGTTGGCGGCGTTGGGGGAGTCGGCGGTGCTGGCCGTCCAGGCGGTGTCGGCGGCGTTGGTGGTGTCGGCGGTGCCGGCGGCGTTGGTGGTGTCGGCGGAGTCGGCAGCGTCGGTGGCGCTCGGCCGGGCGGCGGCAACAGAGTCAACAATGGCAACATCAACATTGGCAACAGCGTAAATGTCGGCAACGGCAACTGGGGCGGTGGCTATGGCGGCTGGAATGGCTGGGGCGACTATCCGATCGGTGCAGGCATCGCGATCGGCGCCGTCGCCGGATTGGCTGCAGCGGCCTACGGGAGCGCCTATTATGCGCTACCGTCCTATGGATGCTCGCCGTACCCTTATGCGAGCTACACATATTATTCGTGCGGCGGCGCCTGGTACCAGCCTCAGTATGAAGGCGACACGGTCGTCTATGTGACCGTGCCGGACCCGACGACCTCCACCACGACGACGACGACGGTCCACCAGTAGCCGGCCTGCACCCTCGCCTTCGGGGCACGATATGGACGCAAACAGCGCAGCGCTGATGCCAATCGAGGCGCTTGGGCCAATCGACCGGCAGCGCACGTTCGCACGCTATTACACCGGCGCGCTGATCGACCTCGTCATCCTCGGCCTGTTCAACGAATATTCGGACAAGGTGCATGTGTACGACTTCACGACGCTCGTCCTCGCGTCGGTGCTGCTCCAGTTGCTGCTCAAATGGACGATCATCGCGGAGCATCGCGTGCTCGCTCTTTTCGCCGGGAAGACGGGCTTCGCCTGGAAGGCCCTGAAGTTCTTCGTTGCCTGGATCATCCTGTTCGGATCCAAGTTCGTGATCCTCGAGGCGCTGTCGCTGGCGTTCGGCGACCTGGTCCAGTTCCACGGCATCTACCACGGCATCGTGTGGCTGATCATCGTCGTCGTCGTGATGATCGTGGTCGAGGAGCTCGTCGCCCGCTTTTACCGCGCGCTCGCCTGAAGCCGGTTTGCGCGGGTTTTACCCGATGGTGGTCACCCGCCCCCGACACATACTCGGCTAAATCCCCGAGATGCGAAGGGAAGGACGGAGCGTGAAATTGATCGAGCGATCGGGCCGATGCTTGCTTGCCGGAGCCCTCTCCATGACGCTGCTTGCAACGCCGGCGTTTGCCCAAAGCCAGGAGATGCAGGGGATTGTCGTGACCAACCAGCACGGCCGGCTGACGCTCAAGACTCCCCAGGGCGACCAGACCATCGTTGTACCGCCCGGGACCCGGGTCCGTTCCATCTCCGGCGCATTCAACGGCAACAAGGAAACCGTCCCGCTGACGGCCGTGATCCCCGGACTGCCGGTTGTCATCGACGTCGACAGCTCATCCGGTCAGCTCGTGGCGACGGAGATTGACTACAAGGCAAAGGACTACAAGACGGCGGCGCAGATCCAGGCGGGCGTCCAGGAAACCGCGCGTCGCGAAGCCGAGCTTCGAGGCGCCTATTCCAAGATGGGCCAATGGGACATCCGCGCCGAGAAAGTCGTTTATTTCAAGGTTGGAAGCGCGGCGATTTCTCCCCAGGCGAAGCAGGACCTGCTTGGGCTCGCGAGCAGCGCGAAGACCCACAAGGGCTATGTCGTTTCGGTGCTCGGCTATGCCGACCCGACGGGCAATGCAGCCGCCAACGAGCGGCTGAGCAACCGCCGAGCCCAGGCGGTCATCAACTATCTCAAGCAGAGCGGCCACCTGCTGCCCGGCCGCGTGCTGTCGGCCTCGGCCATGGGGGAGATGAACATCCCCGTCGATAAGCCCGACTCGGCGGCTTACGCGAGCGCGCGGCGAGTCGTCGTTCGAGTGCTCACCAGCGCTGCGCACCTGCAACCCGCGCACTGATCTCGCGTGCGTGACACGCCAGGCCGCCATGCGGCCCCTTTGACGTAGGACACGCGCCGTTCCGACCAAGAGCGTAGCCGCTCGCCTACGTTCGAACCAAGGTCGTCGAATCCGCGGCGCGCGATTGCGCTGGCTTGGGCATCTAGTTCGCAGGGGACATCAAATCCACCAGAGGAGATGTTTTATGAACGTGCTCAAGATTAGCTGCGTGACGGCTGCGACGTTCGTCACATCGGTGCTGATCGTCGGCACTGCGGTTCCGCTTCACGCGCAGCCGCCCGTGGTGGTTCAGGGACACTTTGATCCGGAGACCCAGCGCATCGTTCCGTACGGCGATCTGAATCTCGCGAGCGAACCGGGCCAGAAGCGGCTTCTGCGGCGGGTCGGCTATGCGGTTAGCGACCTTTGCGGTCCGGAGGGGGCCGAGCGTTCGTTCTACATGCTCGAGGATAGCCGGCACTGTTCGAAAGTGGCCTGGGACAGCGCAAACCCACAGATCGCTGCAGCGATCGAGCGAGCTGCCTCCGGAACCTTCGCCGCAGCAGCAACCCTGACCATCGGCGCAGAGCGCTAGGCCCTCCCTAACTAGCGATCTGCGACAAAGCGGCCCGGAGAACCCGGGCCGCTTTTCCGTGCAGTTCCCGAATGGAATGGCCTTCATCGATGCGACGAGGCGAACTCAGGGCATGTCGGAATAAGCCTGTCACCAAACTCGGGAAGGCGCCTATTTCAAGCATCTTTGCTCCCGAGCACAATCGGATGGTTGAGCGGAGGATCGATATCAGTGAGGTTCATTGAACGCAGCAACGGCGGCGAGTTCAAGATTATTCTGTGCATCGAGTTCGACCGCCGCGCGAAGCCGGCCGAGGTAGCATCGCTCCGATCGTCGCTGGTCGAATCGGCCAATTGCATTCATTCGGTCGACGTCACCGGCGGCTTCGACCTCATCGCCGAATTCTCCGTCCCAAATATCGGTTGGTACAAGGAATGGCGGTCGGAGCTGGCTGATTCCCTCGCCACCACGGTCAGCCGATACGAGGCGAATTTCGTCTTCAGTCGCTCGGTGCGCCGGGCAATCGATCAGGACGCCGTATGGGTGCCCGAAAAGGGTGGGTTTAGGCGCATCGACACCAGCATGATCGACAAGGTGAAAGCCGAGGGCGATTACGTCCGGATCTATTCCCAAGGCGAAAACTGGATGATGCACGAGACGATGAAATCCGTCTCGCGGCGCCTTGCGACGAACAATTTCATCCGCATCCATCGATCGACGATCGTTAGCCTCCAGTTCGTCAACCGGCTCACGCGTGATCACCGGCACTGGGTCGCGCATCTCGCGGACGGCACGCGCGAGCCTGTCGCGCGCAGCCACGCACTGGAGACGCTGGAAATCGTTCGATCCAGGCCGACGCCGGTCCCGGCGCCGCAGCAGCTCATGCAGGAAGTGCAGCAGCGCGCCGTCGCCTAGGGGTTGGCGGAACGCCGATCGGATGCTGACGCGATGCGGCGATCCACCGATCGACGGATCCAGCCGCTGCCGTGAGCAACGACAATCCCGAATTTGCGAACCGTCAGCTGGGTGTTGGCGACGGTGGCGTCGCGCGCCGGCGTGATCCATTGCTCGACCGCCATGTTCCCCTGCGTCACGAAGCGAAAACGATAGCGGTTGCCGACACGCTCGATATTCACTGTGCCCCGCGCTTCGGTCATCGTGCCGATGAAGCGTCCGGGTGAAACCTGGTGAATTCGCCATAGGCGGTCGAACTGCCGGCGGCCTTCTTCCTTCACGTGCTGCAGCAGCTCGAGCGAGCCGTCACCGTTTATCCTGCCCGTGCCGATCGTGTAGCTAACGAACGGTTGCTGCGCGATGATCTTCATCGTCGTCACCGCTTCCGTCGCGCCCTCGAAGAACCGCAACGGGTCGTCGACCGCGGCGTTGCCCGGAACCGAGCTCGTCATCGCACCCACAAGGATACCCGCAGCGAAGGCGCGACGAAGGTTCATCGACCATTGCTGAACTGGAGGGGGCGGGTTCATACTCCCTCCTATTCGTGGTCAAGTCCGACCCGCTATCCGGATTTACCCGCTGATCTGGTCAGATCGCCGCGCCCCCCACGACAGACCATCTGTTCCCGCTCGTCGACGCGAAGTCCAATCGGCGAACGCATCGAGACATCCACCGAAAATCGAGTGCGCATCCGGCGCGTCTGGCGCAGGCGGTTCGATGGGGGACCAGTGACGAGTTTCTTGATCGTCACGGAGCGCAAGCCATGGAAGATGATGTCAGGTACCTGAGCCGCCGAGCACGGCAGGAGCGCGATGCCGCGTTTGACTGCCAGCAGCGCAAAGTGCGCGAGGTGCATCTCGAATTCGCTCAGGCCTATGAGTTCCGCGTCCACCTGCTGAAGAAGCTCGATGCGCGGAATGCAGGCCAGCTATCCTACGCCACCGATAAGCTGCGTCGGGAGCCGGCTCCCAGCCTCCGCGACGATCCGCGGGTCACCGTTCGTTCGGAAACCAGTGGACCCCAGCTCAAGACGATCCTCCTCTGATCCCAAGGAACAGGGAATGGCAAACTACAGGATCTATACCCCCATCTCGGGCGGAAAGCTGCTCGGCGGCACATGGATTGACGCTCCTACCGACGACGAAGCGATCCAGCTTGCGAGGGCCCTTGCCCAGGGCGTCGATTGCGAGCTTTGGAAGGGCACCCAATTCATCCAGCAGATCCTCTTCGAGGACGAGCAACGGCCCGCTCCAGCGCTGGCCTAGGCCTGCCCTCGACCGGGCGCCGGCGCATCGTTACGCGACAGTGGCGCACCGGGGTGATTTCGACGCGCGCTGGGGGTTTTCACCGATGGGACTTCCCTTCGCTCACGCCCAACAAAGTAAGATTGAGCGAAGGAGCAATCACCATGCGGAGCGCGAATTCTCGCATTCGAAAATTATTCCTTGTTGGTACATTGATCGTCGGCAGCTCGGCCCTGACCGGATGCGCGACCGAGGATTATGTCGATAAGCATATCGCGGCGGTGAATGCGCGCGTCGACCAGACCGACGGTCGCCTGACGGCGCTCGAGGGCAGGGTCGGCGAAGTCAGCCAGCGCGCGGATTCGGCGGCCGCTGCGGCCCAGTCCGCCGCAACCGCGGCGCAGACCGCAAGCAGTGCCGCGCAGGCCGCCTCCACGCTTGCGCAAACCGCCAATACGGAAGCGGAGCGGGCCAATTCGCGCATCGACAAATGGGCGCCGCGCGTCGGCAAGATGTGGACGCACCACAAGAAGATGCATGGCAAGAAGCGGAAGGCGTCCAGCAAGCGCTCCAAGCCAAGATCGAAGAAGTAGGATTGACTGCTTGGGGGAGGCTGGTCCCGGAGACCGTGAAACGTGCATTTTTCGCGGTCGAACGGGAGGGAGGGGCCTCCCTCATACGGAATTCTCCCGATGGGCTGAAGTCGCCGGCGACCTCAATTATGAGGTCGTGACCAAGGCACTCAGCGAGGTTGAACCCGAAATGTCGCAGAATAGGGAGCAACGAGACCGGTCGACCTGGGCCGGGCGTTCCCAGCCACCCTTTTCGCGCCGGACGCTCACCATCATCAACTCAGAATCCGCCTCCCGCCGGCTCGTCGATTCGATCAGAGCCGATCTTGAGGCGCTATCGGCCCTGCTCGAGCGATACGAACGAAATGCGCCGCGCGAGGAACTCGCCAGCCTGGTTCGTGCACAGGCGGCGGTTGCAAGAGGAATCCAGCTCAGCCGAGAACTGTGAGCCAGCGGTCCGCCGGGCGTCACTGCCCAAGGTTGTTAACTCCGTATTAAACCTGAGCCTTTCGCGGAAACAGCAGTGGTACGGCCCGCACAAGGAGGCGCGAGCGCAGCCCGTGGGTTTTGATCGCGAAGAAAAGGGACGAGTTCATCCGGGTCCCGCCCATTCGCGGACGATCGAAGAGCTGAATCGTGATCTGACCGAAATCGTCGACAGAATTGAGGCTGAGGCCGCAGCCGGGGGCAAGATCACGGAGGCGACCGCAAGAGCCCTTCGCCAGCTGCGTACCGAAGCCGAAGAGCTGCTGAAGAGCGTGCATGAGGCTCAACCCTGATACGCCACTGCAGGGCGCCCTCATTCCCACTCAGTGCGAATCCGAATGGCCGATGCATCCTGAATGAACTCTAGCCACTGAGGGGTTTTGGAATTGCTCGCAAGCCAGGAGCGTTTCAGCAGTGGCATTGCAGGGCAGACTGAACCGCAAGGCGCGGTTGGCAATTTCGGCGGCCACCTTGGTCGTCCTCGCCGGCCCCTTCCTTGGGATCACAACCTGCATTTCGACCGCGCTTCGCCACCAGGCGGCCGTGGCGCCCTTCCACCCCTTGGAGGACGGACTCCTCAGGCTCGACAACGGCGCGACCCTTTTCCTGACCGACGGGGCCCTGTCGCGGAAGATTTCCGCCTGGCTCAACTCTGACACGGACGCCAAGTGGATCTTCGAGATCGCGGATTCGAACTTCATAGCCGGTTCGACGAATCCGACCCCTGACGGCTGGAATCACATTTCGCAGCTCGCGCAGATACTCGTCGCCGGCCCGCAGCTGCACGCGCAGATCGGCTTCCCGGAAGATCAATCCGCCCGGGCACCGGAAAGCCTGCTGGCGCGATCGAGGATTGCGCGGCTCCGCGACGAGCTGGTCGCTCGGAATGTGCCGGCCTCCCAATTGACGTTCGTGCCCGCCTCGGCCCTTAGCCAGTCCGAGGTTCACGCGATCGACCGGCTCGGCAGCGAGCCGCATCTCGTCGTCATCCTGTCGAGATAGATCGCCGTCCCTAGATTCGGACGACGTTGCCGCCCTCGCATGCCGCGACGTGCGCCGGGTGATAATGCTTGTCGCCGGCGAGCTTATATTCCACGCGAACACTCGCGCCCTTCACCGTCACGGGCTTGCTGTCCCCGCCGTTGATCGGCTGGCGGAGCACGACAATGTTGTCCGTGACGTCGTAGGCGCGGATGAACTTCCATTGGCCTCGCTGGCTGGCGTTCTGGACGCGGCATTCACCGGCCGTCGCGACCGTCGATGCAGCGGACGCGATCAACGCAAGCGCGATCCTCCCGACTAACCTCATGTGGAGTCCGACGTCATGTCCGCCGTGCCGCTGTAAAGCAGGCGAGGCCTAGGCCCGCAAAGACCGTGAACGCGAAGAAGCTGGCGACCTGGCCCACCACATGGCCGGCGATGACGATCGGGAATCCGAACATTAGCCGGTAGAAGCCGGCAGCCGCGGCAACCAGGAACAGGATGGCTGCCGCAATCATCAACACGCTCTTGGACATGCTCACCCTCCGGTCCCGACCAGCGCGAAATGGTCGACGACTATTGTCGCTTGGAGGACGACGCGACGCCAACGGGGGGTCGCCGCGTCGTTCTCCTGATGGCCGCTCGCGACGGCCACGGCGCGGGATACGACCGGCGACCGCTCCAATGGCATCGGGTCATTTCCGGAGGCATGACGAAAGCGGCCCGGGAAGCTCGCTGACCCGGGCCGCTCTGCCGCCAGGAGGGGACGAGCCGGCGGAAATCATTGGTTGCCCGAAATCCGCCACCGGAACGATTGGAACATGTCCGTGCTTTTCAGTGGGATTATCGGGAGCGGTGCGCGAATTGTCGCTTATCCGGTCTCAGTTCCTGTCTCTCCATTCCATCGGCCGTTCGCCGAACGTCGACGCGAACCAGTCGACGAATTCGTCGGTGGAACCGTGACCGGTCATTTCGGCAATGAAGTCCACCGATCGGTTCGAGCCGAGCAGGAAGCGCTCGGCGACATCTTTGCGCGTTTCGTTGAGCAGCGCATCGAAGGACGTTCCTTCGAGCGCGAGCCGGCGCTGCAGGATCCTCGCGCTCATGCCGAGGTTGGCGGCAACCGACGCCAGCTTCGCTCCGCCCCCGGGGAGAAGCAGGGATATGGCCCTTTGCGCTGCGTCGGTGACCGGTGCGAACTCGCCATTGAGCGGCACCAGTTCCAATAGCCGGCGGGCATGACCGGCCATGGTCGGGTCGGCATTGCGCAGTGGAGCATCGAGCGAGCGTGTCGCACTCGCATAGCCGCTGAACGTCGCGTCGAATTCGATCGGGACCGAGAAGAATTGCTGGAAGGTCTTGAGGTCCCGAGGCGCCGAATGGGCGAAATGGACGGACTCGGGAGCCCACCAGCCGCCGAGCGCTTCACTGAGAACTCGGTATCCGATGCCGACCGCCAGATCGATAATCTGCGGTTTCTCGAATCCCGGGGCGAAGATCCAGCAGAAGAGGCTCGAATCCTCGGTCCGTATGCACTCGAGCGACACGACGTCGTTCATCAGCCTGCGATAATCGTTGAGTGCGTCGAGCATCGATCCGACGTCGGTCACATGCTGCAGCAGCAGGCTGACGGGTCCGAGGCTGGCAAAGGATCGGCACTCGGCCATCAACAGTCCGAAGGCGTCGCAATGAGCCTCGGCTGCCGCGCCCTCGATCATCTGGACGACCGGCCCCGCTGGGCAGCGATTTTCGGGGTCTTCGAGAAATCGCGGGCTGATCTCGGCCCGGCGCAGCTGCTCGAATGGGTCCAACCCGACGAAATAGCAGACCTCGATGAAGCCGATGAGGCTTGCCGCCCTGACCTCGCGCACCATGCAGCGCCTTTCAAATGCCGTCAGCGGCAATTCGGGTGATCGGAAGCCCGCCCCGGATTGCGCCGCGAAACTGCCCCCGCTGATGCAAGGCTCGGCGCGCCTTCGGCGTCCATCCCCGACAACCCCGAAACAGCGCTGCGAAGTCGCTTATTTTGGCCGCCGCGCGAGCGCCGCGCGCGCTCCACGATCGCTGAACGAAAGTTCATTGGTCTTGAATCGACAGCCCGGATACAATGGCAGCGCTCGTTGTTTGGGGGGTTTCAGGTGTCGAGCACCGATCCGCCAGTGCCAACGCCGCA
>Ga0207703_10002788_pt1 | contig 14936 bp, 16 predicted proteins | sample KBSSwiS12_FD_184304 | JGI IMG/M metagenome (GOLD analysis project Ga0207703, IMG submission 184304) | Switchgrass rhizosphere microbial communities from Kellogg Biological Station, Michigan, USA - KBS Switchgrass S1-2 (SPAdes) (version 2) | ecosystem: Host-associated > Plants > Roots >... | reverse complement strand
CGCTTCCGCCGCGTCCTTGATCGAGAGGCCCGCGTCAGCCCGGGCGGCAACGGCGGCATAGATTTCCATCGCCTGCTGCCCGGCCCCGCCATGCACGTCGCCCAGCGCATTGATCGCCGAGGCCATCGCCGAGTTGATTCCCACGCCGCAGGTCGCCGCCATCCGCGCAATGGCGATGGAGGGCGCCTGCGGCCCATGGTCGACCGCCGCGACCAGCGCCGCGCCGAGCAGGTCGGCCTGCCCTTCCGAAGGCAGTTCGCCGCGCAGCATCAGCCAGATCATGGCGGGAAAGCTCACCCGCCCGATCAGGTCCTGGATCTCGTAGCCGCGAAATCGGATGACGCCTGGCGTCATGTCGATCACGTCGGTGCGCCACCATTGCGCCATGGCCTCTGCCGTGGGGTCGGTCATCGCCGGTCAGCCCAGAACGAACGGATTGGCGCGGTTGGGCTGCGTGGAGATCCACACGCTCTTCTGCTGCAGGTATTCCTTGATCGCCTCGGTCCCGCCCTCGCGGCCGATGCCCGACCGCTTGTAGCCGCCGAACGGGGTGGTGAAGCTGGTCGCGCGGTAGTTGTTCACCCACACGGTGCCCGCATTCAGCCGGTCGACGCAGTAGAGCGCGCGGTGCAGATCCTTGGTCCACACGCCGGCGGCAAGGCCGAACTCGGTGTCGTTGGCAATCCGCAGCGCATCGTCCGCATCCTCGAAGGGGATCACACAAACCACCGGTCCGAACACTTCCTGCTGCGCGATCCGCATGTCGTTGGTCACGCCGGTCAGGATGGTCGGCGCGACGAACTGCCCCTGCCCGTATTCCGGGCCTTCCAGCGCGTGGCCGCCACAAGCAACGGTAACGCCGTCTTCCTTGGCCATCTCGATCATGCGCAGGATCTTCTCCCACTGCGACCGCGTGGCGACCGGCCCGACCTGGGTCTCCATCCTGGACGGATCGCCAACCTTGGCGGCCTTCACCGCCTCAACCAGCTTGGGCACGAAGCTGTCGATGATCGAGCGCTGCACCAGCAGGCGGGATCCCGCCATGCAGGTCTGGCCCGAAGCGCCGAACACGCCGGAGATCGCGCCTTTCACCGCCTGGTCGAGATCGGCATCGTCGAAAACGATGTTGGGCGACTTGCCGCCCAGTTCGAGCGTCACCTTCTTGAGGCCCGGCGCGGCGGCTTCGTTCACCGCCTGCCCACCGGCATCGCCGCCGGTGAAGGCGATTTTCGCAGTGAGCTTGTGGCTGACGAGCGGCGCGCCGACCTCGGGGCCGAAGCCCGTCACGACATTGACCACGCCCTTGGGGAAGCCCGCCTGATCGGCGAGCCGCGCCAGCTCGAGAATCGAGGCCGAGGTATACTCGCTCGGCTTGATCACGATCGTGTTGCCGGCCGCCAGCGCGGGCGCCATCTTCCAAGTCGTCAGCGCCAGCGGCGAGTTCCACGGCGTGATCGCCACGACCACGCCCAGCGGCTCCCACTTCACGTAGTTGAACACATCGGCCTTGTTGATCGGCACCACCGATCCCTCGACCTTGTCGGCGAGACCCGCGTAATAATAGAACCACTGGGCCACGTTCTTCACCTGGCCCGAGACTTCCGCCATCAGCTTGCCGTTGTCGCGCTGCTCGATCGTGCCGAGCAGATCGACGTTCTCTTCGATCAGCTGCGCGAGCCGGCGCAGCAGCGCGCCGCGCGCGGTGGCCGTGAGGTTGCGCCATTCGGGCGAGACGAACGCGGCGTGCGCGGCTTCGACCGCGCGGCTCGCGTCCTCGGCATTGCCGCGCGCGATCTCGGCCCAGGCGCGGCCGGAGTATGGCTCGCTGGTTTCGAACCATTGACCCGAAGCCGGATCGACCCACTCGCCGCCGATGAAAAGCTGATAGCGTTCCACGATTTGCCATCCGTTCTGTTAGGTAGAATGTCGTTCCCCGTAACGATATGCGATCTGTTTCCTTGCGTCAATTCCGCAGGTGCGGCATCTGCCGTCCTCATCGGTCAAGTGACGGCAACAGTAGAGGATAGCGAATGGACCTGTCGGCATTGTTCGAGCCGTTCCAGCTTGGCTCGCTCCAGCTCCCCAACCGGATCGTCATGGCGCCGATGACCCGGGCCCAGTCTCCCGGCGGCGTTCCCGGCGCGGACGTGGCAGCCTACTACGCGCGCCGGGCCGCGGGCGGCACCGGGCTGATCCTCACCGAGGGCACCACGATCGACGATCCCGCCGCGAGCCCGATGCAAAAAATTCCGCGCTTTATGGACGATACCGCCGATGGCTGGCGCGCCGTGTGCGATGCCGTCCACGCCGCGGGCGGCAAGATCATGCCCCAGCTCTGGCACCTCGGCCTGATGCGTCCGGCCGAGACCTCGCCCAATCCCGAGCTCCCCAGCATCAGCCCCTCCGGTGTCCAGGGCAACGGTCAGCCGGTCGGAGAGGCGATGAGCGAGGCGCGGATCGAAGCCGTGATCGCTGCCTTCGGCAAGGCTGCCGCTCTTGCCCAGCGCCTCGGCTTCGACGGCGTGGAACTGCACGGCGCCCATGGCTACCTGATCGACCAGTTTTTCTGGGACAAGACCAACCGGCGGACTGACGGCTGGGGCGGCGACATGGCCCACCGCGCGCGTTTCGCGGTCGAGGTCGTCCGTGCGGTCCGGCAGGCCACCTCGCCCGATTTCCCGATTGTCCTGCGCTGGTCACAGTGGAAGTCGTCCGATTACACCGTGCGCCTGGCAACCGACCCGCAGATGCTGGAGCGATTCCTCGCCCCGCTGGTCGATGCCGGCGTCGATGTCTTCCACTGCTCGACCCGCCGGTTCTGGGAGCCCGAATTCCCGGAGACCGGCAGCGATCTGAACCTTGCCGGGTGGACCAGGAAAATCAGCGGCCGTCCGACTATCACCGTCGGTTCGGTCAGCCTCAGCCGCGCAGATGTGATGACCGAACGGCAAAACCCTGTCGCAATCAGCATGGATCATCTCCAGCAGCTGGCGGCCGGACTGAAGGAGGGTCATTACGACCTCGTCGCCATCGGGCGCGCGCTTCTCGCCAATCCGGAATGGGCCAATCTCGTGCGCGAGGGGCGGCTGTCGGAGCTCCAGCCGTTCAGCGGCAGCGCGCTCGAGACGCTCTCCTAGGCAGGAATTCGTCCGTTCCGTTTGACAGAACGACATTCCTTCCCGTAGCATGCGCCCATGACCGAGGACACGAAGGCAGCCGGCGGCGTCGAGGCCGTCAATCGCGCGCTCGCGATCCTCGGCAGCTTTGCCGTCGGGACCGAGCAGCAGACCCTCGCCCAGATCGCCGCGGCAACCGGTTTCTACAAGAGCACCATCCTGCGCCTCGCCCGCTCGCTCGAACTCGGCGGCTATCTCAGCCGAGATGCCAACGGCCTGTTTTCACTCGGTCCCCAACCGTTGCGGCTCGCCGCCATCTACAAGCGCGGCTTGCGGCTCGAGGACCAGGTCCGACCGGTCCTGCGCCTGCTGGTCGAGCAGTGCGGCGAATCCGCCTCGTTCTTCCGCCCCGAGGGCAATCGCCGCCTGTGCCTCTACCGCGAGGAATCGCCCCGCGCGATCCGCGATCACATCATGGAAGGCGATCTCCTCCCGCTCGATGTCGGCGCGGCCGGACGGGTCCTGATGCGCGCCATGTGCAATATCCCGGTCGAGGGGTCGGGCCTCGTCGCCTCCATCGGTGAGCGCGATCCCGAAACCGCCGCGATTGCCGCGCCGGTGTTCGATCACAACGGGCTTGTCGGAGCCCTTACCCTGTCGGGCCCGCGCGCCCGGTTCGACGAACCCAGCGTCGCGGCGATGTCGCCCCTGCTGGCCGAGCAGGCCCGCCTCCTGACCGCACGCCTTGGCGGCAACCGCTGAACACCACGAGGACCGATTTCGAATGGCATTGAAGGACGACGTCGCACGGCAAAGCATCGCGCTCTATCCGCTCCGCTTCCGCACCCGCATTCTCTACGCCGACATGGACGCCTTCCGCCACCTCAACAACGGGGCGACCGGGCGCTACCTCGAGGAAGGCCGCGCCGCAGTCAACATGACCGTGTTCGGCACCCAGTGCATGATCGACCCGCAGGACGGGCTCCAGCTGCTGTTCGCTACGGTCACCGTCGATTACGTGCGCCAGGCGCATTATCCCGGCGAGGTCGAGATCGGCAGCGGGATCAGCCGCATCGGCGGCAGTTCCTACGTGATCGCCCAGGCCGCCTTCCAGGACGGCACCTGTTTCGCGCTCGGCGAGGCCGTCATGGTCAAGGCCCTCGATGGCAAGCCCGCCCCGCTCACCCCCGCCGAACGCGAGGGCATGCAGCCGCTGCTGCTGCAACTCTGAGGAACTGGGCAGGGATCCGAAGTCCTACGACCTTCCTCGTCCTTGGACCACCTTCGGTCAACTCGCGCGGCCGATACGCGGCGCTTCACTATCCTGCCCTCAAGTCCCCGGTTCCGCAGGGAACCGTCGCGCGTCTCCGCAGCTTCCCATTCGCATGGATGGTCCCCTTGAATGGTTCGGCGCAATCGGCGCCATTGTTGCTGCGGCACTGATCGCCGCCGATCTCGGCCGGCGCGTTACGGGCTGGGCATTCGTCCTGTTCGTCGCCGTCTCGGTGGCGTGGGTCGCCTCGGGGCTCATCAACCAGACCTGGCCGCTGGTGATCCAGAACGGCATCCTCCTCGCGGTCAACGGGTGGGGTGTCTGGCAATTCCTGATCAGCCGCCGCAAGATGCGCGAGATCGAGCTGCAGGAAGAAATCGCCGAGCGGGCTGAGCGGCTGGCCGACCGGCAGGAAGCTGCCGAGGCCAACGCCTGAGTCCTACCAGATCCGCACCCGGTCCTCGGGGGCGAGGTAGAGCTTGTCCCCCGGCTGCACATCGAACGCACGGTACCACGCATCGATGTTGCGCACCGTGAGCGCGCGATACTGCCCCGGCGCATGCCCGTCCCGCACGATCCGCCCCTGCAGTGCTTCCTCCCGCATCTTGGTCGCCCAGCTCTGCGCATAGGCGATGAAAAACCGCTGGTCGCCGGTATAGCCATCGATCACCGGCGGCTCCTTGCCCTTCAGCGATGCGCGGTAGGCGTCGTAGGCGGCGGCAAGTCCGGCAAGGTCGGCGATGTTCTCGCCCAGCGTCTGCTTGCCGTTCACGTGCACCCCGGGGAACGGCGCATATCGGTCGTACTGGTCGGCCAGCGCCTTGCCGTTCTTCGTGAACCGGGCAAGGTCCGCCGGCGTCCACCAGTTGCGCAGTTTCCCGGTCGCGTCGAACGCCGCACCGTTGTCGTCGAAGCTGTGGCTGATCTCGTGGCCGATCACCGCGCCGATCGCACCAAAGTTGAATGCAGGGTCAGCGCCGGCATCGAAGAACGGCCGCTGGAGGATCGCCGCGGGGAAGTTCAGCGCGTTCTGTACCGGCAGGTTCACCGCATTGACCAGCTGGGCGTTCATCCACCACTCGCGCCGGTCGAGCGGGTGGCCGATCTTCGCGAGCTGCTGCGCGGTGTGCAGCTTCTCCGCCGCGATCGCATTGGCATAGGCTTGCCCCGGCACCACCGTCAGCGCCGAATAGTCGGTCCACTTGTCGGGATAGCCGATCCCCACCTCGATCGCGCGAACCTTCTCCAGCGCTTCCTTGCGGGTCGCGTCGGCCATCCAATCAAGCGCCTCGATCCGCGCGGCGAACGCCGCCTTGATCGCGCTCACCATGCCCTCGATCTCGGACTTGGCCGAGGCTGGGAAATACTGCTCGACATAGAGCTTGCCGAGCGCGTCGCCCATGGCGTCGTTCAAGGCGTCGATCCCGCGCTTTGCCCGGGGCATGGGGGTCGAGATGCCGTTCAGCACGCCCTCGTAGAAACCGAAGTGAGCGGTATCGAGCTTGCCCGGCAGCACGTCGGCGTGAGCGTTGAGCTGGTGGAACGCCAGCCAGTCCTTCCACGCCTGCAGCGGCTCGGATGCCACCAGCGCGGCGAGCTTCGGGATCGCGGCTGAATGATAAGCGACGAACCGGTCCTGCCGCCCCAACCCCGCCCCGGCCATGAACGCCGGCCAGTCGATCCCTGGCGCCTTGCGGGCAAAGTCCGCCTCGGTCCATTCGACCGCCCCGCGGCGGAAGTCGCTGCTTTCCACCAGCGATACGTGGGCCGCCGCGATCTTCGCCTCGAGCGCATAGATCCGCGCCGCCATGCCTGCGGCGTCCGGCATGCCGGCATTGGTCAGGAACTGCTGCAGGTAGGCGCGATACTTGTCCCGGATCGCCGCCATCTTCGGGTCGGGCGAGAGGTAATAGTCGCGCCCCGGCATTCCGAGCCCGCCCTGCAGCACGTAAGGCATGACCGCGCTGCCCGAGAGCGACTGGGTGACGAACAGCCCGAAGAGGTTCTCGGTCTGCCAGTCGGTGGCGTTGAGCGGATCAACGTCGGCGCGCACCTGCTCGCCCAGCACGCGCGAGAGAGCGGCCTTGTCGGCAATCGCGGCAAACCGGTCGAGATCGGGCTTGGCCGGCGCCATGCCGGCAGCGTCGATCGCCTTGGTGTCGGTCCAGGTCGTGTAGTAGGTCCGGATCCGGCCAGGATCACTGTCCGGCGCGGCATCGCCCTTGACGATGTCATCGACCAGGCGGACCAGCTGCCCCTGCGTCGCGTCGTCGGCGATGCGGAACGCGCCGGTGCTCGACTTGTCGGCCGGGATCTGCGCGCTGCGCATCCACGCCCCGTTGGCATAGGCGTAGAAATCGTCCCCGGGCTTGACCGTCTTGTCCAGCGCATCGCGGTTGATGCCGAGCCCGGTCCCGGGCGCATGTGCGGCGCCGCTGTCCTCGCCGGGCGCGCAGCCTGCGGGGCCCAGCAGCCCGACGCCGAGCGCCAGCGCAGCCGCGGCGAGCAACGGCCGTGCGGCCTCGAAATCGATCATCCGGAACAGGCGCTGGAGCAAGCGGACCTCTGCTGATCACGGCCGGATGCGTCTCGGCCCGCCGGCCTCTCCCTGGCCACGGGCCCTTCGTCCAGCGGGGCTGCAGGGCAAGCTATAGGCGCTGCCGCCGCTCCCCGCCACCCCTGCGCCGCGCGCCAGGCGCGATTGTCTTGCAGGCTGTCGGGCGCCGAAATGTCCTCACCCCCGCACGTACGAAACGCGCGGGGGCCTGGTCGCATCCGGATGCGCAAGGAGGGACGGGCCCGCATGTTCTTTGACGAAAGCCAGGGAGGCGATGCGGGCCTGTCCATCGAACGGCAGCGCTCACAGTCGGTTCCGCTCGTAACGAAATTTTTGCAGATCACCCGAGGGACCGATCGCGCTGGCCCGCGGCGTCCTCACGCCCGGTCGATTCGCATCCTCACCGCAATCGATATACGCTCTTGGGGTTTTCCGCAGGCCGCCCGGCAATTCTCCCTGTACGGGTTGCGTCCATATCGGTCCAATGACGACCGCCTGCCGTCGCCCCGCCCCGTGGAGGATTCCGTGTCCGAGTTCCTGCTGATCGTGCCCGGCCCCGAAGGCGCCCCGCGCCGCGCGGCCTTGGCCGCCTCCAATCCGGCGGCAATCCTCGAAGACCTGCACGCCTCACTCGAAGAGCTCGACGCAATCGGCGCGAGCCTGGCCGCCGCTCACCTCGCCCTCGCCATCGATCGCCTGCGCATTCAGTTCAACCTGGCAGAGGATAGCTCGGGAACGGACTAGTCTCGCGCACTGCTGCAGGCCGACGAGGCTAGAGTTCCTGCCGGAAGCCACGTCCGGGATCGCCCGGATCGGCCGGGGGATCTGGGGCTCGTTCGGAAATGGTCGATTTCGACGGGGAAATGGAACAGTCGCCGGGGATTTCCGGCGAATCCACGGTGCTCGAAGCACCCGTGTCGCGCCTCTCCACGCGCGAACAGGCGCGACGCCTCATCGCCGCCGCCAACGAACTGCTGGTCCTCGCGGCCGAACTCGAACAACTCGATGAAGTCCCGCGCCACTGCGGCGCGGCCATTTGCCCCGGCAGCCCGCCACAAGCCCCCGCAGAAGATGAACGCCGCTGGCTGCGCACCGCGCGCCGCACCTATCGGCGGCGCCGCAGCCGCGCCCTGTTCTTCGAGGATGGCCTGTTCGGCGAACCCGCGTGGGATCTGCTGCTCGATCTGTTCATCGCCGCCAAGGAACGCAAGCGGGTCCCCGTCACCAGCGCCTGCATCGGCGCCGCCGTCCCCACCACCACCGCGCTGCGCTGGCTCGCCCTTCTCGAGGAACGCGGCCTCGTCCTGCGCGAGGCTGATCCGAGCGACGCCCGCCGCATCTTCGTGCGCCTCTCCGCCGAAGCCTACGCCAAGATGGTCGCCTACTTCGCCCGCACCGCTGGCGACACCGAAGACCTCGCCGAGCCGCGCCGATAGCGGCCACCCCGCGAAGTTGCCTCGGCAAACGGCGCAGACCGCGCCGCCGGCAATGCCAACCATTCAGTCAATCGCCGCTACACGTCTGCCTAACATACTGAATTATATAGAATTGATCTCACCAATTACAGAGACAAAATCCAGATGTCGCGCGCGTGACTTGGCTTCGTGTAATTGAATGCTACAGCAACCGGAAATGCATCAGGCGGGGTTCGTCGCGACTGTCGGGCCAGATCTGTCCGTCGCTCCGGCCCCACACGGCCAGTTCCGAGGTTGGTGATGATATTCCTGGAAGAGCGCGCCTTATATACCGACACGGACCATTGCCTGCAGACGCTCGAGCAGGCCATCGATCGCCAACCGGCAGCGTCCCCTGGTGAGCCTGCCATCTGGCACGCCTACTGGTTCGGCGAGGTCGGCCCCAAGCAGGTGCTGTCCCTCAAATCGGCCTTGGCGACCCAGAATCCGGCAACAACGCAGGTCTGGCTCTGGCTGGATGAACAGAACGGCTACGCGGGCCACGAGGAGAACCCATATCTCCGCCCGATCTTGCCGCTGCTGACCGTCCGTCCGTTCAATCCCCGCGCCGAATTCAGGGGAACGCCGCTCGATGTGGGGCTGCTTCGCTGGCGAGCCCGCCGTCGCTTGCATCGGCTCGCTGAGCGGACCGACAACCTCGCCAAGCGGGCCGACCTGTTTCGGGTGACAGTTCTGCATAACCACGGTGGGCTGTATTTCGACCTCGACATTCTCTTCCTGCGCGATTTCGCCGGGCTGGACGCGTTCGTGCCGTGCGACACCGAATATGCCTACCAGTGGTCCAATCAGGCCTACGCGAACACCGCGATCCTCCAGCTACAGGCGGGAAGCCCGCTGGCGCGCCAGCTGCTCGAAGAGGCAGCGGCCACGGGCGAAATCCTGCCGTGGGAGCTGTTCCGGTTCCGCGAGGGCCTGCCGCTGACCATCCTGCCCAGCGCGTTCTTCGATCCGCTCTGGCAGGACGTGGACGGAATTCACCGGAGCGCGCGTGTCCCCCTTCACAGCTTCGCCGCGTTTTTCGACCGAACCGACGATCCCGCCGGCCTCGACACCTTCTGCCGCGGCGCCTTCGCTCACCACTGGCACAACCAGTGGGCCGCAGCCGAACTGCGGCACTCCTATGCTGGCCGCCTGAACGCCGAGATTGACGAAATTCTGCGGGTCCGTGAGGGCATTCACCCTTGTCCCACCTTTATGGCGTGATGGCGGGTCATGCTCCCACAGTCCGGTGACTCGTCACCCATCAGGTTGACCGCTCTGGACGGCCTGCGCGGCCTGGCGGCAATCCTCGTCGCAGCCTATCACGCGGATGAGTTCTACTCCCGTGGTGCGCCGACCGTCGTGCGCGGCTACCTTGCGGTAGATTTCTTCTTCCTGCTCTCCGGGTTCGTTCTCGCCATGACGTATGACGGGCGCTTTGCCCGCGGACTGACGGCGCGGGAATTCATGGTCCGCCGGTTCCTGCGGCTCGCCCCGCTCTACTGGGCTGGGTGCGCGATCGGTCTGGTTTCACTTTACTCTGTTGCAGGCAATGATTGGCCTTCGCGCACGGTCACACTCGGACTGAACCTGCTGTTCCTGCCCGCGTGGTCCGATTTCAGCGATTTCATTATGCCGGTCAACATCCCCGGCTGGTCGCTCTTCTTCGAGGTGATCGTGGCGAACGGACTGTTCGCCGTGCTCTGGAGCCGCCTCCGGGGCCGAACCCTGGTGGTGCTGGTCATGACCGCCGCCGCCGTTCTCGCCTACGTGGCGAAGACCTTCGGGCATCTCAACTTCGGCTTCAGCTGGCACGGGTTCGTCTATGGATTTGCTCGGGTGCTGTTCTCGTTTTTTGGCGGCGTCCTGTTGTTCCGCTGGCGGCATCGCCTGCCCTCAGTTCGCGTGCCCACCCTGGCCCTGGCGGCGCTACTTACGGCCAGCCTGATGGTCTCGGTCGATGGCAAGGCGGGCAAGGTCTACGAGCTGGCGTGCGTGGTCATGATCTTCCCCGCGATCGTCCATCTGGGCGCAGGCTCGCGGGAGATGTCACCTCGCACCGGCTATCTGCTTGGCGAGCTGTCCTACGGTCTTTACGCGATCCATTATCCCATCATCACCCTGCCGCCGGTCGTCGCGCTCACCAGCCACATTTGGCCCAACGGCTCCGGTTGGCGACATTGGTACCAGATCCCGCTCGTGCTGTTGCTCGCCTTGTTGGCTTGGCTGGTGGTCCGCTGGATAGACCTCCCAATCCAGCGCGCAGTAGCCCGACGACGTGCAAACCCTGTCGCACCGGCAGGCGCTTCCTGACGGCAAACCCGCAACGCACCTCCGCCTCACGCGAAAGGGGCGCGGGAAAGCCACTGCCCTCCCGCGCCCCGGTCGTACACATGGAGATGGTGCCCGGCCTCAGGCGAGCCGGCCGAATGCCCCCGCGCCGGCATAGACCGCTGCCGCGCCCAGCTCTTCTTCGATGCGGATCAGCTGGTTGTACTTGGCGAGCCGGTCCGAGCGAGCCAGCGAGCCGGTCTTGATCTGACCACAGTTGGTCGCAACCGCGAGGTCGGCGATGGTCGCGTCCTCGGTCTCGCCTGAGCGGTGACTCATCACCGCGGTATAGCCCGCGCGCTGGGCGATGCTGACGGCTTCCAGCGTCTCGGTCAGCGACCCGATCTGGTTGACCTTGACCAGCAGCGAGTTGGCCAGCCCCTGCTCGATGCCCATCTTCAGCCGCTTGGGATTGGTCACGAACAGGTCGTCGCCGACCAGCTGGACCGTGTTGCCGATCTTGTCGGTCAGCGCCTTCCAGCCCTCGAAGTCGTCCTCGCTCATCCCGTCCTCGATCGAGATGATCGGGTAATCGGCGGCGAGCTGGGCGAGGTAATCGGCCATCTGCACCGGGCTCAGGCTCAGGCCTTCGCCGCTGATCTCGTACTTGCCGTTCCTGAAGAACTCGGTCGCCGCGCAGTCGAGCGCGAGCTTGACCTCGGTCCCGGCCTTGAAGCCTGCCTTCTCGATCGAGGCCATCACGAAGTCCAGCGCGTCGCGCGTGCTGGCGAGGTTCGGGGCGAACCCGCCCTCATCGCCCACCGCGGTCGCCAGGCCCTTCTCGTGCAGGCCTTTCTTCAGCGTGTGGAAGATTTCGGCGCCCCAGCGCACGGCCTCGGCCAGCGAGCTCGCGCCCACCGGCATGATCATGAATTCCTGGAAGTCGATCGGGTTGTCGGCATGCTCGCCGCCGTTGATGATGTTCATCATCGGCACCGGCAGGACATGCGCCGAAACGCCGCCGATGTAGGAATAGAGCGGCAGGCCGCGGGCATTTGCGGCCGCCTTGGCGACCGCGAGGCTGGTGCCGAGGATCGCGTTGGCGCCGAGGCGACCCTTGTTGTCGGTTCCGTCGAGCGCGATCATCGCCAGGTCAAGGTCGCGCTGATCTTCGGCGTCGAGCCCAATCAGCGCCTCGGCAATCTCGCCGTTGACCGCGTCGACCGCATTGGTCACGCCCTTGCCGAGATAGCGCCCCTTGTCGCCGTCGCGCAGTTCCACCGCCTCGTGCGCGCCGGTCGAGGCGCCCGACGGGACTGCCGCGCGCCCGAAGCTGCCGTCGTCGAGCAGCACGTCGACTTCCACCGTGGGATTGCCGCGGCTGTCGAGGATTTCGCGGCCGTGGATGTCAATGATGGCGGTCATGGCGGAGCTGTTCCTTCTCGTGCGATAGTCCGTTTCACGCCGCGGGAATGCCTCGCGCGGCGGCTGCGCCAAGCCCCTTGGCTCAAGGAACCTTGGCAGGCAAGCGGCGTTGGCGCATCATGTTGCGGAGCGGGGTTCCAGCCCTGCGTCCCGAAGGATCGCAACGGCCTCCCGGCCCTCGGCCGGAGCCTTGGCAAGACCCGATAGGGCATTGATTAACAAAGGGAATCGTCATGGTTGACAGCACTGCCACCCCCGACAACGCCAAGCCCGCCCGCAAGCCCCGCGCGCCAAAGGTTGGCGGCGTTGGCGAATCGGCGATGGAAGGCTCCGACCCGGCCGCCACCGCTGCCGCCGGTGGCGCTGCCCCGGCCAAGGCCAAGTTCGCCGCGGCGATCGAGGAAGCCCGCGCTGGCGCCCAGGCCCTCGCCGCCCAGGCGCAGGACACCGCCGGCGCCTACCGCGAGAAGCTGTCCAGCCAGAGCGACGCCCTGATGGAAGAAGCACGGAACATGACCGGACAGGCGAAGGAACGCGCCGGCGCGCTCGCGCAGGACGGCAAGGCCAAGACGGTCGAAGGCATCGCTGCCGCGGCCCGCCTCGTCTCGGACAGTGCCGGCACGATCGACGAGAAGCTCGGCGTCAAGTACGGCGACTACGCCCGCACCGCCGCCCGCTCGATGGAAGATGCCGCCGCCAAGCTCGACTCCAAGGAACTCGGCGAACTGGCCGAGGATGCGCGCGAGATGGTCCGCAAGAGTCCGGGCGTCGCCATCGGCATCGCGGCGGTCGCCGGCTTCATGCTCTCGCGCCTGTTCAAGGGCTCGGACAAGTCCGAGGATTGAGGCGCTCGCCTCCTCCCGGCCCGAGCAGTGGACAGCCCTGAACCCATCACCCCGGCCGACACGACGGCCGATCCGCTGGCTGTCCCGCCGGCAGATCCCGAGGCGCAGCCCGACGGGGTGACCGCGCTGGTGGCCGACATCCGTCAGCTGGCGAGCGATGCGAAAACCCTCGCCGAGGCAGAACTCGCCTATCAGACCTCGCGAGCCAAGGTCGCCGGCGAAGCCGCCCGCAACGTCGCGATCTACGGCGTGGTGGCCTTCGTGCTTGCGTACTTCGCCCTCGGCGCGCTGACCGTCGGCCTCCTCCTCGCCCTCACCCCGCTGGTGTCGGCATGGGGCGCGACCGCGATCGTCGTCGGCGTCCTGCTGATCGGCGCCGTGGCTTGCGTCATGGCGGCGGTGGGCCGGGTCAAGCGGCTGCGCGGCGTGCTGTCCGGATCTGCGGAGAAGCGCGCATGAGCATGGCCGAACAGCAATTCGCCGAGGATCGCCAAACCCGCGACGCCGCCCGGGCGGTGTTCGAGGCGCGGATGGACCGGGTGCGCACGGCTCTCGGGGAACGCTCGATCCCCCAGCGCCTTACCGCCGAAGCCAGGGAGCGCGCCGTCGCCGTTGCCGAGGAAGGCGCCGAAGTCGCCCAGGAGAACACCTGGGTGCTCGTCAGCACCGGCCTTGCCATCCTCGCCTGGGTGCTCCGCCGCCCCCTGATCAACTCGGCGCACGCACTCTACGTCCGGCTGTTCAAGCCGGAACCGGCCTCCTCGTGGGAGCGTTTGCGGAACTGGACCAAAGCCAGGGTGAAGCCGTGACCGAGACCGATACGAACGAGACCAAGCGTGAGCAGCTGCGCCGCAAGGTGGCCGAATCCCAGGCCGCGCTGACCAAGCCGCAAACCGCCGCGGGAGAGCCGCCGGAAGGCTACCGGGCGCTGGCCGCGGACTATCCCTTCGCCCTCCTCCTCGGCGGCCTCGCGCTCGGAGCAATCGCCGGGGCGGTGCTCCCGCGGCGTGCCGGGCGCAAGCTGATCCAGGGCGCGGTAGCCGCGGCAGGCGTGGCCGGCGAACTTGGCCGGACTTACGGCCGGCAGGCGCTCGACACCGTCGGTGAGGCCGCCGGGGCCGTCGGCGATGCCGCCGGGTCAATTGGCCATGAAAGCCGCAGTCGCCTCGGCACGCTCGGCGAGAAGCTGGTCGAACTGGGCGAGGCTTTCGGCGAAGCCGCGAGCGCCTATGGCCGCAAGGCCGCCGATGTTGCGGGCGAAACGGCCACCGCCGCCGGGTCCGCCGCGGGCAAGGCCGCCGACAAGGCCGGCCACCTCGCCGAGGACGGCGCCGCCAACGCCCGTGAGACCGGCCTCAAGATCGCCCGACAGGTGATCCGACTAACGTCTCAGCTGCGACACTGACGCTTGGAATGTTGCGACTGCGAAGCTAGAGCGGAGATGTTCACTCTCTCCGGGAACGCCAGCGTATGCAGAACCTTCACCTCGTCATGGGCGGCCGCGTCGCCGACCCGCAGGGCCTCGAGTTCGTCGACCTCAAGAAGATGGACCTCGTCGGCCTCTACAACTCCTATGCCGAGGCCGAGGAAGCCTGGCGCGGCAAGGCGCAGGGCACGGTCGACGATGCCGAGATGAAATACGTCATCGTGCACCTGCACCGCCTGATGGAACCCGAGATCCACAGCTGACACGAAAAAGGGCGCCGCAAGGCGCCCTTTCACTATCCGGGAGCGATCGGCCCTCGGTCAGACGAACTCGATCTTCTCGACGACGTAGAACTTGTCGCCCGAAGGCACGGTCACCTCGATCTCGTCCTCGACCCGGCGGCCGATCAGCGCCCGGCCCAGCGGCGAATTGTAGCTGATCCGGCCCACCTTGGCGTCCGCCTCGTAGGGGCCGACGATCTGGTATCGCACCGGCTTGTCGTCGTCGTCGAGCAGGGTCACCGTCGCGCCGAACACGATCTTGTCGCCCGAAAGGGTTGCCGGGTCGAT
>Ga0207703_10002782_pt1 | contig 14969 bp, 10 predicted proteins | sample KBSSwiS12_FD_184304 | JGI IMG/M metagenome (GOLD analysis project Ga0207703, IMG submission 184304) | Switchgrass rhizosphere microbial communities from Kellogg Biological Station, Michigan, USA - KBS Switchgrass S1-2 (SPAdes) (version 2) | ecosystem: Host-associated > Plants > Roots >... | reverse complement strand
GGTATGCAGCCCCCTGGGGACACCTTTCAAGGTTGTCGAATACGCCACCGACATCACCACGGTCACGTTGAGACGGGCCAACGGACTGGGACAGGTCGCCGCGATCAACCGGGCGCAGGCGGTCATCACACTGGAGCTGGACGGCACCGTCCGCACCGCCAATGACAACTTTCTGCGCACGATGGGATATTCCCTGGAAGAGATCAAAGGCAAACATCACAGCATGTTTGTTACGCCTGAAGAGCGCAACAGTCAGCAGTATCGTGAGTTCTGGTTGAAGCTCACCCGAGGTGAGTTCAATGCCGGCCAATACGAGCGTATTGCCAGGGGCGGACGCAAGCTGTGGGTACAGGCCAGTTACAACCCTATTCTCGATTCGACTGGCAAGACTCTGCACGTCATTGCGTACGCCACGGACATCACCGACCAGGTTGGTTTCTCGCACCAGTTGCGTGGTGTCGTTGAGGAGACCCGCGGGGTGGTCAACGCTGCCGCCAAAGGCGATCTCACGAAGCGCATCAACGCAGCCAACAAGACGGGAGAAGTGGCTGCACTGGCGAGCGGCGTCAATTCATTGATTGATGAGCTCAGCTCGCTCATTCATCAGATTCATACAACTACCGGGCAAGTGCAGACGGGACTGGAGGAAATGTCGCAAGGCAATTCCAACCTGTCACAGCGCACGTCCGAGCAGGCCGCCAGCCTGGAGGAAACTGCCTCCTCCATGGAGGAAATGTCCGCCACTGTCAGGCAGACGGCCGAAAACGCGGGGATGGCCAACAATCTGGCCATCGCCGCCCAGGCCCAGGCCGAAAAGGGCGGCTCAGTCGTCGGCGCCGCGGTCAACGCCATGGCGACCATCAATGACGCATCGACTAAAATCGCGGCGATCACCGGGGTCATCGACGAAATTGCGTTCCAGACCAACCTGCTGGCGCTCAATGCGGCTGTTGAGGCGGCACGGGCAGGCGATCAGGGGCGCGGCTTTGCCGTGGTCGCGAACGAGGTCCGCAGCCTCGCCGGCCGAAGCGCGGTGGCGGCGAAGGAAATCAAATCGTTGATCCAGGAGAGCGTCAGCCGCGTGACCGAGGGTACGCGATTGGTGGACGAGTCCGGCCACGCTCTTCAGGAAATCGTTGCCGCCGTGAAAAAAGTCACGGCCATTGTCGCCGAAATCGCAGCGGCGAGCCGCGAGCAGTCCACCGGCATCGAGCAGGTCAACCGCGCAGTGACGCAGATGGACGAAGCCACGCAGCAGAACGCCGCGTTGGTCGAGGAAGCCGCTGCCGCCAGCCGTGCGATTGTCGACCAAATGCAGGCGCTGGACGCGCTGATCTCGCGCTACCAGCTCGGCAAGTCAGCAGAGCACCGCCGCGCTGCCTAGTAGGCGAGCTGCCTAGTACGTGAACGTGCGGACAGGCCTCCGCGCACCGACCACACGGCCAGGCGAGAGCGCCATGAGGCCGCCGCATCCAACGCAAGCCGCCAACACCTGCGCAACACGCGAATGAGCCCCTGCGCGCGCCTGCAACCTTGGCACGGCGCCGCCACAAACGGGCACGAGCGAGAACGGCTCGCTGCCGGCAGACCGTCCAACGCCGCGATCAAGGCCGCCGGTGCGCGCCGCAGCCCACGACCGACGCCCCGTCGGCGCGGCGGGCGCTCATCGGCACGACCGACGCCCCGTCGGCACGATGGTAAGCTCCTCATCAGATACCGAATGAGACGCACCCATGCCGCTGCAGCACACCTCCAACTGGATGGACGATGATCTGACCGCGTTTCGCGATACCGTCGCGCGGTTCGTCGAGTCGGAAATGCTTCCCCACGACGCTCGATGGCGCGCCCAGCACCATGTAGATCGGGAAACGTGGCGACTTCTGGGCCAAACGGGGTTGCTGTGCCTCGACGTGCCCGAGCAGTACGGCGGTGGCGGTGGTGACTTCAGGCATGAAGCCGTCGTGTACGAAGAGGTGGGTCGCCGAGGTCTGAGTGGCTTCGGACAGGGCGTGCATAGCATCTGCGCGCACTACGTTTTGAACCACGGCACAGAGGTACAGAAGCAACGTTGGCTTCCGCGCCTTGCATCCGGCGAACTCATCGGCGCTATTGCTATGACGGAGCCTGCGGCGGGATCGGACTTACGTGGAGTCCGTACGCGCGCGATACGTGAAGGCGACGTCTATCGCATCAACGGATCAAAGATCTTCATCACCAACGGTGGCTCCGCCTCGTTGTTGATGCTCCTCGTGAAGACTAATCCCGAAGCCCCCAAGGGCGGCATGTCGCTCATCATGGTCGAGACCGAAGGTCTGGCCGGCTATCGGGTGGGTCGTGTGTTGGACAAGATGGGCATGCAGGCGCAGGACACCGCGGAGCTGTTCTTTGACGATGTCCGCGTGCCTGTGGATTGCCTGTTGGGTGGCGACGAAGGCAAGGGCATGCATCAAATGATGGCTGACCTGCCTTATGAGCGGCTGATTGTTGCGTTGGCGGGTGTTGCTGCGATGGAGGGTGGCCTCGAGGCAACAATCGCATACACGAAGTCACGCAAGGCGTTCGGCCAAGCCATCAGCGACTTTCAGAACACGCGGTTCAAGCTGGCAGAGCTGGCCTCGATGGTGCGCATCGCGCGAGTGTTTGTCGACGACTGCATCGACAAGCGCCTGAAAGGCGCGCTCGATACGGAAACCGCCGCGATGGCCAAATGGTGGGTCACAGACACGCAACAGCAAGTGTTGGATGGCTGCGTTCAATTGCACGGCGGCTACGGGTACATGAATGAGTACCTGGTGTGCCGGTTATTCGCTGACGCGCGCGTACAGCGTATCTACGGCGGCACCAATGAGATCATGAAAGAGCTGATCTCGCGCAGTCTGTAACGGCGGCAACCTGACGGCGCTATTTCTGCGCCAACCCGTCCTGCGCATCGTGCACCCACCCATCACGTTCAGGCCCGGGAGGAGCCGCCTGCGCCAACTCCAGCGCATGCTGGTAACTGGCGTGTGAACCTTTAGCGTCACCGCTCTTGGACAACGCCTCAGCAAGCGCAAGCACGTTGGGCGGATAGTCAGGCTGCAGGGAAACAGCCTTACGCGCCGCCGCCAACCCAGCGTCCGTGTCGCCCGGCCCGAGGGGCCACCCGGGCGCACGAATCAACACCAACGCGCGCACCCGCGATGGGCCAGCGTTGTCGTAATTAGGGTCCGCCGCCTCGGCGGAATTCAAGCTCTGCAGCATGCTGTTGAGCAACCCAACAGCCTTGGTGGGATGGGCACGCGCCTCCATGCCTATCGCAACCGCCTTGCCATACTGGCACGCGGCGGCCTGAGCATCCAACGCCAAACAAGCGTCCGCTGCAGCGCTCGACTGAGTAGCTAAATCTGCACGCACCCGGCCATCGGACTCGTGATCGCTGCGATCAGAGTTGGCCTTGATGATAGCGGCGTACTGTTCCACCGACCCAGCGCTGGCCGCGCTCGAGACAGGGGCAGGCCCGGGCGCCGGATGCCGCGACACAGAGGCGCATCCAGCCAACACCGCCAACACCGCGCCCAACGGCAACAGCGATCGGCGCACAGCGTGCGCATCAACCGCGCGGCCGCCACCCACGGGGACAGCGCCGACAGCCCCAACACGGCCCCACCGGCACTCCCAACCAGCCACGGCACCGTCCCCAAAGCGCGCTGTGACCTCCGTGTCCGCGACGAGTCGGCCTCGCGCGCCTGAAAGCCAGTTCACGGTTTGGTCCCGCCCTTCGGCGCCTTGCCACTGGGCGCCTTGGTGCCGGTGCCAGCAGCCGCGCCGGGAGCAGCGCCCGAAGGCGCGTCCGCCGGCAACGCCGGCATCACAAACCCAGCCAACTTCAGCGAAGACAACTTCTCGGCCTCCCCCGCCCCCTTCCCCAACTTCAGCAAGCCGGCCTGGAAGGACTTCGCACGCGCCGGGGGTAGCCGGTTGTCGACGACGGCGACGATGGCGACCGGGACGTCGGGGGATTGCACGACCACTTTCAGGTCGCTCGCAAATGGCAGAGTTGGAAGTGCCGCGGACTGAGTCTGGTCCAGCAGCGCGGCGACCTGGTCACCCGAGGCCACGCGGCGAAGCGCACTGAGAATCTGCCCAACCGGCTCTACTTTCGCGGCGGCGGGCACCTGCCATGCTGACAACGCCGAATGGAGGACAAAGTTCGGCGAGTAACCCGCAACGCTTACAATCGTATACCCCGCCAACGAGGAGCCACCCGTTACCCGACCCGTCTTCGCGACCAAGGACCACTTCTCCTTGGTGCCGACACCAACCACATCCGCCTGCGCGATCGGGGTCAGATGAAGCTGGGCAGCGTGCTCGACATAAAACGGATACGGAACGAACGCAAGCACCGCATCCGCCCCACCGAGCTTCGTCACTCCTCCCTGATCCGTGGGGTCATAAACGGCAGAAAGGCTTCCTGCGGGCCACCCTGCGGCGGTCACAGCGGCCTTAGCGAACTCGTCCACGAATGGCTGTGCGTCCCCCGCCGCACCGGGGTACCCGGGAGCGCAGAACACCAAAGTCGAAGCTGCAGCGGCTAATAGAATGCTCATGTCTTTAGGCTATCATCCCCCCGCGCTGAGGGCCTATGCGGTCGGCCAATGTGGTCGTTAAGGGCGCGTTGACAATGAATGGACACGACTCGCCAAAGGTCCTCGAATTCTTCAGACGCGTATTACAAATGCGCGGCTGGATCGTCGGGATATTCATCCTCCTGACGGCGGCCGGGGTGTACGGCACCACGCGCATCCCCAATGACTCTGCGATTGATGGTCTGGTCGTTGCCGGCGATCCCACGGCTCAGGCCACCATCGAATTCGATCGTCTGTTTCCCGAGGGCGAACAAGCGCTAATTATGCTCGAAGGGCCGGACCCGCTCTCTCCCGCGGCCCTCCGAACGGCGGACCAACTCGAACATCAGATCGAGAAGATCAAAGGTGTAAAAGCGCATACGCTACTTGACTTCTTTCGCCGCGCCGACCCCAAAGCAGAGCTGACCGACAGCGAAACCCAACGCCTGCGCCCGTTTGCAACGAATACGCCACTCTTCAAGCGTGCTGGACTTTTGGGGGATCACTATCTGGGGATAGGGATCGAGTTGCGTGTGAACTCACCAGAAGAGCGAAACGCAGCATTAATGACCATTGACTCCCTGGTCCTCCCACAAGAGAAATCCAACGGTCCGCTCACCACCGTCCGCCGTGTCGGATCTCCCTGGCTCAATGCGTGGCTAGAAAAACAAACGGGAGTGGCCACCAAGAAGTTCATGCCCTTGTTCGGCATCTTTCTGGTCGCCCTGATATTTATCGTCTACCGGTCCATCCGCGCCCTGGGAGCAATCATCCTCACCCTGGGCTCTGTCGTAGGCATCGGCGTGGGAATTGCCGCGATCTTCGGCTGGTCCAATACGGTGGTATCGACGCTCGTCCCACTGACCGTAATGGTCACGACAACGGCGACACTCGTTTACCTGCATTCGAGGTACATGGAGCCAGACGACGCTCCGACACTGCTGGAGCACCAGGCACGAGTGCTCGCCAACAAATTCCTGCCATCCACTGCTTCCATGTTTGCCACCGCGGTAGGCTTCGCCGCTCTGGCCGTCTCCGAAATACGGCCGGTGCGAGAAATGGGCGTGTGGACAGCATGCGGGCTCGTCGTCGCCTGGGTGGGCTGCTTCACTCTGTTTCCCGCGCTTCAATCGCTGTTTAAAGCACCTCGGCGCACCGAGGGTGTCCGTGTTGGTCGGCACTACGCCCGTTTCGTCGACGCGCTTCTCCCCTTCACACGCCGATATAGCTGGGCGTTGATCATCGCAGCCCTCCTGCTGATGGCATGTGGCGCCGCCGCCCTGTTCGGCATCCCCGGCAGGTTGGCGCCGCTCGCTCTCGAAACCGACGCATTGACCTATGTGAACCCCAGCGAACGAGTGGCGGAAGACACACGCCGGTTCCAGGAATTCAACGGGCTCGACGTGGTCGATCTCTGGGTCAGGACACCACCTGGCAAGGCCCTGGACCCGGAGTTTCTCCGCGCCATCGACGCGCTGACTCGGAATTTGGAATCCGACACGCGTATCACAGCCGTAGACGGGCCGACATCCGTGTTGCGATGGGCGCGATACGTTGAATCAGGCAACGACAAACTACCCACCGACGCAGCCTCCTGGGCACGGCTCGCAGCCGACCTCGAGCAGATCATGCTCACCGTGGAAGGCGCCCGCGAATACGTTGATATCACGAACCTGGCCAGCGTCCGCATGACCGTGCGAGGCCGCGCCGAACTGTTCGGTCGAACAGGCGCAATGAAGCGCTTCGTGCAACAGAGCTGGAATGACGCCCAGGCGCACAACCCCGCGCTGCAGGGCGCCAACGGCATGTTGGTGGGCAAAGGCGTCCTGGCAACCGCCATCACGGAACGGCTGTTGCCCACGCTGACTGAAAGCTTCGCGCTCACGGCCAGCATCATTTTCTGCGCATTCCTGGTGGTCTTCCGCAGCCCAGCCGCGCGCCTGATGACCATGATCCCGTCACTGTTCGCGATTTTGTGCGTGTTTCTGGTGATGCGGCTGACCGGCATCCCACTCAACATCGCCACGATTCTCATCGGCTCCACGGTCCTCGGAGCCACCGAGAACGACCAGGTGCATTTCTTTTATCACTTCCAGGAAGGCCGCAATGGCGGCCACCAGACCGCGGGGGCCCTGCAACACGCCATGTTGATCGCCGGGCGACCCATCGTGTTTGCTACACTCATCAATGCGAGCGGGTTTCTTGCGCTGTCGTTCTCTGATCTGCCGCCCATGCGCCAGTTCGGCATAGTGACCTCGACCGCGTTTATTCTTGCGTTACTTGCGGATTTCACGGCGCTGCCGGGGGCATTGTGGATACTGAGTCGACACGAAAGGGTCTCCAGATAGACGCGGAAGACCCGCGGATTGCGGCCATTGTCCGCAAGATCGTCCGCCACCTGATGCCCGTCCTCGGCATCATGTACCTGATTGCCTACATCGACCGCCAGAACATCGGCTACGCCAAGCTGCAGATGGTGGGGGATCTCGGCATCAGTGAATCGGCGTTCGGACTGGGCTCGTCCCTGTTCTTCATCGGCTACCTGCTGTTTGAGTTGCCCAGCAACCTGTTCCTGGCAAAAGTCGGTGCCCGCGTCTGGTTCGCACGCATCATGGTCTCGTGGGGTGCCGTGACCCTGGCGCTGGCATTTACCCAGAGCGCGACGATGTATTACGTGCTCAGGTTTCTGCTCGGCGCATTGGAGGCAGGTTTTTTCCCGGGTGTCCTGTTTGTACTGACCCTGTGGGTTCCCTGGAAATATCGCGGCCGGCTCGTGGGCATGTTCATGGGGTGGAGCGCGATTGCCAATATGGTGGGTGCCGTCATCGGCGGGTTGCTGTTGGATGCCGATGGGCTCCTGAACCTGCGCGGCTGGCAGTGGGTTTTCCTCATGACAGCCCTGCCCGCCATCCTCATGGGAATCGTCACCTTCTTCATTCTCCCGAGCGGCCCCGACCACGCCCGGTTCCTGAGCGCCGAAGAGAAAACCTATCTGCGCGAGGTACTGGATCGCGAGAACCAGGAAGCCGGCGCCAAATCACACGTGGGCGTACTGCAGGCCCTGACAGACCGCAGAGTCCTGTTGATCGCCCTCTTCTACATCAGCCTGCCGCTGGGCGCCTACGGATTGAGCTACTGGCTGCCAACAGTGGTGAAGGGCTTCGGCGTCACCAACACCGTCAATGGCTTTCTCAACGTGATCCCATGGGCCTGTGTGGCCTGGTCACTGTGGTGGGTACCCCGACACGCCGCGCGTACCGGCGAGCAGACCTGGCACATCGCGCTTCCCGCATTCATCGGTGCGGCGTGCCTCGCCGCCAGCGTGTTTGTGCCGGGCAACGCCATCAAGTTCGCCTTGTTGTGCGTGGCCGCGTCCGGAATATTCGCAGCTCAACCGGTGTTCTGGTCGCTGCCGTCGACCTTCCTGAAAGGCGCGGCCGCGGCGGCCGGCTTCGCGGCTATCAACTCGGTGGGCAACCTGGGTGGCTTCTTCGCCCAGAACCTGGTCCCGTGGATCCGGGATCAGACCCACAATGACATGGCACCCATGTTGTTCCTGGCCGCCTGCCTCACGGCCGGCGGCTTCATGACCTTCGTGGTCCAGCGCGTGCTGCGGAAACTGGCCTGAAGCCCGACAGCTCAGCCGCAGGGGCCCAGCCGCGGTGGCTCAGCCACGGATGGCGGCAATCATCGCCTCCGACACTTTCTCGTCGGTCTCGGCTGCATGTTGAATCTCCACCGGGTAGCGAACCACCGCATCCACGGCGGACGCTGAGAAGCGCAACTGCACCTGGGGATTCGCGGAAGCTACGCCAGCCGCATTCGACGAGGTCGTCCGCAGGATCTCCTTGGTCTGACGGACAATCTCGTCGTGGTACTTCTTCACGACATCGTTCACGGCGTTGTACAGCTTTGCCTTGAGAGCCGTGTAATCGGCGCCCGCCGGCAGTGCCAGGGTCGTTTCGTGCCAGGCGAAATTGACGCCCGAGATCTGCTTGAACAGCCCTCCGGAGGTTTGGAAAACAATCGAGTTCGCAAACGCAACCACCCGGCCCGTCGCCCCCAGCGACCCTTGCGAATTCAACTCCATCAGGTGCATCCGCACCAGCCCGAGATCGATCACTTCACCGGACACAGTGCCGATCTGCACCCGGTCACCCACGCGAATGCCGTACTTCCCGATGAGGAAGAAGTAGCCCACGATCGAGACGAGGACGCTCTGCATGGCGACTGCAACACCCGCCGTGAGCAGTCCGGCAAACGTGGCGAACGTGCTCAACTCGGTCACAAAGGTGAGCGCCACGATAATGGCCACCAACACCCAGGTGGTCACCTTGCGAACCATCAGCAACTGGTTGCGACGGCGTGTCTCATGCGCATACCGCAGGACTGCCCGCCGCCAGATCTCCGCTCCCACAAAAACCACGGCCAGCATCGCCAACAGAATGGCCAATCGAACCCCGAGCGCCACCAGCGCATCGTGATACTGATGTTTGATCGCGTCGCGCCAGTTGCTCAGGTTGTGGCGGTACTGCTTCAACAGCACGCCTTCCTTGCTGAGCGGAATGAGAACGGCGGAAGTCTGCTGGAACAGCCAGGCCAGGGTGTCAAACTGGTCACGCACCCCTTTCAGGGTCGTGCTGTTGGCATTGTCCGCCTGGGCGGCCAAAGCATCGCTTTGCGCCGAATATTGTTTGAGTTGCTCCAGCGGCTTGGTACGGATCTGGACAAATACCTGCTCGAGGGCTGCGGTACGTTCATCGATGGCATCGATCGTGCGCATCTTTTTCGCAAGACGCAGCACGTTGGTACCCAACTCCCAGATGCCGATCCGATCGGAAGTGCTGCTCAGTGTGGGGGCAGGCGCGGCTGTGGCGGGTGCCGCCACGGATGCCGACCCCGGCGCCGATCCAGGGGCGCGAGCTGCCGGGATCGAAACGGCGATGGCGTCGATGTGCGCCTTCAGCGCGCTGGCACTCGCTTTCCTGGCATCACTCTCGTTCACAAACTGAGCCATGGTATCGAGCAGATTCTTGCGCGCATTGACCATGTCGAGCTCACCCTGCAACTCTGACAACTTCTCCTGCATGTCAGACTTGCCGCCGGCATCGGCCTTCCTGCCGGCTGCGATCTCATCCTGGATGCCTTTGCGCTGCGCATCGAGCCGCTTCTGCTGCTCGCTCAGCGATTGCGGCGAATCGACCGCGCCCGCCGTATCCGCCTCGCTGCTCAACAGCTCCGCGTTGGCCCGCGCCAACTCAAACGCCAGCCCGATCACCTTGTCGGCAGTCTGTTGGTTGGCATAGAGAATCAGCAGGTCGCTGGGCTGGGTCGCCGACTGTTCCTGGGCACCCAACGTGCGATACCACTCCACAGTCTCATCCAGTATCTGGATGACCTGCTCGCCGGTCAGCACCGAGACGTGGGTGGGTTTGACAGGAGCCGCCGCGGGCTCGGCGGCCGCGAACGCCACGACGGCCACCACCATTGCGAAGCAGAACGAAGCTGCCCGATAACTAAAAGTATGCATCCGGCGAATTCTATAGAAAACCCAAGACCCGGAGCCGCTACAATTCGTCGCGCACAGCTTTGCATTGGACCGGCAGCACAGGGAGTGGACCGTCAATGCCAATTCGAGCCGTACTCTTTGATCTGGGCGAAACGCTGGTTTCGTACTACCAGCCGCAGCAATTCCTGCCCATCCTCCGACGCTCACTGGACGATTGCCTGCGTGCCCTGGGACACAACCCCACGAGCGGCGAGGACGCGATCGACCTGCTTCACCAGGCCCTCGAACTGAACCAGGAGCGCGGCGATCTCGCCGTGTGGCCCCTGGAGGAACGGCTGAGGGTCCTCTTCAGCCCCTATGCCAACCTGGACACGGAGCTGACCGAGCGGCTATCGCATGTATTTTTGCAGCCGATCTTTGCGACGGCGCAAGTTCACCACGAGGCACTGCCGGTGCTCATGGGCTTGAAACGCCGGGGTGTGCGGACCGCCATCGTCTCGAACACCCCCTGGGGCAGCTCAGGTCGCATCTGGCGCTCGGAGCTCGCGCGGCACGAGCTTCTGCCTGCCGTCGATGCAGTTGTTTTCTGCAGGGACGTCGGCTGGCGCAAGCCACATCCCGCGCCCTTTCGCCGGGCTTTGGAGATGCTCGCCGTCGCAGAGAAGGACGCTGCTTTCGTTGGCGACAATCCCGTGTGGGATGTTGAGGGCGCGGAGGGCGCCGGCCTGCTGCCCATCCTGTTGGGTGGACGTCATCCGCTACAAATGTCGGGGCGCGCGATCATTGCGCCAACATTACCGGATGTCCTCGGGATGGTCGATCAGCTGAATTCAACCGCGAACACGGGGCCACAGCCCATGCTCGCGTGAATGGTCAACCCACCGTCAGCGCTCGACCACGAGCTCCGTCTGACCGAAACTCAACCTCCGGGAGAAGCGGCGTTTGATGCGAACCGCCGCCTTGGGCTGCGTCTCCTGGGATGCCTTCTCGCCTTCGGTGGGTTCCCATTCAACACCGAGCTTCGTCAGCGCGGTGCGCGCCGCACCGGCAAAGCCTTCCGGATGATGTAGCGTCGGCCGTTCGGAAGCGCCACTCGCGGTTGCCAGGCCATATACGCCGCAACCCAGTCGAACGAGCCGTCCTTCGGCCACGATCTTCCGTAATGCACGTAACACCTGACGTCTGCCGCTCAGGTCGGTGAACTCACGAGTGAGAAAAACGTATTCACGGCTTTCCGTGATCCGGGCCTCGATCTTGGACTGCAGAGAATTGGGGCGTGCCATATCGTCCTCTTAATGCTGTCACCCCTGACATCGAATTCAGACGGTGCAATCCCGACACCTAAATGTCTCGCCCTCGTTCCCCTCGATTCAGATTGCAGCCTCGACGCTCGACAGACATTTGTGCAGGAAGATCCGCGCCTTTTCCCAATCCCGCTGCACCGTGCGCTCCGACATGTTCCACATCGCGGCAATCTCGGCAAACGAGAAGCCACCGAAATACTTGAGGTCGACGACCTCGGCGAGCCTCGAGTCAGTGGCGGCGAGACGGTCCACCGCATCGCTCAGGCGCTGCAGCTCGTTGGAGTCAGCCACCTGCTCGGGAATTTCCGTGGGAAGCGAAGTGATCTCGAACCCCGCGCCGCGTTTGAGAGCCTGGCGGCTGCGCGCGTAGTCGATGATCAGGCCCCGCATTGCCCGCGATGCATACGCGAGAAAGCGTGCGTTATCCGGAAACACAACGCCATCACGGGCATGCACTGTCAGGTACACCTCGTGCAACAGAGTTGTCGCCCCCATTGAGTTGGCCGCGCCTCCCTGGCGCAGCTTGCGTTGCGCCAGGCGACGCAACTCGTCATACAGACTCACAAACAGTTGCTGGTGGTCGACCGTGCCACCCATCGCCCGTTCAGCCATCACGCTGCTCATGAGCCGCCATCTCCGGCAGCGAGGTCTTCCGCCTGCCGATAGACGGCAACACCCCGCTTGCGCAGCTCCTCGAGCAGGCGGTCACCCAGGACAGCGAAACGTTCCAGGTCCCTGACAGCGACTCCCAACAAGGTCGCGGAGAAGGCACTGCCCAATGCCGTGTGCAGCTCCGCGGTCATCCGCGTGTTCATTACATCATCCTCACCGTATGAATTGCCGGCGTCTCTCATGGTATTCATCAACCCTGTACCAACTGTCGCGCCAGCAGCAACAGCGGGTGATCCGGGTCTACCGTGTTGGACAGGTGGTCGATGGCCGCGAGCAACGCCGCCTTGCCTCCCACACTGTCACCTTTCTTCGCCAACACCTTGCCCAGCACCAGCCAGGCAAGCCCGGTCCGATAGGAACGCGGTACGCCCCCCTGGGCCTCCTGTGCCAGCGATAAAGCTTTGCGCGCATCGCCTTCCGCTTCGAGCAGTTGCCCCTGCCTGAGGTTCAGCTCGGCTCGTGGGACCAACGCTGTCATCTGAAAGAAAAGAGTGTTTCCCTCGGCGAGTGCCGCATCCAGGCTCGCGCGGGCGGCGCCGAGTTGGTTGTTGGCCAACGCAATGCGGCCGCGCGCGATCTTCAGGGCAATCTGGTGCGGGCCCTCCGCCGGCGTGGCGGTGCGCGCCAGGTCGGTGGCCTCGCGCAGGTAGTGTTCGGCGGCTTTCAGATCACCGCGCTCGCGCATGAGCCAGGCCATGCCGGCGAGGCACAACACCCGCATGATGGGTTGATCACCCTTCACACTCAACTCGATGCAGCGGTCATAACCGGCCTTGGCTTCATCAAAGCGGCCGATCAGCTCCAGCATGCGGGCACGGTGCGCCACCATGGTCACCGGCAGCGCGCCGGACTGATTACGCGCGGCGGAATCGAGAATCTCGTTGAATACCTGCAGGGCGCGCTTGGGGTTGCCGGTGGCATCGTAGGTCAATGCGAGGTTGTTGCGAATGACCGTTGCATCGGGGCCATATTCGCGGCCGGAGCGGGCGAATTGCAGCAGCGACTGACGGAAGTAGTCCTCCGCGGCTGCAATATGACCGCCAAAACGCTCGGCGTCGGCAATTGCACCGAGCATCGCTCCTTCGGTGGCCGCCGAAGGATTCGGAGCCGTCTGCAGCCGTTTCAACCCCTCGTGCGCATACCTGATGGCCGCCGGCGCATCACCTTCCGCCTGCGCCACCACCGAGCGATAAGTCAAACACTCCGCCACCTGCTGAGTGCTCGACTGCGGGTCATCGATCACCTGCTCCAACATCTGGCGTGCATCCGTGATATTGCCCAGGTTCCCCAGGGTCAAACCGAGATCACAGATCACCTTGCGGCGCAGATCGCCGTCCGGTGAGCTCGCTATGGTCTCGAAAGCTTCCTGTAACAACCGCAGAGCCCTCTTTTCATCGCCCATGGTCCGGTAGTACACCCCGACCAGGTCCAAGACTGCCGTGCGCTGCTCCATATTCCCGCGGAACCCGGCGCTCACCACGGCTTCACTGCGAGCCAACATCTCGCCGCTGGTGAGTGGCCGATTCGAGCCCGCCGATTCAGTGATCAGCACATTTAAAAAATCGGCGATCGCCTCGTTCCGGGATGACAGCGCCAGAGCGCGGTCCCTTTCCGCCGCGGCTACCCGGGCGTGCCCGGCGGCCGCGTGCGCTTCATAGGTTGCAATAGCGGCCGTGGCAATGATGGCGAGCAACGCGGCCAAAGCCCCTATCACTGAGGGCTTGTGACGCGAGATGAACTTGTGGCTGCGATACCAACGATTGCTCCTGCGGGCGGCGATGGGTTCGCCCTCCAGAAAACACTCGATGTCGGCCAACAGCGCGTCGGCTGTTGCGTAGCGCTCACCTGGCAACCTGCGTAGCGCCTTGAGCGTGATGACGTCCAGGTCACCGGCAAGCTGCGCCATGAGAGCACGGACCGTACAACTGCGAGCCGCGGCGGTGGCCTCCGCCATCGCTGACTCACGCAGGGTCTCGCTCGGGCTACGCGGATTGCGGGTGCGAATCGCTTCCGCCAGCAGGGCCCGTGTCAGGCCGGCCGCCGTAAACGGCCGCTCGCCCGTCAGCAATTCAAACAACAGTACGCCGAGGGAATAAATATCCGAAGCCGTCGTCACAGGGTGCCCGGCAATCTGCTCCGGCGCGGCATAGTCCGGCGTCAGCGCGCCCCCGGCCTGTCCGGCGAGCGCGTGGCCGCCGTCGTCGCGCGGCTCGATGGCAATCAGGTGCGCGATCCCGAAGTCGAGCAACATCGCGCGTCCGTCGTTCCCAACGATGACGTTGGATGGCTTGATATCACGATGGATCACGAGGTTGCTGTGTGCGTACTGCACGGCGCGCAGCACCTGTTGGAACAGCCGCAACCGCCGACAGACATCGAGCCGCTGTTGATCGCTATATTCGATGAGCGGCGCCCCGGCAACATACTCGAGCGCCAGAAAGGGCTGTCCGTCGTCCGCGAATCCGGCATCGTAGAGCCGCGCGATGTTGGGATGAGACAACGCGCCGAGAATGTCGCGCTCGCTGTCAAAGCGCTCCGCCAGTTGTCGGCCAATGGGGCCGGGATGCGGCAGTTTCAACGCCACGGGCCGTTTGATCAGGCCGTCACGGCGCCTGGCCAGCCACACGGCGCCCATGCCTCCGCTGCCGATCTCGCGCTCAATGACATAGGGACCAACGGCTGTACCAGACCTCAGGGGCCGGGCCTGAACCACCGCTCTGGCATGGTCCACCGCATCGCGCAGATCCGGCAGGATATCCAGCAGCTCGCCCGAGTCGACTCCGGATTCGTGGCGCAGCAGGCTCTGCAGCTCCTCTTTATAGGGCCGGTCGCAGGGCGGCAGGGCCTCGAGCCAGCGCGCCCGCGCCTCGGGAGCCATTT
>Ga0207703_10002774_pt1 | contig 14999 bp, 11 predicted proteins | sample KBSSwiS12_FD_184304 | JGI IMG/M metagenome (GOLD analysis project Ga0207703, IMG submission 184304) | Switchgrass rhizosphere microbial communities from Kellogg Biological Station, Michigan, USA - KBS Switchgrass S1-2 (SPAdes) (version 2) | ecosystem: Host-associated > Plants > Roots >... | reverse complement strand
GATCTCGCACTGGGTGCCGTTTCTGCTGCTGTCGGGCTATACCGGGGCGCTCGCGGATCGCTACAACCCGCGCCTCCAGATGATCGTCGGCATGCTGCTGTTCATGAGCGTGTCGGTCGCCTGGGGCCTGCTGTTCCTCGGCGGACACTTGCAGATCTGGCAGGCCTGGACACTTCTCGTAATCCACGGCCTGGCCGGAGTACTGTGGACGCCGGCCGCGCAGGTGCTGGTCTACGATCTTGTCGGCGCGGAGCACCTGCAAAGCGCGGTGCGCCTCAATTCCAGCGGACGCTATCTGGGGATGCTCGCCGGCCCGGTCGTCGGCAACATCCTGCTGCTCGGCTTGGGTCCGGTCTACGGCATCATCGCCAACGCGCTCGCCTACCTGCCGCTGGTGGTCTGGCTCAGTGGCGGACTGAAGGCGGCGCATCTCCCGGTGCGCGCGGCGCGCACCATAGGGGCCGGCGGCTACTGGAGCAACGCGCTCGCCACGCTCCGTGGCGTCGTCGGCAATCGCGCCATCATCGCCATGATTCTGCTGGCGGGGGCCGCTTCCCTCTTCATTGGCAACGCCTACCAGGCGCAGATGCCGGGGTTCGCCGAGGACCTCGGGCTCCACAATGCCGGAATCGCCTACGCAGCGCTTCTCGGCGCCGATGCGGCCGGAGCGATCGGCGCAGTGCTGCTGCTCGAGGGCCGTGGGCTTCTGGCCGCCACCCCCGGCCGCGCGCTGCTGCTCGCTGTGCTGTGGTGCGTCGCGATCGCAGGCTTCGCGCTCTCGCATGGCCTGCTGCTGACCCTGCCACTGCTGTTCGCCGCCGGGTTCTTTGAACTGGCCTTCAGCGCCATGGCGCAGACCATCGTCCAGCTGCGCTCACCGATCGATCAGCGCGGTCGTGTCATCGGCGTGTTCATTACCGCGAGCCTAGGCCTGCGAGCCTTCAGTGGCGTCACGGTGGGACTTGGAGCGACGCAGGTGGGCATCCACTACTCGCTGGCCTTGAGCGCGGCGGCACTGCTGGCGTGTATCGCGCTGCTTGCCCTGTGGTTCAACGCCAGAAACTCGACCTAGCGCGCCGCACCAACGCCGCACGGTCGCTCGGAGCTAGGCGTTCAGTACCCGCCTTAAATCGGAGAACTCGAGCGGCTTGATCAGATGATGGACGAAACCTGCCGACTGCGTCCGCTGCCTGTCGGTGTCGGTTCCGTAGCCGGTGAGCGCCACCAGCTTCAGATCGTCCCAGCGCGCATTCGCGCGGATGCGCTCGGCGACCTGGTAACCGTCCAGGCCCGGCAGGCCCAGGTCCAGAAGCACGATCTCGGCCCGTTGCTCCTCGAGGTGCTGCAAGGCGTCCACGCCCGAGTTGGCGACGGCCACGGTATGGCCCTCAAGTCGCAGCACCATCGCCAGCGAATCGGCGGCGTCTTCATTGTCGTCCACCACCAGGATCTTTCTGGGTCGCGAGAGGCCAGGCGCCACGGGCTGCGAACCCTCGATGGGGCGCTCGAGCCTTGGCAGGCGCATCTCGAACCGGGTGCCCAGCCGCCGCCCGGGGCTGGATATGCCCACGCTGCCGCCATGCATCTCGATGAGGCGTTTCACCAGCGACAAGCCGATGCCCAAGCCGCCCTGGGCGCGATCCAGGGTGCGCTTATCCTGCACAAAGAGCTCAAAGACCTTGGGGAGCAGTTCGGGCGTGATCCCCTCGCCATTGTCGGTGACAACGATCGAGATCTCGCCGCCTATCTCCTGGGTCTCGATCTGGATCTGTCCGCCGGGCTCGGTGAACTTGGACGCATTGGTCAGTACGTTCGCGAGGCATTGCACCAGTCTTTCCGGGTCGGCATTCACGTAGAGGTTCCAGCGGCTGGGACCGATGGTGAGCTTTTGCTGGCGCTGGCGGATCTGCGGATCCACGGTCTCGATGGAGCGGGCAATAATATCGGCCACCACACACGGACGGCGCCGCAGCTCGATGCGGCCCTGGGTAATGCGCGAGACATCAAGCAGGTCATCGACGATACGCGCCAGATGGATCACCTGCCGTTCGATGGTCTGCACCGCCGAGCGCAGCGTCGCGTCATCGGGGAGCTTGCGTAGCAGCAGTTCGCCGGAATTTCGGATCGGTGCCAGCGGGTTGCGCAGCTCGTGTGCCAGCATGGCCAGAAACTCGTCCTTCTGGCGCGCCGCGTCCTCCAGCTGCTGGCGCTGCTCGAGCAGCGCCTCCTGGGCCGAATGTTGTTCGGTGACGTCGGTAGTGGCGCCAAACCACTCGATGATCTCGCCCTGCTTGTCATACACCGGAATAGCACGTGAATTGCTCCAGCCGGTCTCTCCGTTCGCCTTGATGATGCGGTGCTCGAGCTCGAAGGGTTCCTGCGCCGCGATGGCGACGCGGATGGCCTCGAGCACGCGTGGACGTTCATCCTCGGGAATGTACTTATCGAGCCAGGAGCGCGAGGGGTCTTGCGTATCGGCGAGAAAGTTCCGGCCCTGCAGCTCGCGCATTTCCTGCCAGTCGGGAGTCATCCGGTAGACCGCATCGGACATGGCCTGCACGAAGGCGCGGAAGCGTTGCTCACTGTCGCTGCGCGTCCGGTTTAGCTCGAGCAGCGCGCCAATGCGGGTCAGTAATTCGCGCGCCGAGAAGGGCTTGACCACATAGTCGTCAGCGCCGGCATTGAGCCCTTCGATGCGCGCTTCCTCACCGGCGCGCGCCGACAGCAGCACCACGGGGATGTTCCTCAGCATGGAATCCTCGCGCAGCGCGCGCAGCAGGCCGAAGCCGTCCAGGTGGGGCATCATCACGTCGGTCAGGATCAGATCGGGCCGATCCCGGCGCGCGGCCCTCAAGGCCGCCTCACCGTCCTGCACGGTCTCGACCCGGTAATAGTCGCCCAGGAGCTGGCGCAGGTATGAGCGCATGTCCGCGTTATCGTCGGCCAGCAACACGCGCGCGCCATGGATGGCGGCAAAGCGCCGGTCCGTATCGGCGGTGGTATGCGCATCGCCTCGCAGGGTTGCGGGCGCCGGGCCGGAGTCCTCCGGCAGCCAGCGCAGCGCCTCCTGCACGAAGGCCTGCGAGCTGATCGCGGTGGACTGGCCCTTGGGCTGATCGAGAGCCGAGCTCTTGGGCAGATGCGCGGTGCCAAACGGGATGCGCACGCGAAATTCGCTCCCCACACCCGGCGTGCTCGCCGCGGAAATGGTCCCGCCGTGCAACTTGACCAGTTCCTGCACCAGTGCAAGACCAATGCCTGAGCCCTCCTGGGTCCGGGCCTGGGTGCCTTCCACCCGGTGGAAGCGCTCAAAAAGCCGGGGGACTTCCTCGCTCGGCACGCCCACGCCGGTGTCGGCGACTTGCAACTGCGCGGCCTCACCGTCCTGGCTCAGGCGAACGGACACTTTACCGTGCAGCGTAAATTTGAACGCGTTGGAAAGCAGGTTGAGGACGATCTTCTCCCACATGTCCGGATCAACGTGCACGGGCTCGGGCAGGGATTCGCAGCGCACGTCGAATTCCAGCCCGGCCCGTTCCATGGCCGAACGGAAATTGCTGGCCAGATCTTCGGTGACCGCCGCAAGATCGGTCGGTCGATACGCAGCCTGCACCCGGCCAGCCTCGATGCGCGCAAAATCAAGCAACGAATTGACCAGCTTGAGAAGTCGCAACGAATTGCGATGTGCCACATCGAGCGGGGCGCGGCTGGCTGCCGGCATGTGAGTGCTCGCCAGCAGATCCTCGAGCGGCGCAAGAATCAGCGTGAGCGGTGTGCGGAATTCGTGGCTGACATTCGAAAAAAAGGTGGTCTTGGCCCGATCGAGCTCGGCCAGGGCGGCGGCGCGGCGCCGCTCCTCGTCGTAGGCGCGCTTGCTGGCCACGGCGGTGGCGATCTGGGCCGCCAGCATCTCAAGAAACCCGGCGTAGTTGCTGTCGTAGCGGAGCCGCGGACTCACGCCCACCACCAGCGCGCCCGCGGGACGATTGGAGATATTGGACTTGATCGGCACCACCACCACTGAGGTGGTTTCGATAGCAGAGACCCCATAGTTCACGCTCGGCAGGCCCGCCACGTCGCGACGGATCTGCAGGGTTTCTGTGCTCAGCGCCGCGCCGAGCGGCCAGCGTGAGGCTTCGCAGTCCGCCATCGTGAGGATCGCCGGGCCTGCGGCCTCCGCATCAATTCCGGTGCGGGCGGTCAGCGTCAGTTTCTCGCCGGAGCGATCGAACAGATAAAGGATCGCGAAGGGCACGTCCTTGTGGTGCCCGGCAAGCACCTGCGCCGCTTCCACACACACCGCGGTGTCATCCCCCATCTCGGCGACCCGAGATCCGAGATCGCGCAGCAGCGCCACGCGCCGTTCGGTCACGATCTTGTCGGTGATCTCGATGACCGTCGCGATCACGCCGCCGATCTTGCTCGGCACGCTCTCATCCGGCACCGGGCTATAGGCAAAGAGGAAGTGCGCCTCTTCCACGAAGCCATGACGCCGAAGCTCGAGCTCGATGTCATCGACCCAGCTCGCGGGGCCGCCGTGGAACGGCGTATCGATGAGGGGACGCAGCACTTCCCAGACCTCAGACCACACCTCCCGCATGGGTCGCCCCATGGCCGAGGGATGCTTGGTACCCAGCACCGGGATGTAGCCGTCGTTGTAGATGCAGATGTACTCCGGGCCCCACCACAGCAGCTGCGGAAAGCGGCTGGCGAGCACGAACGGCACCATCATGCGTAATGTAGGGCTCCAGGTATCCTCGGGCCCCAGCGGTGTGCGCGACCAGTCGATCCCGCGCAGCACGCGGCCAGCCTCGGTCTTGTCGGGAATGAACTCCGTGGAAGGCTGGGCGAGCAATGACACCACGGGCGAGACACTCATTCGGCCATCATGACCAATAAGCCCGACAAACGCCGTAAGACTCCGCCGACATTGCAGTAACACCGCGGTGCCCGAAATCCGCCTGTGGGTTCCGTGGCAGCTGCCTCGAGGGACCGAGCGCAGCACTGTGGTAATTTGATTCAAAGAGTGCAAAGTCCCGAGCACGGTCAGTGGGTATTCTTGATTCGAAACTTGTCGGGAGCGGCGATGGTGTGCGCGACTGCCGGTACGCCGCTGAGTGAGGGAATTGGGAAGAGAGTGCATGCCAGCATCGAAGCTCAAGGAGCCGCGCAATGCACTGGACCTGCGGAGCCTTAGCTCGTAAGCACCTTGGGCGGTATTAGTTCCATGCGCGAATATCTGCGCTCGTCGTGGGTAAGGGTCGGGATCGGCCTGCTGATCGTCAGCGCCGGGCCGCTTCTATTCATAATTGCTGCTGCAGCCATTGGCTTGTGGCCAGACCCCAATCCAAATCCGGTGGGGCCGGGCTTGTTGTTTTTTCTTGGCTTCTGGCCCGCGGTGATTTGCATTTTGGTGGGTGTTCAGCGCGTTCGTAAGAGCCGTGCCAATAGGTGAAAACATGATTCACGGGAGCTGTCTTTGCGGCGGCGTGAGCTTCGAGTTCTCCCGGGCCGTGGGTCCGTTCGAACTCTGTCATTGCAGCCGCTGCCGCAAAGTTAGCGGCTCGGCCTTTGCCGCCTGGCTGCTGGTCGAGCGCGCCGATTATCGGCTGTTGCAGGGAAGCGATCTGATCAGGACCTATGAAGCGCCGGTGCGCGAAGCCCCTCCGCCCTACCGCACACAGTTCTGCATTCGCTGCGGATCGCCGGTGCCCGATACGGCGGGCGACTCGCCGTGGGTGGAGGTCCATCCGGGTCTGCTCGAGGATGATCCACAGCTTCGGCCCGACCGGCATATATTTGTCGATCTGAAATCAGCCTGGTATGAGATCAAGGACCCGCTGCCGCAACTGGATCGGCCCGCCTTGAGGCGACTTCGACAGAACCCGCTGAAGAAATGACAAGGATGAGGGTAGCGTAGGCGCCGACAGCGCCTGCGCAAACCCTAGAAGCTCGCGCGCACAAACAACTCCGCCCCGCGCACGTTGAACTGCATGTCGCCGTAGGGATTGGCGTTGCTGACGGTGATCTGTTCGTTGGTCGCTTGATATCCCAAGCCGAAGGCGAGGTTCGGCTTCCAGCGGAACTGCAGATCGGCGTGGTAGTCACCGAGCTTGCCTTGCGTGTCGTGCAGGTGGAGGCTCATGTACTGGGCTCGGGCGTTGAATGAAAAGCGATCCGTGATCAGGAAGCTGCCGTCGAGCGCCACGGTGGCAAAGGGCCCGGCGCCATCGAAGGTCTCGTGCACGCCGCGCGCGTATACACGCGCCTCGGTGCTGGCCTGGATCAGGTGGAACCCCAAACCCACACCGAGCTCGAAGCGCTGCTTATGGAGCACCGAGTAGGTGTACGTGAAATCGGTCTGCCGCCAGTCGAAGTTTGAACTGACAATGTCCGTGGGCAAAAGCGTCACATCGCCGAATACGATAGTCGATGTGGGCGAAGAGACAGCGTCGCGGTCGAGCTCCCACATGTCCACGCGCAACCGGTGCCGTTCGCGCATCCGGAAAATGAACTCCACCCGGCCCTGGTGCACCTTGTCTGTAAGGCCCAGGTCGTCCTCCAGCGAGATCGGCGTTCCTGGAGTGGGCGAATTGGGATCCGTGACCGAGCCTGTGGTCGAGACTGATCCGCGGTAGTAGCTGACCCGCGCCGCGAAGTGATCGGTGATGGGGCTGGCGGGCGGCTGCGGCGCCTGCTGGGCGCAAAGTGCGCCCGAGGCGGCCAGAAGCACGACAGCAATACAGGTGCGACGCATGCGGCAGGTCCTAGGGCGGATATCGAGCCACGCCATCATCCGATAGCCTTGAGGTCGTGGCCAGAGTCGCCAGCCCGCGACGCGCGAATATGTGAACGGCTAGGCTGTTTTTGCCGCCTTCCCAGTACGCACGTCACTGTTAGACCGCAAGTGGCCGGCGAGTTCAGCCAGGGCGGGGGTATCGCCCGCCTCAGCGCTTCATGGCCTCGAAGAAGTCACCGTTGGTCTTGGTGTCCTTCATCTTGTCGAGCAGGAACTCGATGGCCGCGAGCTCATCCATCGGATGCAGGAGCTTGCGCAGGATCCACATCTTGGCCAGCTCCGCCTGATCGGTGATCAGCTCTTCCTTGCGGGTTCCGGAACGGTTGATGTTGACCGCCGGGAACACGCGCTTCTCGGCGATGCGCCTGTCGAGGTGGATTTCGCTGTTGCCGGTGCCCTTGAACTCCTCATAGATGACGTCGTCCATCTTCGAGCCGGTATCAATGAGCGCCGTGGCCAGGATCGTGAGCGATCCGCCCTCCTCGATGTTGCGTGCCGCGCCGAAGAAACGCTTCGGGCGCTGCAGCGCGTTGGCATCCACACCGCCCGTGAGCACCTTGCCGGAGCTCGGCACCACGGTGTTGTAGGCGCGCGCCAGGCGCGTGATCGAATCGAGCAGGATCACGACGTCCTTCTTGTGCTCAACCAAGCGCTTGGCCTTCTCGATGACCATCTCGGCCACCTGCACGTGGCGCGCCGCCGGTTCATCGAAGGTCGAGGAGACCACCTCGCCCTTGACGGTGCGCTGCATCTCGGTGACTTCCTCGGGCCGCTCGTCGATCAGCAGCACGATCAGGTGCACTTCCGGATGGTTCCAGGTGATCGAGGTGGCAATGTTCTGCAGCAGCATGGTCTTGCCGGCCTTAGGGGGCGAGACGATGAGCCCACGCTGGCCCTTGCCGATCGGGGCCACCAGGTCGATGGTGCGTGCCGTCAGGTCCTCGGTGCTGCCGTTGCCGCGCTCAAGCTTGAGGCGCTTGGTCGGGTGGAAAGGAGTCAGGTTCTCGAACAGAACCTTGTTGCGCGAGCTCTCCGGCGAATCAAAGTTGATCTCGCCGACCTTGAGGAGCGCGAAGTAACGCTCGCCGTCCTTAGGGGGGCGGATCAGGCCCGAGACGGTATCGCCGGTGCGAAGATTAAAGCGCCGGATCTGGCTCGGGCTGATGTAGATGTCATCGGGTCCGGCCAGATACGAGCCGTCGGCCGAGCGCAGGAACCCAAAGCCGTCCTGCAGGATTTCCAGCACGCCATCGCCGTAGGTGTCCTCACCGTTCCTGGCGTGGGCCTTGAGGATCGAGAAGATGATGTCCTGCTTGCGCGAGCGGGCCAGGCTCTCAAGCCCCATGGACTCGGCCTGCTTGACCAGCTCATGGATCGGCTTGGCCTTCAGCGTCGTCAGGTTCATCGAGTTGCGCGACTGCGCCAGCTCGGCCGGGCTTATGACCTCGGCGTCATCCTCGCCCAGCGGCTCCATGTCGAGGTGCTCGTCCATCCGCCCGCCGATGTTGCCGCGGTTCGGATCACGGTTGCCGTCGCGGTTGCCCCCGTGGCGCTGGCCCGGGCCCTTGTTGGGGCGATTACGGCCCTGATTGCCTAAATAGCCTCTCACAGGTGCTGGTCCAGGAACGCGGCGAGCTGCATCTTGGAGAGCGATCCGACCTTCTGGGCCTCGACCGCGCCGTTCTTGAACAGGATCAGCGTCGGGATGCCGCGGATGCCGAACTTCGGCGGGGTCTGCGGGTTCTCGTCGATGTTGAGTTTGGCGATGCGCAGGCGGCCCTGATATTCGCGGGCGACCTCATCGAGGATCGGCGCAATCGCCTTGCAGGGGCCGCACCACTCGGCCCAGAAATCCAGCAACACGGGCTTATCTGACTTGATGACGTCGGCATCAAACTTGGCGTCCGAGGTGTGGACAATGTTTTCGTTACTCACGCGTACTTAGGCCTCCGTTGAGGTGGAAAGAAGGCAGGGAATCATGCTCAGTGGGCGCCGGGAATCCGGGTTTGGATGAGTGCCTGCGTTGGGAAGAAATTTGAGGTGGGTGGTTGGTGCGCAAAAGATCAGACAGTGGCACGTGAGAGCCGCTCAGCGGTTACACTTGTGCTTTAAGGATTTGTTTAGCAGGCGCGCAGAGGAGCCGCCGATGGCCTATTTTTAGCTTTTTCGGTCGGCAATGCAAGTGCCGCCTTCTTAGAGCCAATCCCCGGCCGCAGATCCTCCACCGACTTTTAAGAATGATTCCAACGACATGAGCGATGAGCATTTAACAACTCTGGCCTATAGCACCCTACCCTTGCACCCCCTGGTCATGCGCGGCGTGGTCGATTCCGGATTTACGCTGTGTACACCCATTCAGGCGCAGACCCTGCCCGCGGCGCTGACCGGGCGCGACATCGCCGGCCAGGCACAGACCGGCACCGGCAAGACCGCCGCCTTCCTGGTGGCGCTGTTCCAGTCGCTGCTCGAAAAGCCGGCATCCCAGGGTCGCGCGGCGACCTCGGTGCGCGCCCTGGTGGTCGCCCCGACGCGCGAACTTGCGGTGCAGATCCACAAGGATGCCACCGTGATCGGCCGGCACACGGGACTGCCGCTGGCGGTGGTGTTCGGCGGCACCGACTACGAGAAGCAGCGCCGCCAGCTCGCCGACGGGGTGGAGGTGCTGATCGGCACGCCCGGCCGCATCATCGACTACCTCAAGCAGGGTGTGTACGACCTGCGTCACGCCCAGGTGCTGGTACTCGATGAGGCCGACCGCATGTTTGACTTGGGCTTCATTGCCGACATCCGCTACATCATGCGGCGGCTCCCCCCGCCCGATAAGCGCCAGTCGATGTTGTTTTCCGCCACCTTGTCGCAGCGCGTGCTTGAGCTCGCCTACGAGCATATGAACAATCCCGAGCTGGTGCGGATCGAGCCGGACAAGGTCACGATCGATCGGGTACGCCAGGCGATCTATTTCCCGTCCATGCCCGACAAGATCCCGCTGCTGGTGCACCTGCTGCGCGAGAGCGAGGCTCACCGGACCATGGTGTTCGTCAACACCAAGCGCATGGCCGAGCGGCTCGAGGCATCACTGCGCGTCAATGGCTTTCATGCCCAGGCGATCTCGGGGGACGTGCCGCAGCCCAAGCGCCTCAAGTTCCTGCGCCAGTTCCACGAGGGCGAGCTTGCGGTGCTGATCGCGACCGACGTGGCCTCGAGGGGACTGCACATCCCGGATGTCAGCCACGTGTTCAACTTCGACCTGCCGCAGGATGCGGCCGACTACGTGCACCGGATCGGCCGCACGGCGCGGGCCGGGGCCGATGGCGATGCCATCAGCTTCGGCTGCGAGGAATACGCCATATCGCTTCCCGACATCGAGACCTACATCGGCCACAAGATCCCGGTCGAGCGCTATCAGCCCGAGAGCCTGCCCAAGCTCCACGCCGCACCCTACGTGCCGCGCGATCATGGGCCTATGCGCCGCCGCGGGGGCGGGGGCAGCGGCCGGCCCGGCGGCCCGCGCCGCGGGCCGCCGCGTCACCGCTGATTGAGAGGCGCGCCTACTTAAAAGCCTAGGTGCCCGACATCTCTTTGTAGAGCGCGTCCGCGCCGTACACCTTGGTCAGCGCCTCGCGGATGATGGTCGTGTCGACCGCGACTGCGCGATTCTTCTCGGTGTCGAACCAGTAAGAACCCGAGATCGAGTGGATGTTGCCATCAAACAGCAGCCCCACGACATTGCCGGCCGCGTTGATGGCCGGACTCCCCGAATTGCCCCCGACGATGTCGTTGTTGCTGGAGAAGTCAAAGTGCGTCGCCGGATCGAGCGTGCCGCGTACTTTCAGCCAGCTGTCCGGCACCCGGAAGGGATCGGCGCCGGTGGCCCGGTCAAAGAGCGTGGCCAGCTTGGTAAAGGGCTCGACCGCGTGGTCGGGCTCATTCCAGCCCTGCACGGTGCCGAAATTCAATCGCAGCGTGAAGGTGGCATCCGGATACACACCGGTTCCGTAGGCGGCATAGCGCGCCTTGGCGATGCGCTCGGCGCCGAGTTTCTGCGGGCCTTCCACCTCGTCCTCGAAGCGCTTGCGGATAGCGCGCGCGTCCGGATCCACGGACTTCGCCAGCTGGATCATCGGATCGTTTGAGGCGTCGATCGCGGCAGCTCCGCCTTTCCAGAGCGCTTCGCGCGTGGCCGGATCGGCGAGCTTGGTGCCGCTGATCAAGCGCTGCGCCAGCGCCTGAGGGGATTCCTTGCCCGTGAGCCGGCGCACCACCGGATCATCGGGTCCGAGCCACTCGCGCATCCGCTCCAGTCCCACCGTCATGCGCATGCGCTCGAGCTCCGGGTAGACCGGGACTGGAGCTGTGAGCCCCTGCTCGATACGCGGGAGCGCCGCCTCGGTGTACTCGCGCAAGCGCTCGCCGTTGGGCTTGGTCCGCTCGGCGGCCGCGCGCACCAGGGTGCGCGCGTAGTCGAACAGCTCGCTGTCGAAGGCCGAGCCCAGTTCAAGGTAGGTGTAGCGGTTCCACAGACCCGCCTCGGTCTTGGCCGCCTTGGCGATGTCGCCGAACGGGTCGCCGAGGGCTTCTTGCAGCTTGGCGTCGCCCTTGATCTTGGCGTAGAGCTTGGCCTGATCGGCGCCCTTGCGCACCATCAGCGCGTCATCGTGCAGGGCATCGAGCTGCTTGCGGCGCACCTTGATCGAATTTTCCAGCGTGTTGAGCGGCTCGGCGGTGATGCGGGCATTCGACTCGCTCTTGTCCGCGAACTCCAGATACCGGCCGCGCAGTTCCGAGCGCCGCAGGAGCCAGGTGGGTATGAACACGTTGCGCTGGAATTTGAGCTGCTCGACCGTGAGCTCCCGGTTGGTGGTGCCCGGGTGTCCGGCCACGAAAATCACATCGCCCGCCTTCGGGCCGTTGAAATCGATCTTGAGGTGGTTGGGCGTGTGCGCAGGCTTCCCATTCTCATAGGCGCGCATCACCGACATGTCCAGGCAGTAGCGTGGGAACTGGAAGTTGTCGGGATCTCCGCCGAAGGCGGCGATGCCACCCTCGGGCGCGAACACCAGGCGAATGTCGGTGTAACGCTTGTACTTGTAGAGGAAGTACTGGCCGCCGTGGTAGAGCTCGACCGACTCGCACTTGAGCTCGCCGTGCTCGGCGTCCTTCTTGCTCGCCTCCTCGCATCCCTGCTCGAGCGCCGTCAGCGTGCGCTTGCGGGTTTCGTTGGCCTTCTTGGCATCCATCCCGTGTGTGGCGGCATTGACCTTATCCGTGATGTTCTCCATTGCCACCAGCGTGTCGGCAATCTGGGTGCCGCACTTCTTCTCCTGCGAGCGGTCAGCGGCCAGGAACCCGGTCTCGATCAGGCTGTGCTCGGGTGTTGAATTGTCGGCCAGGCACTCGGCCGCGCAGTGGTGGTTGGTCAGGATGAGTCCATCGGCCGAGACGTAGGTGGCCGTGCAGTTGGACAACCGCACGATGCTCTCCTGCACGCGATTGAGCCATTTGCCGTCGATCTGCACGTTGAATTTCTTGGCAACGGCGGCGCTGGGGAAGTTATCAAACGTCCACATGCCCTCGTCGGCGAAGACGGGACCCGCGGTCAGCACGGCAGCCAGAACTAGCCATTTGAAGTTACGCATGGGGTAGGTAGGTTGTTGTTGTTAAAAGGGCGGCGATTATGCCACCGCTCTTTACCCTGCGCCCAGTGGGTCTCTCCCCTCCCTCTAAGTCTCGCCCACTAGTTCCTCCAGAGCGTCGATGACTTCGACTTCCTCATGGACTCGGGGCGCGCCGTTGATGCCGGGACGGCGGATTGCCCGTATCAGGGCGAGGCCCGCGATTCTTGCAGCGCGCAACACCGGTGGACTGTCATCGACGAACAGGCTCCGCGCCGGATCGTAGGGCTCGGCCTCCCTTGAGGCGGCCCAGAAACGTGGATCCTCCTTCGGATACCCGAAAGTATGGGAGCTGAAATAAGCATCGAAGTAATCAAGGACGCCGGTGCGCTCGTGCTTGATGGCGAGCGCAAACGGGTCGGCATTAGTCAGTAGCACCAGACGCTTGCCGCGCGCTCGCGCGGTGGTGAGAAAACGCTGCGCGCCGGGCAACCAGCGGATGCGATCGGCATCCTTGCGCTTGAGTGCGACAATATCCAGACCAAGTTCCCGGCTCCAGTACTCGGTGCTGTACCAGTGAAGCGTGTGTTCGCAGGCGGCAAAGCGCGGCTGCAATTCCCGGTTTGCGGCCTCGAGATCCAGCCCGTGCACCGCGCCCCATTCGTTGGGCACCAGCACCTTCCAGAAATGGTTGTCGAAATCCAGGTCGAGGAGCGTCCCGTCCAGATCGAGCAACACGTGATCGATACTGGACCATTGGCTCTCAGGCAAAGCGTGGATACCCATGGTCGCTCATGATCGCGTCCGAGACGACGCCTGCGCAACCACGCCCGCCCGCGAGGTGTGGGGCTACCCCCCGAGACCATGACTGTCCCGGGGGGTTTGCCAGGATGGACTTAGCGACTGCTGCTGGCGCTGTCCCAGTAGCGCGGAGTCTTGTAGTAGTTGAACGCCTGATCGCGCATCGTCAGGCCGCCCTCGCGTACCAGCTCCGACACCGAGCCTGCAGGCGCGGCCTTGAGCTGGTCCTTGGTGTAGGGGACCACATAAGCGTTCTCGGACTCGACGTAGTTCAGCGCGGCCCACGGGATGGGGTGGTACTTCTCGCCCGCGCCCAGAAAGCCGCCGAAGCTGACGACCGCAAACATGATGCTGTTTGACTGCTTGTCGAGAATCACGTCCTCGATTTCGCCAATCTTCTGCCCCGAGTTGTCCTTGATGTTGGTGCCGAGTACTTTCTTGGCACGGATCGCGGACGTATGTCCTGATGCGGTGGTCATGATCGTCTCCTTTGAAGTTGAATGCCCGTTACATCGGGTGATGGAATCTATTGAATGTCTTTGCTGTCGGTCTATGAGCCGAGCGCGCGGCCTGAGGTAAGTTGTTTCCTACCCTTTGGATTTGCTCGGATGCCTTCCGCTCACAGCGCTCTTTGTGCAAAGACTCCCCAGCGGCAGTGACAGACAGGGGATCCGTCCGTCACTGCGCCGGGGCGCCAGGGCTTAGATGCCCTTCGACCGATCGCGGTCCTTGTCCAGTTCGTGTTTGGCATCGCCGTAGGTAGCGCGAGCCTTGCCCGCGACTTCCTCCATGCGACCCTTGTTCTTCAAGGATTCGTCCTTGGTGACTTTGCCGATGCCCGCCTTGGTCTTGCCGGCCACTTGTTCGGCCCGTCCTTTGACCTGATCCTTATTCATCATTTCGCTCCTGTTTGCTCTGCTGAGATATTGCGGTTCTATCGTTACAGGTGCGCTCTCGCCAAGCTGTCCCCAGAGCTTGTCTATCGATGTAGGTGCGTTACTACCCGCGGCGCGTCATTCAAAATGACGCGTGAAGTAGATGCCGGGCAATCCATGGTTGTTGAGACCGAGGGCGACGAGATTCTTGTCTTTCTCCCACAGGTGAACGATGGGCAGACCATTGCGGTGATAGTTCTTGATGAGGCTGACCACCGCCGGATCAACGATCTCGGGCCCCTGCCGCCACTGGATGGGGAACTGCGTGCCAGGTCGCTCGCTCATGCCCCCTTCGACCTCCGAAACCTGCGGGGCATCGCGAAAGCCCACCGAGCTGCGTCGCGGTTCATCCTGAAGCTGGCGAGCATCAGGCCCGCTCACTGCCAGCGCGGCCGCCGCCAGGTTCATCATCGCGGTCCGCGCCGAATGCTGGTGAGGCAATGTGAAACTTGAAGGCTGGGGCGGCGGTGCCGCCAGGGCCAGCTGCGAAACGCCGAGCAGCACCAACAGAGAGGCAAGTTGCCACAGACGGTGCTTGACACGCTCCGGGCAAGTCACCGCGGCAGCGGAGGTAGCCTTGATGTAGTGAGCGTCCATGGCGCAGATTTTCCACCGCCACGATTTTTGCGGTAGGCGGGGAACTCGTAACCTCATGTCGGTCAGGGCCGACCGGCATTAGGAATTTCGTAAAAAGCCGCTTCCGACCCCGGAAATTAGCGGCTGCGCCGCAGATTCGCCGACCTTGTCGGACCGGGCCGACAGGAATTATCAAATAGTGCCGACCTCACTAACGGCCTTAACGCGCCACAAATCACTCCTTGGAGGTGCCGGCCCAGCCAGGGAGATGCTGGG
>Ga0207703_10002771_pt1 | contig 15003 bp, 14 predicted proteins | sample KBSSwiS12_FD_184304 | JGI IMG/M metagenome (GOLD analysis project Ga0207703, IMG submission 184304) | Switchgrass rhizosphere microbial communities from Kellogg Biological Station, Michigan, USA - KBS Switchgrass S1-2 (SPAdes) (version 2) | ecosystem: Host-associated > Plants > Roots >... | reverse complement strand
GGCGACGGCGCGCAGGGCGGCCTCTTCCTCGGCATGGGCGGCTTCTTCCGCGAGCAGGCGCTCCCGGTCTTCCTTGGGGATCTGGTAGTAGTCGGGATGGATTTCGCTGAAGGCGAGGAACCCGTGGCGATTGCCGCCGAAGTCGACAAACGCCGCCTGGAGCGACGGTTCGACCCGGGTTACCTTGGCGAGATAGATATTGCCCTTGATCTGCTTGTGTTCGGCAGATTCAAAGTCGAATTCCTCAATCCGGTTGCCCTTGAGCACCGCCACCCGGGTTTCTTCCGGGTGGCGCGCATCGATAAGCATGCGCGTGGTCATCAAATATTCTCCGTGCGCGCCACCGGCTTGCAGGCAAGCGGGCGCGTCTGTTCAGGTCAGCGCCGGGCCGCGCAGGTGCGCGGGCGGCGAAACGGTTGTTCGGGAAGGACGTGTCTGCCGGGAGGAGAAGGCGCGGCGAATGCGAACGCGCGACCGGAAGCGATCCCGCCGTTGCCGTCATCGCCGCCCACCGGGGCGTCGAATTACGGAACGGGACTAGGCTTCTCATACCAGCATCAACTCGGTTACTTTCCGCCGGGAGCAATGTGTCCCGGCCGGTCGGGGAAGGGCTGCGATCCTCGGTTCCGGCGCTTTTTCCGCCACTTGAAGGCGCGAAACGCGGGTTGGGAAGAACGCGGCAGGGCTGCCCCGGTCGCCTTGCCTAGCATCGGCCATGTCTTGCGGCAAGGCACTTGCGCTCCGGTGGGCCCTCGCGGCAACACATTGCAAAGAATGCGCACTGACGATTGCGGCACCGGCTCAGCCGACCTAGGACAACAGGGTTAACAATGCGTGCCGCCGCTCCCCGCCTCCTGCTGTTCTTCGTGCTGCTTGCCGGCATTCCGGCGCTGTTCGGGCTGCTGCTCCTTGCCGACCGCTACTTCGCCGCCCCGGGCGCGGGGCGCGAATACGTCTTGCGCATTCCCCTGCCGCCAGGCGGAAGCGAACTCGGACTGCCGCCGATCGACGGCCCGCTGGACGCCAGCCGTCCGCTGGTGGTGATCGACGCAGGCCACGGCGGTCATGATCCTGGGGCAGGGGCGGGCTCGGTCAAGGAGAAGGACGTGACGCTGGCGTTGGCGCTGGCAGTGCGTGCCAAGCTGCTGGCCCAAGGCGGCGTCCGCGTGGCGCTCACCCGCGACGACGACCGCTTCCTGCTGCTGCCCGAACGCGCGGCGATTGCCCGCGCGTTGAAGGCCGACCTGTTTCTCTCGATCCATGCCGACAGCAGCACCAATCCCGAAGCCGCCGGAGCCACGCTCTACACACTCTCCGACCGCGGCTCGAACGAGGAGGCGGTGCGGATCTCGGCTTCCGAAAACCGCGCCGATACGATCAACGGCGTCGCGCTTTCCGGGCAGAGCGACGCGGTGAGCGCGATCCTGGTCGACCTGTCGCAGCGCGAGAGCGCGGCCCGCTCCGACGAGTTCGCGCGGATCGTCCTGCGCGAGGGCGCCAGTCAGCAGGGACCCGCCCGCATCACATTCCGGGACCGCTCGATCCAGTCGGCCGCGTTCATCGTGCTGAAGTCGGCCGACGTGCCTTCGGTACTGTTCGAGGCGGGTTATCTCAGCAACGCCGAGGATGCCGCAAGCCTGGGTTCGGGGGAGGGTCGAAACGCTTTCGCCGAACTCACCGCCAAGGCGATCCGACTGTATTTCCTGCGCCAGCTCGGACCGGAGGCCGAGGGGTCTCGGGCCAGCACTGCGCCGGATGGCCCCGCCGCGGCGGCCAGTGGCGACTAGCGGCGCGCCGACACAGGCTCTATAGGCAGCCCCGACCATGGCCGACGAGCTTACCCCCGAGGACCAGCATATCCGTATCCGCCGGGAGGCGGCCGGGCGGTGGAAGCAAGTACGCGGGCGGTTTTCCGAGGCATGGAAGTCCGACCGCCGGTTCCGAATCGGCGCGGCAATCCTGGGTGTTCTCGCCGGACTTTACCTGCTCGTGTGGGTGACCGTCGGTCGCAATCTGCCCAGTGCCGACAGTCTGCTGACCTACCAGCCGCCGTTGCCGACGATGGTGCGCGGGGTGAACGGCGAAGTCGTCTACTCCTACGCCCGAGAACGGCGGGTGCAGCTGCGGTTCGTCGACTTCCCCAAGCCGGTAATCAATGCCTTCCTCTCTGCCGAGGACAAGAGCTTCTGGAGCCACGGCGGGATCGATTATCTCGGGTTCGGCGGTGCGGTGTTCGACTATGTCACCAAGTTCGGCTCGGGGGAGCGGGCGCGCGGCGGCTCGACCATTACCCAACAGGTCGCCAAGAACATCCTGATCGGCAACGAATATTCGGTCACCCGCAAGCTGAAGGAGATGATCCTCGCGCGGCGGATCGAGGGCGTGCTCACCAAGCAGCAGATCCTCGAGCTGTATCTCAATGAGATCCCGCTCGGTCGGCAGAGCTTCGGTGTCCAGGCCGCCGCGCAGGCCTACTTCGGCAAGGACGTCGATCAACTCCAGCTGTACCAGGCCGCGTTCCTCGCGATCCTGCCCAAGGCGCCCGAGACCTACAGCCGCGCGAAATTCGCCCAGAAGGCGATCGAGCGCCGCAACTGGGTGCTCGATCAGATGGAAAAGAACGGCTGGGCTACCACCGCCGAAGTGGCGCAGGCGAAAGCGCAGCCGCTGGGACTGATCCCGCGGCGGGTCGAGAGCTATGATCCCAGCGTCGGCTACTTCGTGGAGGAAGTGCGCCGCCGGCTTATCGACAAGTATGGCGAGAAAGCCGAGGACGGGCCGAACAGCGTCTATGCGGGCGGCCTGTGGGTGCGCACGTCGCTCGATCCGGAGCTGCAGAAGGCGGCGCAGGATTCGCTGCGCGCGGGCCTGCTGCGCTATGCCGCGGGCAAGGCCTGGCACGGGCCGGTGGCCCGCCTCAAACTCGGCGATGACGACTGGCAGTCACAGCTCATCGCCAGCAATCTCTCGATCCACTACCAGGACTGGCGGATCGGCATCGTCACCGACCGCAGCGGGCCCAGCGCCACCATTGGTTTCCCCGATGGCCAGCAGGCGCCGCTCACCGGGCTGCCCGACGCGCTCCAGCGTGGCGACGTGATCGCCGCGGCGCCGTCCGGGAATGGCTGGGCCGTGCGAGCCGTCCCCGAGGTCTCCGGCGGAATGGTGGTCGAGAGCCCGCATTCGGGCCGCGTGCTGGCCATGGCCGGCGGATTCGATGCCGGCCTGGGGTCGTTCAACCGAGCCACGCAGGCGCTGCGCCAGCCGGGTTCGACGATCAAGCCGTTCGTCTATGCCACGGCGCTGGATTACGGGATGACCCCATCGACGATGGTCCCTGACCAGTCGTTCTGCGTCTACCAGGGCGCGGGGCTCGGCCAGAAGTGCTTCCGCAACTTCGACATGAAAGGCTCTGGCGGCATCCACACGATGCGCTGGGGGCTCGAGCAGTCGCGCAACCTGATGACCGTGCACATCGCCAATGACACCGGCATGGACCGCGTCGTCCGTACGATCCAGCGGGTCGGTATCGGAAATTACCAGCCCTACCTGTCCTTTGCGCTCGGTGCGGGCGAGACGACCGTGGCCCAGATGGTGAACGCCTATTCCGCGCTCGCCAATCACGGCGTGCAATATGCCCAGTCGATGATCGACTACGTGCAGGATCGCAGCGGCAAGGTGATCTGGCGTGCGGATCCGCGCCAGTGCATCGGGTGCAACATGGCCGAATACGACGGCAAGCCGATGCCGCGCCTGGCCATGCGGGGCAAGCAGGTGCTCGATCCCCGCACGGCCTACCAGGTTGTCCACATGCTCGAGGGCGTGGTCCAGCGCGGCACGGCCACGCGTCTGCGCGATCTCGGCCTCCCACTGTTCGGCAAGACCGGCACGACGTCAGGCCCGACCAACGTGTGGTTCGTCGGCGGCTCGCAGAACATCATCGGCGGGGTCTACATCGGGTTCGACCAGCCGCGATCGCTGGGCGGGTACGCGCAGGGCGGCACGTTCGCTGCGCCGATCATGAAGGACTTCATCACCCAGACCCGCGCCCGCTGGGATCACACGCCGTTCGCCGCGCCAAACGACGTCCGGCTGGTCAAGATCGACCGGACCACCGGCAAGCGCGTGTTCGAGGGCGAGCCGACCGACGATCCCAAGTCGGCGATCATCTGGGAGGCGTTCAAGGCCGATACCGAGCCGCCACGCGCCACCCGGCTCGACCAACTCGCCGGTGAACGCGACCGCATTGTCGCCGCGATCCGGAAGCTGCGCCAGGCCAAGACCCAGGGCGGCGTGACCGAGCCCAAGGAAGAAGAAGGCGCCGACTTCGTCGAGCAGCAGGGCGGCGTCTACTGAGCCCTAATCCGCGCAGGGCCAGGATTGTTTGGCTGCTTTACGTCGGGCCCGATCGGAGTCATCCTCGCGCCATGGTTCGCCGCCTCCTCACCCCGCTCGCCGCGCTTACCGCGCTCGTCTCCACTTCGCCGGCGCTGGCCGCACTGCCGGTTGGCGCCAAGGCGCCCCTGTTCGTCACCCAGGGCGCGCTTAACGGGCAGCCGTTCGCGTTCGATCTGAAGAAGGCGCTGCGCAAGGGTCCGGTGGTGCTCTACTTCTACCCCAAGGCCTTCACCCAGGGGTGCACGCTCGAGGCGCATGCCTTCTCCGAGGCGACTGAGGATTTCCGCAAGGTCGGGGCGACCGTCATTGGTATGTCCGCCGACGATTTTCCCACGCTGCAGAAGTTCTCGACCGAGGCCTGCCGCGGCAAGTTCGCCGTGGCGACTGCCAGCCCCGACGTGATCCGCGCCTACGACGTCGCACTTGTCCGCCCGGGCATGCCCACCGGGCTCACCGACCGCACCAGCTACGTCATCGCCCGGGACGGGCGGATCGTCATGGTTCACTCCGAACTCGACTACCGCGACCACGTCCGCCTGACGCTCGAGGCCGCGCGCAAGCTCCGGCGCTAGGGCTGCCCGGCCTTTACAAACAGGTGGCTCCCGCTAAGCGGTCGGTTCGTTTTTCTGGAGTAGCCTTGTCATGCGTGCCGAAGGGCAGGCCCATATCGAACGGATCGAGGCCGCGCTGGCGCTCGTGCGCAAGTTCCTCGACTGGGACCGCGCGCTGCGTCGGCTCGACGAACTGAACGCGCGGGTCGAAGACCCCAAGCTCTGGGACAATCCCAAGGAAGCTGAAGCCGTGATGAAGGAGCGGCGGCGGCTCGATGCGGCCGTGGGGACCGTGAAATCGATCTCGGCCGAGATGGCCGACGCGATCGAGTTCGTTGAACTGGGCGAAATGGAGGACGACGAGGCGACGATCGAGGAAGGACTGGCGACGCTCGCCGCGCTGGCCGACCGGGCGGATGCCGACAAGGTCCAGGCCCTGCTCGCGGGTGAGGCGGACGGGCAGGATACCTACCTCGAAATCCACGCCGGTGCCGGCGGCACCGAGAGCCAAGACTGGGCCGAGATGCTCCTGCGGATGTATACCCGCTGGGCGGAAAAGCGCGGCTTCAAGGTCGATGTGATCGAGTACCAGGGCGGCGAGCAGGCCGGGATCAAGTCGGCCACGATCCTGATCAAGGGCGAGAATGCCTACGGCTATGCCAAGACCGAGAGCGGGGTTCACCGCCTGGTCCGGATCAGCCCGTATGACAGCTCGGCGCGGCGCCATACCAGCTTCAGCTCGGTCTGGGTCTATCCGGTGATCGACGACAGTTTCACCGTCGAGGTGAATCCGGCCGACCTCAAGATCGACACCTACCGCGCGAGCGGCGCGGGCGGGCAGCACGTCAACACGACCGATTCGGCGGTGCGTATCACGCACGTGCCCTCGGGGATCATCGTGGCCTCGCAGGTCGATCGTTCGCAGCACAAGAACCGCGACATCGCGATGAACATGCTCAAGGCCCGCCTGTACGAGGCCGAGATGCAGCGCCGCGAGGAAGCGGCGAGCGCCGAGCACGCCTCGAAGAGCGACATCGGCTGGGGCCACCAGATCCGTTCCTACGTCCTTCAGCCGTACCAGATGGTGAAGGACCTGCGCACCGGGGTAACGAGCCCGACGCCGTCGGACGTGCTCGACGGGGCGCTCGATCCGTTCATGGCCGCAGCGCTGGCGCAGCGGGTGACCGGCGAGAAGGTCGCCGTCGAGGACGTCGACTGATGAGCGCCGCTCGCCGCCTGGCACTGCTGTTGCTGGCGGGTGCAGCGGCGATGCAGGGCGGTTGCAGGCAAGCCGATCCCGACGTGGGCCGCTCGCCCGCGGCGCGCGGGTTTCCCAGGGCGGACCGGCCGGTCTCGCGGATCGTCTCGACCCAGTTCTCGACCGAAGACCAGCGCGACCGGCTTGGCGAGGCGCGGTTGGTGATGGACTGGGCGCAGATTTCCCCGGGGATGACGCTTGCCGACATCGGGGCCGGGGAGGGCTATTACACCGTGCGCCTGGCCGGCAAGGTCGGCGCGAAAGGCCGCGTGCTGGCCGAGGATATCGATCCGGGCGCGATCGAGCGGCTGGGCCGCCGGATCGAGCACGAGCGGCTCGACAACGTCTCGATCAAGCTCGGGACGCCCGACAATCCCAACCTGCCGACCGCCTCGTTCGACCGCATCTTCATGGTTCACATGTACCACGAAGTTGCTGAGCCCTATGCCTTTCTCTGGCACTTGCGGCCGGCCGTGAAGCCGGGGGGCTCGGTCATCGTGGTCGACGCCGATCGGCCGACCGACCAGCATGGCACACCGCCGGACCTGTTGTTCTGCGAATTCAACGCAGTGGGCTTCCGCCTCGCCGGGTTCACGCGTAGTCTGGGGGCGGCGGGTTACTATGCCCGGTTCGAGCCGGTGGGCCCGCGTCCTGCCCCAGCGGCCATCAGGCCTTGCCGGTTGGCCCCGGATGCGGCAGGGGCGGTCCCGGATGGGGCTGCCCGTCAGTAACTCTGGCGCGGGCCCGGGAAAGTAGGACTGGAATGGCTTTCAAGGGACTTCAACCGATCCTTTACGGCGGCCGCGAGGTATGGCCGCTGGTCGAGGGCGGCAAGGGCGTTGCGGCGACCAACCACATGAGCTCGGGCGCGTGGGCCGCCGCGGGCGGGATCGGCACGGTCAGCGCGGTCAACGCCGACAGCTACGACGCCGAGGGCAAGATCGTCCGGCAGGTCTACGAGCAGCTGACCCGCAAGGAACGCCACGAGCAACTGATCCGCTACGCCATCGACGGCGCGGTCGAGCAGGTGCGCCGCGCCTACGACATTGCTTCCGGCAAGGGCGCGATCAACATCAACGTCCTGTGGGAAATGGGCGGCGCCCAGCAAGTCCTGGAAGGCGTGCTGGAAAAGACCCGCGGCCTGGTGACCGGCGTGACCTGCGGGGCGGGCATGCCCTACAAGCTCTCCGAGATCGCCCAGCGCTTCAACGTCAGCTACCTGCCAATCGTCAGCTCGGGCCGCGCGTTCCGGGCGCTGTGGAAGCGAGCGTACCACAAGGTGGCCGACCTGATGGCCGCGGTGGTCTACGAGGACCCGTGGCTGGCGGGCGGGCACAACGGCCTGTCGAACGCCGAGGATCCGCGCAAGCCGGAGGATCCCTATCCGCGGGTCAAGGCGCTGCGCGACACGATGCGGGCCGAGGGCGTGCCGGATTCGGTGCCGATCGTCATGGCCGGCGGGGTCTGGTTCCTGCGCGAGTGGAACGACTGGATCGACAATCCCGAGCTCGGCGCGATCGCCTTCCAGTATGGCACGCGGCCGCTGCTGACCGAGGAAAGCCCGATCCCGCAGGGATGGAAGGATCACCTGCGCACGCTCGAGCCGGGCGACGTCCTGCTCCACCGCTTCTCGCCGACCGGCTTCTACAGCTCGGCCGTGCGCAACCCGTTCCTGCGCCACCTCGAGGCGCGGTCGGAACGGCAGATCCCTTACTCGAAAGTGGCGGCGGGCGAGCACACCGTGCAGCTCGACGTGGGGGTCAAGGGCAAGAATTTCTGGGTGACTCCGGCCGACCTCGACCGGGCGCGGGCCTGGTTCGGGGCGGGCTTCACCGAGGGTCTGCGTACGCCCGACGACACGATCGTGTTCGTCAGCCCGGCCGATCGGGGCGAGATCCAGCAGGACCAGAAGGACTGCATGGGCTGCCTCTCGCACTGCGGATTCTCGTCGTGGAAGGACCATGACGACTATACGACCGGGCGGCTCGCCGATCCGCGCAGCTTCTGCATCCAGAAGACCCTGCAGGAAATCGCCCACGGCGGCGATATCGACCAGAACCTGATGTTCGCGGGCCACGCCGCTTACCGGTTCAAGCAGGACCCGTTCTATTCGAACAACTTCACGCCGACCGTGAAGCAGCTGGTGGACCGCATCCTCACCGGCGACTGAGGTTCTGCACGGCCGTTCCGGACAAAAGAACAGCGGAATCCCGGTCGAGCCCGGCATGACGGCCGTTTGTCCGGCCGAGGTGTCTGCCGTCGGCTGGACCCTTCCTTGCGTTAGTGGACGGGTGACACCGGTGACACCGTGTCACCCATGTGTCCGGGCGGTTTATGCATGCCGGATCAGGTACTTGTCCGGGAAAGTGGCAGGGTGACACTTTTCCAACAGAAATTCGCTGCGCGGCGGTCAAAGAGCGGGCGGACGAGTTGGTCCGCGCCGGGAGGATGACAGCTGGCTGGCGTGTAGGACAGCGGATTTTTGCAGGTCCGGCAACAAGTTCGCGCAGAGACGCTGAGGAAGCAGAGAGACGCAGAGATGGTGCGCCGCGGAGCGGCCTTGCTGGCAGGATGAGGCAAAACGTCAGAGCGGCTTTGCCGCGAGTTCAACCTCCCGCCCCTCAGTTTCTTCCTCTGCGTCCCTGCGTGGATCCTATGCGGCAAGGATTGCCTCCGCCGCAGGTTGCTCAGTCCATTTCCCAGGCGCGTTCGCCGTGGCTGGTGAGGTCGAGGCCTTCGCGTTCCTCGTCCTCGGAGATGCGCATCGGCAGGGCGAGGTTGACCGCGAGGGCGAGGGCCGCGGTGGCAACGGCCGAGAACACCGCCACGACGCCGACGCCGACGACCTGCGCGACCAGCTGGCTGGCCATGCCCATGTGCTCCGCATAGCCGGTACCGCCCAGTGCGGGCGCGAGGAACAGGCCGAGCAGGATCGAGCCGGTGATGCCGCCGACGCCGTGCACGGCGAAGACATCGAGCGAATCGTCGATCTTGAGGCGGAACTTGATCAGCTGGATCATCGGGTAGCAGATCGCCGCCGCAGCGAAGCCGAACAGGACCGCGGCGCCCGGCGAGATGAATCCGGCGGCCGGGGTGACGGTGGCGAGGCCGGCGACCGCGCCAGTGGCGAAGCCGACCGAGGTGGGCTTGCCGACCGAGACGCGTTCGATCGCGAGCCAGGCGAGGGCGGCGGCGCAGGCGGCGGCGTGAGTGTTGATGATCGCGGCTGCGGCATCGTCATTGGCGGCGAGGGCGGAGCCGCCGTTGAAGCCGAACCAGCCCATCCACAGCAGCGCCGCGCCGGCCATCGTCAGCGCGGGGCTGTGCGGCAGCATCAAGGTTTTCGGAAAGCCGTTGCGCTTGCCGAGCAGCGCGGCGACGACCAGCGCCGAAACGCCGGCAGTGGTGTGAACGACGATGCCCCCGGCGAAATCCAACGTGCCGAGCTTGGCCGAAAGCCAGCCGCCGCCCCAGACCCAATGAGCGACCGGCGCATAGACGACGAGGCCCCACAGGGCCGAGAAGGCGACGACCCAGCTGAACCGCGCGCGATCGACCCAGGCACCGGCCATCAGCGCGGGCGTGATCGCGGCGAAGCACATCTGGAACAGCGCGAAGGCGCTTTCAGGGATGGTGGTATTCAGGCGGACATTGCCGAGGTTATTGAGCATCGTGTTGGTGCCAGCGCCGATCCAGCCGCCGCCCACCGGCCCGAAGGCCAGGGTGTAGCCGACGAGAATCCACAGCAACGAGGCGACCGCGACGATCGCGCCGCACTGGACCATGACCGAAAGGAAATTCTTGGCCCTGAGCAGCCCGCCGTAGAACAGCGTGAGCCCGGGCGCGGCCATCAGCATGACCAGCGCCGAGGAAACGAGGATCCACGCGGTGTCGCCGCTGTCGGCCGCATCGGCGAGCGCTTCGGAGCCGGCAGATGCGGCCTGGGCGAATGCGGGTGCGGGCAGGGCGGCCGCGGCCAGTGCGGCCAGCGCCAACAGCCCCGCCATCGCAGCGGAGCGCTTCGTGGTGTGGTTCATCGATGTCCCTCCAGGCGCCGGGTTCCCGGTCACGATTGCGCGATCGCTTAGGACATCGGGCAGAGTTTGCGCAAGCGGGGCGATATTACAGTGTGGAAATGAAGTGCGCAGATGCGTTCATGAGGAGTTGCTGTCGCCGCTCGCGCGTGGTTATGACTTTCGGCATGGACACTGTCGGATTTACCCGGAATTTCGCGCGCAGGGCCGTGCTGGTGCTGGCCGCACTGGTGAGCGGGATGAGTGCCGCCGCGCCTGCGCAGGCCGCCCCCGACACCGATACCGTGCCATACTGGGCCTCGCTGCGGGCCAAGCAGGTGAACGCGCACGTCGGTCCGGGCGAGGATTACCGGATCACGTTCCGCTATCACCGCGAGGATCTACCGATGAAAGTCCTGCGCAAGATGGAAGGCTGGCGGCTGGTGCAGGACCCGGACGGGTCGCGCGGATGGATGCTGGCGCGATTCCTCAAGCCCGAGCGCGGGGCGATCGTGCTCGCGCCCAAGGGCGGCGGCAATGCGCTCGCTGAGATGCGCGATTCCGCCGATCCCGAGGCCAAGCTGTTGTGGCGGCTGGAGCCAGGGGTGACCGGCAAGCTTGGCGCCTGCGCAAACGGCTGGTGCAAGTTCGACGTGGGCGGCCGGGTCGGGTTCGTGCGCGAGGATGCGCTGTGGGGCACGGGAAACCCGTAGGGATCGCATCCGCGCCGGTTGGGAAAGGCGGGTGAAACCCACGTGGAAATTGGCGGAAGAAGGGCGGGGCCACTTGCGCATGCCGCAGTGCGGGATTAGGGCGCCCCGGTAGTTCCGCAAGGCGAGTCAGCCCCTTTGGTCGACCATTCTTCCTACCTGGTCCAGTACCTGCCGATCCTGATCTTCCTGGTGATCGCCTTCGCGCTCTCCGCGGCCTTCGTGTTCCTGCCCATGGGCGTGGCGCGGCTGACCGGCACCCACAACCCGAACGCCGACAAGAATTCGGAATACGAGTGCGGGTTTCCGGCCTTCGAGGACCCGCGCAGCCAGTTCGACGTGCGCTTCTACCTCGTGGCGATCCTGTTCATCATCTTCGACCTCGAGGCGGCGTTCCTGTTTCCCTGGGCAGTGAGCCTGAAGGAAACGGGCTGGGCCGGGTGGCTGACGATGATGATCTTCCTCGCTGAACTGGTGATCGGCTTCGCCTATGCGTGGAAGAAGGGGGCGCTGGACTGGGAATGAGCAACATGGTCACCTCTCCGGCTGCGGGGACTCCGCTGGTAGCGCCCGACCAGGCGTTCTTCGACAGCCTGAACAGCGAAGTTTCCGACAAGGGCTTCCTCATCACCAGCACCGAGGAGCTGTTCCAGTGGGCCCGCACCGGCTCGCTGTGGTGGATGACCTTCGGCCTCGCCTGCTGCGCGGTCGAGATGATCCACGTGAACATGCCCCGGTATGACATGGAAAGGTTCGGGGTGGCGCCGCGCGCGTCTCCGCGCCAGTCGGACGTGATGATCGTGGCCGGCACGCTGTGCAACAAGATGGCCCCGGCGCTGCGCAAGGTCTACGACCAGATGTCGGACCCGAAGTACGTGATCTCGATGGGCTCGTGCGCCAATGGCGGCGGGTACTATCACTACTCGTACAGCGTGGTGCGCGGGTGCGACCGGATCGTGCCGGTCGACATCTACGTGCCCGGCTGCCCGCCGACCGCCGAGGCGCTGCTCTATGGCGTGATGCAGCTGCAGCGGAAGATCCGCCGCGTCGGCACGCTGGAACGGTGAGGGGCGCTGAGAATGGCTGAAGTCCTGCATTCCGCGCCGCGCTTCGTCACGCCCGAGGGGCTCTGCGCCGAGCTCGTGGCGGCGCTTGGCGACAAGGTCGTCGCGGCCAGGCAAGAATTTGGCGAGATCGTCATCACGGTTCCGCGCGATAGCGTGGTCGAAGCGCTGCGGACGCTGCGCGACGGCTTCGAATACCAGCAGCTGATGGAGATCGCCGGGGCCGACTATCCGTCGCGCGCCGAGCGGTTCGAGGTCGTCTACATGCTGCTCTCGGTGACGAAGAACAGCCGGATCATGGTCAAGACCTGCGCCTCGGAAGCGACGCCGGTGCCGAGCGTGACCGGGCTGTGGCCGGTCGCCGGCTGGCTGGAACGCGAAGTGTTCGACATGTACGGCGTGATCTTCGCCGGCAACACCGACCTGCGCCGCATCCTCACCGACTATGGCTTCGAGGGCCACCCGTTCCGCAAGGACTTCCCGCTGACCGGCTATGTCGAGCTGCGCTACTCCGAGGAGGACAAGCGCGTGGTCTACGAGCCGGTGGAACTGGCGCAGGACCTGCGCTCGTTCGACTTCATGAGCCCGTGGGAAGGCGCGAACTACGTGCTGCCGGGCGACGAGAAGGCAGCCGTGCCGCCCCCCGCGCCCGCTCCGGTAGCGACCGCGCCGGTGACCGGCGGTCCCGCGCCCGTGGCCACGCCCAAGACCACCGAAACCCCGGCCCAGACCGGTGCCGGCGAGAAGGCGGACAAGGCGGCTGCGAAGAAGATAGACGCGGGCGATGGCGCCACCAAGCCCAAGCGCGCGCCGGCGAAGAAGTCCAAGGCCGAAAGCGCGCCGGAGCCGACGGAGAGCCGTCCGGCCCGCAAGCCTCGCTCGAAGAAGGCCGGCAACGAGGGCGGCTCTGGCCCCGCGCCGGAGGGTAGCTGACCATGTCCATGCAGCTTGAACAGTCGCCTACCACCGGCGACGAGGTCATCACCAACTACACCATCAACTTCGGGCCCCAGCACCCGGCGGCGCACGGCGTGCTGCGCATGGTGATGGAGCTTGACGGCGAGATCATCGAGCGGATCGATCCGCACGTCGGCCTGCTGCATCGCGGCACCGAGAAGCTGATCGAGCACAAGACCTACCTCCAGGCGCTGCCCTATTTCGACCGGCTGGACTACTGCTCGCCGCTGGCGATGGAGCACTCCTACGTGCTCGCCATCGAGAAGCTGCTCAACCTCGAGGTGCCGCTGCGCGCGCAGTACCTGCGGGTGCTGTTTGCCGAGCTGACCCGCATCTGCAACCACATGCTCAACCTTGGCTCCCACGTCATGGACGTGGGCGCGATGACGCCGAACCTGTGGCTGTTCGAGATCCGCGAGGACTGCCTCAACTTCTTCGAGCGGGCGAGCGGCGCGCGCATGCACGCGGCCTGGTTCCGCCCGGGCGGCGTCCACCAGGACGTGCCGGAGAAGCTGCTGGTCGATCTTGGTGAATGGATCGATGCCCGGCTGTTCCCGCTGTTCGAGGACGCGATGAGCCTCGTCGTCGACAACCGCATCTTCAAGCAGCGCAATGTCGACATCGCCAAGGTGAGCCGCGAGGACGCGCTGGCGTGGGGCTTCTCGGGCCCGATGATCCGCGCCGCCGGCATTCCGTGGGACTTGCGCAAGAGCCAGCCCTACGACGTCTACGACCGGATGGAGTTCGACATCCCGGTGGGCACCAATTCCGACTGCTACGACCGGTTCATGGTCCGCGTCGAGGAAGTGCGCCAGTCCGCCCGGATCATGAAGCAGTGCCTGGCGGAAATGCCGGTGGGCCCGGTGATCAGCGCCGACCGCAAGGTGGCCCCGCCCAAGCGCGGCGAGATGAAGGCTTCGATGGAGGCGCTCATCCACCACTTCAAGCTCTACACCGAAGGCTTCCACGTGCCGGCCGGCGAGGTCTACGTGGCGACCGAGAGCCCCAAGGGCGAGTTCGGCGTCTATCTGGTGAGCGACGGGAGCAACAAGCCCTACCGCTGCAAGATCCGGCCGACCGCCTTCAGCCACCTGCAGGCGATGGACTTCATGTCGAAGGGCCACATGCTGCCCGACGCGACCGCCATTCTCGGCGCGATCGACGTGGTGTTCGGGGAGTGCGACCGGTGAGCAATCTCGCAACCGCCGAGGCGATGATCGCCGCCTACAATGCGCAGGACGTGGACACCTACGTCTCCTTCATGACCGAAGACGCCTGCGAGGCGAACTATCGCGGCGACGTGCTGCGCGAGGGCCAGGAAGGGACCCGCTCGGGCCTCGCCGCGGCTTTCGCGCGGTGGCCGCAGAACCGGGCCGAGATCCGCGAGAAGCAGGAAATCGGCAATTATGTCCTGTTCCGCGAGTACGTTACCCGCGGCCCCGCCACGGACGGATCGGCGCTGGTCGAGCCGTTCGAAGTCATCGCCGTCTATTCCTTCGAGAGCGGGAAATGCACCCGCGTGGAGTTCATCAAGTGAAGACCACTTTCGACCTGATGCGCGTCTGGGCTGCCATTACCGGGCTGGTGCTCGCCGCCCTCTACTTCGGCTGCCTCTACGCGGGCGTGAAGTCGTTCGCGATGCTGCCGATGCTGCCCATGCTGATCGCCGGGATCGGCGGGTTCGAGATGGTGCTCTACGCGCAGGACGTGTGGTTCAAGCGGAAGCGGCAGAATGGCTGATGCAATCAGCACTCCCGCAGGGGAGATGACTCATGGCTGATCGGCATCTCGAGGCGGATACGCCCGAGTTGCGGGCGCGCTGGGGGGGCTGGACCTTCTCGGAAGCGAACCTCGCCAAGGCGAAGGAAATCCTCGCGCGCTATCCCGAGGGGCGCCAGCGCTCGGCGGTAATGCCGCTGCTCGACCTCGCCCAGCGCCAGGTCGGCGCGGAGACGAACACGCAGGGCTGGCTGCCGATCCCGGTAATGGAATGTGTCGCGGATTTCCTCGACATGCCGATCATCCGCGTGGTCGAGGTCGCGACCTTCTACA
>Ga0207703_10002768_pt1 | contig 15017 bp, 21 predicted proteins | sample KBSSwiS12_FD_184304 | JGI IMG/M metagenome (GOLD analysis project Ga0207703, IMG submission 184304) | Switchgrass rhizosphere microbial communities from Kellogg Biological Station, Michigan, USA - KBS Switchgrass S1-2 (SPAdes) (version 2) | ecosystem: Host-associated > Plants > Roots >... | reverse complement strand
GAACGGCGGGCCTGCCCGAGAACGACGGGCCTGCCCGAGAACGGCGGGCCTGCCCGAGAACGGTGGGCTACCCGAGAGCCGTGGGCTACGCCGGAACCGGAACGGCGGACCATCCCCCAACGTCGGAGGTGGACCATCCCGGAGCGGGACCACTCATCACCCCAGGGTCAGAGGCGTTTCAACCCTTGGGGCCGCAGAAGTCCTGGACGTCCTGCCGGGCTTTGACCCGATAGGCATCGGCTTCTTCCTCGGACAAATACTGCCGGTCATCCGGACGATCGGTATCTTTCGCCGCCGGCGCTTTATCACCGGCCGCGGGGGCCTTGTAGATACGGCGTGCCTGGATCGCTTTTTCGTAGCGATCCTTGGCTTCTTTGCACTGTTGATCCCGGATTTTGGACACGTCTTCCTTCACGGCCTTCGCGACGTTGTCCTGAGACAGCGGAGCGGCCGCGGTCCTGGGCGCACTGTAGGTGGCGTGGCTGGAAGAACCGCCGCCGCCGGGAGGCTTGGGCGAAGACTTGATCGTTTCCGATCCCGGAACCCATTGATCGCTGTAATGCACACCGCCGTGGTCATCGACCCAGCGATAAACGTCCGCGTGCGCCACTGAAACGGCGCCCACGCATAGAACTGTGCTGATGGCTAGATTTCGCAACATAAGCAGACCTCCCCGGTCGGCCGGAAGTATCGCTGGTCACTAAAGTCTCAGCCATAGAAGTCCGTCACATCGTGCGGGAACGGGGACGGCATGGAGCACGTTTCGAGCGATCGGCAGCATGAATACGTTAAAACCGCCCATAAAAAAGCCCCGGTCCAGCAGACCGGGGCTCGAGTCCAACCACTACCCTCTAGGGCAGCCAGCGAGAAGCCACTTACATGTCGTAGGCGCGTTCGCCGTGCGACGTGATATCGAGACCCTCTCGTTCTTGTTCTTCGGAAACCCTCAAACCCATGACCGCCTTGACCACCAGGAAGGCAACCGTTGCCACCACGGCGGTCCAGACCGTGACGATAACCACCGCCTTCAGCTGGATCCACAGTTGGGCGCCGATTCCAGGGTAACCCACCGTGCCCTTCACCCAGTCCTGGACCGAGCCCGGACCACCGAGTGAAGGCGCATTGAAGATACCCGTTGTCAGAGCACCGAAAATACCGCCGAGGGCGTGGACGCCGAAGACGTCCAGTGAATCGTCGGCCTTGATCATCTTCTTCAGGCCCGTGACGCCCCAGAGGCAGACAGCACCGACGCCAATGCCGATTGCGAACGCGCCGGGGATACCAACATTACCGGCAGCAGGCGTGATGGCGACCAGGCCAGCGACTGCGCCCGAGGCTGCGCCCAGCATCGAGGGCTTACCCTTGACCAGCCATTCGCAGAACATCCAGGAGAGCACCGCGCAGGCAGTTGCGAGATAGGTGTTCATGAAGGCGAGAGCGGCGGAGCCATTGGCTTCCAACGCAGACCCAGCGTTGAAACCGAACCAGCCGAACCACAGCATGGAAGCGCCAATCATGCACATCGTGAGGCTGTGAGGAGGCATCGGCTCTTTGCCGAAGCCCACGCGTTTGCCGAGAATGATCGCACCGACCAGACCCGCGACGCCCGCGTTGATGTGAACGACTGTGCCACCTGCGAAGTCGAGAGCACCCATCTGCCAGATGTAGCCTGCGGTGGCCGAAACGGCGTCAGATTTTGCAGCATCGGTGTAAGCGTCCGGACCCGCCCAGAACCAGACCATGTGAGCGACCGGGACGTAGCTGAAGGTGAACCAGATCACCATGAACAGGAGCACCGCGGAGAATTTGATGCGCTCGACAACGGAGCCGAGGATCAGACAACAGGTGATGGCGGCGAATGTGGCCTGGAAGGCAACAAACACCAGCTCATACATCGGCGTGCCTTTGCTGAAGGTAGCGCCGAGCGAGAATTCCTGGGTTAGCGGGTTGAATGTCCCGTTCAGGAACAGACGGCTGGTGCCACCGAAGAAAGCATTGTTTTCGGTGAACGCCAACGAGTAGCCGTAAACGCACCACAGCACAGTGATAAGAGAAAAAACGACGAACACCTGCATGAGTACCGACAGCATGTTCTTCGTGCGTACCAGTCCGCCGTAGAACAATGCGAGTGCCGGAACTGACATCAGGAGCACGAGCGCGGTGGATGTAAGCATCCACGCCGTGTCGCCTTTGTTGGGTACAGGCGGGGCTGGAGCGTCAGCTCCCCAGGCTAGCGTGGGTCCCAGCGCGACGAGCGCCAGTCCCAGGGTTGTTAATGTGGTCTTTGAAGCGGTGCGCATGTTGTCTCCCGGACGGTTTTTAGTACACCTGTCGAAAAGGACCGCTGGTCAGGTCTGGTCCGACATATCGCGTGTTCGCGCAACAAACACCGGCTGCCCCCATCCTCGAGTGGTACGTATGCTTGTCAAGCGCGCATACAAAGTGCAGATTCCGTGCCACAGCATTTTTTAGTGCAGTTTGAATGGGTTGCGTGTGGGCGCACCCTCCCTGCGCACCGTTTTGGAGCTACGATTTGGGGTCCTGCGTCAAATGAGGGCAGGCATCCGTGAGGGAAGTCACATGAATACGCCGAAAATCGACGAGATCGTCCGACGTTTGGTTGCGAGCGTGCCGCCGGGCGTCAGGGCGGTGCAGCAGGACCTGGAGAGCAACTTTCGCGCAGTGCTGCGCTCGAGCCTCACGAAGCTGGATCTGGTTTCGCGGGATGAGTTCGATGCCCAGATGCGGGTATTGGAGCGCACGCGCACCAGGCTCGAGGAGCTGGAGCGGAAGGTGGCTGCCATGGAGGGCAGTGGGGCGGGTGGAACGCCGGCCGCGGGGGGCGAGTCCGGGGCACATTGATTATGGTGTGACGGCGCAGATCGCGTTGACCCCGGGTCGCGCGCCGACCGGGCTGCGTGGCGCGATGCCGCCACGGCGGTGCGGAAGAGCCGGCGCATGCGATGAATGACCCGCAGACCGTGAACGGTCGCGTGTGGTGAACGGCGCCGTGGTGCCATCGGAAGGCGGTTGGCTCAGCGACCTGCCTACAAGTTTTTTACGACTCAGCCAAGGAAGGCTATGTCTATCGCTACTGTTGCCTGCCGTGCCCAGCTGGGGCTGCACGCCCCACTGGTACAGGTCGAGGTCAGCCTGGACTCCGGGCTGCCCACCTTCTCCATTGTTGGCCTCGCGGCCACCGTGGTTAAGGAAAGCAAGGACCGCGTTCGCGCGGCCATCGTGAATTCCAACTTCGAATTCCCCGCCGGCCGCATCACTGTCAACCTGTCGCCGGCGGATATTCCCAAGCGCGGCGGCCGGTTTGATTTGCCGATTGCCTTAGGGATTCTACTGGCGTCCGGGCAGGTGAAGTTGGACCCGGAGTCACCGGTTGACCCCGGGCACCGGGAGTTTTACGGCGAGCTCGGCTTGAATGGAGAGTTGCGGTCTGTGCCGGGCATGCTGTTAGCCGCGGCAAATGCCATTCGCATGGGCCACGAGATCTTTGTGCCGGAGGCAAACGCCGACGAGGTGCGGTTGCTATTGACGTCCGACAGCGCAGCCGAGCCGCGCCGCCGACGTGCGGGTCCCATCATGCGAGCGGCCAACCACCTACTCACTGTTTGTGCACACCTCAACGGAAGCAGCCCACTACCCGCGCTCCTGTCTCGTGTTGCAACCGTCAACAGCGTTTCTGACGCAACGGTCGACCTGGCTGACGTTCGCGGACAGGTGGAAGCGAAGCGCGCCCTCACGATCGCCGCTGCCGGAGGGCATTCAATCTTGATGCGCGGGCCACCCGGTGCCGGCAAAAGCATGTTAGCCATGCGCCTTCCGAGTCTCCTGCCTCCGATGACCGAGGCTGAATCGCTCGAAGTCGCCGCAATCGCGTCCGCGAGCGGTATCGGCTTCAACGTGGGTAGCTTCGGGCACCGTCCGATGCGAACGCCGCATCACACCGCCTCAGCCGTCTCACTGGTGGGAGGTGGATCCTCGCCACGTCCCGGAGAGGTCAGCCTGGCGCATCACGGAGTGCTGTTTCTCGATGAGTTGTTGGAATACGACCGGCGGGCGCTCGAGACGTTACGTGAACCTCTGGAGTCGGGTGTTGTCTCCATCTCGAGAGCGATGTATCACACTCAATACCCGGCGCAATTCCAACTCATTGCCGCAATGAATCCCTGCCCGTGCGGGAGATTTGGAGATCTGAAGTACGAATGCCCTTGCTCACCAGGTCAAATTGCGCAGTATCTCGGCCGCCTGTCTGCCCCGCTTCTCGAACGCTTCGACATTCATCTCGAAGTACCGCGGGTTGATCTCAGCGACTTCGACGAATCAAAACTGGCCGGTGACTCCAGTGCCGTCGTCGCCACACGGGTCAAGCGCGCACGGGATATACAGATTGCCCGTCAGGGAAAGTGCAACGCCCGGTTGCAGGATGCTCAGGTGAACCGTCTATGTGCACTCGACAAGGAAGGACGGAAGATTCTGAATGACAGCGTCGATAGATGGGGCTTATCCGCTCGCGCCCGACAGCGGATTTTGAAGCTAGCCAGGACCATCGCCGATCTCGCTGGCGATGAGAACGTGGCGGCTAGGCATGTCGGTGAGGCAGTACAGTTTCGGAAGTTTGATCGGCGGCCGCCACAGCCCCGGGAATGAGGGCGTCTCTCACGCCAGCGTCACGACGAGGGGATGATTCCAACGTCCACTGTCGGGTGACGCGATCGGTTCTGGGCGCTTGATCGGAGGCCGCCCAAGCGAAGGCATGAGGCCGTTCGATCGGCGGATCACCCAAGCGAAGGCATGAGGCCGTTCGATCGGCGGATCACCCAAGCGAAGGCTGAGGCCGTTCGATCGGCGGATCACCGAAGTGAAGGCTGAGGCCGTTCGATCGGCGGATCACCGAAGTGAAGGCTGAGGGCGTTCGATCGCAGTCGCCCAAGCAGGGGGAATCAGGGTCTTCCCCGGCGCCTAGCGAGGCAGAATGCGGCCGATCTGGAGGGGGTTCGACGGCGCGGGCGCCGAAGTTGGCGCCCGACTACAACGGAAGTTGCGGACGTTATTTCGCCATGTCGACCATATGGTCGACAGCAGCCTTCACCAGATCATCCGACAGGTCAGCACGACCACCCTTGGCAGGCATCACTCCCGCGCTACCCTGGAAGCCCTTGAGGGCATGGTCATACAGCACATCCTTACCCTTGGCGATGCGCGGACCCCAGGCAGCCTTGTCGCCTGCCTTCGGGGCGCCAGCGATACCGGCACCGTGGCACGCACTGCAAACCTGCGTGAAGGTCTCGCCACCGTCCTTCGGCGCTGCGGGACCACCGCTGGCACTGCCAGCAGCACCGGCCGAACCGGCATCGGGCTTGATGGCGAGGGCGGTGTTATCGGCCCCGGCCACAGCTTCCTTGGCAACGGGCTGCAGATGGGAGTCAACGCTCTTCAGATACTGAGCTTCCTCCAGAACCTGCTTATCCTGCGTCTCACTGGCCACGACGCGCGCCAGGGCGAAAATTCCGATGGCGATCACGATCAGGAGACCGATGACCACGCTGAAGGTATTAAAGAAATGGGTGTCCTGCTTGCTCACGTTTGAATCCGCGTGAAACGCCTGATAAATCGGCGGCGCAGTATAGACCACCCCGAAAAATTGCGCCCTTCCCCATGGAACGCGGTGCCGCAGGCCCGTGCGATGTACCGCCCACGTGGCATCTCGGTGCAAGACCACGCGACGTGTCCACCCGCGTGGCATCTCCTTTGTATGCCCATGCGACATGTCCACCCGTGCGGCACGTCCTTTGTACGCCCATGCGATGGAACGCCTGCATGGCATCCCCTTTAGGCCCATTCGATGTACCCGCGTAAGCATTTCCCGGCAGGCCCATGCGACGTGCCACCCGCATGGCATTTCCCAGCAGACCCATGCGATGTGCCACCCGCGTAGCATTTCCCGGCAGACCCATGCGATGTGCCACCCGCATGGCATTTCCCAGCAGACCCATGCGATGTGCCACCCGCGTGGCATCTCCCAGCAGACCCATGCGATGAGTCGCCTGCAGACATCTCCCCTGTAGGCCCATGCGAAAAGACACCTGCGTGGTATCTCTCGGCATCGATGCGGCACGGATGCGGCACCACATGGGCGACGAGGCGCCTCGGTGTCGTTGCTGCCGCGCTCGGCACATTCGGCGCCACTCGGCGCATTAGGCGCCTGCCACCGCCCGCCCGCACCCCGTGTCTGCGACGCCACTTTGCGCGTGAACACGCCTACCATGGGGCGTCGGCTCAACGAGGATTCAATCCATGGTGAAAGTTGGACTACTGGTCCGTCTCGAAGCCAAGCCCGGACAGGAGGCAGCCCTGGAGGACTTCCTGAGGGGCGCCCTGCCGCTGGCCAACCAGGAAATGTTCACGCCGGTCTGGTTTGCCTTGAAGCTCGGCCCGTCGACCTTCGGCATCTTTGACGCCTTCACGGATGACACCAGCCGCAAGGACCATCTGACAGGTCAGATCGCCTCGGCCTTGATGTCCAGGGCAGGCGAGCTGTTGGCCGGAGCCCCGCGTATCGAACAGGTCGATGTGCTGGCGAGCAAGATGGCCGGCTGGAACTGACGCCAGCGGCTGGAGCCAGCTATCACTTGATCGGAAGCACCGCGCCGGCGCGGCGGAGCGATGCGCCGTAGTCGATCGGCCTCGCCCGATTCTCCGCCCTCCGCCTTGACATCCTCCCCTCCATGAATGGAGAAGATTCCTTCCGTATCTGAAATCGAAGGCATTTCAGATCACCTCGAAGGGTCCCTGCTTCGTAGAGGCTGTCCAGGGGAGAAGGCTTAGCTTTCGCCGCGTAGTACTCCCACTGAGTGGAATCTTACGCGGTTTGTATTACAGGCATGGATAACTTCGGGCGGCTGTTCGGTAGTTACGACAGTCATGGATTCGTCGCAACAATCGACGTGTTATCGTCGTTGCGTCGCTCGGAAAGCGAGGGGCTTTCGACGAAAATCGCGTCCGCAGTCCACGTCGGCAATGCGGAGTCCATCTAAAGGAAAAAAATGTCACAACCCTTTTTCTGTATGAGCAATGTCCATGTCGAAAGTTGCGGGGAACCACCGAACCTGAGAAACGATCGGCCGAACAGATATCAAGGGTATTTCGAGAATAGACACGCAGAGCAGTGGATCTTCACCCTTGACTCAACTACAGGCAAAGCGGAATTGCGCGGCGGAGATGCCGGGTGGGACAAGAGTTACGAAGTAGTCAACGGGGAAGCCCAGGGGTTGATACTGAGTCCAGATGAACAGACTTGGCTGAAGGCATGCTGGATGGCATGCCAAGCGAACCTGACGAGCCAGTAAATTTAGCTCACCCGTACTCCGTCACTGGAGGTTTCCAACCGGAGCCGGCGGCTCGAAAATCCGGGCTTACCGCGCAACCCTGTAAACATAAGCATTGTCGAAACGTCGGCCATTTATCGTGCCGCTCGAAAACTGGTGTTTGCTCGCATCAGCTACCTTGATAGCAGGCCCCACGGCGTGGATCGGGGGGGGCCTTTGCATCGATAACAGCCAGAGCGCTCAGTGGGAGCAGGTCGGAGTGCTGCGCCAATATGTCCTGGAGTTGCTTGTAGAACTTCATCTTGCCCTCAGCTCGCGCTTTCGGGACAGCCAGAAACAGCCGCCATTCTTACGCTTCACAGAGGTAAATCCACAACGCAGCCCGGAATGGGAATCGCCGCTTGCGCAGTATCTGCAGCAGGCTCTCCCCAGAAACCAACATTTTTTCGAACAAGAATCCTTTCACCAGTGAATCCTCAGCCACGTTGAGACGCCAGCGCGCCGCTCAGTAACAAGACTGAGAGCCAGTCATTCCAGGGCGTCGGCGGGCGTTCCGTGCCTGGCTCTCAAAGAATGACATTATGATTGTTCGCAGCGATGAATCAGGCCGCGGGGCTACGTCCAGGCGGCAGGAGTAGTATGAAGTCGCGAAACGTCGAGGTTGGCAGGTGCCGAGCCGTTGACGAGGGTACCCGTTAGCGAAACGGAACTTCCTCCTGCTGAATACTCGGCCCCAGTCACGATGATAAATACATACGCAGCGCAGGTTGTCTGCGCGACAGCGGATCCAGAAGCCAAAAATGAGCCACGCTCCAGCACATGCTTCCATTTGATCATGCGTATCACTCCCTTAGTTGACGCACCAACTGGGCTAACTAACTCTTCGGAATTGACCGTGGACAAAGGCCCGATCGTTGGGGCGTTGTCTGAAATCATGGGGTCAACGTCAGCGCCGATCAAAGCCACTCGAGCGCGTGAGCCACAATATAGAAAAAGGCGCTTCCCAGGCTGATACACCACAGCAAGTTTTGGAGCTTCGCACGGTAGAGTGACTCTTTGAGCTGATCTATCTGCCGTGTCAGCTCGCTGTTTTGAACCAGTTGCATCCTCAGATCAACTTGCTCGAACCGCCGCAGCATTTCCGCTTGCAGTTCATCTATTCGGTTCCTGACGACATCAATCCTTTCCGTCAACTCGACGCGCAATCTTTCCGCGCCCCCGCCGGAGTCGCGAGAGCTTTTCAACATGTAGTCGTTCAGGCCATCCAGTGGACTGAATGTGCCCAACGTCCGCCTGCAACTTTCCCGGAACTTCTTCCATCCTCCGGACTCCCCCGCTTCGTGACACAAACACGGCCAGCCTACCGACAGAGAGAAGAATAGATTCGTGATCGCTTCGAAGACCACGCACAAGAGTCGGATGCGCGAAATTGTGTGAACGGGGTAGATTTGAGGGATAACGCCCCCCGTAGAGACTCGCTTCGAATACGCCTCACTGAATGTGCTGCTCTCAACGCTCAGCGAGCAGACATTCGCGATTGAAACACGGACAAAAACGTCCGATACTGAGGGCGAGGGATGAAAGGAAATGAGTTCATCAAGATTCAAGCGCTGGCAAAAGCCAGAGGAATTCCCATGCGGCTCGACGCGAAGCGCGGCAAGGGTAGCCACATGACGCTCTATCTCGGAAGGCGCATGACCATCATCCGCAATCCGAAAGACGAGCTGAAGACGGGCACCCTGCATGCCATGTGTAGTCAGTTGGGCGTTACAAAGGACGAGCTGTGAGACAGTTTACCTACCCAATGAAACTGACACGGGACCGGAATGACGGCGGGTTCGTCGTAACTTGCCGGGACTTTCCCGAGGCAATCACACAGGCCGAGACTCCAGACGAAGCCATGCTCGAGGCCGCAGACTGCCTCGAGGAAGCCATTGCGGCGCGAATCGACGATGGCCGTGACATACCGATGCCAACAGAAGTATTGCGCGGCGAAAAGCTCGTCAGCGTGCCACCATCGATGGCGCTCAAGGCGGCGGTATACCTCGCGGTGCGCGAAGCGGGCCTCAGCAATTCCGAGCTCGCGCGCCGGATGCAGTTGGACGAAAAGGAGGCTCGTCGAATCCTCGACCCCCATCATCCAACCAAAATTGCCCGAATCGAAGCAGCCCTTTCAGTCCTGGGCCGACACGTTCAACTGGCACTTGCTTGACAGGCACGGTGACTTCGCCGTCGAACAGGCCGGGGGATGGGTCGCCTCGTCTCGATCGTCGTCGAGGAGTTCGGGCCGGCTCAATAGCTCTGGTCAAAGTACCAACAAGCCGTCGAGGCGAATCACGCTGGCTGATGACCTGAGCCGGTCGGCAACCAACAACGTCCATCCCATAGTCATGCAACATTTCGACTCACATTCGCGGATCGGCAAGCTGTAAGTCGGGATGGTTCCCAGCCGAGCAATCACACTCGACAAGGATGCGCACGGAGGCGATTCCAGTTTCTCAGTACTATGCGGCGAAATGGGATCAAGGCCGGGGTGTGCTACTAATGACGCACCAGTACATTGAGGATGCCGAGTGAGACTTCACTATTCCATTGTCGACGAGGTAATACGAACCGCACTAATAGACCTGCGAAAGAAGCGCGGTCTAACACAGAGGCAGCTTGCGTATCGAGCTGGAAGGGCCCAATCATGGATCGGAAAAATTGAATCGGGCGACCGCTACTTCCGCCTGTTCGATCTTGTTGAGTGCTCCCTGGTATTCGATGTACCAGTCCCTCAGTTAGCGCGGCGTCTATTGAAACGTGCCCCGAGGAACATTCTCTCCGGTCATCGTCCAAACAGCACAAAATCCAGACGTCCAAACAAAGCCGGAGAGCGTGCGTGGTTAACTCTGCTCGCAGCCTATAGTGCGGGCCCAGCATTTAACCGACGTAATCGCAAACGGCGATAGCGGTTTACTGGATGAGTGGCATACACGATGAGGCCGCCGAGAGTGGCTCGCCGACGACTTGTGGGCTAGCGCTTGGGAGTCGGAGTGCTATTTGTTGACTTCGTATTTGTGGGCTACGTTGGCAATGCATCGTTATCTGCGTTCACGACAGTCACAGACAACGCATTTAGTGCACGCGTATTCGTGGAGCTCGTTCTGACTGATACTCTGGGTGGTCGCTCTTGGCCGCTTCGACGTTATCAATATGGCGGCGGCGGAGACGCGGAGGGGCCGGTATCAGAATTCAGGCGCCCGGGACATGAAGCGGAGGCTGCACCGAAATATAGCGGTATAGAAAGACTATATGATTCCTCGAATCGATTCGCTGAGGCGTAGAAGCGGTGAGTTCACCTGTTTCTACTCTACAGGCTGCGAGGATGATTGGCAGCCCAGGGAGCCCATTTGTGAAGTCTCGACCATCGAACAGGGCCAAGTGGGGGGGTATTTCAGTGAAGCAGCCCGTGTAGATTGTGTCTGCTGGTCCGCAATTGCGTCCTCCACAAGGAAGCTCGTGTTCCGGTAATTGCGACTTGCCCGATCCTCAGCAATGGGTTGATCCAACGCCCAGTCCTTGAGACTTGTCCCCGGAAGGGCTTGATCCACCTCCTCGGCAAACTCCGGGTAGTAATGGCGTTGAGACGCATGTACATCCCGAAATTCCTGGTATTGGCAAAGCTCCTTCAGCCAGATTCTTGGGGCGTCTCGCGCAGGGTCCCAGTATCACGGCACACTCCCGCGAAGTTCTCTTGATCCAAGTCACTCACTATCTGAGACACTCTCGCGACGTACTGTCGACATACCTTTTCGTTTGCAGGATATGCACGATGAACTGGCGACGGATGGTTTCAGCGACGGCCATGGAGAGTACTCGGGATGAGAAAGGCCGAAGGTCAAATCGCGTAATCGAGCGCCCCCAAAGGTAGGCGCCTCGCGGCAGTTTGCCGCAACTCAGCACAAACTGGTGCTCAGGCATTGACCATTGATGGTAGAATAAGGGCGGGGAGGTGGACCGGGTTGCGAAAATCCGGGAACTCCCGCGCTGGCCTGATCAGTCAGCGGTGAGCGGTCAAGACGGGTCTAAAGGTGTTCGAGAGCCGAGCGTTGGATATGAACGCTTGGTCAAGGATGCAGTAGAACACGTCGTAACCCAACTACATCTTAGACGTTTAAACGCGAATAGTTGGCCGGTCAGCATTCGCCTGGCATGGGAATTCCTCATGTTCAAGCTAATGTTGAAGGTGAACTTGACGGGGAAGCAGTCAAGGTGGGTGATGAACCTACTGTTGCTGCTTCTGACCGTCTGGCTCACGAGATAAATCACAGGCGGCAGGGACTTACACCTGCCGCTTTCTCGTTTAGCGGAGACCACGGAAGCCCCAACTGCTCGGATCGCCGTTCCAAACTCGTATGAAGCCCGGCAGCCGCACTCGTGCCATCGACGAGAAAGCCATCCCCATTCCAGTCCCCAGCGCAATCGTCCCGCACGATTAGCGACGATGCGGAAACTCTTGTAAAATCAGCCGTTCACGCGCCCGTAGCTCAGATGGATAGAGTGGCAGCCTCCGAAATAGGGGCTTGAGGGAAAATCCTTTGTGATTCAAAGGGTTTCCTGCGGAAACCCTAATCGCTCGCACGAGAGCGCCGCTCGTGCTCGCTCTCAGCGCCTACCCCATTTCCACGACGAGGTTTCCAAACGGGTCCCAGGGGATGGTTTCCGTAACCCAGATGCCGGATACGTATATTCGGGGAATACGGGTTCCACAGGGGTGCCAGGTATCGGTCTGTGGGTTCGATCACCCCGAATCCGGAAATCGTCGGGGATAACATCTCCACTACTTTCTATAGAAACAAGCCGCCACGTATCCCCTCTGCCACCCAATTCCGTGTAACCCCAACCCGCCATCGATCCATTCCGGTCTGCCATTCCGCCGTTGCCGTTCACTCGACAGCCACGGGATGGTACGGATTGGATGGATTCCTTCGACAGCCAATCACTCAACGCACTCGATGACGAGGAGATGAGTCGTCTCGTCTCGCTCGTCGTCGAGGAGTTCGGGCCAGCTCTGGCCCGCAGCCAATTCAACGACGTGATGCTGGCTCTGTTCGAGCACATTGCTGGTCTGGAAACAATTCCAGCGACAACCGCGCGTCAGTACATCAATTGCCTCTGGTCGATGTATCAACGAACCGTCCAGGCAAATCACGCTAGCTGACTACCTGAGTCGGTTGGCAATTCCAACATGAAATGCTGCTCAAGCATCACCAATTCTCTACCACCGCAACTGTGCCAGCGCGCTCCATCCCACAGTCATGCAACATTTCGTCTCACATCCGCAGATCGGCAAGCTGAGAGTCCGTCAACATGAGACCGCATAAAGGGCATGCTGCGGACCCAGCCCACCTGCGTGCTTCGCAGGGATGGTTCATTCACGTCCCGAATTGATTTTGACGGCTGTATATGCATCGCATAGACTGATGCCGTTGTGTTTGGGAGCCGCTTGCAGGGGGCTGCAGATACTTCCGAATCTCCAGTTCCCTAAGGATTCAAAGGACTTGTGTGACCGTTGTCGCAGGGGAATTTCTCGAGATTCAATAGGGTAGTCCTAACTAACCTATTTGTGACTTGGTGCGGGACGCGTGCAGAAGTTGGCACTTTGACGATGGTTCTCAGCCGGCAACGGACGGTCTGGGGTTGACGGATGGCGCGTTCAGTGTGCGTGCCGCCTCCATCGTCGGGAGTCGACTATGCGCGTACTGTCCTCACACCATATCGCAGTGTCACTGGCTTTTTTTGCCGCCAAGTGGTTTCAGCCTCCTGCTGTTCTCGCGGTCATTCTGACACTCACACTCAGCGTTGCACTCCGGCAATCTGAAAAGCTGAAGTCCTGGCGACAATCGTGGATCGTGGCAATTGTGCTGGGCTCCGGGCTCACAATTGCTCTCGCATTTCTCATTGCCGTCCAATGGATGACGAAGATCGGCATATTTTGACGCATGTCTGGGTTCGTGGAATCGCAAATAACGATCACTCCCCGTGTTTCCTCGCTAGTGCAGGCGCCGCAGTAATGCATATGGCTTGATCGCTCGGGCAAACACTAGTTGCCACTCTCGCTCGCTATCCGCTCTCATGCAACTTGGATCGGTTGGACTCCATGCATGAGAAGTTGGAATCCGCGGTCGGGAATAACATGCTGATCGACCTCAAAGCCCGACTGATCGTAAATGGACGCAGCATTTCTGGCGCTTCAGGCCAGATTCTCGGTTCCGGCATTAGGGAACTTGCGCGCTTGCGGAAACGTTATGGTCGTGGTCGCTGGCGAAAGCGTAAGGGATATGCTGAAGTGCGCCTTAGCGATGGTGCCGTCGCCCGTGCGGAACTACACTGGTATGAAGCCACGGGAATCGGCAAACGCGAATTCAAGATCAAGCGCTTCCTATAGGGAAGCCACTGTTATGGCACGAACACCCAGACGTCGTCTTGTCATCTGTCTCGACAACTCCGGCTACGAGGTATCACTCGAGCGCCGCAAAATATATGTTGTCCTTCCGGATACGGAAGCTGCGCGGCATGGAAGAATCCGCGTGGTTGATGAGTCCGGGGATGACTATCTGTATCCCGAAGATCGGTTCATCGAAGCTGAGCTTCTGCAGGCGACTCGTCGAGCGGTAATGCAGGTCGCGTAGCGGAAGAAGGCGCTATTCCCCGCCCGAATTACCCTCTCAACGCTGAGACGACCGGCACCACTCCTTCTCCCACGGTCGGGGCGACGACGATTCCCCACAGCGGTGGAAACTGCAGTAAAATTGCAAAGTCGCGCCCGTAGCTCAGATGGATAGAGTGGCAGCCTCCGAAGCTGCAGGTCGTTGGTTCGAATCCAATCGGGCGCGCCATTTAAAACAAGAACTTACGCGCGCGCGGGTCCCGCGGCGCGGCTAGCGAATCACTGCTCCCACGTAGCCGGCAGGCCGGCCAATCGCAATGCCCTGTCGATCTGATCCCGCGCTTCGCGGGCGGAAGGGGCCGCGATCAGGCTGCGGGCGACGGAATTCAGGTAGAGGGTGACCGTGTTTTTGTTCGGCGTGGGCTTCGCGAGCTCGCCGTCGAGGGCTTCGATAGCGTCGTCGATATCGCCGACGTCGCAGTTGTCGAGGCGGGCCTGGTGGGTGGCTTGCTTGGCAGTGTCGACTGCTTTCTGCAGACGGTAGATGGCTTCGTGATCCATGGCGTGCCTATGGGCGTAGTTGTCGCGTCCATTGTAAGCACGCAAGCGGCGCACCTGCGTCATCCGTAGGAGGTGCATTTCCCTTGCGGACTGCGGAATCCACAAATGGCCGGGAGCGACAACTTCGCTCTACCGATATCGCGCCAGGATCTTCTCCAACCCAGCCGACCCCGGCGAGAGCTTCTCGTAAGGGATGCTGTTGAGCGCCGCGTCCGGCGTGTTGTTCAGTGTATGAAACTCATTCTGCGACGGCTCCACGAACAGCAGGCCTGTCAGGTACTCGCCTTCTTTCATCCGCTCCTGGATATAAACCTGAGCGGCGCTGCGGTTGGTCGGGTCGTAGCCATCCTCACATTTGCGCAGCACGATGCGGCTGCCGTCGTGCATGACAACGGGCAGGGCTTCGCCCGGGCCGTAGCTAGCGGTGATCTCGCGCTCGAGCGGCACGAAGTCGGCGTGGACGG
>Ga0207703_10002767_pt1 | contig 15018 bp, 12 predicted proteins | sample KBSSwiS12_FD_184304 | JGI IMG/M metagenome (GOLD analysis project Ga0207703, IMG submission 184304) | Switchgrass rhizosphere microbial communities from Kellogg Biological Station, Michigan, USA - KBS Switchgrass S1-2 (SPAdes) (version 2) | ecosystem: Host-associated > Plants > Roots >... | reverse complement strand
CCTGGCGCGACCCCGCGCCGAAACCCTCGTATGACGTGATCGTCATCGGAGGGGGCGGGCACGGCCTCGCCACGGCGTACTACCTCGCGAAGAACCACGGCATCCGCAACGTGGCGCTCCTCGAAAAGAGCTACATCGGCTCCGGCAACGCGGGCCGCAATACGACGATCATCCGCTCCAACTATTTGCTCCCCGGCAACGAGCCGTTCTACGAGCACTCGATGAAGCTGTGGGAGGGGCTCGAGCAGGAGCTCAACTACAACGCGATGGTGAGCCAGCGCGGCGTGCTGAACCTGTTCCATTCCGATGCCCAACGCGACGCGGCCGCGCGCCGTGGAAACGCGATGCGCCTCTGCGGCGTGGATGCGGAGCTGCTGCTCACCGACGACGTGCGCCGCATGGCGCCGTTCCTCGATTTCGACAACGCGCGCTTCCCGATCCACGGCGGATTGCTCCAGCGCCGCGGCGGCACCGCGCGCCACGACGCCGTCGTCTGGGGCTTCGCGCGCGCCGCGAGCGACCTCGGCGTCGACATCATCCAGGACTGCGAGGTCACCGGATTCATCCGGCAGGCCGGCCGCGTCGTCGGCGTGGAGACTTCGCGCGGGGAGATCCGCGCGCAGAAAGTCGGCATGGCGGTCGCGGGGAGCACCTCGCGCCTCGCCAACCTCGTGGACCTGAAGCTTCCGATCGAGAGCCATGTGCTGCAGGCGTTCGTCTCGGAGGCGATCAAGCCCCTCATCCCCGGCGTGATCACCTTCGGCGCGGGCCACTTCTACATCAGCCAGTCGGACAAGGGCAGCCTCGTCTTTGGCGGCGACCTCGACGGCTACAACTCGTACGCGCAGCGCGGCAACCTGCCGACCGTCGAGCACGTCGCCGAAGAAGGCGTGGCGATCATGCCGCTCATCGGCCGCGTGCGCATGCTGCGTTCGTGGGGCGGCGTGATGGACATGTCCATGGACGGCTCGCCCATCATCGACCACACGCCGATCGAGGGCCTCTATCTCAACACCGGCTGGTGCTACGGCGGGTTCAAGGCGACACCCGCTTCCGGCTGGTGCTTCGCGCACCTCCTCGCGCGCGACGAGCCGCATGAGGTCGCGCGGGCGTACAAGCTGGATCGCTTCGCGACCGGCCATCTCATCGACGAGAAGGGGCAGGGCGCCATGCCCAACTTGCACTGATGCGAGTCCGGTGCCCCTTCTGCGGTGAGCGTGACTCGGGGGAATTCACGTTCCACGGCGACGCGAGCGTGCGCCGCCCCGATCCCGCTGCACCCGACGCCATGGAGCAGTTCTTCAAGGCCGTGTACATCCGTGACAATCCGGCCGGCCGCTACGAAGAGCTGTGGTATCACGGCGGCGGCTGCCGCAGCTGGCTTCGCGTGGCGCGCGACACGCGTACGCACGAGGTCTTCTCCGTCGACTTTGCGGGGGCCGATCGATGAGCGCCTACCGGCTCCAGCAGGGCGGCCTCGTCGATCGCCGGCAACCGCTCACCTTCCGCTTCGACGGGCGCGAGATGCAGGGATACACGGGCGACACGCTCGCCTCGGCGCTGCTCGGTTCCGGCGTGCGACTCGTCGGCCGCTCGTTCAAGTATCACCGGCCGCGCGGGATCCTGACGGCGGGCTCCGAAGAGCCGAACGCGCTGGTCGAGCTGCGCACGGGCGCGCGACGCGAGCCGAACACCCGGGCCACGACCATCGAGCTCTTCGACGGCCTCGAGGCCAGCAGCCAGAATCGCTGGCCGTCGCTCGCGTTCGACCTGGGAGCGGTCAACTCGCTGCTGTCGCCGTTCTTCGTGGCGGGTTTCTACTACAAGACGTTCATGTGGCCCGCGGCGATGTGGGAGAAGCTCTACGAGCCCCTCATCCGGCGCGCCGCGGGCCTGGGCAAGGCGAGCACCGAACCCGATCCCGATTCATATGAGCGCGCCCATGCGTTCTGCGATGTGCTCGTGGTGGGTGCGGGCCCTGCCGGCCTTGCTGCGGCACTGGGCGCCGGCCGCTCGGGCGCCCGCGTGATCCTCTGCGACGAGGATTTCCTGCCCGGCGGGCGCCTCAACAGCGACCGTCGTGAGATCGACGGAATCATCGGCGCCCAGTGGGCGCGGGAAGCGGCCGCCGAGCTTGCCGCGATGCCGAACGTTCGCTTGCTGACCCGCACCAGCGTGTTCGGCGTCTACGACGGCAACACGTACGGCGCCATCGAGCGCGTGTCCGACCACCTGCCGGTTCCTTCGGCGCACCAACCTCGCCAGCGCTATTGGAAGATCGTGGCGCGCCGCTCGATCGTCGCCGCCGGCGCCATCGAGCGGCCCATCGCCTTCGGTGGCAACGATCGGCCCGGCGTGATGATGTCGTCCGCCGTGCGCACCTACCTCAATCGCTTCGGCGTGGCGGCCGGGCATCGCGCCGCGGTCTTCACCGCGACGGACGACGGCTGGAAGACCGCGATCGACCTCGCCGATGCGGGCGTCTCGGTCGAGGCCATCGTCGATGCACGCAACGAGGTCACTGCATCCAACAAGTCCGCAGCGAAGCGCATCGGCGCGCGCCTGGTCGCGGGCGGCCGGGTGATCGAAACGACGGGCGGGCTCTCGGGCGTCACGGTGAAAGACGGCAGCGAGCTCGTGCAGCTATCCGTCGACCTGCTGGCCGTGTCGGGCGGATGGAACCCGACGATGGCGCTCTCTACTCACATCGGAGGCCGGCCGCGCTGGCGTCCGGAGCTGTCGGCGTTCGTCGCCGGCGAGGCCCTGCCTCCCGGAATGGCGTTGGTCGGTGCGGCTGCCGGGTCGCTCGGGCTCGCCGATGCGTTGCGAGAAGGCGAAGCGGCGGGTGCCGCTGCGGCCGAGTCCACCGGCTTCAAAGCCGCAACGCCTACGCCCTGCAGGGCCGATGACGAGCAGACCGGCGTCGCGGCCTTCTGGCACGTGGCGGAATCGCGCGGCAAGGCTTTCGTGGATTTCCAACACGACGTCACTGCAGAGGACATCGCGCTCGCGAATCGCGAGGGTTATCGCTCCGTCGAGCTGCTGAAGCGCTACACCACACTCGGCATGGCCACGGACCAGGGCAAGACCTCGAACGTCACCGGGCTCGCGATCCTCGCCTCCCTCACCGAGCGCAGCATTCCCGAGGTCGGCACCACCGTGTTCAGGCCGCCGTTCTCGCCGGTGAGCCTCGGCGCGCTCGTCGGTCCCCATCGCGGCAGGGCGCTCAAGCCCACGCGCTTCACCTCGGGCCATGCGTGGGCGACGGAGCGCGGCGCGATCTTCGTCGAGGCGGGACAGTGGATGCGTGCGCAATGGTTCCCCGCGCCGGGCGAGAACGACTGGATCGAGTCGGTCAATCGCGAGGTGAAGGCGGTGCGCTCCGGAGTCGGCGTGTGCGACGTCTCGACGCTCGGCAAGATCGACATCCAGGGCGCCGACGCCGCGATGTTCCTCGATCGCGTCTACTGCAACATGTTCTCGACGCTTGCCGCGGGCAAGGTGCGCTACGGCTTGATGCTGCGCGAGGACGGCATGGTCTTCGACGACGGCACGACCGCGCACATCGCGCCGGGCCGCTACGTGATGTCCACGACGACCGCGAATGCCGCGAAGGTGATGCAGCACCTCGAGCACGCTCGGCAGGTGACGTGGCCGGATCTCGACGTGCAGGTCGTGTCCGTGACGGACCAGTGGTCGCAGTACTCCCTGGCCGGTCCCGATTCGCGTCGCGTCCTCGAGCGCCTCCTCGGCGGCGCGCTCGACGTGGGCAACGAAGCCTTCCCGTACATGGCTTGCGCGGAATTCACCTGGCGCGGCGTTCCCGCGCGCCTCTTCCGGATCTCGTTCTCGGGCGAGCTCGCCTACGAGCTCGCGGTTCCGGCGCGTTACGGTGACGCGACCATCCGCGCCATCATGGACGCCGGCGAGGAGTGGAAGATCGTTCCCTACGGCACCGAGGCCCTCGGCGTGATGCGCATCGAGAAGGGCCACGTCGCCGGAAACGAGCTCAACGGCCAGACGACGGCAGCGGACCTGGGCCTCGGCCGCATGATGTCGACGAAGAAGGATTTCATCGGCCGCATCCTGTCGCAGCGCCCCGGGTTGATGGCGCCGGATCGGCCGGCGTTGGTGGGTCTCAAGCCCATCGACAGGGCCGCGCGCCTTCGCGCGGGCGCGCATTTCCTCCCGCTCGGCGCCGAGGCGCGAATGGAGAACGACGAGGGTTACGTCACCTCGGTCGCGTTCTCGCCCATGGCAGGAACGTGGATCGGACTCGGCCTGTTGAAGAACGGGCCGAGGCGCCATGGCGAGCGCGTTCGCGCCTACGATCCGGTGCGCAACGGCGATATCGAAGTGGAAATCGTGCCTCCGGTGTTCGTCGATCCCGAAGGCGCGAGGCTGAAGGGATGACGGTGGCCCGGCTCAAATCCATCAGCGCGTTCGACGGCGCGCAATTCGCGAGCACGGAGGGTGTCGCCATCCGCGAGCTCGACGGCATGGGCATCGCCACGGTTCTCGCGCGGAAGGGCCAATCGTCCGCGCTCGCGGCGCGCCTGCGAGGCCGTTACGGCATGGAGCTGCCGAACGGGCCGAAGCTCACGAACGCCAACGGCATCACCTTGCTCGGACAGGGCCCCGGCACGTGGCTCGCCCTCCGCGAGGGGGGCGGCAACGAATTCGCGCTATCGCTGCGCGATGCGATCGGCGGCCTTGCGTCGGTCGCGGACCAAAGCGACGGCCTTGCCGTCGTGCAGGTATCGGGAGCGAGGGTTCGCGAAGCGCTGTGCAAGCTCTTTGCCGTCGACCTCGACGCGCGTGCGTTCCAGGTCGGCGACGTCGCCGCCACCCCGGCAGGCCACGTCGGCGCCACGTTGTGGAGAGTCGAGGACGCGCAGGGCTGCGCGAGCTTCGGGATCGCGGTGCACCGCAGCTTCGCCGCAAGTTTCCGCGATCACCTGGTCGAGGCCGCGAGGTAGCGGTCCAGCCACGCCGTAGTCCGGCTCGGGAATCCCTATTCCTCGGCCACCGCAGGCGCGGCGCCGATCGGGGCGGGTTCCGCGGGTAGCGCTGTCTTGCCGGCCCGGGCTTTCCGCACATCCCGCACGAACGCGAACATCTGCCATGCCACGAAGAGCCCGATCATCGCGAGCAGCGTGCCCGCGATGGGTCGCGTCACGAAGATGGAGAAGCTGCCGCGGCTCAAGAGCAGCGAGCGGCGGAAGTTTTCTTCCAGCATCGGGCCCAGGATGAAGCCCAGCATCAGCGGCGCCGGGTCCAGCGACAGGCGCAGGAAGATGTAGCCCAGCAGGCCGAAGGCCGCGGTGATGAAGATGTCGTCGACGGCGTTGTTCACGCTGTACGTTCCGACGCAGCAGAAGAACAGGATCGCAGGGAACAGCACCGCGTAAGGGATCTTGAAGATCGAGAGCAGGTACCGGACCATCGGCACGTTCAGGACCAGCAGGAACACGTTGCCGATCCACATGCTCGCGACCAGGCCCCAGAAGAGGTCCGGGTGCGAGGCGATCATGTTCGGGCCGGGCTGGATTCCCTTGATGATGAAGGCACCCATCATGAGGGCCATCACGGCATTCTCGGGAATGCCGATGCTCATGAGCGGGATGAAGCTGGTGCGAGCCGCGGCCTCGTCGGCGGCGGCCTGGCCGGCGACTCCCTCGATCGCGCCGCTGCCGATCTCGTGCCTGTACTTGCTCACCTTGCGGTCGATCGCGTACGCCGCGAACTGCGCGATGACGGGGCCGCCGCCCGGCAGGATGCCGAGGAAGGAGCCGACGGCGCTTCCGCGCAACGCGCTGGGGATGATCCGCTTGAACTGCGGCCAGGTCGGCCAGAGCTTGATCGTGCCGTTGAATGGCGTTCGCTCTTCCCGGTTGTCCAGGTTCTTGGTGATCTCCGCGATGCCGAAGCAGCCCAGCGCCACGCTCACGAGGCTGATGCCCTCGTAGATCGGCGCGAACCCCATGGTGTAGCGCTGCATGCCGCTGTTGACGTCGGTGCCGATCTGTCCCAGCAGCACGCCCACCATGCACATCGCCAGGCCGTCGAGGAGGCTGCCGGTGGTGACGAAGCTCACGCACACGAAGCCGAACAACATGAGCGCCGTGTAGTCCGCGGGGCCGAAGAGCAGCGCCACCTCGCCGAGCGCGGGCGCCAGGGCCGCGAGCACGACGATGGCCACCGTGCCGCCGATGAAGCTGGACACGCCCGCGGTGAAGAGCGCGAGCCCCGTCTGGCCCTTGAGCGTCATCTGGTAGCCGTCGATGCACGCCACGATGCTGCTCGCGTGCGGGATCTTCATCGTGATGGCGCTCACGCTGTCGCCGTACTGGGCGCCGTAGTAGATGCCTGCCAGCATGATCAGCGCGCCGGTCGTCGGGATCGAGAACGTGAGCGGCAGCAGCAGGCTGATGGTGGCGAGCGGCCCCAGCCCCGGCAGCAGGCCGACCAACGTTCCGACGGAGCACCCGATGGCGCAGAACATGAGGTTCTGCAGCGTGAGGGCGTGCGAGAAGCCGAACGCGAGGTTGTTGAGGATCTCGGTCATCAGTAGAGGGGGAGTTGCAGTCCCAGTCCGTATTTGAATGCGAACGCGATGCCGACCAGGACGGCCGACACCGCAGCGTTGCGGCGGATCGAGTAGCTCGTTCCGGCGATCGCCGAGCCGAAGACGAGGAACACGATGCCCGCGATCATGTTGACGAACTCGGACAGCAGCGCGAAGCCCACGAGGCTCGCGAGGATGATCACGATGTTCTTCACGCTGAAGGGAATGGGCTTGCGCTCCATGAAGCGCGAGCGAATGGCCATGGAGAGGCCAAGGACGAAGAGGAACGAGCTCACCATCAGCGGGAAGAACCCGGGACCCGCGCGCTCCATTCGACCGATGGGGTAGTAGCGGTAGGCGCCGATGCCGAAGACCAGGGCGATCAGCACCAGGAAGAGGCCCTTGAGCAGGTTCTTGTCGTTCATGGCTAGACCATGACCGGACTTGCTGACGCGAAACTTACAATCGGCCCCGGATGTGGATATTTCCGGGCTTCGGGAAGGAAAACAGGTATTAAGTGCTCGCCGGCAGTTGAGGGCCGGGGTCGGGATGGGTCGCGGCTGCTTGGGGCTCAGTGGTGGCCGCATCGCGTTCGGCGTTCATGTCGGTCCGGCTGGGACCCGTCTTCACGCCCCCGAGCCCGGGATCGGTCGCCAGCGGCGGGTTCACCGAGAACGTTCCCGTCCCGTCCACCGAGTTCGCGGACGGCGCGTCGGGATCCGTGGGGCGGGGCGCGTTCGCCGACTCGGGGACATTCGGGCTCGCGGGACCCAGGGAAGTCTGCGCAAAGGCGGGGGCGACGCCTAGAAGGGCGGCGAGGGCGAACGCGGCTGCGGCGGGTCGGGCTTGGCTCATCGAGGTCCTCGTGACGCTATGAAGGGAAAGGGGGCGATCTCTCGCCCCCTTGCTCGTTACTGACCGGTCTTCTGCTTCTGCTTCGTGTCGGCGCTCGACGATTGCGAGGCCGAGCCGCTGGCCGATTGGTCGCCCGTGGTGGTGGTCGACGTCGTGCCCTGCGTCTGCGCGCCCGACGTCGTGTTGGCATCGATGCTCGACGACTGGTTGCCCGTCGTCGTCGCGTTGTCGATGGTGAGGCTCGAGCGGCCGCGCAGGTCGATGCTCGGGCTGAAGGTCGACGTCGAGCCGGTCACCGAAGAGTTCACGTCGGTCGACGCGCCCGATTGGTTGGCGGTCGTGCTGGAGCTCGAACCCGTGTTCGAAGGATTCGCCGTGGCGCTGCCGGACGCGCTCGTGTTGGCGCCCTGCGATGCGCTGGTGCTCGCCGAGGGCGACGAGGCGGCGCTGGAATCCGGCGTGCAGTCCTGGTGCACCGGGCTCGACGAGTGATCCGCCGCCTTGCCGGTGGACTTGTTCGCGAGCTTGCCCGCGTTCTTGTTGTTGAGCTCGCTGCAGAGCGGCTTCGAAGCCGACTGCGACGTCGACATGCTGTTCTGCGCGAACGCCGGAGCGGCCGCGAGCATCGCCGTGATGGCGAAGGTGCTGAGGTATCGGGAGCGAATCATGGGAGTGCCTCCTGTCGTTTGGAATGGATGCGCGCCCTGAACGCGCATTCGATTGGGACAGGAACCTTGCGACGCGGGTTGCGGCGGCCCCGGATTTTCGGGGTTGCGCTGACGCGCGCCTGGCTGCGCGACTACATCACGGCGCGCCCTCTGGTCCGACCGGACCACGTTGTAGCTGAACCCTACATATGTCATCCGATTCCACCTACGCGTGTAGTGGAATCCCAGCGAAATCCTGTAGGATTTCTCCGTCACCCCCGTAGCGAAACCTGCCCGGACTACCCTCCGCGACCCAGGAAAGGAAATGACGCAGAAGAAGGTTTTCATCCGCACGTTCGGATGCCAGATGAACGAGTACGACTCGGACAAGATGGCCGACGTGCTCGCCGCCGCCGAGGGCTTCGAGAAGACCTCGGATCCGGCCCAGGCCGACCTCATCCTGTTCAATACCTGCTCCGTGCGCGAGAAGGCGCAGGAAAAGGTGTTCGCGGACCTCGGCCGCGTGCGCTCCCTCAAGCAGGCGCGTCCCGGCGTGATGATCGGCGTGGGCGGCTGCGTGGCGAGCCAGGAGGGCGAGGAGATCGTGCGCCGCGCGCCCTACGTGGACCTCGTGTTCGGTCCCCAGACTTTGCATCGCCTGCCCGAGCTCCTCGCCGAGCGACGCGCCTCCGGGCGCCCGCAGGTCGACATCTCCTTCCCCGAGATCGAGAAGTTCGACCACCTGCCGCCCGCGCGCGTCGAGGGCACCTCGGCCTTCGTCTCGATCATGGAAGGCTGCAGCAAGTACTGCAGCTTCTGCGTGGTCCCCTACACCCGCGGCGAGGAGGTCTCGCGCCCGCTCGACGCGATCCTCGCCGAGGTGCGCCACCTTGCCTCGCAGGGCGTGATGGAATTGACGCTGCTCGGCCAGAACGTGAACGCCTATCGCGGCGAGCTCCCCGGCGGCGACGCGGCCGACTTCGCGCTGCTGCTCGCGCAGGTATCGAAGATCGAGGGCATCGAGCGCATGCGCTACACCACGTCGCATCCCCTCGAGTTCACGCAGCGCCTCATCGACGCGTACTCGAAGCTGCCGAAACTCGTGTCGCAGCTGCACCTGCCGGTGCAGTCGGGCTCCGATCGCGTGCTCGCCGCGATGAAGCGCAACTACACCGCGATGGAGTACCGCTCCATCATCCGGCGGCTACGCGCGGCACGCCCCGACATCTCGATCTCGAGCGACTTCATCGTCGGCTTCCCGGGCGAGACCGACGCCGACTTCGAGCAGACCCTGAAGCTCGTCGAGGACGTGCGCTTCGACGGCTCGTTCAGCTTCATCTACAGCCCGCGCCCCGGCACGCCCGCCGCGAACCTGCGCGACGACACGCCCTACGAAGCGAAGCTCGCGCGGCTCCAGCGCCTGCAGGCCCGCATCCAGCAGTTCCACGAGGAGTACTCGGCCGCGATGGTGGGCACGACCCAGCGTGTCCTGGTCGAGGGCGCCTCGCGCAAGGACGCGAACGAGCTCGCCGCCCGCACCGAGAACAACCGCATCGTCAATTTCGCCGGACCGCGAAGCCTCGCGGGCCGCTATGCCGAGGTCGAGATCACTGCCGCGCTGCCCCACAGCCTGCGCGGCCGCCTCGCCTGCAACGATTCACAAGGGGCGAAAGCCCTGGCACTAGAGGAGCGTCAATGAAACTGCATCTCCGCCGCAAGCAAATCCTCCCCGCCGTGGTCCTGGCCGCCTGCGTGAGCGCCGCGTTCGCGCAGAAGCCCGCCCAGACCCCGCCACCGCAGACGCCGCCCGCGCCGACGCCGACGAACCAGCCCGCGCCCGCGACGACGTCAACGGTCCAGCTGCCGACGACGCTTCCCGGAACGCCGCAATCCACGCCCCCGGTCCCGAGCCCGCGCGCCTTCGCGACCCTCATCAAGGACACGCAGGAGCTCCCGGGCTACTTCACGCTGCACGAGAAGGACGACCGCGTGCTGCTCGAGCTCAAGCCCGACCAGCTCAACAAGCCCTATTACCTCTCGATCAACCGCACCGGCGGCCTGGGCGAGAACTTCATCTACCCGTTCATGATGCGCGGCTACGTCGTGGAATTCCGCAAGGTGGGCGGCCTGGTGCAGATGATCGCCAAGAACACGCGCTACTCCGCCAAGGAAGGCACGCCGCTGGCGCTCGCCGCGCAACAGAGCTTCGCCGACAGCCTGCTCGCGAGCGCGCCCGTCGTGAGCGAACCCAATCCCGACACGAAGGCGATCCTCGTCGATGCCAACGCGCTCTTCCTCGCCGACATCGCCGGTACCGCCACCGAGCTCGAGGCCGCCTACCGCGCGCCCTACGCGTTCGACCAGCGCAACTCGAGCTTCACCAAGGTGCGCGCCACCGCCGACATGGCGACCTTCGCCGTGTCCGCGCACTTCGCGATGCCGAAGCTGCCGCCGCCGCAGCAGGGCAACAACAATCCGAATGCGCCCACGCTTCCCGGCACGCTCGAGGACGCGCGCAGCATGTTCCTCGGCTACCACTACAGCCTCGCGAAGCTCCCGGACCAGCCGATGCACCCGCGCAAGGCCGACGCGCGCGTGGGCCACTTCGTCTCGAAGCAGTACGAGTTCACCAGCGACATCGCGCCCTTCCCGCGCCAGTACATGGTGAATCGCTGGAGGCTCGAGAAGAAGGACCCGAACGCCGAGATGTCCGAGCCCAAGCAGCCGATCGTGTTCTGGCTCGACAGGAACATCCCGGTCGAGTATCGCGACACCGTCAAGGCGGGCGTGCTCGAGTGGAACAAGGCCTTCGAGAAGATCGGGTACAAGGACGCGATCCGCGTCGAGATGCAGCCCGACGACGCCGACTTCGACACCGCGGACTTGCGCCACGCCTCGATCCGCTGGTACCTCGACACCAGCGACGGCGCGCTCGCCATCGGCCCGCGCCGCGTCGATCCGCGCACCGGCGAGATCCTGGACGCCGACATCGCCATCTCGCAGGGCTGGACGCGGCTCCCGCGCCGCCTCGCGGGCGAGCAGTTCCCGAAGCCCATGCCGCGCGCCGCGCACTCCAACGACGAGGGCACGCTGTGCGAATACGGCGCCGAGTCGTTCAACGAGGCCGCGTTCGCGAGCGGGCTGCTGGAAGCCCGCGGCGAGCTCGATCCCGCGAGCCCCGAGGCCGAGGCGATCGTGAAGGCGACGCTCAAGGACGTCGTCACGCACGAGGTCGGCCACACGCTGGGCCTGCGCCACAACTTCCGCGCCTCGACCATCTACACCGAGGAGCAGATCTCGGATCCCGAGTTCACGCGCAAGAACGGCATCGGCGGCTCGGTGATGGACTACAACGCCTGGAACATCGCGCTCGACAAGGAGCGCCAGGGCGAGTACGTCATGAGCACGCTGGGCCCCTACGACTACTGGGCGATCGAGTACGCCTACAAGGAGATCGCGCCGGACAAGGAGGGCCAGGAGCTCGCGAAGATCGCCTCGCGCAGCAACGAGCCGCTGCTCGCCTACGCCACCGACGAGGAGACCGGCATCGGCATCGAGGCCGCCGATCCCGAGGTGAACCAGCGCGACATCGGCCACGACCCGCTCGTCTTCGCCAAGCGCCGCATGACGCTTTCCCGCGAGCTGTGGGACCGCTGGCAGGACCGCAAGCTTCCGGACGGCGAAGGCCGCGACGTGCTGTACCGTAACGTGGTGTCCGGCTTCAGCCAGTACTCCCTCGCCTCGCAGGTGGCCGCCAAGTACGTGGGCGGGGTCGTCTACGTCCGCGACCACGCGGGCAGCCCGCGCGCGAGCTTCACGCCGATCGCGCCCGAGAAGCAGCGCGAGGCGCTCAAGCTCGTGACCGACGGCCTGTTCCAGGTGGACAGCTTCAAATTCAAGCCGGAGTTCCTCACGCGCGTCGCCGCCGACCCGTTCGAGGCCGGCGTGGGCGAGCGCGCGAGCTTCACGCTTCCGGCGCGGGTGCTCGCGGTCCAGACGCAGGTGCTCGACCGCCTGATGAGCGATGCGGTGGCACAGCGCCTGCTCGACTCGTCCTTCAAGCTCGAGAACGGCAAGAAGGGACTCACGCTCGCGGAGCTCTACGACACGCTGCAGGCGTCGATCTGGAGCGACCTCAAGGGCACGGGCGACATCTCGCTCATGCGCCGCAACCTCCAGCGCGAGCACGTGCGCCGCGTGACCTTCATGCTCACGCGCGCCAACGGCACGCCTGCGGACGCGCGCGCCCTGCAGCGCGAGAACGCGCGCCAGCTGGTGAGCCAGTTGCGCGCTGCGGAGAAGCGCCCGGGCCTGTCGAAGGAAGCGCGTGCGCACGTCGCCGACTCGCGCGACACGCTCGAGGAGGCGCTCAAGGCTCCGATGCAGCGCGTGGGGATCTGACCGAGGTGACGACCCGCCGCCGCGCGGCCACGGAGGAGGTGGCGTTCAAGCCGGTCGACAACGCCCGGCTCGCCGCCCTCTGCGGGCCGCTCGACGCGAACCTGCGGCAGATCGAGAACGCGCTCGACGTGAGCATCGCCCGCCGTGGCGAGCGCTTCAGCGTCGCCGGCCCGCGCGAGAAGGCCTCGCAAGCGGCCCAGGCGCTGCGCCGCTTCTACGACCAGGCCGGACGCGACGAGCTTTCGGTGGAGGACATCCAGCTGGGGCTGGTGGAGATCTCGCACCAGCGCGTCGCGCGCGAGAAGCCCGAGGCGGACTCGGCGGCGCTGCTGCTGCCGCGCCGCAGCGAGCTCACGGCGCGCACGCCCCGCCAGGCGCAGTACCTGCAGGCGATGCGCAACTTCGACATCACGTTCTGCGTCGGCCCCGCGGGCACCGGCAAGACATTCCTGGCGGTCGCGGCCGCGGTCGATGCGCTCGAGCGCGACACCGTGAAGCGCATCGTGCTCACCCGCCCGGCGGTGGAGGCGGGCGAGAAACTGGGCTTCCTGCCCGGCGACCTCGCGCAGAAGGTGGACCCGTACCTGCGCCCGCTCTACGACGCGCTCTACGACCTCATGGGCTACGACAAGGTGATGCGCAGCTTCGAGCGCGGCGCCATCGAGATCGCGCCGCTCGCGTTCATGCGCGGGCGAACCCTCAACCATTCGTTCGTGATCCTGGACGAGGCGCAGAACACCACGCCCGAGCAGATGAAGATGTTCCTCACCCGCATCGGCTTCGGCTCCAAGGCGGTGGTGACCGGCGACGTCACGCAGGTGGACCTCGCCAAGGGGCAGGCGTCGGGCCTCGCCGACGCGCGCCGCGTGCTCGACGGCGTGCGCGGCATCGCGATGACCGAGTTCCAGTCCGACGATGTGGTGCGCCATCCGCTGGTGCAGGCGATCGTGGACGCGTACGACCGCCGCGGCCCCAGGAAATCGTGAGGGTGCAGCGCGCGTCGCGCGCCGCGCACATCCCGCCGGACGCGACGTTGCGGCGCTGGGCCCGCGCGGCGCTGCCGGGCGATGCCGAAGTCACCATCCGGTACGTGGCCGAGGCCGAGGGGCGGCGCCTCAACCACGAATACCGCGGCAAGGACTACGCCACCAACGTCCTCACGTTCATCTACGACGCGAAACCGCTCGCGGGCGACATCGTGATCTGCGCGCCGGTGGTCGCACGCGAGGCGCGCGAGCAGGGGAAGGACGTCCGCGCGCACCACGCCCACCTCCTGGTGCATGGGCTGCTGCACCTGCAGGGGATGGACCACGAAGCCTCACGAGACGCCGGGAAGATGGAGTCGCGCGAGCGCGCCATCCTGCGCGGGCTGGGGTTTGCCGATCCCTACGCGCAAAAATAGTAAAGTATCCGTCCGCGCCGATCCCTCCCCGAATGAACGAACACGCCAAGCCGAGCCTGCTCGAGCGCCTGTCGTCGCTGCTGCTGCGCGAGCCCGAGGACCGCGAGCAGCTGATCGAGCTGCTGCACAACGCCTTCGAGCGCCGCCTGCTGGATGCCGAGGCGCTCTCGATGATCGAGGGCGTGATGCAGGTGTCCGAGACGCAGGTGCGCGACGTGATGATCCCGCGCTCGCAGATGGACATGATCGACGTGGCCGAGAGCCCCGAGGCGTTCATCCCGTTCGTGATCGAGAAGGCGCACTCGCGCTTCCCGGTGTTCGAGGACAACCGCGACAACGTGATCGGCATCCTGCTCGCGAAGGACCTGCTCAAGTTCTACGCCGAGGAGGAATTCAACGTCCGCGAGATGCTGCGCCCGGCCGTGTTCGTGCCCGAGGCGAAGCGGCTCAACGTGCTCCTCAAGGAGTTCCGCGCCAACCGCAACCACATCGCCATCGTGGTGGACGAGTACGGCGGCGTGTCGGGGTTGGTCACCATCGAGGACGTGATCGAGCAGATCGTGGGCGACATCGAGGACGAGTACGACTTCGACGAGACCGAGGACAACATCCTTGCCGACCGCAGCGGCCGCTACCGCGTGAAGGCGATCACCGAGATCGCCGACTTCAACAACCACTTCCAGACCTCGTTCTCCGACGAGGACTACGACACCGTGGGCGGCCTCGTCGTCGGGCGCTTCGGGCGCCTGCCGAAGCGCGGCGAGAGCATCGTCATCGACGGCTACACCTTCCAGGTGCTGCGCGCCGACAGCCGCAAGATCCACTCGCTGCTGGTCGAGAAGCCCGCCGCGAAACCATCCGCATCCTCGTGATCGGGCTGCTGCTGCCGCTCGCCGCGGGCGCGGCGTGCGTCTTCGGGTTTGCGCCGTTCTACGCCTGGCCGGTCCCGATCGCGGGCCTCGCGGCGCTGTTCTTCGTGTGGACGCGCAGCCGCTCCGTGCTGCAGGCGGCGCTCTCCGGCTTCGCGTTCGGCCTCGGCTACTTCCTCGCCGGCGTCTCGTGGGTCTACGTGAGCATGCACGACTTCGGTGCGATGCCCGCGATCCTCGCCGCGCTCGCCACCTTCCTCTTTTGCGCCTACCTCG
>Ga0207703_10002764_pt1 | contig 15028 bp, 12 predicted proteins | sample KBSSwiS12_FD_184304 | JGI IMG/M metagenome (GOLD analysis project Ga0207703, IMG submission 184304) | Switchgrass rhizosphere microbial communities from Kellogg Biological Station, Michigan, USA - KBS Switchgrass S1-2 (SPAdes) (version 2) | ecosystem: Host-associated > Plants > Roots >... | reverse complement strand
GCTGAAGGCGCTTTTCTCCTTCACGTCCACGCCGAGTATGGTGCGGCGGACCCACAGCCGGTCGCCCAGGCTGAGCGGACGCCACCACTCGTAATCCATGATGGCCTGGTAGGCGCCCAGGCCGATGAGCGGGTCGCCCTTGAGCAGGGCCTTTTCCTCGGGGGTGTTCTTGGGGTCCACGGGCTGCCCCATGGTCCAGAAAAACAGCGGCGGCGCGATCAGGCCGCCCCAACGCGTCTTCTTGCCGTACTCGGGATCGCAGAACAGCGGATTGTCGTCGCCGTGGCCGGCGGCGAAATGCCGCGAGCCGTCCCAACTGACCTCATAATTGTGCGGCTGGGTGGGTTCCTTCTGGAAAATGCCGATCCTCTTTTTGAGCCTTTCGATGCCCTCTTCGGTCAGCACGCCGTAGTTAGGATTGCTCCCCTTGTCCGATGATGGCTCGGCCATTTCCACTCTCCGCGCAAAAAAAACAGTGTACTGATTATTATAGCCGAGCGACCTCGCCCTCCCGCTCCCTTGGAACTACGTGTCACCGGGTGGAACAAGCCCTGGTTGGGCGAAGCGTCATGGCCGCGGCGCATCGCCGCCGGCAGCCAAGAGCGGCCTTCAGCGGCGCATCACCAACTTCAGTTTGTGATGCTCAGTTCGCGGATGATCTTTTCGTAGACGGCGGCTTTGCGGCCGAGATCGCGTCGAACTCCCGGGTATGTCGGCCATCAGGCCCGATCACCTAGGTGAAGAAAATATCCTCGACCGCCTTGGAGGGCTGCCAACGCAGCATGTGCTCTCGGATAGTCTCGAAGTGCTTGCGCCACAGCGCCTCGGCGGCGTCGGGGTCGTGCTTCTCCAGCAAATCGACCAGCTTCTCCTTGGTTTTCATCACGGCCATCTTGTTGGCGTGGGCCTCCTTGCGCGGCAGCATTTCGGAGGCCGATTCGAAGTAGCCGCCCACCAGGCTGGTGAGCAGGTCCATGATGAGGGCGAAGCTCAGCAGCCCGGCGCGTTCCACCAGCACGCGGTGGAATTCGGCCGCGTTCTCGGCATACACGTGGTCGTCGTCGATGCTCTTGTAGGTCTTGGCGATGAGCGCGCGCAGCACGCTGATGTCGGCCTTGGTGGTGCGCTCGGCCAGGGAGCGCACCACGGCCGGCTCGATGATGGCCAGCGAACGGTAGATGTCGTCCAGCGTGACGTTGTGCGCCTGCATGATGAAGTTCATTTGCCGCGCCGCCGCCTTCACGTTGGGACGATGCACCAGCGCGCCGGTGCGCGCCCCGCGCGACACGCTGATGAGGCCCTCCGACTCCAGCAGCAGGAAGGCCTCGCGGAAGGTGGAGCGGGACACGCCGTAGCGGTCGATCAGCATCTGCTCCTTGGGCAGGCGGTCGCCCTCCTTGAGCTCACCGCGGATGATGCGGCGGCGGAAATGGTCGGCCAGCACCTCGGCCGCCTTGGGCATCCTGAACCCGGGACGCGCACGCGCGGTCCGGGTCGTTTTTTTCTTGGCCTTGGTCTGGCTTCTTTCCATGCTCGGTCCTTGGTGTGCCGGCCCGCATAGGAGTGCGGCAAGGGACTGAGCCCCTCCCTCGGCGACGCCGCGATTATCGCCGGTCTGGCGCTTTTTGGCAGGCCGGGCAATGCCAAGCTCTAAGCCGCGGGCTTGATGCGCCTGGCCAGTTCCTGTTTCAGCGCCTTGCCGTCGATCTTGCCGGTGGACAGCATGGGAATCTCGCTCTCGGCCATGCGCACGAAGTGCTTGGGCACCTTGTAGCTGGAGAGCTTGCCGGTCAACTTGGCCCGTATGGCCTGCTCGTCCACGGCGGTTTCAGGCGGCGCCACCAGCACCGCCACCACCAACTGGCCGCGCGCCGGGTCGTCCACACCGATGACGTGGCTGCGCAGGCCGGTGACGTCGCTGAGCACGATCTCGACTTCGCGCGGCGAGACATTGGCGCCGGCGGTCTTGATCATGTCGCCGCGCCGGCCCTTGAAGTAGAAATAGCCCTCGGCATCACGCGCCACCAGGTCGCCGGTGTGGAACCAGCCCTCAGCGTCGAAGGTTTCCTTTTCCTTGCCCAGGTAGCCTTCCATGAGGAAGGGACCGCGGAACCACAGTTCGCCCGGCTCACCGGGCGGGCAGTCCTTGCCCGTGTCGGGATCGACCACGCGCGTCTCGAAGCCCGGTGCGGCCTTGCCGAAGGAGCCGCGCAGCCGCTCGGGAATGTCGTTCTCGTCGGTGTCGAGCAGGCACACGCTGCCGGTCTCGGTCATGCCCAGCATGTTGTGGCGCAGCTCGGGGTCCTTTGGGGCGAGGTGCGGCGCGATGGGATAAAGATTGCCGCGCTTGATGAAGGAGAAATCGCGGCGCGCGAAACTGGGATCGGCCGCGAGGTGGGCCACCGTGGCGGCAAAGCCGTTCACCAGGTCGGGGCGCTCGCGCTCGATCACGTCCAGCATGTCGCCGGCCTTGGCGGCATTCGAACAGACCAGCCGGCCGCCCGCCACCAGGGTGCCAAGCAGCGAATACGACATGCCGCCCACCCAGAAAAAGGGCGAGTTGCAGAACAGCGTATGCCCGCGGCCGTGGCCGCGGATTTCGTTGAGGTTGTTGACGTGCCGGATGAGCTGGCCGTGGCGGTGGATCACGCCCTTGGGCGCGCTGGTCGAGCCCGAGGTGTGGATGATGCCCAGGCGGTCTTCCAGGCGCACCGCATCCTCGGCACGGCGCAGCGCGTCCTCGCTGACCTTGGGCGCCTGCCCGATGAGGCGGTCGATGGACCAGTCGGGATGGCGGTCGGGCCTGCCGGAGCCCGAGAAAAAAATCTCGCGCAGCTTGGGCGCCTCGGACGTGGCCGGAGGCGGCGGCTGGTCAAAGCGCAGGCCGGGCAGCGCCTCCTGCAGGCGCTCGTCGTAGCGATGGGCGCGGAAGGCGCTGGTGGCGATGAGCACCTCGACGCGGCCATGGTTGATGAGGTTGGCGAACTCGCGCGCCGTGGAAAAGCTGCTGAAGGGCGTGGCCACGGCGCCGACGCGCACAATGGCCAGCCACGCCACCAGGTAGTCCACGCCGTTGGGATAGATGAGGCCGACGTGGGTGCCGTGCTTCACCCCGATGGCGAGCAGCCCGCGCGCCAGCACGGCCGAGCGCCGGTCGGCCTCGGCATAGGTGATGCGCGCATCGTCGCACACCAGCCACTCGGCATTGCCGAGTTCGGCCACGCGCGCGTGCAGCAGTTGCGGAACGGTGAGCTGCAGGCCGTCATCGGCCTGGATGGTGGGACTCAGCATGGTGTCACCCGGATCGGACTAGCGTGATTTGGGCAGGCCCAGGCGATGCTCGGCGATGACGCCGCGCTGGATTTCGCTGCTGCCGCCGTAAATGGTCTCCACGTGCGAGTGGCGGTACAGGTGCTCGACCTCGCCGTGCGCCAGCGCCCCCTGCTCGCCCTCGTGCAGCACGCCGAGCGGCCCGGTGGCGTCGAGCAGCATGGAAGAGGAACGGATCAGCGATTCCGAGGCGAACAGCTTGAACATGGAGCCTTCCACCCCGGCGTTCTTGCCCTGGCCGAACAGCCACATGGCGCGGTAGCCGAGCAACGATGACACTTCGTTGTCCACCGCGCAGCGCGCCAGCGCCTCGCGCAGCACCGGATCGTCGGGCAGCTTGCCGTCCCCATCGTAGGACTGGCGCACCGATTCCAGGGTGGCCAGCAGCAGCTTGTCCTTGAGGTCTCGCCCGCCGCCGGGACGTTCCTCGGCCAGCGCCGCCAGCATCACCTTCCAGCCGCCGTTCACCTCGCCGACGCGCGCCGAGTCGGGCACGCGCACGCCGTTGTAGAAGGTGACGTTGGTACGCTCGCCGCCCAGCGTCTTGACCTCGCGCACCTCGATGCCCTTGGAAGCCAGCGGCACCAGGAACAGCGTCAGGCCGCGGTGCTTGGCGATGCCGGGATCGGTGCGGGTAAGCAGGAACACATACGAGGCCACTTCGGCCACGGTGGTGAACATCTTTTGCCCGTCGATCACCCATTCGTTGCCACCCTCCAGCTTGCGCGCTTTGGTGGCGGCCGCTGCCACGTCCGAGCCGCAACCCGGCTCGGTGTAGCCCAGGCAGGCGATCATCTCGCCGCCCAGCAGGCGCGGAATGAATTCCTTTTTTTGCGCCTCGCTGCCCGCGGCGCGCAGGGTGCTGGCGATCATGCGCGCGTAAATCCAGCCCAGCCAGGGCGCGCCCGACAGGTCGAGTTCCTCGCGCATGGCGATCATGCGCACCGGATCGTTGCCACGTCCGCCCAGTTCCTTGGGAAAATCGTCGCCGATCCAGCCACGCTCGGCCATTTCGCGATGCAGGTCCCAGTCCAGCCCCGTGCCGGTGGCCGTAGCGCGCGCACGCACCTCGGGCGTGGAATAACGCGCCAGCACTTCGCGCAACTCGGCGCGAAATGCCTTCAGTTCAGTGGCCGAGTCGCCTCCTAGCCGAAAATCCATTTTTCCATCGTCCCGGGTTGGTTGAACAGCATGCCGGCGATGCGCTGGTATTCCTTGCGCGGATCGTCGAGAGCCAGCGGCCAGGCCTTGGCCCGCCGCACGTACAGCTGGATGTCGTACTCCAGGGTGAAGCCGTAGCCGCCGTGCACGTGCAGGCAGACGTGGGCAGCGCGCTGCGAGCGCTCGGCGCAGTAGGCCAGCGCCATGGAGGCCAGCGTGGCAAAGCGGCCGGGCTCACCCGTGCCCTGGTCCTCTTCGTCGGCCGATTCTTCGTCCCCAGATGCGGCGGCTGAGCGCGCCAGCAGCAGCGCGCCGTCGAGGTCGGTGGCCGCGTCGGCCAGCGGATAGGCCACGCCCTGGTAACTGCCGATCACGGCGCCGAAGGCCTTGCGGTTCTTGGCGTATTCCACGCCGATGGCCACGGCCTTGCGGCCCAGGCCTTCAAGCGCGGCCGCGGTGAGCGTGCGCCACTCATTCAACGCACGGGCGTGCAGTTCCAGCGCCTTGGCCCCCTCGGCCAGCACGGTGACGGCAGCGCCGCCCTCCTCGCGAGAGCGAAAGGCCAACGGCCCCGAGCCCATATTGGACAGCGCCTTGCCGGGCGCCTTGGCCTTCACCGCAAGCAGTTGGTTGCCCTCCAGGAGAATGACGATTTCCGCGACCGCGCCCCCGGGCACCGGGCGCTGCTTTCCCGCCGCCTTGGTGTCGGTGAGTCCCAGCGTGGCGATCACACCGTTGTTCGCTACGGCCTCCAGCAGCGCGCGCCCCGGTTCGCCGGCGCGCGCCAGCAGCCGGCCGGCCACGTTGGCTTCGACAAAGGGGATGGGCGCGATGAATTCGCCGTACACCTCGGCCAGCAGCGCAACGTCGAGCAGCCCCAGCCCCGATCCGCCGCCCTCTTCAGGAATGCCCATGCTGTGAATGCCCATGTGCACCGCGTCGCGCCACAGCGAGGGGTCGAACCCCGTGGCCTCGGCCGCGCGCACCTGCGCCGACGTGCTCCTGCTTTCCAGCAGGCGGCGAAATGCGTCGACGACCTGCGTTTGTTCGGGTGTGGGATTGAGATCCATGTCGGCCTGAGTCGTGGTGGAGATTTATTTCTTGGAGGGAGAGACCATGCCCTGGCGGATGCGCATGGCCTGGTTGGCGACGCCCAGCAGCGCGCCCGACTGGCTCCACAGGCGCACCGTGGCGAGGGCGAACTGCGGGCCGATGAAATCGTAGTGCATGTCGAGCTGCACCCAGCCCGCGGCATCGAAGCCTTCCGGCGGAGTCACGGTGCGGTAGCTGCTGTCCAGTGAAATGCCGTAGCGCTGGTTGCCCAGCAGAAAGCTCAGCCCGAAGGGCGGATGGTCGGCGAAGGTGGCCAGCAGGGACGCGCTCATGGGCTTGCCCGCGCCCGCGGGGTAGCGTATCCACAGCCCCACGCGGTCGGGGCTGTGCGAGGCCACGCGCACGTCCAGGGTGTCCATGAGGCTGCCCGGCAGGGGCTTCATCCAGGGCCGGGGCGTCGACTGCTCTGGCGGCGGCTGCTCATCCCGCGGCGCGAACACCTCGGCCTCGGCCGTCATGGCGCCCACCGTGCCGATGGCGCACACCTGCACGCCGGCCGGCCCCGTGAGCGTGGCGCGCATCTGCATGGCCGACTTGCCCGAGGACAGTATCTCGGCCAGGGCGGTCACTTCGTCGCCCTGCTTGATCAGGTTCACGTACTGGCAGGACACCGAGAACAGCGGCATGCCCGAGACCTGCTCCATGGCCTCGACCAGCAGCCCGAGCGACGATCCGCCGTTCAGCCCGTTCCAGGTCGACCACGCCAGGGGCGCGGTGTACTTGCAGGGTGCGTCCTGGCCGGCGTCGATGTAATACCTCAATGCATTCTCCGCCGTAGTGATGGTTCGCTGGTGACGCGTTGCTCTCGCGCAGGCTACGCGCCCTGCTTCTCTTTCTTGTAGGCGTCCTTGGCCATCTTGCGCAATTCGCCCTTGATGACCTTGCCCGCCCCGGTGCGCGTGAACTCCGGCACGACCACCAAGTGCTCGGGCGTCTTCTGCTTGGCCACGCCCAGCGTCGAGAAGTGCTTTTGCACCTCCTCCATGTTGATGCTGCGGCCCTCGCGCAGCACCACGAAGGCGCCCACGCTTTCCCCCAGGCGCGCGTCCGGCCAGCCCACCACGGCGGCCTCCAGCACCGCGGGGTGGCGCGCCAGCAGGTCTTCGACCTCGCGCGAGGAAATGTTCTCGCCGCCGCGCACCACGATGTCCTTCTTGCGGTCCACGATGGCGAGGAAACCTTCCTTGTCCATCACGCCGATGTCGCCGGTGCGGTAGAAGCCGTCGGCGGTGAAGGCGTCCTGATTGTGCTCGGGGTTGAGGTAGGCAGTGAACAATTGCGAGCCCATGGACAGGATTTCGCCCGGTTCGCCCACCGGCACCTCGCGCCCGTCGTCGTCGACCAGGCGCGCCGTGCTGTACTTCACCACGCGCCCGTCGGTGTTGGCGCGCTTGTCCAGCGGGTCGTCGGGTTCGCCCGAGGTCATGCAGGGATGCTCGGTGCAGCCGTAGCTGCGGAAGGCGCGCATGCCCATTTTGTCCAGCCGCTCGATGAGCTCGGGCGGCACGCTTTGGGCGCCGAGCAGGGCCCATTGCAGGGACTTGGGCACCTGGCCGTTGCCCTTCTCGATCAGCGCGTTCATGTGGGTGGGCACGCCCGCCGAGCGCACCGCCTGGTAGCGGTCGATGAGCTCCAGCGCGGCGCCGGCCTCGAACTGGTCCATGTGGATGTACTCGTCGCCGTGCAGGAAGGGCCGCGGCATGATCATGACGACGCCGATGTGCCCGGCCGGCCCGCCGCGGAAGGACGGCCCGAGGCGGAAGTCGAAATTGAACGGCGGCGTGCGCAGCGACATGGCCGACAGGCTGGCATTGCTGTGCATGACGCCCTTGGGCTCGGAGGTCGTGCCCGAGGTGAAATTCAGCATGCAGATGTCGGCTGGCTGCCCGCCGTGGAAGTCGGGCGGGGTCTTTTCCGCCATGACTTCGCTCCAGTGCACGCCGCGCGGTATTTCGCCCTCGCCCACCACCACGATAAGCTCGAGGTCGGGCAGGTCGCCGGCCGCGGCGACCCGCACCGCGTAGTCCACCTTGCGCCAGCGGCCCGGCACCACCAGCGCCTTCGCGCGCGAGCGCCTGAGGATGAAGCCCAACTCGCTTCCGCCGTAGATGTGCACCACGGGCACGAACACCAGGCCCAGCCACAGGCAGGCGAGAAACACCACGAAGCCCTCGGCGCAATTGGGCATCTGCACCACCACGGTGTCGCCGGCGCGCAGGCCGCGGCGAGCGAGGCCCGCGGCGAGGAGGCCGGCCTGGCGCCACAATTCCCCGGCGGTGACCTCTTCCACTTTGTCGTTATAGGAGAACACCAGGCGCGTGCCGGCATGGGCGTCCATGCCCTTGCGGATCAGGTCGAGCATGGTCCAGTCGCCGTGGATGCCGGCCTTGCGCCATTGCTCGATGAAGGGACGGCGTGCCAGCAGGTGCGGCTGCTGGAAATCGGTGAGTAATGCCACGTAAGATCCTCTGGGGATGGGCGGATGGTGCCCGTTCCCGGCGATTGTACTGATTCGCCGCCGTGGGACGGCCGGCTATTCGGCGCCGCTTTTCGGCGCTGCTATTCGGCGCTGCTATTCAGCCTTGATGCCGGCCGCTCCTCCCCGCAAACGGGCCCCCCGCCCGCAGCGCCCGCCCGCCGATCATCCCCTCTACGGCCTCAGGCGCCGCGGGCCTTGGCCAGCGCCTCCTGCTCCTCCATGCGCCGGTTGGTCTTGAACAGGTAGGTGAGCAGGCCCACGGGAATGCGGCTGCCGCCCGTCACGTGCAGCACCTGCCCGCTCACCCAGGCCGATTCGTCGGCGGCGAAATACACGCAGGCGAAGGCCACGTCGTCGACGTGACCCAGGCGCCGCAGCGGGACAGTTTCGATCTGCCGGCGCTTGCGGTTCTCGTTGCTCATGGACGTGCTGCTGTTGGTGGTGGTCAGCACCACGCCCGGCGCGATGGCGTTGACGCGAATCTGCTTGTGGCCCCATTCCACCGCCATGGTGGCGGTCAGGTTCTCGAGCCCGGCCTTGGCCGCGCCGTACTGGCCCGTCATGGGACCCGGCTGCGAGCCGCTGCGCGAGGAGATGTTGATGATGGAGCCGCCGCGCGTCATGCTGCGTGCCGCGGCCTGCGCCGCGAAAAAGCTCCACTTCAGGTTGAGGTCCACCACGCGGTCGAACTGGTCTTCGCGCAGGTCGAGCAACGGACCGACGTCGGCCGGGTCGGCGCTGCCGGCGTTGTTCACCCAGCAGTCGATGTAGCCGAATTCCTTGTTGGCGCGCGCCGCCACGGCGTTGATGTGCTCGAACGAGCAGATGTCGCCGGGCATGTCGATGATCTTGGTGCCCAGGCCGAGGCTGCGGATCTCGGCCGCGGTTTCGGCCAGTGGTTCCGGTTTGCGCCCGGTGATGACCACGTTGGCGCCGGCCTTGGCCATGGCGCGGGTGATGCCGCGGCCGATGCCTCTTCCACCCCCGGTGACGACAACACACTTACCCGCCAGCGAAAACATATGCAAGTCCTCCGTTGTTTCTGATCCCATTGAATGAAATCAATAGTAACGAATTCGCGTATGTAACAGGTTGGGCTACAGAGCGTTTGTCCAGCGGAACAAACAAGGGCACTAGGCTGCTTTGCGTTGCCTTGTAGCTGAGGGCGGTTGCGAATCGCCCGATGAGTTCTCGTCCCCACTCCCCCGGCCCCTCTCCCCGGGGGAGAGGGGAGGAGAACCATCCTTCCGGTTGAGGGCGCGATGTTTATGCGGCTTGCGGTCCTCGCAGGAGTTTGCCCGGCGTTGCGCCGGTGTATTTGCCATCCATCAGCAACGCCTCACCGGCGACCAGCGTGGCCTTTATGCCGGAGCAGCGCTGGGTGAGGCGGCGCGCGCCCGAGGGCAGGTCGTGCATGAGTTTGGGCAGTTCGGGACCGAAGCGCTGGTAGTCGATAACGTTCAGGTCGGCGGCCATGCCTTCGCGGATCAGTCCGCGGTCGTGGAAGCCGAAGGCGCGCGCCGGGGCGAGCGTGATCATGCGCACCGCGTCTTCCAGCGTGAAGGCTTGTTGTTCCCTGGCCCAGTAGGCCAGCAGGTGGGCATGGATGGAACAGTCGGAGATCTGGCTCACGTGCGCGCCCGAATCCGAGAAGGTCATGATGCTGTGCGGATGGCGCATCACCCGCAGCACGTCCTCCTGGTGGATTTCGGCCACGGGCTGGATGAAGAACAGGTCGAAGTCGCGCTCGAGCGCGAGGTCGATGATGACTTCCACCGGGTCCTTGCCCTGCTGCTTGGCCAGGCTGGCGACGGAGGGGTTCTGCTCCACGGCGCTGTAGAACGGGAACATGAACTCGTAGTCGGGCTTGCGCGCCTCGGCGCCGATGGCGCGGCCGTAGTCGCCGTGGTGGGCGGCCTGCACCAGCCGCGCTCTGACCTGCGGGTCGCGCAGCAGCTTCTTCTGCTCCTCGACCGGCTTCGAGCGCACTTCTTTCCATTCCGCCAGGCGGTCGAACGGCAGGTAGGTGAGGAAGGAGGCCAGCGTGGTGACCCCGCGCGAATGCGACTGGGCGAACATGCGTCCGCCGCGCTCGGCAACGCGGTCCAGGAAATTCAACTGCTCCTGCCAGGCGTCGCGCCGGCCCGAGGGGATAAGCCCGGCGGTGAAGGTGACGCCGCTTTCCACCGCCAGGTCGAGCAGGCGGCCGAAGTATTCGGCGCGCGTGGCCGGGTCCTTGACGCGCACGTTTTCCTCGTGCGCCATCTCGAAAATGCCAGAGCCGCCTTCGCCGATGGTGTTGACCAGCGCGCGCACTTCATCCCAGGCGGCGAGGCGCGAGGCCACGGGGCGGCTGTCGGAAGTCTCGTGGTGCATGCTGCGCGAGGTGGAGAGGCCCAGCGCCCCCGCCTTCATGGCGGCACGGAGCTGATCCTGCATGCGCTTGATGTCGTCCGGCCTGGCGCTTTGCTCGAAGGCCTTTTCGCCCATGGCCCAGGTCCTGAGCGCCGAGTGGCCCACGTAGGTGGCGTAGTTGATGCCCTTGGGAATCTTGTCCAGGACCTGCATGTATTCGGGGAAGGTCTCCCAGCTCCATTTAATGCCGGCCTTCATGGCCGAGGGGGAGATGTCTTCGGCGCGCTCGAGGTTGCGGATCACCAGCGAGGCGTTGGCGGCGCTGGCCGGGGCGATGGTGAAGCCGCAGTTGCCCATGACCACGCTGGTGACGCCGTTCCACGAGGAGCAACTGCCTTCGCGGTCCCAGTGAATCTGGGCGTCCATGTGGGTGTGGCCGTCGATGAAGCCGGGGGTGACGATATGGCCTTCGGCGTCGATTTCGCGCTTGCCTTGGTCGCGGATGCGGCCGATGCGGGTGATTTTGCCACCGGACACGCCGATGTCGGCGCGGTAGCCGGCCATGCCGGTGCCGTCGATCACGGTGCCGTTCCTGATAACGCTGTCGTATGTGCTCATGGTGTTCCTCGCTGCCTAAGGCAATGGTGGGTGGCGCTCCAGGAAGGAGCGCCTCCTTGCTCATTACTTACGATATGCGGTACAGCTTTTTCATGTTGTCGCGCGTGGCCTTGGCCTTGATGCGCGGGTCCACGCCCTCGAAAATGCTGTCCACGGCCTGGCGCGAGCGCGGGAACGAGCCGTCGCCGTGCGGGTAGTCGGCGGCCCACATCACGTTGTCCTCGCCGATCTTGGGAATGAGCTGCACGCCCAGCTTTTCTTCCTGGAAGGTGCAGTAGAAGTTGCGCCGGAAAATCTCGCTGGCCGGCATCTTGGGCAGCGATTCGATGTGCTTGTAAGTGTGCTGCTCGAACTCCAGCCGTTCCAGCACGAAGGGAATCCAGCCCAGCGAAGACTCGGCCAGCACCAGCTTGAGCTTGGGATGGCGCAGGGTGATGCCGCTGTAGATGAGCTGCGACATGATTTCGTTCAGCATCAGGCACGACACCGCGGCCTGCGCCGGCAGCAGCCAGGGATAGTCCTTGAGGTTCAGGGCGCTGAGATTGCGCTTGGTCATGATGTGAAAGCTGATGGCCGTGCCGCTCTCGGCGGCGGCGGCCCATAGCGGATCCCAGGCCTTGTCGTATACCGGCGTGATGGCGCCGGTGAATTCGAACATGGCGCCGCGCAGGCCCAGCTTGGCGGCGCGGTTGAGCTCGGAGATGGCGGCCTGGGGCTCGTGCGTGGGCAGCACGGCGAGGCCGATCAGGCGGTTGCGGTCGGCCGCGCAGAACTCGGCGATCCAGTCGTTGAAAGCCAGCAGGCAGGCTTCCTTGAGTTGCGGGTTCTCGAACCCCCAGTCGAGAAAGTTGTACATGACCTGGGCGTAGATGCCGTCGCGGTCCATGTCCTGCAGGCGGTACTTGGCGCTGGCCGCGCGGAACACGCCGGGTTCGGGCTCCTCGGCCAGGCCCACCTCGTCGAACACCACCTTGCGGCCGTCGAGCTTCTTCGACCCCTGCACGCCCCAGGGCCGGCCCTCGCGGAACCACACCGTGCGGCCCTTGCTGTCCGTCTGCACCTTGGGCGCCTCGGCCTTCCACTTGGCGGGGACACGCTCCTGCCACATGGTGGGCGGGACATAGCACAGGTCGAGGTGATCGTCGCTGGAAAAAAGCCAGGTGCCGGGGTCGGGGCGGCCGATGGGCTGGGCTGACATGCTTCCTCCTTGGTTTTCCGAACTAATGCTAAAGTCGCCCACCCCTACGGTCAATGCATAATCGCTTTCAGGTGCCGGCGGATCCGCTGGGATGGGGCAAGCGCATCGAGAGCGAACTGGCCGCGTACACGGAAGTGGCGAAATCGCTGAACTACCAGCCGCAGTAACTAAAAAAAGAAATGGGGCGAATTTCGCCCCGTCGGCAAAGCAGCCAGGGATCGGGATGAAGTCCTAGCGCGCTTTCCAGTTCGGCGCCCGCTTCTCCATGAACGCCCGCGGCCCTTCCAGCGCGTCTTCCGAAGCCGCAACGCGCAGCCGATGACTCTCGGCCAGCAGTTCTGCCTCGTATACCGGCAAGGACAGGCCCTTGCGAATGCCTAACCTTGTTCCTCGCACGGCCAATGGGGCGTTCTTGTTGACCAGTTCCGCCAGTTCCCACGCACGGTCCATGAGCTTGACCTGCGGCACGATCTCGGTGATCAGGCCCAGTTCATAGGCGCGCTGCGCGCTCATGCGCTCCTGCTTGCCCAGCAGGGCGACCCGCATCGCGGCGTTGAGCGGGATCACGCGCGCCAGGCGCACCATCTCGCGCCCAGAGACGATGCCGATGCTGACGTGGGGGTCGAAGAACGTGGCCGTGTCGGCGGCGATGGCGATGTCCGAGGTGGTGATGAGGTCGAGGCCGGCGCCGGCCGCCATGCCGTTGACGGCGCAGATGACGGGCTTGGTCATCCGCAGGTAGGGCGGCGTGGCCTCCTGGGGCGCATCCCACTGCCACATCTTGGACAGGAAGGCCTCGCCGCGCGAATCCTGGCCGGGCTTGGACGCCCCCGACTTCGGGTCCGGCATGGTGCTCACGTCGGCGCCGGTGCACAGCGCGCGGTCGCCGGCGCCGGTGACGATCAGGGTCCAGACATCGGGATCATCCTCGACCGCTTTGTAGGCCACGGCCAGCTCGTCGATCATGGCGTAGTTGATGGAGTTCAACTTCTCCGGCCGGTTGAGCGTGATGCAGGCGGTGTGCCCGCGCTTTTCGTACTTGATGGCGGTGTAGGCAGCCACGGTTCCTCCTTTATGGCGTCGTTGTCGAAAGCGGAACGGGGAATCCCCCGTGTTAATTTCTAGGCGCGGTGCGGCACGAAGAAGCCCGTGCCGAAGCCGTAGGCCGTGCTCGCGCCCACCACGACGGGCTCGGTGATGCCGCCCTGGTCTACCAGGGTCTGCAGGCCGACGATGATATCGGTGCCGCCGAGGTGGCCGGTGCGGTTGCCGGTGATCACCTCGCGGCCCTTCATGTCCAGCACCTCGATGAGCATGCCCACGACCTGCGGCGACATCTGGTTGCACACCATGCGCTTGGGCTCGACGCCGAAGCGCTGCTTGAGTGCGTTGCAGGAGTCGCCGTAACCGCGGCGGTAGGCGCCGGTGATGCGCTCGCGCGGGCGGTCGCTGACCTTGCGCACGAAGGGATTGACGCCGGGGGGAGCCTGCGGGGCGCGCGTGCCGCCGTATTCCACCAGCACGTGGCCGTTGTTGTCGGCGTCGCTGCGGAATTCGGCGCCCAGGAAATCGGCGAGGGCCGGGCCCGGCCGGTTGAGGCCCATGAGCAGCGCGCCGGCGCTGTCGCCGTATTGCCACAGGCCCACGGTCTTGGGATCCTTGAAGTTGATGGTCTGGGTCCAGCGCTCCGAGGCCACCACGGCGGCGCAGCCGCCGCCGTGCGCGGCCAGCCAGCCCTGGATGAGGTCGAGCCCGGCCAGGGTGGCCAGGCACCCGGCGGTGATGTCCAGCCCCAGGCAGTTGGCGGACAGGCCGCACAGCTTCATGACCTCGGTGGACACCGACCAGGACGGCACGTAGTCGCGCGAGGCGCCGGTGAAAATCACCATGCGGATGTCGTCGCGCGGCACGCCGGATGTCTGAATGGCCTGCTCCAGCGCCTTGGCCCCCATGGTGCTGGGATGGTCGTCCGGGCCGGCGTGGCAGGCCCGCTCCCAACCCCGGTACAGGCTGACGTCGCCGCCCTGGGCGGCGGTGTACTCGCGCATGTCGACGGCGGGCGGAAGATACAGTCCGATTCCGAGCAGGGACAGCGGGGGGGCGGTCATGAGGCCTCCTGGGTGCGGTACGCAGATAGTATACTACGTAGTACTGGTGACTGGCCGGCGTGTTTTGATACGCTCTTTGATGTTAGCGCGATTCCCTTTCCGGGAGCGCCGCGTAAAGCCGTCAACAAGCAAATCACGGCATTAGCCCTCTATCTTCACCCCAAAGCGCTTGATGTAAAAGTCGTAGTCGGAACGTATCTGCTCTTTCGACAGCCCAAACTGTTCCGCCGTGTACTTGTGCGTGCCATGCGCGCCGGAACGGTGCCGGTTCTGCCAGCCTACGATCTTTTCGCGCAACTGCGGCGTGAATTCGTAACCGAGGAACTTGTAGATGCGCTCGAGCGTTCCCATCGGGTCGCGGTCGATTTCGCGCTGGTGCACGTCGATGATGCGTTCCTCACCTATGCGTTTGCGCTGCTCCATGCAGTGTTCCATGCCGATGCGCAGGTGGTCGCACACCTCGCGGCCCAGCTTCTTCTGGTCGTGCTGGCCGCTTTCGGCCGGGGCGAACAGCGTGCCCACCAGGCTGGCGTACGAAGGCACCACTTTGGCCGGGTCGCGGTGGGTCATGACGAAGCGGATGTCCGGGTAGGCCGACACCAGCGCCTCGAGGTGGAACTTGTGGTGCGGCGCCTTGAACAGCCAGCGATTGGGCGGGCGGCGCGA
>Ga0207703_10002762_pt1 | contig 15033 bp, 13 predicted proteins | sample KBSSwiS12_FD_184304 | JGI IMG/M metagenome (GOLD analysis project Ga0207703, IMG submission 184304) | Switchgrass rhizosphere microbial communities from Kellogg Biological Station, Michigan, USA - KBS Switchgrass S1-2 (SPAdes) (version 2) | ecosystem: Host-associated > Plants > Roots >... | reverse complement strand
CTCGACCAGGATCTTGACGACGTCGAGGATGTCCTCGTTCGAGAGGGTCATCGCGCCTTCGGGCACGTCGCGGCCGACCCGGGCGTTGAACTTCATCCGGCCGACGCGCGACAGGTCGTAGGTGTCGGCCGAGTAGAACAGGCGGTGAAACAGGGCCTCGACCGCGTCTTCGGTCGGCGGCTCGCCGGGCCGCATCATGCGGTAGATGGCGACGCGCGCTGCGAGCTGGTCGGCGGTCTCGTCGGACGCGAGCGTCTGCGAGATGTAGGCGCCTTCGTCGAGCTCGTTGGTGTAGAGCGCCGGGATTTCCTTGACGCCTGCGGCACGCAGCTTCTTCAGCACCGTGTCGGTCAGCTCGTCGTTGGCCTTGGCCAGGATCTCGCCGGTGTCGGCATCGACGACGTTGCGCGCCAGCACGCGGCCGACGAGGTAGTCCTCGGGCACCGAGATGAACTGGGTCTCGGACTGCTCGATCTGCCGCACGTGGCGGGCGGTGATGCGCTTGTCCTTCTCGACGATGACGTTGCCGCTCTTGTCGGTGATGTCGAAGCGCGCGATCTCGCCGCGGAGGCGATCGGCCACGAACTCGAGCTGCGCGCCTGTGTCCATCAGGCGGAAGTTGTCGAAGACGAAGAAGTTGTCGAGGATCGCCTCCGGATTCAGGCCGATCGCCTTCAGCAGGATCGTCACCGGCATCTTGCGGCGGCGGTCGACGCGGAAGTAGAGGATGTCCTTCGGGTCGAACTCGAAATCGAGCCAGGAGCCGCGGTAGGGAATGATCCGGGCCGAGAACAGGAGCTTGCCGCTCGAGTGCGTCTTGCCCTTGTCGTGCTCGAAGAACACGCCCGGCGAACGGTGCAGCTGCGAGACGATCACGCGCTCGGTGCCGTTGACGATGAACGAGCCGTAGTCGGTCATGAGCGGCACTTCGCCCATGTAGACCTCCTGCTCCTTGATCTCCTTGACCGTCTTGGCCTGCGCCGACTCGCGGTCATAGATGATCATCTGCAGCTTCGCCCGCACGGCGGCGGCGTAGGTCAGGCCGCGCTGCTGGCATTCCCGCGTGTCGAACGCGGGCTTGGCCATGTTGAACTCGATGAACTTCATCTCGACATAGCCGTTGTGCGAGACGATCGGGAACGCGGAGAGGAACGCCGCCTGCAGGCCCTCGGGCTTGCGCTTTTGCGGATGAACGTCCTTCTGCAGGAAGGCCACGTAAGAGTCCTTCTGCATGGTCAGCAGATAAGGCACGTTGAGAACGCTCTCCCGCTTGCCGAAGCTCTTGCGGATGCGCTTCTTCTCGGTGTAGGAATAGGGAATTGCTTGCTGCGCCATGAACACTCCGTTCAGGAATACCGCGTGCGATCGCGGCCTTCCGAAGGCGACTGTCTTTCGAGCCTTGCGCTCGAAGCTTGGTGGCAGGCCACTACCTGCCGCTGGCGGACAACCCCGGCGTTGCACCGGAGCCCGACCAAACCCGTTCCTTGCAGTCGGATCAAGGAACTAACTTTCGAAATCACCTGGAAGGACCCCGATTCTCGGGCGAGGCCCTTTCAGGTGCTTTCGAAGGGCCATCGCCGGCCCTTTCGAAAAGCACAAGAGGCCGGGAGCCGAAAACCGGCGCCCAGCCCCTGCTGACGACGTTTACTTCAGCTCGGCCTTGGCGCCGGCGTCTTCCAGCTTCTTCTTGCCGGCTTCGGCGTCGGCCTTGGCCATGGCTTCCTTGACGGGCTTCGGAGCCGCGTCGACCAGGTCCTTGGCTTCCTTCAGGCCCAGGCCGGTCAGCTCGCGAACGGCCTTGATGACCGACACCTTGTTGGCGCCGATCTCGGACAGGACGAGCGTGAACTCGGTCTGCTCCTCGGCCGCCGGGGCAGCCGCGCCGCCACCGCCGCCGCCGCCGCTCGGGGCGGCCATCGCCGCGGCCGAGACGCCGAACTTCGTTTCGATCGCCTTGACCAGGTCGTTGAGCTCCATCACCGACATGGTGTCGAGGGCGGAGATGAATGCGTCTTTGTCGAATGCCATTTGATATTCCAGTTCAGATAGATGGTTGCGTAGGTTTGAGGATCAAGCTGCGGCGGGGGCGGCTTCGGCTGCGGGAGCAGCTTCGGCCGGCGCACCGGCGGCGCGCTTTTCGGCCAGCACCGCGAGCACGCGGGCCATCCGCGCGATCGGCGACTGCATCAGGCCGAGCAGTTGCGACAGCAGCACTTCCTTCGAGGGGATCGAGGCGAGCGAAAGCACGCCCTTGGCGTCGAGCGCCTGGCCGGCGTGGGCGCCGGCTTTGACGATCAGCTTGTCGTTCGTCTTGGCGAAGTCCGACAGGACTTTCGCCGCCGCGACCGCATCCTCGGAGAAGCCGTAGATCAGCGGGCCGACCATGCTGGCCGAGGCCACCTCGAACGGGGTACCCGCGACGGCGCGGCGAGCGAGCGAGTTCTTCAGCACGTGAAGATAAACGCCCTTCTCGCGCGCCGTCTTGCGCAGCACGTCCAGGTGAGCCACGGTCATGCCACGGTACTCGGCCACGGCGAGCGTCTGCGATCGGGCCACCTGGGCCGACACATCCGTCACCACCGCCTGTTTCTCGTTGCGATTGAGACTCAAGGTTCACTCTCCTTCCACTAAGCTCACCGGGCCGCCATCGGCTTCGGAGCGCTTCGGTTCAGCGACCTTCCGAACTGGATCTTTCGATTCCTTTTCGGCGGGACGCCATCTGCGCTGGCGATTAAGCAGCTCCGGGGAACTGCACCAGCGGTCTTCGATGGCCCGCAGCACCCGGTTTCCCGAGTGCTGCGGCCCACCATCTCTCAGGGCCGCCGCGCAGGCGACCCGTTAACTCCGATCAGGCCGCTTGCGCGGCCGGGGCGTTGATCGACGCCAGGTCGACCCGGGCGCCGACGCCCATGGTCGAAGAGAGCGCGATCTTCCGCAGATAGATGCCCTTGCTCGATGCCGGCTTGGACTTGTTCAGCGCCTCGATCAAGGCGCGCAGGTTGGCGACCAGCTTGTCGTCGTCGAACGAGCGGCGACCGATGGTCGCGTGGACGATGCCGGCCTTGTCGACCCGGAACTGCACCTGGCCGGCCTTGGCGTTGCGCACGGCCTGGGCGACATCCGGCGTGACCGTGCCGACCTTCGGGTTCGGCATCAGGCCGCGCGGACCCAGGATCTGGCCGAGCGTGCCGACGACGCGCATCGTGTCGGGCGAGGCGATGACGACGTCGAAGTCCATCTTGCCGCCCTTGATCTCGGCGGCGAGATCGTCCATGCCGACGATGTCGGCGCCGGCGGCCTTGGCTTCCTCGGCCTTGGCGCCTTGCGCGAACACGGCGACGCGCTTGGTCTTGCCGGTACCCGAGGGCATCACGACCGCGCCGCGAACGACCTGGTCGGACTTCTTGGCGTCGATGCCGAGCTGCACGGCGACGTCGATCGACTCGTCGAACTTGGCGGTGGCGAATTCCTTGACGAGCTTCAGGGCGTTGTCGATCGGATACAGCTTGGTGCTGTCGACCTTGCCCGCCATCGTCTTCTGGCGCTTGGTGAGCTTGGGCTGCTTGTTGTCGGTGGCCATGATCAGACGGCTCCTTCCACGGTGATGCCCATCGAGCGCGCGGTGCCGGCGACGGTGCGGACGGCCGCCTCGAGGTCGGCGCCGGTCAGGTCGCGCTGCTTGGCCTTGGCGATGTCTTCGATCTGGGCGCGGGTGAGCTTGCCCACCTTGTCGAGGTGCGGCTTGGACGAGCCCTTCTCGAGCTTGAGCGCCTTCTTGATCAGCACCGACGCCGGCGGCGTCTTGAGGATGAAGGTGAACGACTTGTCGGCATAGGCGGTGATCACCACCGGCAGCACGAGGCCGGGCTCCATGCCCTGGGTCTGCGCGTTGAAGGCCTTGCAGAACTCCATGATGTTGAGTCCGCGCTGGCCGAGCGCCGGACCGATCGGGGGCGAGGGGTTCGCCTTCCCGGCCGGGACTTGCAGCTTGATGTAGCCGACGACTTTCTTTGCCATGAATGGCTCCTTGTTTCGAGTTCAAGCGCCTTGCAGGAACAAGCCTGCTCGGCTCCTCGTCTTGTCACCCGGAAACGCGAAGGGCGGGAGACGCCGGGTGGCGCCCGTCTCCCGCCGCTGAATCAGATTTTCTCGACCTGCGCGAAATCGAGCTCGACCGGGGTCGCCCGGCCGAAGATCGTCACGGCGACGCGGACCTTCGACTTGTCGTAGTTGACGTCTTCCACGGAACCGTTGAAATCGGTGAACGGGCCTTCCTTGATGCGGACCGTCTCGCCCACTTCCCACTGCACCTTCGGGCGGGGCTTTTCCACGCCTTCCTGCATCTGCGAGACGATCTTCATCACCTCGGCTTCGGAGATCGGCGAGGGCCGGGTCTTGGCGCCGCCGACGAAGCCGGTGACCTTGCTCGTGTGCTTCACGAGGTGCCAGGTGTCGTCGCCCATCTCCATCTCGACCAGCACGTAGCCCGGGAAGAAGCGCCGCTCGCTGACCGAACGCTTGCCGTTCTTCAGCTCCACGACCTCTTCCATCGGCACCAGGATGCGGCCGAACTTCTCTTTCATTTCCGAGCGGTCGATCCGCTCGCGCAGGTTGCGCTCGACCGCCTTTTCCATGCCGGAATAGGCGTGAACGACGTACCAGCGCTTGTTGCCCTGAGGCGCGAAGGACTCGGGACCCGCGGTCACTTCGGTGCTTTCCGCGCTTGCTTCAGTCAATTGCATGCACTCCTTAGCGCTTCCAGCCGAGAACGAGGTCGTAGAGCACCCACTCGAGCGTCTTGTCGGTGAGCCAGAGGAACAGCGCCATGACGACGACGAAGGCGAACACGTAGCCGGTCATCTGCAGCGCTTCCTTGCGCGTCGGCCAGACGACCTTCTTCACCTCGCGGATCGAGTCCTGGCCGTAGGCGATCAGCTGCTTGCCGTGCTCCGACGTGAAGAAGGTGGCGACGGCCGCGGCGAGCAGGACGATGAGCGCGACGACGCGCAGCCACAGGTCCTTCTGGCCGAGCATGTAGAACGCCACGACGGCGCCCACGACGAGCGCGGCCGCGAGGGCGAGCTTCGCCTTGTCGGCGCCGGTCGAGATCGTCTCGACGGGTGGTGATGTCGGATTTGCCATGTGTCTTTCAAGCCTGCCGGCTGGCAGGGGCGGAGGGCATCGAACCCCCAACCTCTGGTTTTGGAGACCAGCGCTCTGCCAATTGAGCTACGCCCCTGTTGCTGTTCCCGACCTCACTCCAGGATCTTTGCCACGACGCCGGCGCCGACGGTCCTGCCGCCTTCGCGGATGGCGAAGCGCAGGCCCTCTTCCATGGCGATCGGGGCGATCAGCTTGACGGTGATGGAGACGTTGTCTCCGGGCATCACCATCTCCTTGTCCTTGGGCAGCTCGACCGCGCCGGTCACGTCGGTGGTGCGGAAGTAGAACTGCGGCCGGTAGTTGTTGAAGAACGGCGTGTGCCGGCCGCCCTCTTCCTTGCTCAAGACATAGATCTCGGCGGTGAAGTGGGTGTGCGGCTTGACCGAGGCCGGCTTGCACAGCACCTGGCCGCGCTGGACTTCTTCGCGCTTGGTGCCGCGCAGCAGGATGCCGACGTTGTCGCCCGCCTGGCCCTGGTCGAGGAGTTTTCTGAACATCTCGACGCCGGTGCAGGTGGTCTTTTGCGTCGGGGTGATGCCGACGATCTCGATTTCCTCGCCGACCTTGATGACGCCGCGCTCGACCCGGCCGGTGACGACGGTGCCGCGACCGGAGATGGAGAAGACGTCTTCGACGGGCATCAGGAACGGGCCGTCGATGGCGCGCTTGGGCTCGGGGATGTAGGTGTCGAGGGCCTCGGCGAGCTTCAGGATGGAGCCTTCGCCGAGCTCGCCCTTGTCGCCTTCCAGGGCGAGCTTGGCGGAGCCGTGGACGATGGGGGTGGCGTCGCCGGGGAACTCGTACTTGTCGAGGAGCTCGCGCACTTCCATCTCGACGAGCTCGAGGAGCTCGGCGTCGTCGACCATGTCGCACTTGTTCATGTAGACGATGATGTAAGGAACACCGACCTGGCGGGCCAGGAGGATGTGCTCACGCGTCTGCGGCATGGGGCCGTCGGCGGCGGACACGACCAGGATGGCGCCGTCCATCTGCGCCGCACCGGTGATCATGTTCTTGATGTAGTCGGCGTGCCCGGGGCAGTCGACGTGGGCGTAGTGGCGGTTCTTGGTCTCGTACTCGACGTGGGCGGTGTTGATGGTGATGCCGCGCGCCTTCTCTTCGGGCGCCGCGTCGATCTGGTCGTACGCCTTGGCCTCGCCGCCGAACAGCTTGGACAGCACGGTCGTGATCGCCGCCGTCAGGGTCGTCTTGCCGTGGTCGACGTGGCCGATGGTGCCCACGTTCACGTGCGGCTTGGTCCGCTCGAATTTGCTCTTTGCCATTTAGAACTCCAACAGGACAGCGGGCCTGCTTCGCAAGCCCTTAAAGGTTGTCTTTTCTGCCTACACAACGCACCTGGTGCCCATGGCGCGGATCGAACGCGCGACCTCTCCCTTACCAAGGGAGTGCTCTACCACTGAGCCACATGGGCTTTCCGAACCGGCGCCCCATGGCGCCTGCCCAGTCGACCTTCAGTTTGAAAAGGACTCCGTGAAACCGAAACGAAACCCTTGTCGAACTGGAGCGGGAGACGGGAATCGAACCCGCGTCATTAGCTTGGAAGGCTAGGGTTCTACCATTGAACTACTCCCGCTCGGGAGCCCCGCCACGCCGCTCTTGCGAACACTGGCGCGCGAGGAAACTTGAAGCGAAAGAACAGCAGTTTGTCGTGGTGGAGGAGGCTGGATTCGAACCAGCGTAGGCGTAAGCCAACAGATTTACAGTCTGCCCCCTTTAGCCACTCGGGCACCCCTCCGAGACGAACCAAGGACTATAGCACGGGCCCGGCCTTTCTTCCGATGGCCCACCAGTCCACGAGGTCGGAGGTCGCCTCGAAATGACTGCCTTCGCTCATGAAGGTTCGGTTGAAGTCGTAGGAAGGATGCCGGGTCAGGAAAGCCGGTGCCGGCCCGGGGTCGGCCGAGGCCCAGAACGCCTGCGCCCTGGTTCCCCACAGAAGGAACGCAGGCGGCGGTACACGCCTAGATAGCACCTGCACGATTTCGACAGTGAGCGCCTGCCAACCACAGTCCATATGACTGCCGGTGGCGCCGACTTCCACCGTCAACACCGGGTTGAGCAAGAGCACGCCGCGAAGCGCCCAGGCGTCGAGCTTCCAGACCTCGGGCAGCTCGAACTCGCCGGGGCGGTCGGCCGCCAGCACCTCGAAGACCCGCGCCAGTGAGCGCGGCCGGCCTTTTCCGGCCGAGAACGCGAGGCCGTCGGCGTGACCGGCGGTCGGATACGGGTCCTGGCCGATGACCACCACCTTGACCTCGTCCGGCGCCACCAGCCGCAGGGCACGAAACGGATCCTCCGGGGCGATCGGCCGGTCGCCCGAGACCGCCTCGATGCGGCGGCGCACCGCCCGCAGCCGCTCGGGCGTCCAGCCCGGAAGCACGGCCGCCCACGCCGTCGGCAGCGACGCGAACGCCGCGTCGAGGTCGGCCGCCTTCATCCGATCAGGCTGGCGAGCGCGACGCCCGGGTCCGGCGCGCGCATGAACGCCTCGCCGACGAGATAGGCACGCACGCCGGCGGTGCGCAGCCGGGCGATGTCGCCCGGCGCGTGGATGCCGCTTTCGCTCACCACCAGCCGCTCCGCCGGCACCCGCGGCAGCATCGCCAGGGTGGTGTCGAGCGACACCTCGAAGGTTCGCAGGTTGCGGTTGTTGATGCCGACCAGCGGCGTGGAGAGGCGCAGCGCCCGCTCGAGCTCGGCATCGTCGTGCACCTCCACCAGCACCGCCATGCCGAGCGCCAGCGCGGTCGCCTCGAAATCGGCCAGCTCGGCGTCGTCGAGGATGGCGGCGATCAAGAGGATGCAGTCGGCGCCCATCGCCCGCGCCTCGAACAGCTGGTATGCGTCGACCATGAAATCCTTGCGCAGCACCGGCAGGGCGCACGCCGTCCGCGCCGCCTCCAGCGCCGCCCGGGAGCCCTGGAAGAAGCGCTCGTCGGTGAGGACGCTGAGCGCCGCCGCGCCGTGCCGCTGGTAGCTGGCGGCGATCTCGGCCGGGCGGAAGTCGGCGCGCAGCACGCCCCTGCTCGGGCTCGCCTTCTTGACCTCGGCGATCACCGCGGCGCCGCGCGCCGCTGCCGCGGTGCGCAGCCCGGCGATGAAATCACGCTGGCCACCGAGCGCCTCGGCCTCGCGCCGCAGCGACGCCAGGTCGCGGGCGGCTCGCGCCGCCGCGACCTCGTCGCGCTTGACGGCGACGATCTTCTGCAGGATATCGCTCACCGGCTCAGCTCCGCGGCCGCCGGGCGAAGGCAAGGAACTCGTCGAGCTTGGCCCGGGCGCGGCCGTCGGCGACCGCCTGGCGCGACAGCGCCACGCCCTCGGCAATGCTGGACGCGACATTGGCGGCATACAGCGCCGCGCCGGCATTGAAGACGACGATGTCGCGGGCCGAGCCGGGCTCGTCGGCGAGCACCGCCTGCAGCATCGCCATCGACTGGGCCGGCGTCTCGACCCGGAGCGCCCGGTTGCTCGCCATCGTGAAGCCGAAGTCCTCGGGATGGATCTCGTACTCGAGGACCTCGCCGTCCTTGAGCTCGCCCACCATCGTCGCCGCGCCGAGCGAGACCTCGTCCATGCCGTCCTTGCCGTAGACCACGACCGCATGCTCTGCACCCAGCCGCTGCAGGGCGCGCACCTGGATGCCGACGAGGTCGGGATGGAACACGCCCATCAGGATGTTCGGCGCATCGGCCGGGTTGGTGAGCGGCCCCAGGATGTTGAAGATCGTGCGCACACCAAGCTCGCGCCGGACCGGGGCGACGTTCTTCATCGCCGGATGGTGGTTGGGCGCGAACATGAAGCCGATGCCGGTGGCCTCGATCGACGCCGCGACCTCGTCCGGCGTCAGGTTCAGCGGCAGCCCGAGTGCCTCCAGCACGTCGGCGCTGCCCGATTTGCTGCTGACGCTGCGGTTGCCGTGCTTGCTGACGCGGGCGCCGCAGGCGGCGGCGACGAACATGCTGCAGGTCGAGATGTTGAACGTGTGCGAGCCGTCGCCACCGGTGCCGACGATGTCGACCAGGTGGGTGCGGTCCCGCACCTCGACCTTCGAGGAGAACTCGCGCATCACCTGCGCGGCGGCGGTGATCTCGCCGATCGTCTCCTTCTTGACGCGCAGGCCGACCAGCACCGCCGCCATCATCACCGGCGACATCTCGCCGCTCATGATGCGTCGCACCAGCGACAGCATCTCGTCGTGGAAGATCTCGCGGTGGTCGATGGTTCGCGCCAGCGCGTCGGTGTTCGTGATCGGCATGGTGGGATTCCTTGGCGCCTGCATCAGCGGGCGAGGTGCTCGCGCATCGCCGCCACGGCGCGGTCGACGCCCTCGGCATCGACGTCGAGATGGGTGACGAAGCGCAGGCGATAGAGGCCGGTGGCGAGCACGCCGCACGACTTGAGGTGCTCCATCAGGCCGACCGCCCGCTGGCCTTCGAGGTCGGCGAAGACGATGTTGGTCTGCGGCGGCTCGACCGTGAGGCCGGGCAGGCCCTGCAGGCCTTCGGCCAGCCGGGCGGCAAGGGCATGGTCTTCGGCGAGGCGATCGACGTGATGCTCGAGCGCGTAGAGCGCCGCGGCGGCAATGACGCCGGCCTGGCGCATGCCGCCGCCGACCATCTTGCGCCAGCGGTGCGCCGAGGCGATGAAGTCCTTCGAGCCCACCAGCGCCGAGCCGACAGGCGCCCCCAGGCCCTTGGAGAAGCAGACCGAGACGCTGTCGAACGGCGCCGCCAGGGCGGCGGCGGGGACGCGCAGCTTGACCGCGGCATTGAAGAGGCGGGCGCCGTCGAGATGCGTCGCCAGGCCGCGGCTGCGGGCCAGGGCCGTCGCGGCCTCCAGGTAGTCGAGCGGCAAGACCTTGCCGCCGATCGTGTTCTCGAGGCAGAGCAGGCGGCTCTTCGCGAAGTGCGCATCGTTCGGCTTGATCGCCGCCTCGATCCGCCCGAGCGCCAGCCGTCCGTCGGCCTCGTGCTCCAGCGGCTGCGGCTGCACGCTGCCGAGCACCGCCGCGCCGCCGCCTTCCCAGCGATAGGTGTGCGCCATCTGGCCGACGATGTACTCGTCGCCGCGGCCGCAGTGGGTCATGATCCCGACCAGGTTGCTCTGCGTGCCGCTGGCGACGTAGAGCGCCGCCTCCTTGCCGAGCATCGCCGCGATCTTCTCCTGCAGCGCATTGACGCTCGGGTCGTCGCCGAAGACGTCGTCGCCGACCGGCGCGGTCGCCATGTAGGCGCGCATCTCCGGAGTCGGTCGGGTCACCGTATCGCTGCGCAGGTCGACTACCGGGTTCATGGCAAGGCTTCCAGGAAGTTCTTGAGCATGGCGTGGCCGTGCTCGGTGAGGATCGATTCGGGGTGGAACTGCACGCCTTCGAGCGGCGTGCGGCTGCCGGCCAACGCCCGATGGCGAACGCCCATGATCTCACCGTCGCTCGCGGTCGAGGTGACGTCCAGCGCCGCGGGGAGGCTCGCCCGCTCGATCGCCAGCGAGTGATAGCGCACCACCGAGAAGCGCGGCGGCAGGGCGGCATAGACGCCGCGGCCGTCGTGCGCCACCTCGTCGATCTTGCCGTGCATCAGGCGCGCCGCGCGCACCACCTTGCCGCCGAGTGCCGCGCCGATCGCCTGGTGGCCGAGGCAGACGCCGAGGATCGGCAGCCTGCCCGCCAACTCCTTGATCGCCGGCACGCAGACGCCGGCCTCGGCCGGGGTGCAGGGCCCGGGCGAGAGCACGAGCGCGTCGGGCGCGAGCGCAGCAATGCCGGCGACGTCGATCTCGTCGTTGCGCAGCACCTGCACCTCGCAGCCGAGCTCGCCGAAGTACTGCACCAGGTTGAAGGTGAAGCTGTCGTAGTTGTCGATCATGAGGAGCTTCATTTCAGAATCCCTCCTCCACCAGCTCGGCGGCGCGGATCAAGGCCCGTGCCTTGGCCTCGGTTTCCTGCCATTCGAGCTCGGGCACCGAATCGGCGACCACGCCGGCTGCCGCCTGCACGTAGAGCACCTGGTCCTTGACGATGCCGGTGCGGATGGCGATCGCCACGTCCATGTCGCCAGCGAAGCTCAGGTAGCCGCAGGCGCCGCCGTAGAGGCCGCGCTTCACCGGCTCGAGCTCGTCGATGATCTCCATCGCCCGGATCTTCGGCGCCCCGGTCAGGGTGCCGGCCGGGAAGGTGGCGCGCAGCACGTCGAGGTTGCTCATGCCTTCCTGGAGCAGGCCCTCGACGTTGCTGACGATGTGCATCACGTGCGAGTAGCGCTCGACCGCGAACGCCTCGGTGACCTTGACGCTGCCGGTCCGGGCGATCCGGCCGATGTCGTTTCGCGCCAGGTCGATCAGCATCAGGTGCTCGGCCCGCTCTTTCGGGTCGCCGACCAGCTCGGCCTCGAGCGCCTTGTCCTGCTCCGGCGTCGCGCCGCGCGGCCGCGTGCCCGCGAGCGGCCGGATCGTCACCTTGTCGCCGGCGGGCGTGTGCTCCTGGCGCACCAGGATCTCGGGCGAGGCGCCGACCACCTGGAAATCGCCGAAGTCGTAGAAGAACATGTACGGCGAGGGGTTCAGCGAGCGCAGCGCCCGATACAGGCTGAGCGGCGACTCGGTGTAGCGCTTCTTCAGCCGCTGCCCGATCTGCACCTGCATCATGTCGCCGGCGGCCACGTATTCCTTGGCCCGGTGCACCGCCGCGAGGTAGTCGGCCTTGTCGAACTCGCGCTCGACCGGCAAGGCGGGGCCGCGCTTCACGGGCGGGGCGGTGACGCCGGTATCGAGCTTGTCGGTCAGCTCGGCGAGCCGGCGCCGGGCACGAAACCACGCCTCGGGCGCGGTCGGGTCGGCATAGACGATCAGGTAGAGCCGGCCGGAGAGGTTGTCGATGACCGCGAGCTCCTCGCACTGCAGCAGGAGGATGTCGGGCGTGTCGATGCCGCCTTCCTTCCAGGTTTTCGCCAGCCGCGGCTCGATGTAGCGCACCGTGTCGTAGCCGAAGTAGCCCGCGAGGCCGCCGCAAAAGCGCGGCAGCCCGGGCCGGAGCGCCACCCGGAAGCGCTTCTGCCATTCGGCGATGAAGTCGAGCGGATTGCCTTCGTTCGTCTCGACCACCACGCCGTCGGTGACGACTTCGGTGCGAAAGCCGCCGGCGCGCAGCAGCGTGCGCGCCGGCAGGCCGATGAACGAGTAGCGGCCGAAGCGCTCGCCGCCGACCACCGATTCGAGCAGGAAGCTCGAACGGGCCTGCGTGCCCACCAGCTTGAGGTAGAGCGACAGCGGCGTTTCCAGATCGGCGAACGCCTCGGCGATCAGCGGAATGCGGTTGAAGCCCTGCTGCGCAAGGCTCTTGAATTCGATTTCGGTCATGGTCGTCGCGCCGGCGGCGAAGCACGGACTTGGAAGTCAGCCGCCGGGCGGAAGCGAGGCGGAAATCATCGGGGCTGGGAGCGGGAGGTCGCGGGACCCACCTCGTTCAGCCGGTGACCGCGAAGTGCGGCACCGGGGCCGCCGGTCAGCGGCGGCCTGCGCGCGGGCAGCGGCGCCAGGGCCAGGCTCCCCGGTCCGCGGACCCGATGGCAATGGACAGCGACATGACCATCGCAAAAGTGTAGCAGTGCGACCTGCGGACTTTCGTTGCGTTGTCGGCCGCCGGGTCGACAGCGGCCATCGGCCTCAGGCCGACGTCACCGGTATTCCCCTGAACTGCCCCGCCACCGCCGCCCCCACCGGACGCGGATAGCGCTCCGGATCGAAGCGGTTGAGCAGTTCCTTCTCGCGCGCCCGGGCGATCGCCAGGCTCGCCAGCTTGACATGGCCGTAGCCGCGGATCGACCCGGGCACGTTGGCGATCGCCACCGCCACCGCCGCCTTGTCCGGCGCGAGCCCGGACAGCAGCTCCGCGACCCGCGCCTCGTACTCGGCGATCAGGCGGCGCTCGAGCTTGCGCTCCTCGGTGCGGCCGAAGGGATCCAACGCCGTACCGCGCAGCGCCTTGCCGCGCGCCAGCACCTTGAGCAGCGGGAACATCCAGGGGCCGAAGCGGCGCTTCTTCGGCGCCGCCGCGGCACCCTCGCCCTTGGGCTTCACCAGCGCCGGCGGCGCCATGTAGAACTCGAGCGTCGGCTTGCCCTCGAACTGCTCGGCGAGGCGCGCCTGAAACTCGCCGTCGGTGTAGAGGCGGGCCACTTCGTACTCGTCCTTGTAGGCCATGAGCTTGCGCAGCTGCGTCGCCACCGCGCGCGTCAACGGCAGGCCGCTCGCCACGCCGCTGACCGCCTCCTCGCGGGCGCGGACGGTGGCGACCTGGCGGCGATAGCGCTCCGCGTAGGCAGCACCCTGGTAGCCGACGAGGAAGCGGGCCGAGCGCTCGATCAGCTCGTCGATCATCTCGGGGTGGCGCGACGCCGGGTCCGGCTCGTGCAGCAGCTCGCGGCAGGCCTTCGGGTCGGCGGCGGCGAGCCGGCCGAGCGAGAACGCCGCCTTGTTGCTCTCGACCGCCACGCCGTTGAGCTCGATCGCCCGCTGCATCGCCGCCAGCCCCACGGGCACGAGCCCGCGCTGCCAGGCGTAGCCCATCGCCACGATGTTGGAGACGATCGAGTCGCCGACGAACTCCTCGGCCAGCGTGTGCGCGTCCATCGTCTCCACCCGCTCGGCGCCGGCGGCGAACTCGACCTTCTCCAGCAGCGCCTCGACCTTGAGGCTCGCGTCCGGATTCGAAAGCGATTCGGCGACCGGGATCTCGTGGGTGTTGGCGAGCACCCGGGTGCGGCCGCGACGCACCGTCTGCAGCGCGTCGGCGGAAGCCGCGACGACGATGTCGCAGGCGAGCACCGCGTCGGCCTGCTGCGCGTCGATCCGCACCTGGTTCAGGGCCGAAGGGTCCTTGGCGAGGCGCACGAACGAGAGCACCGAGCCGCCCTTCTGCGCGAACCCCATGAAGTCGAGCACGCTCGCCGCATGGCCCTCGAGGTGCGCCGCCATCGCGATCACCGCCCCGACCGTGACCACGCCGGTGCCGCCGACGCCGGTGACCAGCAGGTCGTACGGGCCGGTCCAGGCATGCGGCGACGGGAGCGGCAGCTTTTCGACCTGGGCCGCGAACCGCGCCGCGCCCGGCCCGGCGAGCGCGCCGGGGCGCTTCTTCAGGCTGCCGCCGAGCACGCCGACGAAGCTCGGGCAAAAGCCGTTGGCGCAGGAGTAGTCCTTGTTGCAGCTCGACTGGTCGATCTTGCGCTTCCTGCCGAGCTCGGTCTCGAGCGGCACGACCGCAACGCAGTTCGACTGCACCGAGCAGTCGCCGCAGCCTTCGCAGACCCGTTCGTTGATGAAGAGGCGCCGCGCCGGGTCGACCAGCTCGCCCTTCTTGCGCCGGCGGCGCTTTTCAGCGGCGCAGGTCTGCTCGTAGATCAGGACGGTCACGCCCGGCAGCTCGCGCAGCCGCCGCTGCACCGCGTCGAGCTGGCCGCGCTCGTGGAATTCGGTGCCGTCGGGGAAGCGGTCCTGGATCTCGTCGTACTTGGCGATGTCGTCGGAGACGACGACCACCTGGGTCGCGCCCTCGGCCTCGACCTGGCGGGCGATGCCGTCGACCGAGATCGTGCCGTCGACCGGCTGGCCGCCGGTCATCGCCACTGCGTCGTTGAACAGGATCTTGTAGGTGATGTTGGTCTTGGCCGCGATCGCCTGGCGAATGGCCAAGTAGCCCGAGTGGTAGTAGGTGCCGTCGCCCAGGTTCTGGAAGACGTGCGGCACCTTGGTGAACATGGCGTGCGAGACCCAGTCGACGCCCTCGCCGCCCATCTGGATCAGGCCCTCGGTGTCGCGGTCCATCCACGAGGCCATGAAGTGGCAGCCGAT
>Ga0207703_10002761_pt1 | contig 15047 bp, 12 predicted proteins | sample KBSSwiS12_FD_184304 | JGI IMG/M metagenome (GOLD analysis project Ga0207703, IMG submission 184304) | Switchgrass rhizosphere microbial communities from Kellogg Biological Station, Michigan, USA - KBS Switchgrass S1-2 (SPAdes) (version 2) | ecosystem: Host-associated > Plants > Roots >... | reverse complement strand
CGTCAACAATTCGGGCCGCGGTTCCGGCCGCTCGGATTCGACGCTGGCAGGCATGTCGGTCGAGGATTACGATACGATCTTCTCGCTCAACACGCGGGCGTTGTTTTTCGTCACCCAGCGCGTCCTCCCCTTGTTGCGCGACGGCGGCCGGATCATCAACATCTCGAGCACGGCCATCGATGCGCGCGTACCGGGCCTCGCAGCCTACGCCGGATCGAAGGCGGCGGTCGATTGCTTCACCCGGGTCTGGGCAACGGAACTCGCGCCACGGCGAATCACGGTCAATTCGATCCAGCCGGGGATGGTCGATACCGACCTCATCACCGATAACATGGGCGAGGAAGTCAAGCAGGTCGCCGCGCGTCACCACCCGTTGGGACGTATTGGCCAGCCTGACGACCTGGCCGACGTCGTCGCATTCCTCGCCGGCCCCGACAGCCGGTGGGTCAACGGTCAAATCATCATCGCCAACGGCGGTATCTGAGCGGAGCAGCCCGTGGACATCGAGTTCAAGCCCGAAGAAAAACTGTTCCGCGAGGAAGTGCGTGACTGGCTGGCCCAGAACGTGCCGCCCAAGCCCTATCCGCTCGATGGCGAAGAGGCGAAGGCGTTCGATCTCGCCTGGCAACGCAAGCAGTACGAGGGCGGCTGGGCCGGGATCAATTGGCCGGTCGAATACGGCGGCCGCGGCCTCGGCCTGTTCGAACAGATCATCTGGTTCGAGGAATATGCCCGCGCGCAGGCGCCGTTCATCGGGCGCTGCTTCGTCGGCGTCAACCATGGCGGGCCGACGCTGATCGTGCGCGGCAACGAGGAGCAGAAGAGCTACCACCTGCCGCGCATCCTCAAGGGCGAGACGGTGTGGTGCCAGGGCTTCTCCGAACCGGGCGCGGGCTCTGACCTCGCGGGCATCAAGACCCATGCGCGGGTCGAAGGCGACGAGCTGGTGGTCAACGGGTCGAAGATCTGGACCAGCTATGCCAACCATGCCGATTGGCAGGAACTGCTGTGCCGGACCGACCCGACCGCCGAGCGGCACAAGGGCCTGTCGTGGGTCATCTGCGACATGCATTCGCCGGGGATCACCATCCGTCCGATCCGCCTGATCAGCGGCGAGGTCGATCTCAACCAGGTGTTCTACGACGATGTCCGCATTCCGCTGAAGAACGTGGTCGGCGGGCTCAACAACGGCTGGTCGGTGGCGATGTCGACGCTCGGGTTCGAGCGCGGCACCGGCTTCATCGCCGAGCAGATCGAGCAGTCGATCCGGGTCGAGCACCTGATCGAGCGCGCTCGCGAGACCTGTGGCCCTGACGGCAGGCCGTTGATCAAGAACGAGAAGATTGCCGAGGAACTGGCTACCCTGCGCGCGCAGGTCACCACGCTCCAGTCGATGACCTACCGGACCATCTCGGAAGTCGCGCGGACCAATACGCCGGGCTCGGAAAGCTCGCTGATCCGCCTGTTCACCGCCGAAACCAGCCAGCGCATCGCGCGGTGCGACATGGAGCTGATGGGCGCCGACATGCTCTCCTACACCTACGGGGTGAATGAAGGACCTGACGAGCACGTCCACGATTACCTGCGCGATTTCGCCAACACCATCGCTGGCGGCTCCGCGCAGATCCAGCGTGACATCATCGGCGAGCGCGTGCTCGGCCTACCGCGTTCGCGCTGACAACCGCATCTGCAAGGATACTGCAATGGACCTGCAACCGTCTGAAACCGAGGAAGCCATCCGCGCCGCGAGCGAGGAGTTCCTGCGCGATGCCTTCCCGCTGCCCGACTCGCGCAACCGCCCTGCCGACGCCTGGGCGAAGATGGCCGAGATGGGCTGGTTCGGCATCGGCCTGCCCGAGGAATCGGGCGGCATCGCCGTCGGGCTCGGCGCCGAGGCGCTGGTGTTCGCCGAGATGGGCCGCCACATCGCGCCCGCCGGCGCCATCGCCGCAGCGGTCGGCGCGCGGATCGCGCACGACGCGGGCGAGCAAGCCCTCGCGCAGGACATCGCCTCGGGCGCACAGCGCGTGGCGATCGGCCTGGCTGACTATCGCGGCTTCGTCCGCGCGCTCGACGTCGAGGGTGCGAGCCTGATCGTGGTGACCACCGCGGAGGGCGGGGCAGTCCACGAACTGCCGGCGGGGATCAATACCGAGGACTGCCTCGACCTGTCGATGCGGCAGGCGGTGCTTCGGCAGCCGCTCGGCGCGGCTCGGGCCACGGTGGCTTCACGTCGGCCGGCGCTGCACCAGCAGATCGCCGCGGCTGCCTTTGCGCTCGGCTGCGCCGAGGCGGGGCGCGACATGGGGGTCGAATATGCCAAGACCCGCGAGCAGTTCGGCAAGCCGATCGGCAGCTTTCAGGCCCTGAAGCACATCATGGCCGACATGGCGGTGCGCTGCTCGGCGGCGCGCGCGCAGGTCATGTTCGCGGCGATGGCGCTCGAGACCGGGCGCGACGACGCGCCGTTCCATGTCGTCGCAGCCAAGCGCATTGCCGATACCGCGGCGGTCGAAAACGGCCGGGCCAATATCCAGATCCACGGCGGCATCGGCATGACGGACGAGGCGCACCCGCACCTCGTCCTCAAGCGCGCGCACCTGCTGAGCCACGTTTCCCCGGCTCTCGCGTCCGACCTGCTCGCGGCCTGAACGGGACTCGGCCGAGCGGCTGAGGGCTGATCAGGTCGGGGCGCGCGGCTTAGCCTACCGCGTTCAGCCGGGATAGTCGGCGTCAAGGCGCAGCAACTGCGCCTTGAGGTCGAGGATCATCGCTTCGTAAAGTGCCGGACCGGTATCGCCGAGCCCCTTGACCGAGAGCTGCTCGAGCAGGATCATCCAGCCGGTGACGCGCGCCGCGCGGGCGAGCTCACCAGGGCTGTCGTCCGCCGGGGGACGGAATGCGGGGAAGCTTTCGCCCAGCACAGCCGTGAGCCGCGCGCGGTTGTGGAGGTAGGCTTCGCCTGCTGCCGGGCTTTGCAACGCGGCGATGTGGAACTCGCGCAGGCGATAGGTGCGGCTGACTGCGAGATAGTTGCGGATGAAGCTCTCGATCGATTCCGCATCGCGCGGGCGGGTGTCGAACCAGCGGAAGAGCGGGATCGGCAACTCTCCCTCGATCCGCATGATCGCGGCGAGCAGGTCATCCTTGCTGGTGAAGTGAAGGTAGAACGCGGCGCGGGTGAACCCCGCCGCGCGGGCGACCTGTTCGACCGAACTCTCCTGGAACTGTCCGTTGAAGAACAGCTTGCGCCCGGCGCGGACCAGCCGGGTGCGGGTGTTCGTGCGGTTGCGGGGGGCGCACTCTTGGGGGACGTGCACCGGGGTGGCAGCCTCGCTCAAACCTGAATTCCTCGTTGGACCAATAGCGCGTCTTGCCAAGCGCGGCGCGGTACCGCAAACCAAGATTCGTTGGCAGCTGTAAATGATCGCTCATCGGGGCAGTCGGCGCCGCGCAATCGACAGATTGACAAAGGGAAGAGAGGATCATGCAAGACCGCCTGCGCCTGGATGGGCAGACCGCCATCGTGACCGCCGGCGGCGGTGGCATCGGGCGGGGCTGCGCGATCCGGCTGGCCGAAGCGGGCGCCAATGTGGTGATCGCCGATATCGAGCCGACGCGCTGCGAGGAAGTGGCCGGGCGGGTGCGCGAGGCCGGGGCGCAGGCGCTGCCGTGGCCGGTCGACCTGCTGGACAGCGAGGCCACGCACGCGATGATCGCCGCGGCGGACAAGCAGTTCGGCCGGGTCGATATCCTCATCAACAATGCCGGCGGCGTCTCGTCGCGGCACTTCCTCGACCAGAGCGAACGTTCGATGTACCGCCATGTCGAGCTGAACCTGATGTCCATGCTGCGCTGCACGCAGGACGTCGGCAAGATCATGGTCCGCGAGGGTCGCGGCGGCTCGATCGTCAACGTCGCCTCCATCGAGGCGACCCGCGCCGCGCCGAGTTTCTCGGTCTATGCGGCGTGCAAGGCGGGGATGGTCAGCTTCACCCGGACGATGGCGGTCGAACTGGCCGAGCACCGCATCCGCGTGAACTGCATCACTCCCGATCACACGGTATCGCCGGGCAACAAGGGCAACCGGACGGGGCCGGTGGACCCTTCGACCTGGCACAAGAACACTCCGGAGGAGGAACTCGCCTTCAAGCAGCTGATCCCGCTCGGCCATGAAGGCGATGCCCTCCAGTGCGGCGACGCGGTGGTGTTCCTTTCCTCGCCGATGGCCGAATACATCACCGGGGTGATGTTGCCGGTCGATGGCGGAACCTGGGCCTCGGGCGGCTGGGTGCGCGACCCGCGCGGCGCGTGGACGCTGAACCAGGGGCTCACCATCGGTGTGCCGCCGCAAACCCCGGGAGCGCTGTAAGATGGATATGCAGGAACTGCTCGATCGCGAGGCGATCCGTGCGCTGATGGCGCAATACAATATCTCGGGCGACCGGGGCCGGCTCGACCGGCTGGCGGCGACCTTCGCCGATGACGGGGTGATCGAGTTCGGCGGCGAGCGCACGCAGGGGCCGGCCGCGATCGCGGCACGGCTGGGGACGCCGGGGGGTGGCAAGAACCCTGCGCTCTCGCTCGTTCGCCATAATCTGACCACCTCGGAGGTGACAATCGACGGCGACACCGCGGAAGGGCGGACCTACTTCTTCGTCTGCACCAATTCCGGCCCGGACCACCAGGGGGTCTATGTCGACCGCCTCAAGCGCACGCCGGAGGGTTGGCGCTTCGCCCACCGGGAGGTGCGGATCGACTGGCAGGCCGAGACCACGCTGTTCCAGCCACTCAACGTGCGCGGCCGGGCACCCGCCCCCGCCAAGTCCTGAAGGGCTTCATCAGCATGACGAAAATGGTTCGGATCGGCGGCGCCTGCGGATTCTATGGCGACAGTCCCACGGCCCCGAAGCAGTTGCTGGCGGCCGGGGTCGACTACCTCATGCTCGACTACCTGGCCGAGGCGACCATGTCGGTGCTGGGCCGGATGCGCGACCATCGCGACACCCTGGGCTATGCCCTCGATTTCACCGAATGGGTGTGGAAGGAAAACCTGCGCGAGATCAAGCGCACCGGCACGAAGATCGTCACCAACGCCGGCGGCCTCAACCCGCACGGCTGCGCCGAGCGGCTGCGCAAGCTGGCCGAGGCCGAAGGGCTGACGTTCCGGATCGCGGTGGTCGACGGCGACGAGATGATGGCCCGGCTGGACGAGATCGCCGGCGACACGGAGATGTTCACCGGCGCGCCGTTCCCCCCGCGCGAGAAGATCAAGACCGCCAACACCTATCTTGGCGCCACCCCGATCGCCCGGGCGCTCGCCATGGGCGCCGACGTGGTCGTGACCGGCCGCGTGGTCGATTCCGCGCTGACGCTCGGGCCCCTGATCCACGAGTTCGGCTGGCGCGAGGACGAGTATGACAAGCTCTCCGCTGGCAGCCTGTGCGGCCACGTGCTGGAATGCGGGGCGCAAGGATCTGGCGCGCTGTTCACGGACTGGGAGGACGTCGAGGACTGGGCGCACATCGGCTATCCCATTGCGGAGTGCGCGGCGGACGGCAGTTTCGTCGTGACCAAGCCGGAGGGCACCGGCGGGCTGGTTTCGCCCGCAGTGGTGGCCGAGCAGATCCTTTACGAGGTCGGCGATCCGCAAGCCTACATGCTGCCCGACGTGGTCTGCGACTTCACCCAGGTGAAGGTGGAGAGCGCGGGTTACCAGCGCGTGCGGGTGACCGGCGCCAAGGGTTACGCGCCAAGCGGGCGCTACAAGATCTCGATCACCTGGGCCGACGGCGAGCGGATCATGGGGTTCATGCCGGTGGTGGGCCGCGACGCTGCGCGCAAGGCCCAGCGCCAGGCCGAGGCGATCCTCACCCGGCTCGACGACCTGCTGCGCGAGCGCAATCTCGCGCCGTTCCGCAAGAAGCAGGTGGAAGTGCTGGGCGCCGAATCGAGCTATGGCGCCAACGCCCGGCCCGCTGCGCGCGACACCCGTGAGGTGGTCTACAAGATCGGCGTCGAACACGACGACCCGATGGCCTTCAAGCTGTTCAGCCGCGAGTTCGATTCGCCCAACACCTCGATGTCGGTCGGCACGACCGGCTGGTTCGGCGCGCGACCGCATGTGACCCCCGTGATGCGCGTGTTCTCGACCACGATCGACCGCGCGGCGGTGCCGGCCACGGTCACGCTGGACGACCGCACCGAGACGGTGGTGCCCGCGGCGCCGGCACGGCCGTTCGACAAGAGCATGATCGTGCGCCCCGTCGGCGTCGCCGCCGAAGCGCCCGCCGGCGAGACGAAGGAGGTGCCGCTGATCACGCTGGCCTGGGCCCGGTCGGGCGACAAGGGCGATGCCTTCAACATCGGCGTGATCGCGCGCAAGTCGGAATACCTGCCGTGGATCAAGGCGGCGCTGACCGAGCCGGCCATGCTCGCGTACTTCGCCCACGAATTCGTCGGCGCGGCCAACCCGGGGCTGAAGCTCTACGACCTGCCGGGGATGAACGCGATCAACCTGCACCTCAATGACGCGTTGGACGGCGGCCAGTTCGCCACGATGCGTCTCGACGGGCTGGCCAAGGGCAAGGCGCAGCAGCTGCTCGATTACCCGGTGGCTGTGCCGGTAGGCGCGGTGGCCGGCTGAGCGGGATGCCGCCGCGGGGTTCGCGGCAGATGTCTCTTAAATTCAGACGATAAAAACAACAAAAAGTCTGTCAATCAAGGTCTTGCGAGCCGACGAGAACAACTGTGTCTGAGTGGCAACAGTTATCGTTAGATATGACACATATATGGATTGCGGCCGTCCGATTCTCTGACTATGCTGCAAGGCGAAGCGCCCGGGAAGGCGCGGATGGTTCCTTTAAGGGAGGGTACTATGACTAAGGCAACCCGCGCGATGCGCGGCAATTTTTGTGCATATCTGCTTGGTGTCACTGCGCTGACGGGCTTCGCTGCGCCGGCTTATGCCCAGGATGCCGCGGCGCCGGCCACGGCCACCGCCAGCTCGGACATCATCGTCACCGCGCGCAAGACTTCGGAGCGCCTGCTCGACGTTCCCGTTGCGGTCACCGTGCTTTCGGGCCAGGCGCTGGAAACGAAGAACGCGGTCAGCCTGCGCGATGTCGCCACGTTCACGCCGGGCCTGATGATGCGGGAGTCGCCGTCGACGACGTCGGCCACGACCATCGCCTTGCGCGGGCAGTTCCAGAACGACATTCTCGCCACGCTGGAGCCCTCGGTCGGCACCTACGTCGATGGCATGTACTGGGGCCGCGCCTACGGCATCAACTCCGACCTGCTCGACGTGCAGAGCGTCCAGGTGCTGAAGGGCCCGCAGGGCACGCTGTTCGGCCGCAACACCTCGGCCGGCGCCCTGGTCATCACCACCGCCCGCCCCTCGTTCGACGGCGTGAGCGGCCAGATCCAGGCGACCTACGGTTCGTATAACGAGCGCGCCGGCACCGGCATCGTCAACATCCCCCTGTCGGACACCTTGGCGGTCCGCGGCGCGGTGCGCGTCAGCAAGCGCGACGGGTTTGCCCGCGACTACCAGACCGGCAAGCGCTATAACGACAAGGACAACCTGCAGGGCCGCGTGCGCGCGCTGTGGCAGATCACGCCCGACGTGAGCCTCGACGTCAGCGCCGAGCTGTTCCACGCGGAAGGCAACTCGCCCGCCAAGGACCTCATCTACATGACCGCGGGCAACCAGACCACCTACATCAACTCGGGCGACCTCACCGCGAACGAGATCAACGCGCTGACCACCAGCGGCCTGAGCGCCAACCTTGTCGGCGTGACGCAGACTCGGGTCTACCCGTCGCTGCCGTTCGCCGGCACCAACTTCATGACCGCCCACACCTACGCCGGCACCCTGACGGCGGAGACCGGCCTCGGCACGGTGAAGTTCATCAACGGCTACCGCAGCGTGATCGGCCGCAACTCGAACGACCTCGACGGCACCTCGGCCGATATCTACCTGACCCACAGCCTCGTGAACCTGAAGCAGCTGTCGACCGAACTGCAGCTGACCGGCAAGGTCGATCGGCTGACCTATGCGCTCGGCGCCACCTACTTCAGCGAGTTTGGCTCCGACCGCTCGTACACCCGTACCCTGCGCTTCGTGCCCTCGCTGGGTAACCTGAGCTCGCTGTCGCGACACTTCGGCACGATCAGCAACCGGTCCTGGGGCATCTACGGCCAGGGGACCTATGCGATCACCGACCAGCTGAACTTCACCGGCGGTCTGCGCTACTCGCACGACAAGAAGGGCATCGTCGCTCACCCGTCGGGCTCGGTGGACACCAACCTGAAGGCGCTGGCCTGCACCGGCGGCTCCCTGCTCGCGCAGGACTGCGCCATCCCCAACACGACCTCGTTCTCGAACGTGTCGTACACGGCCGGACTTGACTACAAGATCACGCCGGACGTGATGATCTACGCCAAGTACGGTCGCGGTTATCGCGCCGGCGGCCAGCAGCTGCGCGCGCAGACCCTGGCAGATGCCACCAACCCGTTCCTGCCCGAAGTCAACAACGAGGCTGAAATCGGCCTCAAGGGCAAGCTGCTCGACAACCGTCTGACCTTCGCGCTCGCGGCCTACGCGAACAAGATCACGGGCGCGCAGCGCAGCTACCTGGCGAACACCCGTCCGTCGCAGACGCTGCTCGAGAACGCCAACGTTCGCGGCAAGGGCCTCGAGGCCGACCTCTCGCTCCGCGTGACCGACGACTTCACGCTGGGCTTCTCGGGCTCGATCAGCGAGGTGCACTACACCTCGTACCAGGGCCGCGTGCTGGACGGCCGCGCCGGTTCGCCGACTGTCGGGCAGATCATCACGATCGACAAGACGGGCAATCGCTTCGATGGTATCCCGGACAGCTCGTACAACGTCTCGCTGGACTACAAGCATCCGTTCCAGTTCGCGACGATCAGCGCCAATGTGACCTACGCGTGGCAGGCCGCCTATGCGACTGCGCCGGACTCGTTCAGCCTGCTGACCACTTATGCGGGCAACACCGCGGCCGAGGCCAACGCGATCATCGCGGCGACCACCAAGCCGGCCGCCGGCATCCTCAACGCCCGCGTTGCCGCCAGCATGGCCGACGGCAAGTACGAAGTGGCGCTGTGGGGCCGGAACATGACGGACAAGCGGTTCTATCAGCACGCGCTGCTGCTCGGCGGCTTCGTCAACGGCACGCCGAACGACCCGGCGACCTACGGGGTCACTGCGACGGTCAAGTTCTGATCGCCGCAAGCCGGTAAGACGAACGAGGCAGCCTCCGCGGAGGCTGCCTTTTTCGTTTGCAAGGGACGGACTTCCCAGAAGCCCCTTTACCAGTTGCGACGCAAGTGCCTAAGCCAGCCCCAGGGAGCAAGGACAGGATGTGCAGATGAGTGAATCGTTCCAGGGTCGGACCGTTGTGATTACCGGCGCGGGGCGTGGCCTTGGCCGTGGCATCGCGGAGGCTTTCGCTGCGGCGGGTGCGCAAGTGATGATCGGTTCGCGCACGCTGCCCCCGGCGGAGGAAGTCAAGGCAGGCATCCTCGCGGCAGGCGGGACGGCCGAGCTTCAGCTCTGCGACGTATCAAGCCATGCCGACTGCACCGGCCTGATCGAGGCGGCCGCCAAGCGCTTCGGCGGCGTGGATGTCGTGATCCACTGCGCCGCCGACATTCCGCACGGCGGGCTTGGCCAGGTTTCGGATGAGCGCCTCGAGGCCGGTTTCGCGACGATCGCCAAGGCCAGCTGGTGGCTGCTCGATGCGGCGCGTCCCTATCTGCGCAAGTCCGCCCAGGGCGGCCGGTTCATCGCCATCGGTTCAATCAACGGCACCGCTACGGTCGTGCCGAACATGACCGCCTACGGCATGGCCAAGGCGGCGATGCTGGGCTTCGTGCGCGGCGCGGCCGTCGACGTGGTGTCCGAGGGGATCACGGTGAACGGCATCCAGCCGGGCCTCATCGCCAGCTACCGCGCGCAGCAGATGCTGGGCGACGACGGGCTGGCGGCTTATGGCGCGACCGTCCCGGTTGGGCGCGCGGGAACGGCGGAAGACTTCGCCCACGCCTGCATGTTCTTCGCCTCGCCCAAGGCCAGCTACGTGACCGGCGCGAGCCTGGTGATGGATGGCGGATCTTCGCTGGCGCCCGGATCGGGGAGCCGCGGGGACATCCTTCAGAACAAGCTGAAGCAGCTGCCGAAAGACTGACCTGCGCTGCGCCGAGCGAAAAGCCCCGCCGGATCGCTCCGGCGGGGCTTCCCGCAGGCGCCGGATGCGCCTCAGGCGGCCGCGAGCAGTTGCGCCCGGCGGGCTTCGACCTGCGCGCCGAGATTGGCGCGGGTGAACAGCCTGGCGGCATTCCCGCCGAGCACCGCGACGAGTTCATCGGTGGTGACATCGGGATTGGCGGCGACCATCTGATCGACCACTTGCCGGGAGAAGGGGAAGGTCCCCTCCGCGTGCGGGTAATCGGTCGCGAAGAGCAGCGCACCGATGCCGACGCCGTGGCGGATCGCCATCGACGAGTTACCGTCGTTCTGCAGCGCGCAGTGGACCTGATCGCGCACGATCTGGCTGGGCAGGCGCGAGAGTTTCGGCTCGATTGACGGAGCGTGACCATGATAGACCTCGTCCATCCGCTCGGCGAGGCCCCAGAGCCACCCGGCGCTGTGTTCGGCGAACAGGATGTGGGCACCGGGGTTGCGGTCGAGCACGCCGCCGGCGACGAGCTGGGTGATCACATCGACCGCATCGTTCATCTGCCGCGTGTAGTTGAACAGCGCGCCGCCCGGGCCCTTGAGAGCGCGGATGTTGATGTTGCCGACGCCGGTGTGGAACACCAATGGGATGCCCTGCTCGGCGGCAAAGGCGAAGATCGGATCCCAGCGCGGATCGTTGTAGTTCGCCAGACCCTCCCACAGGCAAAATGCGGCGAAACCCTTGGCGGCGGTGCGGTGGCACTCGGCGAGAGCATCGGCGAAATCGATACAGGGGATCATTGCGGCGGGGATCAGGCGATCACGCCCGGGGGCGCAATAGTCCCATGCCCAGTCGTTCCAGATCGCGCAGGCGGTGGCCTGGGCCTCGCGATCGGCGATGCGCGGCAGCATCAGGCCGAGTGAGGGAAACACCAGTTCGGCATCGACGCCATCGCGGTCCATGTCCGCAAACCGCAGCTGGAGGTCGCGTGCGCCGCGACGCTGGGTATCGACCGCGCAGTCGGACACGAAGTTCTCCTTCGCGTCGGTACACGAGCGGTCGGCAGACTGATCGTTGAAGGCCTTGTCGCCCTCGCCGGTCTTGTGCTTGTGGAAATCGGTCCAGATCCGCAGGATCACCTGGTCGCCGACGGTGGTGGTGCGCATGTTGCCTTCCGCCTTGCTACGGATGACGTACTGCGCGAGGTGCGCCGGCATGGCCTTCTCGAACAGGTCCGGCGGTTCGGCGACGTGGGCGTCGCAGCTGAACACGAAGGGGCGAAGCTCGGTCATGGCAATCCTCCTGCTTGGCCGCGAGTCGAACGCGCGGCGGGTGAGGGGAGGAATCTCAAACGAGGTATCTATTTGCGTTGACTTGGGTCAAATCGGCGGGCCGATCGATCGCTTCGCCCGATATGCAGATATTTCTTAGCGGACCCGGCAACGCAAAACCCCTCCCGCCGGGGGGGCGGAAGGGGTGAGGCGGCTCTGGCGTGTTCGCTTGCGTCAGGCGGCAGCGAGCGTTGCGCTCGTCGAGACCTTCGGTTCGATGCGGAACAGGCGGGCGGCATTGAGGCCGAGCACGTTGCGACGGGTCGTCTCATCGACGTTCAGGCCGTCGAACAGCTCGTCGACGATGCGGCGGCTGATCGGGAAGGTGCCCTCTGCATGCGGATAGTCCGAACCCCACATCACGTTGCGCGCGCCCGGCAGCCCGGCCTGCGCAGCAAGGATGCAGGAGCGGTCATGCTGGAAGCTGGCCCAGACCTGATCGTCGATGATCTGGCTGGAGGGACGCGAGAGCTTGGGCCGGACAAAGTTGGCATGCGCGACCTCGACCTCGTCCATGCGCTCGGCCAGGGCGACCAGCCAAGAGGCGCCGCTCTCGATGAAGGCGACCTTCGCACCCGGATTGCGATCGAGGACGCCGCCGGCGACGAGGTACATCGCCGAATCGAGCGCATCGTTCATCTGCTTGGTGTAGTTGATGATGCCTGCGCCGGGGCCCCGCTCGTGAATGACCGTGGCGGCGCCGGTGCCGGTGTGCATGACGAACACGATCCCGAGCTGCGCGCCCTTGGCGAAGATCGGATCCCACTTCTCGTCGTTGTACTTCGGCAGGTTGCCGGGAATGTTCGCGGGCAGCATCGCCGCCGTGAAGCCCTTGGCTGCGAGATAGTCCAGCTCGGCCAGGGTGTTCGAGAAATCGTTCACCGGCAGCATGCCGCAGCGCACGAAGCGATCGGGGTGCGCGCCGAGGAACTCGTTGTTCCAATCGTTGTAGAGACGAGCCGAGGCGGCTTCAGCCTCGGCGCTGTCGAGCGCGTAGAGCCACAGGCCGAGGCTGGGGAAGCAGATTTCTGCATCGATCCCCTCGAGCTCCATGTCCTCCAGGCGGCCCGGGATCTCGCGGATACCCTTGCGCTCCGAGTCGCCGAGATCCTTCTCGCGGTGCTTGCCCGAGCGCAGGCGATAGATGACCTTGTCCTTGGTGCCGGTCACCCGGAATTCGCCATCCTGCCAGGTGCGGATGGCGTGATCCTTGAGGCTGCCGGGGAGGCCATCGGCGAAGATGTCGCCGGGTTCCATGATGTGGCTGTCAGCGCTGAACACGAACGGTTTCACGGCAAAATCTCCGTCTGTTGGATTTTGGAAAAGAATACCTCATTCAGGCGCCGATGCAAGCCCGCTTGGTAGACAGGCGAGTCCCGCTGTGCTTAAATGCTACCTGTTTCGGAGGTATGATGCACCCGTTGGGTAAGGCAGAAACGCTGGTTGCGCGCACCGCGCGAGCGCTCGGGGAGCTGAGCCTCGAGCATGCTGCCGGCGATTTCCTGGGTGCGGAAGAGGAATTGCTGCATCGCCTCGGGGTGAGTCGGCCGACCTTGCGGCAGGCCGCCAAGATCGCCGAGAACAACCGGCTCGTCGCGGTCCGCCGCGGAGTGCGCGGGGGGATCTACGCGGCCCGTCCCGATGCCAACGACGCGATCGGCACGCTGGCGCGGTTCCTGCGGCTGCGCGGTGCGGAGCTCAAGGATGTCATGGCGGTGAGCCGGCTCGTGCTCGAGGAGGCCGCGGCGCTGTCCTGCGATTGCCCCGACGAGGCATTACGCCACAAGCTGCTGGTGCACCTCGAGCGCATCGACGACTGCCCTGACGATACCGTTCGCGGCACGATCGAGCGCGAGACCGCGTTTGCCGGGCTGATCGCGGCGATGAGCGGCAATCCGGTCATGGAAGTGGTGATCGCGATCGGCTTTTCGTTCGGGATGGAGGAGGAGCGTTCGCGCCTGTTCGACAACCCGCGCTTCCGGGCAGAATCCCGCAACATGCAGCGCGAGCTGTGTCGCGCCATTCTCGACCACGACGGGGACATCGCGCGGCTGCTGATGCGGCGGCGCACCGACGCGTTCGTGCGCTGGCTGACGGATAACGGTCCGGCAACCGAGTTTCCGCCGGACTTGGCAGCCAAGCCGCCGGGCTAGGCAGGGCCGGACCAGGAACCTGCCCGGCGAAGTCCGGCAATACGACGAATTACAGGATAACCACAGGAGAGACAGGCATGGCCTGGGCACATCAGGACAAGACGGCGATCGTCGGCGTGGGAGCGACCGACTACTACGTGCGGGGCAAGAGCTGGCCGCGCACGATCAACGACATGGCCGGCGAGGCCATTCTCAAGGCCTGCGAGGATGCGGGGATCTCGATCCGCGACATCGACGGGTTCGCCTACTATTCGGGCGCCGGCGCCGGCTATCTGGACAAGTTCGATACCGCATCGCTCATGGAAACGCTGGGCATTCCCCACGTCGGCTTTTCGACGACGGTGACCAGCGGCGGCGGCGGTTGCGTCGGCGCGATCGGGCTCGCGACGGCTGGCCTGATGAACGAAGACGCGAAGTATGTCGTGACGGTGATGGCGCTGCAGCAATTGCCGCAGCATCGCCTTGGCACGGTGTTCGGCGCCGCGGCCCCGAATGCCGAGAACAGCTTCCTCCAGCCTTCCGGCCTGGTCGGGCCCGGGCACCTGATGAGCGTGCTCGCACGGCGGCACATGCACCTCTACGGCACGACGCAGGACGCCTTCGGCGAGATCGTCATGGCGACCCGCGCGAATACGCACAATCGCCCGAAGGCGATCCGCAAGGAGCCGTTGACCAAGGAGCAGTACGAGGCTTCGGTGATGCTGGCCGACCCGCTGCGCCGGCTCGACTTCTGCCTCGAGACCGACGGTGCGGTGGCGGTGATCACCACGACCACCGACCGCGCGAAGGACTGCCGCAACACGCCGGCGCTGGTCCACGGTTGCTCGCACGGCGGCCAGCGCGAGTGGGGCCGGGCCTTCGCCTGGATGGGCATGCCCGACCCGCACTTCGCCAGCTCCGGCCACAAGTACAACGCCGACCGCGTCTGGGCGCAGACCGGCCTCACGGCGAAGGACATGGACGTCGCCCTGCTCTACGACCACTTCAGCTCGATGGTGCTCATGCAGCTCGAGGATTACGGGTTCTGCGAGAAGGGCGAGGGGAACGACTATGTCCTGGCGGGCAAGGTCCGCTACGATGCGGCCACGCAGGGCGGCGTCAACGGCGGCGTGCCGGTGAACACCCACGGCGGCAATCTCAACGAGGCCTACATCATTGGCATGACCCACGTGGTCGAAGCAGTCGAGCAGGTTCGGGGTACGGCCATCAACCAGGTCAAGGACGCCGAGTTTGCCCTGGTGTCCGGCGGACCCGCCCCCCTGCCCACGTCCAGCCTGATCCTGAGGAGCGCCTGATGACCACGAAGATTGCCTATGGCCCGGCCCGGGTGCTTCCCGGCGAGCAGATCCGCATCACCA
>Ga0207703_10002757_pt1 | contig 15050 bp, 6 predicted proteins | sample KBSSwiS12_FD_184304 | JGI IMG/M metagenome (GOLD analysis project Ga0207703, IMG submission 184304) | Switchgrass rhizosphere microbial communities from Kellogg Biological Station, Michigan, USA - KBS Switchgrass S1-2 (SPAdes) (version 2) | ecosystem: Host-associated > Plants > Roots >... | reverse complement strand
ATGAGCGCGCGCATCAGGTCGCCGACCCGCTCGTCGGCGGTCAGATAATAATAGATGCGGCGGTAGCTTGCATTGCTGACGCGCGGCTGTTTCGAGCTGTCGCCCCAATGTTGCACGCCGTGCCGCGTGCCGAGACCGGCGAAACGTCCGGTGTGATAGACGTCGACTTCGCTGGTATGGCGCGTCATCGCTTCGGCAAGGCGCCACGTTTGGGCGTCACCGGTGCGAAGCGCCTGGTACCACAGCCACAGGTCGGTCGAGAGCTCGCTATTGTCCCAGGCGAAACCGCCAATGTCGTAGCGCCAGCGGTGGCGGTCGCTGTCATAGGTGTGCATCACATCGCCATGGTTCCAGAAACCGTACCAGGAGCGGCGATCGACCTCACCGGCATAGAAATCGACCAGGTTGGACAGCTGGTTTTCGATCGCGGTCCGGTTGGGCGTCGAGCGGTCGGGAAGGCTATAATCGGCAAAAACGCCCGCGGCATGGAGGTGTGCGGGTACGGCCATCAATTGCGGCGGCTGGGCCTGAACGGCGGCCATTGTCATGAGCGTGTCGTGGTCGGGCGTGGCGGGCAGCGCCCACACCATCAATTCGCTGGTGCGCGCGATGCCCGAGGCGTCGTCCCAGCCAGGTTCATAATCCTCATAGGTGACGGATAGCCCCTCATTTTGCGCGTCATAACCCTCCATTCCCATCGGGCCGTGATAGGGGCGCAGGTCCATGGCGGGGGCTTCGGGCGACCAGAGCCACGCTGTCAGCTTTGCGGTGTCGCCCGTGGCGTCGTCGATGTGCAGCGCGGTCGGATGGCGCTCCCAGAAATAGCGGACACCGATCGCGGCGCCTCCGGTCGGTCCGCCGACATAGGCAAATCCAGGTGCGCGCCGCCCCTCTGCTGCGTCGATCCACCCCTGATCGTGACCGGTGCGCTTGCTGAGCGCCCAGCCATTGGCGGTCGGCTGCTCGAGGCGAAAATCGCCCCATGCGGGAATGCGGTCCAGCGTCGTGCGGACCGCTTCTGCCATATGGTCGAGCGGGGGTGCTGCGCGGCCGGCAATTTGGGCGTCGCGAAACGCCTTGCCGGGGTCGCGACGCAGCCCGGTCAGCGGGCGGACACCTTCCGCGAACATCTGGCCATCCGTTGCGATGCGGACGTGGCGATCATGAAGCTCGCCGCGCATCGGCACCGCCGCGCATATACCGAGCGAGGAAAGGTAATCGCGGCTCGCGCTGCCATCGAACACGACCGAGTGCACGATGCGCAGGCCGGTTGAGCCGGCATAGGCGTAGAGGCGGACGGTGAACGGCATCCAGGCGCGTTCGCCCGACACATGATGACCGTCGATCCGCACCACCGCGCGGACCGGCCCGCGCTGCTCGATCGTCACCGTGTCGACGCTGCCTGTGAAAGGCATGTCGGCGCCATGGATCGGTTCGTTGCGCGACGATCCGACCAGCGAGACGGGGCCGAGCACCGTCCTGCCGCCCTGCGTCGCCGACCGGATCAGTGCATCGCCGCCCTTTGCGATCTCCCAGGCGAGGTCCCCGATTCGGATCGTGATCGTGTCGGCGCTCTCCGCGACCGCAACCGGCTGGGCTGGAGGCAGAGACCGGCCGCGCGTGACAGTCGGCGCGTCCGGCGACAGGTCAGCCGGAATGGCGTGTGCGGTCCATTTGACCGACCCGTCAGGCCAGGTCGCGGTGGTCCAGCCCTGCGACGGCACTGGCTTCCCCGCGCCATCGAGAATGGTCAGCGGCGTGTCGCGCTTGATGGTTCCGCGCGGCCAGGCGACGCCAAAGGTCTGGCCGCTATGCATGGCGGGCGCCTGCCCGTCGATCCAGCGCACGGGCGCGGCGACGAAACCGGCGAGCGCGGCGTTAAGCCTGATCGAAAATACGCTTGTCGCTCCCGCCAACAGGCCGGCCTTTAGCGCTTCGCGACGGCTCAGGTTCATCTCTTTCTCTCCATCAAGAGCGGGTAACTGGTGGACGGCGGGTAGGCAGCGGGCTCCGAGCGATCCCCAACTCGGATCGGCCGCGCGATTAATGGTCGGTGCCGGGGGGCGCTGTCGGTCGCTGAGGGAATGCCAAAGACCATGCCAGCCAGCTGGATTATGTCCATCGCGTCATCACATTTTCCCTCCTGTGCCGCGCTGTTGCCGCGCGCTCGCATCGGATCCTCGCATTCGCCTAGCATTTCCCGAAATATAGAATCAATGTCTATATATTGGGAAAGTTGTCGCAAATTGTGTCGGCCGGTTGCGACCCGTAGGACGTGGTTGCATAATGCGGAACAGGGCCATGAGGGAGAAGAGGGATGCGCTTGTGCGCCGTGCTGATCGGGACTTTGGCCATGTGCGTCGCCGCAAGCGTGCCAGCAGCGGTACCGACCCCGATGCGCATTTTCATCGCCAGCGATTCGACCGCACAGGATTACAAACCCGACAAATATCCGCAGTCGGGGTGGGGCACGATGCTGCGTTGCGCGGTAAGGCCTGACGTGACGATCGAGAATCGCGCGATTGGCGGGCGCAGCACCAACAGCTTTATCCGCGAAGGCCGGCTCGACAAGATTGCCGCCGAGCTGAGAAAGGGTGACACCCTGCTGATCCAGTTCGGCCACAACGATGCGAGCATCGACAAACCCGAACGGTACACGACGGTCGAGCAGTATATCGCCAACCTCCACCGCTTTCTCGACGTGGCGAAGAAGGCGGGGGCGAGGGCGGTCATCCTGACCCCGGTCGCGCGTCGCGATTTCAAGGACGGCGTCGAGCAGCCGAGCTTTCCGGCTTATGCCGATGCCGCGCGCAGGGTGGCGAAGCAAACGCACACACCACTGATCGACCTCGGCAAGAGTTCGCAGGCGATGGTCCAGGCGCTGGGCCCGGACGCCGCCAAGGCCTATTATCTGCATTATGACGGTGCGGCGGGGGCACCCGGTTATCCCAACGGTGTGTCCGACGACACGCATTTCAACGAGATCGGCGCGCGCCATATCGCCGACCTGGTGGCGGTGGGTCTCAAGGCGTCGCACCTGCCGATTTCGAAGCGGGTGACGCCCCACGCTGCCGCGCTGATCCGCCCCACTCCGGTGGGCGGGCCGTCATGCGCATGATCCTGATCGTCGCGATGATCGCCGCCGCGACGACCCAGCCCGCGTCCGCCCAGATCCGCCGCTTCGTGTTTGGCGCCGCGCAGACATCCGCTGATACCGTCGCGGTCCCACCAGGCCGCGCCTATGCGGACGGATACGGCTATGAACCGGGCAGCAACGCCCTGTTTTCGGTCGCTGCGGCACCAGGCAATTACCGCGTGACGGTGACGATCGGCCTGCCCAAAGTAGCGACCGAGACGACGATCAAGGCGGAATCGCGCCGCTTGATGGTCGATGCGTTCAAGGTAGCGGCCGGACGACACGCGACTGTCAGCTTCATCGTCAACGTGCGCGATCCCGAATTGGCGCCACCGCCGCTCAATGCACCCGGTGGATCGCAGGTGTTGCTGAAGCCGCGCGAGACGGGCTCGTTCACTTGGGACGACAGGTTGACGCTGGAGATTCTCGGCGAGCATCCCGGCGTGACCGCGATCGCGATCGAGCCGGCGGCAGTGTCGACTGTGTTCCTGCTCGGCGATTCCACCGTGACAGACCAGCCGGCCGAGCCGGCCGCCAGCTGGGGACAGATGCTCCCGGCCTTCTTCACCCCCGACATCGCCATCGCCAACCATGCCGAAAGCGGCGAGACGATGAAGTCGTTCATGACCGAATTGCGCTTCGCCAAGGTGCTCGAACTGGCCCGGCCCGGCGACTGGGCGTTGATCCAGTTCGGCCATAACGACCAGAAGCCGAACTGGCCGCAGACCTATGCCGCGGCCGAGACGACTTATCGCGATTATCTGCGCACCTGGATCGCCGAGTTCCGCCAGCGCGGCGTCACGCCGGTGCTGGTCAGCTCTCCCGAGCGGCGTTTCTGGACGGGTACGAAAATCCGCCCGACCCTGAGCGATTATGCCGCTGCGGTGAAGGCGGTCGGCGCCGAACTCAAGGTGCCGGTACTCGACCTCAATGCCATGAGCACAGCCTTTTACGAGGCGTTAGGGCCCGATCGGGCGCCCCTTGCCTTCAACGACAATGGCAAGGACGCGACGCACCATGACAATTATGGCGCCTGGGTGCTGGCGCGGTGCGTGGCGAAGGGACTGGCGGATGCGAAGGTGCCGCTGGCGCGCCATTTGAAACCCGACTCGCTGCCATTCGATCCGGCTCGCCCGCCCGACCCGGCGAGCTTTCGGCTGGAACCCAGCATCGCGCATGACGCGCGCCGTCCGGAAGGCAATTGATGCAGACTCGCCGCTCGCTGATCGCCGGCTCTATCGCCGTATCCCTCGCCCTTCCGACGACCCTCAGCGCGGCGCCGGCCGGGCCGGACGCGGCAGACGGGAGCGTCACGGTCGATCGCTTCCCGATCTGGTCCAAGGCGCCACCCGGCGCGCCGACGCCGGAAGTGGTCGAACAATGGGTCAAACGATCGCCCAATGGCGGCGCCGACGACATTGCCTGGCCGCATGTCGCGTCGCCGATGCTGACAATGGTCAAGCCAGCCAGCCCGAACGGCGCGGCCGTGCTCATTTGTCCGGGCGGCGGCTATGCCCGCGTCGCGGTGGGCCGCACCGGCGGCGCCGTCGCACGAGAATTTGCCGCACGCGGGATCACCGCGTTCGAACTGTTGTATCGGTTGCCGCACGATCATTGGGCGGCCGGCCCGGACACTCCGCTTCAGGATGCGCAGCGCGCCATGCGGTTAATCCGCGCTGGCGCGGGCACGCGCTGGCCGGTGGATCCGGCGCGTGTGGCGGTCACCGGTTTTTCCGCCGGCGGTCATCTCGCGGCGCGGCTGGCGAGCCGATCCGACCTTTCGTCCTATCAGCCGCAGGACGCTACCGACCGACTATCCGCGGCGCCCGCCGTGGCGGGGCTGTTCTTTCCTGTCATCACGATGTTCGACGATGGCGTCCATGCCCAGTCGCGCCGCGAACTGCTTGGCGAGCACGCCGCGGATCCCGAGTGGCAGCAGCGTTATTCGGCGCAACGCGATTTGCCGGCGTCGATGCCGCCCAGCTTCGTCGCCTGCAATAGCGACGACCCGGTGGTGCCATTCCGCAATGCGATGCTGATGTTCGAGGCGTTGAAGGCGGCGAACGTCGCGGCCGAACTGATGGTCTTCGAAAAGGGCGGTCACGGTCCGCCTGCCAACCACAAGGACGGTACGCCGGTGCCGTGGCTGGACCTGTTCATGGCGTGGAGCCGTGATCACGGCTGGCCCGGCTGACGATCGTAGAACGGAGGGCCCCAACTAAAGCATCGCGCGTAAAATCAGAACCATATTACCGCGCGATGCTCCAAAGACCGCGGGCCGCGGGCGGACCTGAAATCTTATCCAGCGATGAGAATGAGCCGCACCATTTTGATGGCCTTGCCGATCTAGGATGGTTTGGCGCGATGTTGAATCGGGGTTGAGTCGGACCGCCTCGCAGGAGGGCGCGTGTTGGAAATGTCATGCGGGGCGCTGACATTTCCGACAGCCTGAGTCCCAACCCGCCGCGGCGGTGGGAACAGCATACAGCATCGCCGTCCCGCATTGAATCGATGCGCCAGCCCCGGAACGGCGCCTGTTGTTCAGGTTTGACGTAAAGCGAGCGGGGCGGCGCGGCCGTCACTGCGCCGCCGTCTCGCCTGGTTTCAAGGCGCCGGGAAAATAGCTGAGATGCGGGGGCTGGTTATAGGCGGTGTTCTGCCACGCCACGCCGGCCCGATAGACCGGATCCTGCATCAGGGTGACCAATCGATGCGTGGTCGGATAGGGCGTGGTGTAGATGCGGAGCTCGCGATTGTCGGCCGAGCGCCACACCACCTCCTCGCGCCAATCACCAAGAATATCGGCCTGAAGGGCAGGGGTCGCCTTGGTGCCGTTGTTTGACGCGACGTCGTCGGGGTGCAGCAGGGTGATGGCGGTGCCGGTCCTCCAGTCCCATTTGCTGATCGTCGTGCCATCGAGCAATTCCTGCAGAAAATCGCCGTCCCAATAGATCGCGAAGTTGGTTTGTCGCGGTGCCGGGCCGATTGCATTGCCATGGACGTCGAACAGGTCGCGGCTGTTCGACCCCCAGAATTCGTCGCCGACATAGCGCGGGTCGATATCGGCGGCCACGCCGCGCCCGGTATCCGTCTCGGCCGGCTTGGTCCAAAGGATTTCGCCGGTGCGCGCGTCGAGCAGACCCGAGCCGAGCCCGCCATTCGTCTTCACCTCTTCGAACACGCCCCATTTCTCGAGCCCCGGACGCAGGGGATCGAGGTCGCCGACATGCATCGTGTCGCCGTGATAGAGCGGATCGGTCCACAGCCCCTTGCCGTTGTCGTCGACCGCCATCGATCCGTAGATCACCTCGTCACGGCCATCGCCATCGACATCGGCGATGCTGAGCTGGTGATTGCCGCGGTTGCCATAGTCGCCATTGCCGGCCGCAGCCGAATCGAACAACCAGCGCTCGGTCAGCTTGCCGTTATGAAAATCCCAGGCCGCGATCGCCGTGCGTGCGTAATAGCCGCGCCCGAAGATCATGCTGGGATGCCGCCCGTCGAGATAGGCGGTGCCGGCCAGGAAGCGGTCCGCGCGGTTGGCATAGCCATCGCCCCAGGTGTCGCGCAGCTGCTCGAAGGTCGGATTACCGCCCGGATAACGCGGTGGATCATACGCTGCGGTGGCGAGCGCCCGGCCGGTTCGGCCATCGAACACGGTCAGATATTCGGGGCCCTTGACGATGCGACCCTTCAGTGGCGCCACCCTGGTCCCGTCGGCGAGCAGTCTGGCGCCGGTGCGGTCGGGCTGCGGCACCTCGCCGTCATGGCTGCGCCAGTCGGCCTTGGCATCGCCGATGACCTTGCCGGCGCCATCGACCGTGCCGTCGGCCGTCTTCATCGCCACCTCGGCGCGGCCGTCGCCGTCGAAATCAAACACCTGGAACTGGGTGTAATGCGCGCCTGCGCGGATATTCCTGCCCAGGTCGATGCGCCACAGCCTTTTGCCGTCCAGCGTATAGGCGTCCACGAAAACGTCGCCGGTATAGCCCGCCTGGCTGTTGTCGTGGCTGTTGCTGGGATCCCATTTCAGGATGAGTTCGTACCGGCCGTCGCCGTCGAGATCGCCGACCGACGCGTCGTTGGCGGTATAAGTGTAAGCCTCTCCATCGGGCGCTTTACCGCTCGCTGGTGGCACCAGCGGGATCGAGAGATAGCCCTTGGGCATCATGATCGCCGGGGCGCCCGCATTCCTCGTCGCGGAATCGCCGGCGCGGCGCACCGCATAACGCGCGCCGGCAGACCCGGAGGGATCGACGAACGAGGTCGTCGCGGCGATCGGTCGGCCGTTGATACGGCGTCCGTCGCGATAGATGTCGAAGGCGGTATTGGGTGCGTCGCTATCGAGAAGACGCCAGCTGACCAGCCAGCCTCCGCCTCTGGCGGGCGACGCGATAAGCCCGCGATCGAGCCGCTCGGCCTCGCGCGGCGGCGCGGCGCCGACGCCGCTCGCCACGGCCAACAGGCCGCCGAGCGCGGACGCCGCTATCAGCCATTTCCTGAAGCGCTGCATGACATCCTCCCTTCCCGCGCCTGGTATCGTCCTACTTAATAGGATTGCATTCCACGATTTTACAACATAAAGTGGAATGATCGCCCACAATGTGGGATTTCAGCGAAAAGCTGTTGGCGGCGGTAAAGACCGCGTCGGGGAGAGGGATGGCGATGAAGGTGCAATTCTTCCGGCAGAAATTCCCGTCGCACATGGTCGTTCGGCCGCTGGCGGCTGCGCATCTTTCGGCGACGGATAAACAGGAAATACGCTGATTCGTACCGGCCAGGGGGCATCGGGACAATGCGAAGCGCGAGTACGGGAGAGAGAAATCGATGACTGCAGATCGCCGGCGGATGGGGCACCGCCTAACCACTGTTTCCGTCCTCGCCTTGACGCTGGGTTGCGCTGCCGCCGCGCCCGCGCTGGCCCAGGCCGGTCCCGCGACTCCGGCGCAAACTCCGCAGACCGCCAGCGCACCACAAACCGAAGATCAGGCCGGCACGTCGTCAGACAGCGCCAAAGGCGGCGACATTCTGGTCGTCGGGACGCGCGCGTCGCTGCGCTCGGCGATCGCGCGCAAGCGCAACGCGGAAACGATCGTCGATTCGATCGTCGCAGACGACATTGCGAGCTTCCCCGACAAGAATGTCGGTGACTCCGTCGCGCGCGTGACCGGCGTGCAGCTCAGCCGCGACTTCGGCGAGGGGGTGCAGGTCTCGATCCGCGGGGTCGAGCCGGATCTGAACCGTGTCGAAGTCAATGGAATGAGCCAGGTGTCCGCGCTGGGCACGCGCGGGGGCGACTTTCGTGAGCTGGCCACCGAGCTTGTCAAATCGATCGATGTCTACAAGGGCTATTCGGTGGACCTGACCGAAGGCGGCATCGGCGGGACGATCTCGATCGAGACCCGCAAGCCGCTGGACTTGACCAAACCGCTCGGCAGTCTCGTCTTTTCCGAACAGCATCTCGACACGAGCCAGGATTGGCGGCCGCGCGGGACCTTCGTGATCGGAACGCCCCATCTGTTCACCGACAAGCTCGGCGTGCTGATCAACGTTACCTATGACGATGTCACCACACGCCAGGATTACGCCAGCAATACCAATTACAAACGGTTGGCCGATTTCGATCATTCGGACCAGAAGACAGTCGCTGACGCGAACTATGCCAACTACAATAGCTATGCGAGCTGCGCGACCGTCGGTGCCACGCCGACCGCAACGTTCGCAACGCGCCGCACGGCATGCGAGACGCAGTTCTTCGATTGGGTGGCAACGGTACCGCGCTATCGCAATCTGGTGCGCCGCGACAAGCGCCTGTCGGGCGACTTCACCGTCCAATATGAAGTGGCGCACAATCTTCGCTGGTATGCCGAGGCGCAGATCAACAACCGCGACCAGCGCTTGATGGACACCAACTATTCGCTCGACATCGGCCGCTACCAGCGCTTCCAGCTCGACCCTTCATTGGGCACGAGCTCGACGCCGCAGGTCAAAACCGGCACCTCGACGGTCGATAGCAACCATGTGGTCACCAGCTATACGACCGCCTTGAACTCAGTGAACATCGGCACGGCGGCGGCGCCGGTCTATAGCGGGTCGAGCAACATCCTGGGCGTCCAGCGCCGTGACTTCCAGTACAATCAAACGTCGAAATACTTCACCACCGGTTTCGACTGGGACTTCGACCGGCTCAAGATCAAGGGCATGGGTTCCTATGCCAAAGCCGACACGACCGGCGAGACCAATCTCATCTCGCTGAGCACGGGGATCGCCGGCGCGTCGATGGACACGCGCAACGATCTGGGTATTCCGGTGCTGGCCTATCCGAGCACCGTCGATCCGGCCGATCCCAACATCTATGTCGATTATAACCGCGCTGGGAACGTGGGTCAGGCAGGTCCGGTCCTGCAATACCGCCCCGCCCAGTCGAGTAACACCGAGAAGCAGTTGAAGCTCGACGTCGACTGGCATGTCGATGTCGGCCCGCTTCACATGGTCGAATTTGGCGGCCAGGTCCGCGGGCAGGATTATATCTCCTATACCGGCGGCGGTTCGCGCCTGCTTTCGGCACCGGGGGTTACCCCGCTCGTCTATCAATCCAGTGCCAACGTCTCGTTTACGACCAACGTGGTCGATGCGGCCACGGTTCCGCAGCGCGTGAACGGCTCCACTTATTACCTCACGCGCACGGAATATGCCGGCCTGATCAGCACGCTCGGCGCCGTGAGCGGCGGCGCGCCGTTGTTCACCGGCCTGCAGGGCGCCCCGGACAAGATTCCGGGTCGAATCTCCTATGCCAATTTCAACTCGGACGTCCTCGGCAAATATTATGACCTGTCCGGCTTCGACCAGGATCTCGTGCTGAACGCCAATGGCCTGCCGCAAATCCCGGCATACAAGATCAGCGAGACGGTCGCCGCGGGCTATCTGAAGGCGGATTTCGCCACTCGGCTGTTCGGTATGCGACTGACCGGCAACGCCGGCGTGCGCTATGCCTTTACCAGAGACAGCGGCATGGGCACCAACATCAGCCGCGTGACTCGCTTCACCTCGACAGGCGGCACCGAAACCGTGGTGCTGGCCGCGCAACAGGCGACGTTGAAGAACAGCTATTCCGATGTGCTGCCGGCGTTCAATGCCGCGCTTGAGATCACGCCAAACCTGGTGCTGCGCGCCAATTGGGCAAAGAACCTGGCGCGCCCGAAACCGACCGACCTCGTGCCGAACATCAATTGCCTGGACGATGCTACCGTCGCGTCCGCCGACGATGTCTGCACGGCCGGCAATCCCGACCTGAAACCCTATCGTGCCGACCAGTGGGAGCTCAACCTCGCCTGGTACGCGAACAAGGACACTCTGATCAGCCTCGGTTATTACAAAAAATATGAATCGAGCTTTGTCGTTCCCAACGTGACGCGGAGCGGGGTGGACCTTTTCCACGACGGCATCACCTATACCGTCCGTCAGCCAATCAACGGGTTCGGCGCCCTGCTCGATGGTGTCGAGGCGAGCGCGCAAACGGTTTTCAGCTTCCTGCCCAAGCCCTTTGACGGGTTCGGCGTGTCGGGAAATATGACCTATGCCCGGGCGATCCGCACCAATTTGACCAATTCGGCGACCGGCGCGCCGCTTAACGAATATCCCGGCCTCTCGACCTGGACCTGGAATGCGAGCGTCTTCTACGACAAGGGCTGGCTTAACGTCCGGATGAACTACAACTACCGGTCCGATTGGCTGGTGACCATCGCCGACGCGAACAACGGCAACCTGCCAATCTATCGCCAGGCGGAAGGCTATCTGGACGGTAAGGCCACCTTCCGTTTCCCCAAATGGCACTTTAGCCTGTTTGTGGAGATGCAGAACATCAACAAGGAATATTCCAGGTCCTACGTTAAGGGCATCGGCACTTCGGAAGTCTATTATCCGGGCCAGCGTTTCTTCGCCGGCGCTCAGGTCAAGTTCTGACGCGAGGCGGTCACGATTCCCCCCTTGGCCGGTGGCCCAATGGGCTGCCGGCCACTTTATGCCGTGCGGCGTGCCTGCATGGAATCGCGCGCGTATCGATCGGCATGGGCGCGCTGGCCGGTTTCCTGCTGGCCACCGTCGCCCCGGCACAGACCGCACGCCCGACCGAGAACCTCGCCGCGCCGGTCAAGACCTTCGGTCGCATATCCTATGATGCGCGGTCGCTGATGATCGATGGCGAACGCAAGGTCATCTGGTCGAGCGAGTTCCATCCGTTCCGCTTGCCCAGTCCGGACCTATGGCGCGACATCCTGCAAAAAATGAAAGCGAGCGGGTTCAACACCGTCGCGCTGTATTTCGACTGGGGCTACCACACCGCGAAACAGGGCGAATATGATTTCACCGGCATCCGCGACATCGAGCGGGTGCTGACCATGGCGGAGGAGGAGGGCCTCTACGTCATCGCTCGCCCGGGGCCCTATGTGAATGCCGAACTGTCGCGCGGTGGCTTTCCCGGTTGGCTGGTCAACCAGAAGGCGCGCGCGCGGACCGACGACCCCGCCTATCTGGCGGCAGTCGACGAGTGGATGACCAGGATCGACGCGATCGTCGCGCGGCATCAGATCAACGGCGATGGCAAGGGACATCGCGGTACGATCATCCTCTATCAAATCGAGAATGAGCTGCCGCTGACCACATCGGCACAACGGCGCTACATGGACCATCTCTATGCCAGGGTGCGTGCCGACGGCGTCACCATCCCGCTGTTCCATAACGACCAGGGGCGCAATGGCTATTGGGTGCCCGAGAGCTCGCCCGTCGACAATGTCGTGAAGGGGCCGAACGACCTGTACGCGTTCGACGGCTATCCCGGCGGCACCTGCACCGTGACCGGAAAGGCCACGCGCGGATCGGCTGCGCCCGACTGGGGCTTTTACGGTCCCGGCGGCGCGAAGGGCGGCGCCTCTGCTTCGCCCGACACCCCCGCATTCCTCGCCGAATTCGGCGGCGGCTGGTTCGATTATTGGGGGTCGAACGGCGGGTACGAGTGCAACGCGATCCAGCGTGGCAAGCGGTTCCAGCGTGTCTTCTATGGCACCAACCTGGCGAACGGCATCGATATCCAGAGCTTCTATATGGGCTATGGCGGGACGAGCTGGGGCTGGTTGCCGGCGCCGGTGGTGTTTTCCAGCTATGATTACGGAGCTGCGATTTCCGAAGCGCGCGAATTGCGCGAGAAAGCCGAGGAACTGAAACAGCTGGGCGGCCTGATCGCCAGTGTCCCCGATCTCGCCGGCATGGTTCCGGCTGGGCCCGCGATCGCATCTTCGCCCAATATCCAGGTCTATCATAACAAGAGCCCGGAGAGTGGCGCGCGCTTCCTGCTGGCCACGCACCGGCCCTCGAACGGACAGACCGACGACCGCTTCACGATAACCGCCGACCTGCCCGATGGCCGCTACATCTTTCCGCAGGCCGCGCCGATGCGGCTGCATGGGTTCGACGCGAAATGGCTGCTCGCTGGCGTCAATCTGGGAGCGCACCGACTGGTCTATTCGACGTCCGAGCTGCAGTCATGGCTCGCCGTCGATGGCGATGACCTGATCTTGCTCTATGGCCGGCATGGCGAGGACGGGGAGACCGTCCTGCGCTACGCGTCCGCACCCAAGGTCGAGCTGTTGGAGGGGCAGGCAGCGAGCGTGTTCGACGCGGTGAAGGGTGACCTGCGGCTGAACTATACGCATAATGGCCGAACGGTGGTTCGCATGACCGGTGGCGGGCGTCCGGCACTTACGTTGCTGCTGACCGACGAAGCCGAGGGTGTTCGGTACTGGCGCCGCGATACCGCAGCCGGCCCGGTCCTCGTGCGCGGCCCGGCGCTCGTTCGCCGGGCCGATGCAACCCGCGGCACGCTGATGCTTACAGGCGATACCAACGCTGAGACGCCGCTCGAGCTTTGGGTGCCGGCGGCAATCAAACAAATGCGCTGGAACGGCGCGGCGGTCGCGCTGAAGCCAGGGGTGATCGGCGATCGCCTCGCGCTGCGGCCGCTGGCCGGACCCGCCGATTTCGCGCTTCCCGCGCTGACCGCCTGGCGGATGGCGGCAGGGTCGCCCGAAGCCGATCCCACTTTCGACGACGGCAAGTGGCAAGCCGTCGATAATCGCGCGGCAGCGACGATCACCGCCAAGCCCGATGGTCAGCCGACCTTGGACATGGATCCATACGGCTTTCACGACGGGGATGTCTGGTATCGCGGCCGTTTCACCGGATCCCCCGAAGCACAGCAGATCACGCTATTCTACGGCGCGGGCGGCGCGGGAATGTTGCAACTGTTCCTCGACGGCAAGCTGGTCGGCCAGGACGAATTGGCGAGCGGCCTGCCGCGGCCGATCACCACCGGACTGGCGCGCTTTGCGTTGCCCGCCGCCGCGCGGGCGCCCGGAGAGCACCTGCTGGCGGTCATGGTGCGCAACAACGGCCACAATTGGGACCTTGGTGCGGACGACTTTCACAAAGAGGCACGCGGGCTCGTCTCGGTTTCGATCGAGGCATCGGCCGGGCGCAGCTTCGCGGTGCCGATTGCCTGGAAGATCCAGGGCAAGGCGGGCGGCGAAACATTGCCTGATCCGGCGCGCGGCCCCGCCAACAATGGCGGCCAATATGGCGAGCGGATGGGCTGGCACCTTCCCGGGTTCGACGACGCGACATGGGCAGCCACGGCGGTTCCCGCGGCCGCGCAGTCGGCCGGCACCACCTGGTATCGCACCCGCTTCGATCTCGCAGTGCCCAAGGGACAGGACGCAACAATCGCCCTCGCATTCGGCGATACCGCCATGCCGCGATCGCGGGGGCGTTACCGCGTGCTGATCTTCGTCAATGGCTGGAACATGGGCCAATTCATCGCCCATGTCGGGCCACAGCGCGTATTCCCGATCCCCGAGGGCATTCTGAATCACCGTGGCGCCAACACGGTCGCGCTGGCGGTCACCTCGGACGGTGCGCCGGGCGATGCGCTGGAGGCGGTCAAGCTGGTGACGTTGCGCAATGTCGCCGGCGGGGTGCCAGTGCGGCTCGTGGCCGCCCCTGCACGCCCCGCCGAGCTGAAGCCGGTCGTCGCGCAATGATCGGTGACGCCGTCATCCTGCACTGATTGTTCCGACCGTCATCGCGGCACCGCTTGATGCGGCTTTTCGGCAATCAGCATTTGACGGCTTCTGTCTCATCATTTAACAAAGTGTCTCACATAGTGACAGCCTGCACATATAAATTTGAGGGGAGGACAGGGGTGTTTGCATCGGATGCGGCGCATCATGCCCCGATATGCTCCCATCAAAGGGCGGCGGCATGAGCCTGTTCAAGGGTCGTTTTTCGGGGCGCGCCGCGATCATCACTGGCGGCGCTTCGGGCCTTGGCAGGAGCGTCGCCGCGCGGATCGTCGCTGAGGGTGGTCGCGTGTCGCTCTGGGATATCAATGGGGAGAGCCTCGCCCTCGCAGCGCGCGAAACAGGCGCGGCGCATTCAGCGGTGGTCGATGTCTCGGATCAGGGAGCGGTCGCGCGTGTGATGACGGAGAGCCGACAGGCGCTCGGCGGGATCGACATCTTGATCACCTCGGCGGGGATTACCGGGGCGACCGCACAGGTTTCCGAATATCCCGCCGATAGCTGGCGGCGGGTGATGGACGTCAATCTCAATGGGCTGTTCTATTGCTGCCGCGCGGCGGTGCCGCATATGATCGCGGGCGGATATGGCAGGATCGTCAACATCTCCTCGGTGGCGGGGAAGGAAGGCAACCCCAATGCCTCGGCCTATTCGGCCTCGAAGGCGGCGGTGATCGGTTTTACCAAGTCGCTCGGCAAGGAACTGGCGACCAGGGGCGTGATCGCCAATTGCATTACGCCGGCAACCTTCGAAAGCCCGATCCTCGACCAGCTGCCGCAAAGCCAGA
>Ga0207703_10002754_pt1 | contig 15051 bp, 8 predicted proteins | sample KBSSwiS12_FD_184304 | JGI IMG/M metagenome (GOLD analysis project Ga0207703, IMG submission 184304) | Switchgrass rhizosphere microbial communities from Kellogg Biological Station, Michigan, USA - KBS Switchgrass S1-2 (SPAdes) (version 2) | ecosystem: Host-associated > Plants > Roots >... | reverse complement strand
CTCGGTTTGCACGCGGTCCACCAAGGCCGCCTTTAGGATGGGAAATTTGCTCAAAAAAGCAAACTGCCCCAGATCGCTGGTGTACATTCCGGGGTTTTTTGTCACAAGCTGCGCCGCCAGACCGCGGGCATCCTGCAATAGAATGAGGTCAGGCTTTTCCGCCTCGAGAAACGACTGAAATTGCAGGTGATTGCTCTCGCCGTAATTGAAGGTCACGGTCTTTAGATCGGTACCATTCGGAGGTGGAACCGACGACCAGCGAAAAGTCATGTAGCCAAAAATCAGGATGGTTGCAGCGGTGAAGTGCCAGAGAATCAATCGCCAGCGAAAGAGAAAACAAACCGGCGTCAGCACAACCAGCGGAAGCAGGCACGTCTGGATCGGCGCATAGAGCAACACGCTGAACAGCCAGAATCGCTCACCCCACCATTCCAACCCGAGCAGCATCGCCAGCAGGCCGGCGACGTAGCCCACGGTTACCCATCCCAAGACCCGCCGAATCCACGCCATAGCGCGGGCCAGCGTCGCAGAGGTAATCTGGAAGAGGACACGATCCTCCCGGGCACCTGTCGGGACCGCCGGCTGTCGTTCATCCGGAACGGATGCTGGTTCCCTCATGGTTCGAGCAGCAAATACTCCGCAGGCAAATTGAGTGAGATGCCCGGAGATTGAGAGATCACCGATTGCGCGATGGGGTCGGCCTTGAGACGTTCGATATTTTGTAGCCCTTTCCCGGATATGTCCGTTTCACCGAGGCGCCGCGCGATGCGGAAGCACAACTCAGCCTCCTTTATTCTCTTTTGCAACTGCCAGTGCAACCCGTAGTAGGCGTAGACGTTGCCGAACATGGGATCCACGACGAACAATCGCTGGAAGACCTCTTCAGCCGCGGCAAAGTCTCCCAGCAAATCAAGGACCTGCGCCTGCTTCAAAAGCAGCCCGGTGTCCCGGGGGAATAGCTTTAACGCCAGCCCATAGTCTGTCGCCGCGTCCTCCTCCAGCATCCGCGCGGTGGCCTCATCTGCTGCGCTCAGGGTGAGAAAGTGTTCCGCTTCGCCAAGATAGCCATAGAGGAAAGGATTCTTCTTCTCCCAGGCAACACCACGCCTCGCCAATGCGAGAGCATCAGCATTGCGGTCGTCGCGCAGGGCCACGCGCGCTTTTTCCGCGAAGAACTCGGCCGGGAACAAGCGAATGGAAAGTCCGAGCAAGACCACCGCCAGAGCCACAGTCAGCCAACGCCACCATCCTGCAGGCAGGTAGGGACGCGTGCTTTCCGTCTCCTCATCGCCCAGCGGGCGCCCCAATAAGCCAAACAGAAAGGCAACGAACAGCACATTCGCGGGAATGTGCATGTTGAAATCCACCACGGAATGAAGCAGCAACGCGGCGATGGCGGCGAATGCGCCAACGACCAGCGCGAGATCGTTGCTCAACTGCGGGACACCGGGGCGAAGTTGGTCCCGCACAATATTTCTCAATCCCGCCATTCCGGAAACAAGGTGCGCAAGGACAAATATGCCACACAAGATCGCGCCGATCACGCCATACTCCGCCAGCAACTCCAGGTAATCGTTGTGCACATGCATCGGATCGCTCTGCAGCGTGTAAGAGCGAAATTGTCGACCGTAAAAAAGATATGTTCCGCTGCCCGTGCCGGCCACCGGCGCCAGATGATATTGCGTGAGCGCCGCTTTCCACATCAGAGGGCGCATGTTGCCGGGATCATAGACCTGGAGCAACCGCTCGCGGATGGTCTCGCTCTGCGACATGAAGAAGACTCCCCCGCCGAGAACGACGACGGCACCGACGAGGACACCGGCAAATACCAGCCAGAAGCTCCCGCGGCGGGTCATCTGCACCGCCCACAAACTGAAGACGGCGAATGCCCCAAGCCCAAAGACCACCGAGAGATATCCGCCCCGGCTGCCGGTGAGGGCCAATCCGGCAAGGCACATGAGTGCACTATAGCCGGCAAGGACTCGCGTGCGGGGCCGGTGGTTTCCCCAGAAGGCCTGCCCCAAGGCCAGCATCGCCATCATTTCAAGCAGTCCCGCAAGGTGATTGGGACAGATATAGAACCCGCTCGCCCGCCACTCGTACGGTGGCCGGATGATACCAGGTAGTAGCATGAAGTTATCCGCGCGTTTGAATTGAATGGCCCCGACGGCGATATGGATCAGCGCAAAAACAAGCAAGACGACGAGCGACGCGAGCCGCATTCGCGTGCCGGTCCAGTACATCACCGTCAATAGGTAGACGATCACGGCGCCAAGGATCATCAACAGGTCGGGGCGCGCGAGGTACTCCACGGGCGAGGAAAGCCCGCGTCCGATCACCCAGCCCGCCAAAAGCAGTGTGGCCACCGCGCAGAAGAACGGCGGCCGGGCCGTTTTCCTGACGGTGAGAACCGTCAGCAGCGCGCCGCCCGCGAGGAGGAAATAGGCCGGGAGCGCGAACACGAGCCGCGTGCCGCCAATGAGGACTTGAATGCCAATCAACGCCAGCGCAAACAGGGCAAATGAAACGTAGCGCATGAAATCAGCCGGAGAGGGGGAGAAAGCGCCGCAGCAGTTGCCGGCAAGCGTAAAAACCGGATCCTAGCAAAACAAAACTCCCCTGCAACGACAGTTGCAGGGGAGTCTTATAAAGCCTCAACCGAATTAAAGATTGAAGATATTCGTCACTGGTGTGCCGGTCACGCTGGCGTGTTGATAGAAATCGCTCTTGGCATTGCCCACAGGAGCAATCTTCAGAGTTCCATTGGTCAGGCCAGTGGCATTCAAGCCGAGCGCACCGGCGCCAATCGTCCCGTTATTCGCCTCCGTAATGCCGAAGTAGGCGGCATTCATCAACTGCTGGAGCAAGGACGGGCTCCCGACGCCCGTATTGTAATTGGTCACACTACCAAGGAGCACTGCTTCGGCGATGTCATAAACGACATTCCCGGGCGTCTGATTTGTCGCCGCGGCGGGAGTGATCGCAAACACGCTGTTGGCGCTTGGCCCGGCGGACACCCAAGCGAAGGCCTGCGCCGCCGCTTGCGCGATTTGCAGACCGTACTGCCGGGCGGAATTTGCCGCCGAAGTGAGCACCGCCGTCGTGGTGGCGCTGATGGTGGTGTCACCCAAATAGGTCAACTGGGCCACAAAACCCGTCACTGCGCCGGCGGCACCCGTCGTCCGGTTGGATTGGAATGGGTTGCCGGTTGAGCTAGTGAAGACGTCAGTATTAGAGATACCCAAACCGTTGTTCTGCCGGAAATAAGTTTGATAGGTAAAGGAATGGGGTTGGCTCAAATACGAATAGTCATTGAAGACCGCATTGGAATTCGCCACCGGGACTGTGGGACTTGGTCCCTGCAAGTTGACATTACCTTGGATCACCGACGCGATGACCGCCTGCGCGACGGTGCTTTTCAAATTATTCACCGTCGCCGTACTGGCAGTTCCTGACACCCCAAAGCGGAACGTAGGGTCGGATTGGAGGATACCCGAGACATAGCCGGCGGTAATCGCCGCAGCGGCCGCGGGTTGGTCAATGATGGTTCCGAGTGTTCCAGGGAAGCTCTTCGCGGTCAGCAGACCGCTGGCGGCAGTTCCGCTTGGTCCACGTGGCTGCGCATACGGAGTAGCGTTGGTAATCTGAGCATACCTAAAGACAAACTGGACGCTACCAGAGGCGTTAGCAGGGCTATTGAACGCAACCGCCGTAGCAACGTAATGCGCGTGGTCCGGATCCACCACCGTCCACGCGGTGGCAATGTCGTTGGTCAAGGTTGGGTTGGTAGCGACTTCCGTCCCAACATAAGGCAAGACCTGCACTGTTGGACTCAACGCATTGGCCTTGGCTTGCGACGCCACTTTACCGACTTCCGCCAGAGCTTGGGCGGCCGTGTTGTTACTGAAGCCGGTCAACAGGTCACTGGCCGTCTTGGTCATGGCTGCGGCACTCACGCTGGGGTCAGCTTGATACACCTGCTTGATCGCGGCGGCCAAAGCGGCATCGACCGCGATGGGCTGGGTGCGATTGGCGAGCACCGCGGCATACAAATCTGCGGTTAGGCTACTGACGGCGTTTGATGTATTGGCAGAGGCAAAAGCAGCCAAAGTGATATTGTGTTGAATGTTTGCGTAAGAGTAGTTGTCTTGCAAGTTTGCCACCAAGGTCCCTCCGGCGAGTGCCGCGACTTTATCTGTCACGGGCCCACCGGCGCCATAGGTCGCATTGATGATGAGGGTGCGATTCCCATTTTGGTCACCAGCCAGCGCGGCCACCGCCGCGAGGTAATCACTGGCGGGTCCCAAATTGGTGGTTGCCGTAAATGCGGTCACTCCAGCGTTAGCCGTTGGAGCAGCGTATCCGGCATAGTTGCGAATGGCCGCGGAAGCCGTGTAAATTGCATCGGCGATCACCGCAGCCCTGTTGTTGTTACTGGCGTCCCCGCCGACCACGGCACCGGTGACCACGTCCTGCACCCTCGCCACTTGTGGGGCAAAACCCGCACCTGAGGTAACAAAAGCGCCAAGCTTCCCAAACAAAGTCGACATCGTGGTGGTCGCGTAGAGGCTCGTTCCCGCTTGGAAGGCACCGCGCGCCACGTCACCAAAACCGACCGCTGTAGCCAGCCCCACCGGCTGCATGCCGTAAACATAGGGATTACCGCTGTTCGGATTGATCGCTCCTGTAATGGCCGCGGCCACCGAGGCCGGACTGGCGAGCACGGAAGCAAACAAGACATCTTGAGTCGTGGCACTGGTCCCACTGGAGGCCCCGGGCGCCAGGAGCGAATATTGCACGATGGTGGAAATAAGACCCGCGTTATTGGTCACAGCACCGGAAGCGACGGCGGCTGCATAAGGCACATTGGACGGGTTGCTCGTGAAATAATTCGGGAACAACGCAGCAGTCGCATTCTGGTATCCGCTCGCGACAGCGTTAGTGTAATTGGAATAGGCAGGACCGCCAACCGGACTCGAGGAGACATTCGAAAAGGTTGCCAACACGGTGGCGATAGAATTGGCGTTGGCCACCCCACCTTGTGAGCTAGCCAAAGCGCCATCGGTAAGCGCAATCAGGTTGTACTGATTGGTTCTATCCTGGGGCGACCCCGCAGTAGGGCTGGCAAAAAAGTGAAGAGCCGATGTGGCCGCGCTGAGAATCTGCCCAACAGAGGAAGTTGGACTTGAAATCGCATTGGAACCCGTGGGCGTCACAATGGCAACCGCAGTCGCAACCAACGAGTTTTTGATAATATTACTAACCAATCCCTGATTATCCCCCGCCGCAACTACCAAGATGGGAATGAGACCATTGACCGGGTCGACATACGCCGCCTTCTTCAGCGCGGCGTTCGTGGTCGCATTAGGATCCAGCTTGGCGGAGACGATGCCATTGATACCGTAATTCAGAATTTGGCCGGTAGCGACGGCGGTAGGATCCTTGATGGTAAGGATCGCTTCTTTGACCAGATCCGCAATGACATGAGCCCCCCCCGTGTTCAAAGCGGCGGTCCCCAAAGCTGTGAAACCGGTCGAATCGGTCGCCACCAATCCCCGGATCATTTGCGCCGCGTCACCAGGGCGATTCGTCGCAGCCAAGGCATCAACGATCGTTGTCACGGCGGTGCTCGCCAAACCAGCCTGCCCAGATGTCGTGTATTGCGACGCAATTACCTTCGAAATCTGCACCCCAATACCCAGCCCATCACCAGGACTATACTGCATCGCCGCAACCGCCAGCGCTCCCAACCCACTCGGAATATCAGGCTGACCAATGGGCGCCCCATTAAAAATGGCGAGCGCCGTTTGGTTCACCGCCGCTTCAAAGACGGCGTTCGTCGGCGTGGTGTATCCAGCCGGAGTCGGGGTGAAAATGGTCATCGGCGTCCCGGACGGCGCAGCCTGCCGAACAAAACTGTCGATCAGGTTGTATACCGGAACTCCGATATACGGCTGAAAGTTGTAAACGGAACCCGTCGTGGTGGTCGCCATGGACGACACTTCGTAGTAGTAGCCTTGAGCGAGAACGGATTCCGTCGGCAGCAGAGCCGAGCACGCAATCAATGAACCAACGATGAAACTCTTTCGAAGCGCACTTCTGAAGGGAGCATGCGAGGCAGCGAGGCGCGAGTGGTGGGTTTTCATAAAATTATATACACTGGCTCTTCGGATCGGGGCAATCTCTGGGTGAGAAACAGCCAAAAAATATTTCGGCGGCTTCGCTTCCAATAGACCAAGGGGCGCCAGCCAACGTCAATAAGTATTTCGTTAATTTTCCGCGTATTTGTACGGTGCCAAACCCGGAAAATGCTATACGAACGACTTTCTCTTTGCAAATCCATCCAAATTCAGGGCAAAACGGGTCGTCCCATCCGGCCGCAGCCCGAACTACGCCCCTCAACACGCCCCGCTTTTCTAATGAGTGAAATCCTGAACAGATTCAGCCTCGAAGCCGCCAAATTCAACAGTCAAGTCTTTTTGTCGTTGCTCTTGATTTGGATTGCCATGGTCTATTGCGCGACGATCAGCGTGAATTCCCAAGGCTTTAGCGAGCGCCAGCGCCGCCTGTGGATTTGGATCATTGTTTGTGTCCCGCTCCTCGGGCTGCTCGCCTATTTGCCGTTTTCAATTCGCCGGGAGGACCTTCCTCAGGTTTTTCTCATGAAGATCCACAAAGACCGCGCCGCCAAGAGGCTGAGGAGCGCCGGCCAACCTGGAGATCTCCCCGATTGACGTTTTTGCACCCGATCGGGTCGTGGATCAGCTATCGGCCCGCCCCGCAATTCCCGGCGTTCGTACAGTCAGCCCGCGCGGCCGTGACTGTCAGCGTCTTATTGCTTTTCACCTCGCCGGCGGTGCTTTGCGGGCAACAACCTAACGCGCCGCAACCTAAATTTCGGACCGGCAGTCCCTCACCGGTTCTCGATGAAGCAGTGCCCAGCGGCACCCGCCGGGCCGGCTTCAACGGCACCGACAACCTGACCTCGTTGCCAGATGGATCGTTCCAGCCGGATCGCCCCGGCATTTCGCAAGCGGCGCTGTTCCGAAATGCGCAGTTCCCCAATGGTTCGATGACTATCCCGGAAGTAGGTCCCACCGTGCGGACGGAATCCGCGACCGCGAGTTTCAAACTCACTCTTCCCAACATCAGCGCAGGTGTTCCGTTCCTCCAGCGGGGCTTCGAACCACCGGACGCGGATTTAAAACTCGGACCACTCTATTTTAAGCTGCGCGCCTTGGAGGCCGCAGTCCTCCACAGCGACAACGTCAACCTCACCCAGGACGATCCTCAATCCGGCACGATCGCCTATGTAGGCATGACGATCGATGTGCTTGCGCAACTGACGGAAAACCTGCGACTGGCGACTTCGGTCACCTTGGTCTACTTGCCGATCGAGAATCGCGCCGGAATTGTCGGCTACGGTCTTGGCGACTTCTACAATTTCGGCCTCGCCGCCGGGCCGCTGGCGCACGCTCAGGTCACGTGGGACACCGAAATCGGCGGATGGCATGTCGTCTTCATGGACGATTTCGAGGTCTCCCAAGGTTATTACTCGGGCGACATTCGCAGCAACAATGTGCTTTTTGACGGAAGCCTGTTCGGCAATGACCTGCAAAGCCGCACCGGGCGCTACTCCCTCGGCCCCGGAGGGGGCCCCGCTTTCCGGACTGGCAATCAGGGCCTCAACGACAACTTCGACAATTTCAACAATCGCGACGACGTAGTCGTTTACAGCAACACCGTGAGCGTGACGGCCGAGCGCCTGGATCCGGGAACCATTCTTTTGCGGGCCAGAGTTTACCACGAGGACCTGTGGTACAATCAAGGCAATCGCGGACTCCCTTCATTGCGGGAAGGCGCCACCATCAGCCTGATTTCGGAGCGAGAGAACATGCGCTTCAAGCCCTATTTCACTTACGACATCTTTCGCACCGATCAACCGGGCAGCGATCAAGCCAGCGACTGGCAAAATATCTTCCGGGCCGGCTTGGCTGGCCCGATCACCGACCAGCTTTTCCTCCAGGCCGAGGTTGGCTACTTTTTTGGCGGTCAAGCTGATAAAGGCATGCTTTGGAATGTTACACTCGACCACACCGCCGGCCCGTACACGCACGAATCTCTCGTCTACGCCCGTGCATTCAACTATTTCCATAACGAAATCAACGAGGGCATCGGTTACAACATCAGCCAGATTCTGGGTCCCAAACTTCAGGCCCAAGCCTACGCCTATCGGTTGCACATGGACGACTATTTCGATGGCCAGCATGCGTCCAACAACGAAACGCTCCTCGGCCTCAGGTTGACTTGCAATGCCGGCCCCAAGACGACTATCCAACTGACGGGTGAATACCTGAGCAGCGACCCCAGCGGAACCCCGGGACAGGAAGGCAGCGAAGGGTGGATCGGCCGGCTGGACATCGGCTATAACCTTACCGACACCCTGCTCCTGCATTTCGTCTATCAGTATCAGGAGAACGACTCGCAGACCATTGGGTTGAGCTACAAGGAAAACCTTTTCTTCCTCAGCCTGACCAAATACTTCCAGTAAAGGTGTGAACGAAACCTGCTACGCAGAAATTCGCAACTTCTCCACACTACAGAATTGACGCATTAACCCTTTCCGCTACAACGGTTCCCACAGCTTGTGACCCCTCAACACATATTCCATGGCAAAATTGACCGCTCTCTGAAGGGGTCCTGTTTGGCTACCTCTGTTTTTCTCATCGGTGCGACCTGTCTGGCGCTTTTGAGCTCCCAAGGATCGGCGGCAGACCCGAATAACAAATCGGGGGTCGCTTTCCGCAAGCCGCAGCTCGATTTGGCGTCCAGTCGGGCCCAAAGTGCGGCACCCAGCGCTGACTCCGCGGCGGATGCGCTCTCAGCGCCACCCATCACGATCCCCAACAAGACATCGCAGAGCGACACGGAGGATTTGAGTGAGAAACGCCAAACGCTTCAAGGCGAGGTGCGTTATGCCAAAGCCAAATTGGAGGCCGCGCAAAAGCAGTTCGCCCTCCAGACTGCGGCTGGCGATCTCGAGAAGGCCGAGCATCTCGATCAGGAAGTCAAGGACTGGCAGGCCCGCTACTCTTCCGCCAAGGCCCAACTGGACGAGGTGGAAAAGCAACTCACGGAGGTGTCGCAGGGGAAGGCCAGCGCCGCCAGCACCGCCGATGAAGTCGTGGTCCCAGGGGAAAATCTGGAAGTTTTCGTCAACGAAGATCCCTCGTTCAACGGTATCTATCAGGTTCGCCGCGGTGGCTACATCATCATGCCCCAGATCGGCCGCATCGCCGTCGCCGGCAAATCTCTTTCCGCGGCGGAAGCCGCGGTGAAGCGAGCCTTGCAAAGCTCGCAGTTGCACAGCGCCTCGGTCATGATTGAGCGCAAGCAGGGCGCCGACATCGAAAACGGCCCCCTCATTTACCTTTCCGGTGAGTTTCGGAACCCGGGTCAGTGGCATATTCCCACCGGAATTACGCCTACTCTGGTCAACGTCATTCTCAGTTCCGGCGGCGTCTCGGACAAAGCCGACCTGACCCGGGTGCGCGTCATGCGCATCGCCGCCAACAAGAGCGTGGTCGAAGAAGTGAATGTCGCCAAGATCCTCGAGGGCGGTGGCTTGACTTCGGATATCACCTTGGGCGAAGGCGATGTGATCACGGTTCCAGCCGGTCCCGCCAACCTCGTTTACGTCACCGGCAATGTCGCCCACCAAGGCAGCTTCCCGCTCAAGCAGGGCGAAAGGGTCAGCGCCTATGCGGCCATCTTGCAAAATGGGGGCTTTGCCCGCTTTGCCGACCAAAAGTCGGTCTACGTTCTCCGCGCACTGCCTGATGGGACAAAAGCCAAGCTCCCGGTGGACATCAGTGCCATCAAGAGAGGCCAGCGCCCGGATGTTCAGCTTCAAAGCAACGACATCCTCGTCGTGCCCGAGAAGTGGTTCAGTTGGTAGGCATTGGCCAGTGAAGATTGCCGGCGCGGCGGTTGGCTTATCTCCACGGATTCTTTAGTCGCGCTGTACGTGGAATCTGCTACGTTCGCCACTTGTTTTGAGCGCCGCCCGCGCCGCGCTCAGCACGATTTCCGCCCATTTCTATGATTCCAGGAACGAAGAAGCCCGCCTTCACGCTTCACGACATCTTTCTGTACATCGCGGTCGCGTCGAAACACTTCAGGCTGATGGTGCTCCTGATCTGCTGCTCGCTCACCGTCGGCCTCACCTATTACGTCTTCGCCAAGCCGGTCTATTACGGTCACGCCTTGATCCACGTGGATTATCTCGAGCGTCCGCTCGATACCGAGCATCTCTACCAGGATGGGCGTCTGAACTCTTTTATCTACCAGTTCACTGAGCCTCAAATCCTGGAACGGACGTCCCGCGCGCTCGGCATCGACAGCGGCGGCCGTGATCTGGAGCGCAAATACTTGTTCAAACTTCGCGCCTCGCTTAACCCGGAAGGAAATATCGATGTCGAAGTCTGGCCTTGGTCGGCCGATTGGGCTCATCGCTGGACGGAAACGATGGTCAAGGAGTTCCTCGCCTATCGGCAGGAGAAACGCCTCGAGGAAAAAAACAAACTCATCAGATCCTACTCCCAGGAACTCAAGGAAGTGGTCGGCCGGCTTGACCAGCAATTTTCCGAGAAACTGGATTTTCAGGATCAGCAGGATTTCACCCGCACGCTCATTCTCGTCAACTCGATCACCAATCTCCCCGCCGACCTCACCCGCCTGCAGATGCGCATCGATGAAATAGGCCGCGTGCGGGTACGCTTGCAGGATTCCGCGCTCGATGCGGTCGCCAAGCTTTCGCTCATTTCCACCGCGGATGACGCCGACACCCGTCTGTCCATCGGCCAGGTCGTGGCCCCGCCCGAGTCCGAACAAAAGGGCGATCGGAAGGATGGGAGGGATACCGGTGCGGACAAGGGCTTCGTCGTCCCCCCCTCGCTTTTAAAATCGCCCAATGCGTGGGACCAGCTCGCGCAAGATCAACAGCAGCTTAGAAAACAGATCGACGAAGCATTGCATATCTATCTGCCCACGGCCGGCAAGATCCGCGATCTGAACAAGAAACTCGACCTCGTCAACCAGCGCCTCGATGCCGAATACGAAATCGCGCAAAGCCGATTCGACCTGCAATACCAGGAACTTCTCAACAAGAAGCACGACCTCGAGGGCAAGTTGCCCGAGTACACCGAACTGAGCCGCAAGCACGCCAAGCTGCTCTCGCAACTTTCGATCTTCGACATGTCGCGTCTGCCGTACGACACCTACCTGGCGAGCATGAAGAAGGAGATCAACGAGGTGGAATTCGCCGGTGAAAAGGAACGCATCAATCTCAAGTATGCCGGCCTGCTCGAGGTGCGTGATGATCCGGTTTCTCCCAATCGGCTGCGCCTCATGCTCTTCTCGCTCGCCGCCGGCATCGCCCTCGCCGTCGGCATCCCATTCCTCATCGAGTATCTTGACCACACCATGACCAACCTCGAGGAGGTTGAGCACTCCTTCCGCCTGCGCGGCCTGGGCGTTGTACCGCAGACGGATTCCACGGAAATGTTTCTGCCCAACGATGCCAACGACACCGTCCGGCACGGCTTGGTGGAGAATTTCCGCGTGATTCGCACCAACGTGCTTTCCATGGGAGCGCTGAGCAAACCGCCGCACGTTGTCATGGTAACCAGCGCGATGCCGAAGGAAGGCAAGACGGTCGTCTCGTCCAACCTCGCCGCCTCTTTCGCCCTCACGGGCGCCAAGACGCTTTTGATCGACACCGACTTGCGCCGCGGCCGCCTGCATCGCCTCTTTGGCTATCGCAAGGAACCCGGCTTGAGCAACGTCCTCCTCGGCGAAGCCACCCTGGAGGAAGCATTTCGTCCTTCGCCGCAGGAAAATCTCACCGTCCTCAGCGCGGGCCGCCATCTCGAGAACGGCACCGAGCTATTGGGCTCTCCACAATTCGCCCAACTCGTCACGAGCCTGCGCGACCGCTTCGAGCGCATCGTCATCGACACTCCGCCGGTCCTCGGCCTCTCGGAAACTTCCATCATGCAAAATCTCGTCGATGGCGTGCTCTTCGTCATCTGGACCGGCCACACGCCCGTCCGCGGTGTCCAGTCCGCCATCGAGACGCTGCGCGCCAATGGGGCTAACTTCTACGGCTTCGTGCTCAACCGTCTCGACCTCACGACGACGCAGAACTACTACCAGTACTACTACTACTCGCACGACTACTACTATCAGCACGCGATCGAGGGCGCGTAACCTTTGGTCCCCGGCAGCTTCGCTTGCGCCCCGCCTCCCGGCATGCCGCCACCCGCTTTGTCAGATCAGGTTTCCGTCGTCATTCCGGCTTACAATTACGCGCACTTCCTCCCCGAAGCGATCGCCTCCGTTCTCGCGCAGACCGGAGCCCAATTTGAACTCATCGTTGTCGACGATGGTTCCACCGACGATACCCCCGAAGTCTGCGCGCGCCACACCGATCCGCGTGTCCGCACCGTGCGCCAGCCGAATGCCGGACTTTCCGCCGCACGTAACACCGGCATCCGCGAAGCCCGCTTTCCCTACGTCGCATTTCTCGATGCAGACGATCGCTGGGAGCCCGGGTTCCTCGCCGCAGTGTTTCGCGAATTTCACCGACTCGATCCCGCATTTGTCGCCGTCGGCACGGCTTGTTCGCGGATGAACGCCAGGAGCGAATCGCTCCCTCCTCCCAGGCGCCATCTCCTGCACACCGGCGAACTCACCGCCTCCTCCTTCTGCCTGCGCAATCGCCCACTCTCCTCGTCCATCGTGGTTCGCCGCACGGTCTTCGACGAATGCGGCGCCTTCGACACCGGGTTACGCAGCTCTGAGGACCGCGACATGTGGATCCGCATCGCCACTCGTGGACATCGCTTCTTTTACCTCGGCGAGCCTCTTGCCGTCATCCGCCGCCATCCGGAAAACATGAGCAAGAATGCGCCGCGCATGAAACACAACTCCGGCCTTGTCCTGCGCCGCGCGTGGCGCTCGGGCGCCGTGGCCCGCTGGCATCTCCCGTTCTGGCTGCGCGCCGCTTCCATCCATTATTTCCTCGTCGCGTGGACGCATTTCGACGACGGGCTGCGCGCCCGTGCCTGGCTGTATCTTCTCACCTCCGTCGCGCTTTGGCCCATCTTCCTTCGTGCGCACCTCGTCGCGGAACCACCGCTCTTTCGTCTGCGGGCTTTCGCCTATTTCCTTCGCACGCACCGGTGAAAATCCTCCACGTCGTCAACTCGCTCGATCCCGGCGGCATGGAAAACGGCATCGTCAATCTCGCCCGCGGGCTCGAACCGCGCGGCTTCGAAACGCGCGTCGCCTGCCTCGAGCGCCGCGGCGCATTCTCCGGTCGCCTGCCCGCCTCCAGCAAAGTCCTCCTCCTCGGCAAGAGCGGTGGATTCTCCCCGGGGGCCGTCTGGCGACTGGCCCGCGCAATCACTCAACTCCGGCCGGACGTCATTCACAGCCACAATCTCGGCCCGCTCATCTACAGCGGCCTCGCCACGCTACACGGCCGTCGTTGCCCATGGGTGCAAGGCGAACACAGCCAGCTTACCAAGGAGGAACTCCTGCCGCGGCGCCTACGCCAGCGCCGCTGGCTGTATCGCGGCTGCCACGCCATCCACACCGTTTCCATCGCGATGCGCGACGAATTGATTGCTTGCGGCTTTCCTGCTCACCAGGTCGTCGCCATCGCCAACGGCGTGGACACCGCGCGCTTCGCCCCCGCCGATCGTATCGCCGCCCGTCATGCCCTCTCCGTGCCTGCGCACGCCCTGTGCGTCGGCATCGTGGGGCGCTTCGGCCCCTTCAAACGACACCTTCAACTCCTCGAGGCCTTCGAGCAGATCGTCCCGCGCTTTCCCCATGCCCGCTTGCTCATCGCCGGGGCTGGCGGCAGCGAGGAAGCCACCGTCACCGCGCGCGTGCAAACGAGTCCTCTCCGTCCACTCGTTCACCTCCTCGGTTTCCAATCCGAGCCCCGCCTCTGCTATCAGGCACTCGACCTCCTCGTCATCCCTTCAATCAACGAAGGCCTTTCCAATGCCGCCCTCGAGGCCATGGCCTGTGGCGTCCCCGCTCTCGTCCGCTCCGGCTGCGGACACGAACAGATCATTACCCACGGCCAGGATGGCTGGATCGCCCCCTTGGACTCCCCCGCCGATCTCGCCAGCTGTCTGGCCGAAATTCTCGCCGAACCTGTCCGGCTCGTTGACTTCGGGCGAAACGCACGGAAGAAAGTGGTCTCCCAGTTTTCCCTCGAGTCGATGATCACCGCCTACGAACATCTCTACCGCGCTGCGGCGCTGCGCTGATGGATCTCGTCACCGTCGTCCTCTTTCTCATCCTCTACTACCTGCGCCCCCAAGAGTGGTCGGGGATGTTCGCCACCATCCATTTCGTGCAGATCGTCATGCTCACGGGGCTCGCGACCCTGTTCCTCCGCGACCAAGGGTTCCGCCTCCGCGACATGTTTCGCACCCCCCACGATTGGGCGGTCTTTGCTTTCTGGCTCTGGATGGTCGCCACGGCCGTGCACCCTTGGGATACGGCCAAGGAGAATGCGAACCTTTTCATCTTCTATATCGTCATCGTCCAGGCATTGCGCTCGGTGCCGCGTATGCAGATCTTTGCCGGTTGGTGGACCTTGCTCATCGTGGCTGTGGCGCTGCTCGCACTGGCCAGCCAGTGGGGCTTCGATCCTCTCGGGGGCCTCGACAAGATCAACGGGCAGATGAAGGGGCGCCTCATCCTCAACCTCTCCATCTTCAATAATCCCAATGGCCTCGGGCACAGCGTGGTGCCAGCCATCCCGATGCTCTACTACTACCTCATCTGGAAACGGCCGATCGGCCTGCGCATCCTCGGCGTCGCGCTTCTGGGCCTCCCGATTTACTGCATTTATCTCACCGTTTCCAAGGGCGCGTTCCTTTGCGCCGCCATCACCTCCCTTGCCACAGTCACCTTCGGGCGCCCCAAGAGCGTCCAGATATTGATTGGCGTCGCGGCCTTCCTATT
>Ga0207703_10002752_pt1 | contig 15060 bp, 12 predicted proteins | sample KBSSwiS12_FD_184304 | JGI IMG/M metagenome (GOLD analysis project Ga0207703, IMG submission 184304) | Switchgrass rhizosphere microbial communities from Kellogg Biological Station, Michigan, USA - KBS Switchgrass S1-2 (SPAdes) (version 2) | ecosystem: Host-associated > Plants > Roots >... | reverse complement strand
TTGGAGTTGGGGGCCTGGAAGATCGGGATCGCGACCGCGTCCTTGTTGTCCAGCAGACTGCGAATGGAGTACGTCTGAGCACCCATCTCGACGCGGCCGACATCGCCCACGCGGACGATCTCACCTTCAGCGCCGGTCTTGATGATGATGTCGCGGAACTGCTGCTCGTCTGACAGACGGCCTTTGACATTCAACTGGAGCTGGAACTGCGACTGGTTGGACGGGGGTGCGCCAATGGCACCGGCAGCCACCTGAACGTTCTGCTCACGGATCGCGGTGATGACATCACCGGCGGTCAGATTACGTGCGGCCAACTTCGAGGGGTCGAGCCAGACACGCATGGCGTAGTCGCCGCCGCCGAAGAGCTGGACGTCGCCCGCGCCCTGGATGCGGGCCAGGGTGTCCCTCACGTTCAGCGTGGCGTAGTTACGAAGGTACTGTCCATCGTAACGGCCGTCCGGCGAGGTCAAGTGCACGACCAGAGTCAGGTTGGGTGAGCTCTTGAGGGTAGTGACGCCGAGGGCGCGCACCTCCTCAGGCAGGCGCGGAGTCGCCTGCGAGACGCGGTTCTGTACCTGCACCTGGGCGCGGTCGATGTCGGCACCCTGTTTGAAGGTGACCGTCAGATACAGAGAGCCGTCGCTCGTCGAAGTTGAAGACATGTACATCATGTCCTCAACACCGACGATCTGCTGCTCCAGGGGAGCCGCCACGGTATCCGCGACAACCTTCGGGTTAGCGCCAGGGTAAGTGGCGCGAACCACCACGGAGGGCGGAACGACCTCCGGGTACTCACTGATCGGCAGCTTCAACAGCGAGATCGCGCCGCCGATCGTGATAAAGGCTGAGAGAACCGCCGCGAATATCGGGCGGTCGATAAAGAAGTCCGACAGTTTCACTGCTGGTCTCCCGTTTGGGCGTACATCGTCTTGTTGGCGCCCGGGTGGATGTGTTGCTCACCCATCGCGACCGTCTGAGGGGTCACGGGCGAGCCAGGACGAACACGTTGCAAACCGTTGACGACGATGGTGTCGTTCGCTTTGAGGCCCTCACGAACAACGCGCAGGCCGTCGATCACAGGGCCGAGCTTCACCGGCGTGTACTGAACCTTGTTGTCCGCGCCCACAACCAGGACGTACTTGACGGTCTGGTCAGTACCGACGGCGCTGTCGTTGATCAGCAGCGCGTTGTACTTCTTCTCGCCCATGAGCCGCACTCGTGCGAACAGGCCCGGGGTGAAGGCGCGGTCATGGTTGTCCAGCCTGGCGCGGATACGGATCGTGCCGGTCTGAGGATCCACTTCGTTGTCCTGGAAGACCATCACGCCGTTGTGCGGGAAACCAGGCTCGTCGGCCAAACCGACCAACACCGGCGCGGCTGTTTCCTTGGTGCCGTTCGCGACGTCATCCTTTGCTTGTTTGACCGAGCGAAGGAATGCCTGCTCGTCGCCATCGAACCGGACGTAGATCGGGTCGAGGGAGACCACGGTCGTGAGGAGCGTCTGGCCGTTGGTCACCAGGTTGCCCAGAGTGATGTTGGCGCGGCTCACCCGGCCATTAATCGGTGAAGTGACCTTCGTGTAGGTCATGTTGAGTTGCGCCGTATCGAGGGCAGCTTCGGCCAGTTGCACATTGGCCTCTGCCTGCTCATCGCCTGACGTACGGGTGTCGAACTCTTCCTGAGAGATAGCGTGCTGCGCGAGGAGGTTCGTCGCGCGGGCCTTCTCGGACCTGGCGAGTGTCAGGGCTGACTTCGCCTGGTTCAGTTGGGCCTGTGCACGCTTCAGCTCCGCCGCGTAGGGGCGCTGGTCGATGACGAACAGGACGTCGCCCTTCTTCACTTCACTGCCTTCAGTGAAGTTGACGGAAGAGATGTAGCCGTTGACCCGTGGACGGATCTCGACGCGGTCGATGGCTTCGAACCGGCCGGTGAACTCGTCGAACTCGGTGACGGGCTTCTCGAGGACCTGGGCCACGGTCACCTGCGGGGGCGGCTGGCCGGCGGCACTGGCCGCAGCGTCATTCCGGCCGCACCCGGACAGGGTGGCAGCTACCACGGCCAGGATAGAAAGAGTGAAAGCGGACTTTGCGAGCTTGAAACCGGAATGCATGGATGACTCCCTAAACCGTTCCTGATCTGCTGGGGGCGCCTGTGGGCTCCTTTCATTGGAGCCTTGCGCAGGGTGGAGATAGTGGTGATCGGGCGCCGGCATTGATATGCACCGGGCGGTGGGTGTCCCAGAGCCAATTCGTCAGCTGGGGGCTATCCCTTTTGGGTGGTCTGGGGGGCCCCTCGTCGGCTGGCGCGCCGCACAGGGGGTTTTGGAGGGGAATCAGGGGGTTGGTGACGGTTTGGTTACGGCGGAGCGGGCCTTTTGCAGCCCTATTGCAGGGCGCAATCGGACCGATCCGGGGTGCTCCGAGCGCGTCGCTCGTGATGGGAATTTGCGCGGGCGTGGCGAGTGGGGCTGTTCGCCGTGTAGTAATAAGGAGTGGTTTCGGGCGCGTTGTGGGGGGTGGAAGACGGTCGCCGGGACGGGGAAGTGGTCTGGGTCGGCACGGGGTCGCCGAAAATCAATGGGTTAGCGGCGCTGCTTTGCTTGACGGCGCTGGCGCCGGCCGGTCTAATACGCGGCCTCCCCTCCGGCGGCCAGGTAGCTCAGTTGGTAGAGCAGCGGACTGAAAATCCGCGTGTCGATGGTTCGATTCCGTCCCTGGCCACCATTTCCATCCTTGGTTTTCGCGGACTTACGGTCACGTCGGCTTTCAGGCCGAGTGTTGCTGTGACGGATTTGTGCCGGTCTCGAGTTCGACCCTGCCGGCATAGGCGGCCCGACGATCCGCTGTGAGGTGTGCGTACCGCCGCACCATCGACAGCGCCTCCCAGCCCCCTAGCTCCTGAAGGACATGCAGTGGCGTTCCGTTCTGCACGTGCCACGAGGCCCACGTCTGTCTTAGATCGCGCCAGCGGAAGCTGGATACCAGCGCGCTTCAGTGCCTTGTACCAGCTCTTCCGGCGACGGCCATTCGCGAGCGACCTCTATTGTTGACGATCACACGACGATAGAGCAGCGTGAACCAGGTCGAGAGTACTGAACATGCTCTCAAGCTGTCTGCGCATCTTGGCAAGGCGCTGCTCGTTGTCTTTGCACATGGGAATAGATGTCTCTTGTGCGGGTTGATCTTCACTCATGACTCGCCTCCGGCACGACAGACTCCGACAGGTGGGCATATCGCGCCTTCCGTAGCATGGTAATCAGGGGGATTTGAGACTAAGGAACTCTTAGTACCGTACCAACTTAAACGCTAAGAATCTCTTAGCCTCTAAAGATAGGGCGGGGGCAAAGGGTTAGCATTGTTGGGAATCGCCTACGGGAAGTTCGGACGATGATCTCGCGGCCTGGATTCTGGCTTACGGGCGCGTTCCTGCTGCGACGCGCAGGTCGATCATCAAGGACGCAGTCTAATCGGTTCACAGCGGGTGCTAAGCGTAGCACTAAGGATCTCTTAGTATCGAGTCAACCAGAAAACTAAGATTCTCTTAGCCTCACGGAATCATCGGTGGGGTGATGGTGCAAGGCGCCTCTGTTGTCGGGAATCGCCTAAGGGAAGCTCGCGGGCGACTGGGTATTTCGCAGAAGCAGTTGGGCATTAAAGCGGGCTTCGACCCGTCGGTGGCCAGCCCAAGGATCAATCAATACGAGACGGGGAAGCACGTGCCGGATATTGAAACCGCACAGCGGCTCGCGGAGGTGCTTGGGGTACCTGCGCCTTATCTATACGCCGAGGACGACCAAATCGCGGCGTGGATTCTGGCCTATTCACGCGTGACTCCGGCCGTGCGACGAAAGATCACGCGATGATAGAGCGCGCCTCAATGCGGCCGGCATCCCTTCATCGGCAAACGTTTAGCGGCGGCAGTATCGGCCATCCCGGATGGGGCAAAGCCTCGTCTTCTGCCTGCCGAACCGGCTCTCCGGATTCCTTCGCAGTCCTGTCTTGTGGCTGGCTGAGGTGATTCGAACGAGGGTGCGCCACGTCAGCATAGCTTCGGGAGAAGGATGACATGGATACTAAATTGGCAGAGTGTTTGGGGCCGTGGTGGACAGTGGCAGGACCTTGCCCAGTCGATATAGCACGAGGCTGGAGAACGGGATTGCCAGACTAGTTAAACGACAATTCATGCCAGCTTCCTGCTGGGCGACTCTGACGACTCCAGTAGCCGCAATCTGCGGGTAAGCATGAGATCTGAAACAACTTTGTTAAGAAGTGTGTGGTAATGGAAGAAACCGAACAAGATTTCCTCAATGAACTCGATAAGAAACTTTGGAATGCAGCTGACCGGTTACGATCTAACCTCGACGCGGCAGTCTACAAGCACGCGGTCCTCGGTCTTATCTTCCTGAAATACGTCTCTGATGCCTTTGATCTGCGTCGAGAAGAATTGCAGGCTGCCTTTAAAGACTCCAACAGCGACTACTTTCTTGATCCTGCTGACCATGAGTCAGACGCAGACTACTCTGCAGCGATCCACGCCGAGTTGGAAGATCGAGATTACTTCACGGAGAAGAACGTATTTTGGGTGCCACCACTTGGTCGGTGGCAAACAATCCGAGAGAGCGCGACGCTCGCACCTGACACCGAAATCACAGTTCGCAATGGAAAGACGGAGAGTTATACATTTCGGTCTGTCGCGCGATTGATCGATGATGCGCTCGAGGCCATCGAGAAAGAAAATCCGCGCCTCAAGGGTGTGATTGAAAAAAACCGCTACGCGCAATTGCAATTGGAGCCAACAAAGCTCATTGGTCTCATCAGCGAGGTGGTCTCCTCAATCCCGTTCCGCCATGCCAAACTCAACTCCAAAGACATTCTCGGTCACGTTTACGAATACTTCCTGGGCCAGTTCGCTTTAGCCGAAGGCAAGAAGGGCGGACAATATTACACGCCCAAGTCGATCGTGTCCGTGATCGTCGAGATGCTAGAGCCCTTTCACGGAAAGGTTTATGACCCTGCAATGGGTTCCGGAGGCTTTTTCGTTCAAAGTGAGACCTTCATTGAAAGACATGGTGGTCGCATCGGTCAGCTCTCGGTTTATGGCCAGGAAAGTAACCCAACTACTTGGCGGCTCGCCGCGATGAACATGGCCATCCGCGGTATCGATTTCAATTTCGGCAAACAACCCGCTGACACCTTCATGAGCGATCAGCACCCTGATTTGCGCGCCGACTACGTGATGGCCAATCCACCATTTAACATGAGCGAGTGGTGGGATGGGCGGTTGGAAGGCGACCCCCGTTGGGTACACGGCACACCACCCAGGAATAACGCAAATTTCGCCTGGGTGCAGCATATGCTCTATCACCTCGCGCCCCACGGCTCGATGGCATTGTTACTTGCCAACGGGTCAATGTCTTCCAACACGAAGGGCGAAGGTGAAATTCGCAAATCATTGATTGAGGCTGACCTCATCGAGTGCATGCTCGCGTTACCCGCTCAGCTTTTCACAAACACACAGATTCCTGCCTGCGTGTGGTTTCTCACCAAAAGCAAGAAAGCGCGCGGACAAAATCGAGACCGCAGCGGACAAACGCTCTTCATCGATGCCCGTCGACTTGGCTACATGAAGGACCGTGTGCTACGCGACTTTGCTGCATCGGATCTAGAACAAATCAGCGGTACTTTCAAGGCCTGGAAGCGCGGCGTCGGCTACTGCGACATCAATGGCTTCTGCAATTCCGCCACCCTACCCAGAATAGCGTCCCACAGCTACGTGCTAACCCCCGGCCGTTATGTCGGTGCTGAAGAAGTCGTGGGCGACGGGGAGCCTTTTGATGAGAAGATGCCGCGCCTCGTCACCGAGTTGAATGCGCAGTTCGTTGAGTCCGCAAAATTGGAGCAAGCCATTAAAGCGAACTTGGAGAGTCTTGGATATGCCGAGTGAATGGCGATCGCTGCCACTGGAAGTTTGTATGGCGGCAATTATCGATTATCGAGGCAAGTCTCCCTCCAAGACTACTTCGGGCATTCCCCTCGTGACGGCCAAGATCATTAAAAGTGGCCGAATCGAACAACCCGATGAGTTTATAGCCGAAGGCGATTTTGACGTCTGGATGCAGCGCGGATTGCCTCAGAGAGGCGACGTCGTGATGACGACTGAGGCACCCCTCGGAGAAGTGGGGCAACTTGACGGAACCAAGGTCGCGCTTGCTCAACGGGTGATTACGTTGCGAGGGAAGGCGGAGCTGTTAGACAACACTTTCCTAAAGTACCTGCTCCAGTCAGAGCCTGTTCAAGCAGACCTGCGTGCGCGCGCCACAGGCACTACGGTGCTGGGTATTAGGCAAAGTGAGTTGCGCAGAGTAACGCTCACACTTCCGCCTCTCCCCGAACAAAAGGCTATCGCGCGAATCCTCGGCGGGCTTGACGACAAGATCGAGTTGAACCGGAAAATGAACTCGACTCTAGCGGAGATGGCACGAGTTTTATTTCGAAGTTGGTTCATCGAATTCGATCCCGTTCACGCCAAAGCCGCCGGCCACAAGCCCAGCGGCATGAGCGAAGGCACCGCCGCGCTCTTTCCAGCGTCTTTCGAAAAATCAAAGCTCGGCAACGTACCCGCTGGTTGGAAAGTGGGGTCTATCCTGCAGCAGGCGGACCTATTGAGTGGCGGCACTCCGAAGACGAGCATCGCAGAATACTGGGATGGAGACATCCTGTGGGCCAGCGCGAAGGATGTTTCGCAGTGCGATGAACAACTGCTCATTACGACAGAGCGACGCATCACGAAGCGCGGGCTCGAAGGGAGTTCGACGAAGATGATTCCAGCATTCGCAACCGTCGTTGTAGCACGCGGGGCGACAACCGGCCGATTGGTAATGCTCGGCGAGAAAATGGCAATGAATCAGACATGTTATGGACTTTGCTCCAAAATCGGATCGCCATTTTCCCTCTATTGCCAGGCCCAGGATTTCATCCAGCGGATGGTGCACGCGGCGCATGGATCAGTGTTCGATACCATCACTACCAGAACATTCGAAACTACCGACGTCTTGCTACCACCGCATGATGTATTAGGCAGTTTTGACCGGGCGGTTACCCCGCTTTTCGAGGGAATCAGAAACAACCTGTATCAGTCACGCACTCTCACCTCCATGCGCGACGCGCTACTACCAGGGTTACTAAGCGGAGAGATTCCGGTCTCCGCGGTACAAGATTGAACCATGAAATTCCTGCGCGAACTGTTTCATCAGGAACTCGACGCTGATGGCGAAATTGAGATCGTGGGCGAAACCTTCTTGCGGCGAGACATTCTGAGGCAGCTGGCACCTAATCCCTATCAAATCGCCTTCGCAGAATGGAAACAGGCCCGTGAAAATGCGTTGTTCGAAAAGGCTGAGATAATTCTTGCGCGCTACGACAATCGGGCAAGGTTTGATCAGCTTCGGGCCACATTCGGAGCAGGTGCGATGATTCCATTTGTCGGCGCTGGCATGTCGGCACCCAGCGGGTTTCCATTGTGGACCCGATTCCTCGTCGATCTCGCGAAAGAATCTCATGTGGAACCGACTTCCATTGAACAATTCTTGCAGCAAGGAAAATTCGAAGAAGCCGCTCAAAGCTTACACGATGATTTAGGCTCGGGGCTATTCAACGAGAACGTCGAAATGACATTCTCGAAGTTATGCGAAATCGATGGGCCGCTCAATTATCTTCCAACGCTGTTTTCGGGCGGCAGCGTCATGACCACTAACTTCGATACCCTTCTCGAGCGAGTTTACACCCACCAGGACAATAATGGATTCGATCGAGTCATCAGTGGCGCGGCGATGAGCGAAGTGCTCCGCCAGATGGCCAGTGGTTCCCGGCTTCTCATCAAAATGCATGGCGACTGCCGTCAAGTCGCTGACCGGGTGCTCCTTAAGGTTGAATACGACAAGCTCTATGGTGATAACGACCTCGTTGAGCAGTTTTTTAATGGAGTGATTTTCCGTCAGAGCATCTTGTTCGTCGGCTGTAGCCTATTAAATGACCGCACAGTCAGCACTATGAAGAGCATTGTTCGCAGATATGGCGCCGCGCGCGTGCCAAGGCATTATGCATTTTTGGAGTTGAAAGCCTCCGATGACCGTGTGACTAGAAAGAAACACCTGGCTGAAGCGAACATCTTCCCAATCTGGTATCCGGAACGCGAGCACGATGAATCGCTGGAGGCCCTGTTTCTGAAGATGCTCGAGACCTGAAGCATGATCACCGAAGACCAACTCGAGCGACAATGCCTACAGTGGTTCCGTGACGGTGGCTGGGAAACTGTTTTTGGTCCAGACATCGCTCATGACGGCATGACTCCAGAACGTACTAGCTATCGCGAAGTGGTTTTGGAGCAGCGCTTGAGGCGTTCCTTGGCACGGCTCAATTCGCAGGTGCCCGCGGCGGTGCTTGATGAGGTGGTGCAGCGCGTGCTCAAGCTCGATCACCCGGTGGCCGAGCAACGCAACCGCGACTTTCACAGGCTTTTTTTGGCCGGCTTGCCTGTGAGCTGGCGCGAGGGCGATGCGATCATCCACGAGGACGTGCGATTGGTCGATTTCGCCGACTTCAGTGCGAACGAGTTCCTCGTCGTAAATCAATTTGCGCTCAGAGGTCCCCGGAAGACTCGACGGCCGGATTTGGTGGTGTTCATCAACGGCTTGCCCCTCGCCATCATCGAATTGAAGAGTCCTGCCGACGAACAGAGTGATGTGTGGAAAGCATTCCGGCAGCTCCAGACCTACAAGGAGGAGATTCCAGATCTCTTCAACTATAACGAGGCACTGATAGTCAGTGACGGATTTACAGCCCGCGTGGGCTCCCTTACTTCAGATCAGGAACGCTTCTCACCTTGGCGCACACTGAAGAACGAAAACGATAAGCCGGTGGTTGAGTTAGAGATCGAGAAGATCGTGCGCGGTTTTTTCGATCGGGATCTGTTCCTCGACTACCTCAAGCACTTTGTCCTTTTCGAACAAGACGGTGACCGCACCGTTAAGAAGATCGCTGGCTACCATCAATTTCACGCGGTACGGGAGGCAGTACGAGTTACCTTAATCGCCACGCAGACGCCGCGCTTTGATCGGGTTGAGGACAAGCGCGCAGCCTACGGCAAAGAAGTCATTCCCGGTTCGCGTAAGGCTGGTGTAGTGTGGCATACGCAGGGCTCAGGCAAGAGCATGTCGATGGTCTGCTATGCCGGAAAGCTAATTCAGCAACCGGCGATGAGAAACCCAACGATTGTTGTTGTCACCGATCGCAACGATCTCGATGGGCAACTCTACGAAACTTTTTGCTCCGCCCAGGAACTGCTGAAGCAGACGCCGGAGCAGGCAGACAGCCGCGAAGAGTTGCGTGACAAACTGGCTTCACGGCAAGCAGGCGGTATCATCTTCACCACAGTTCAAAAGTTTTCGCTCACAGAAGGAGAAAGCAAACAACCCATTCTGTGCGATCGTAGCAACGTAGTTGTCGTTTCGGACGAAGCGCATCGTAGCCAGTACGGTCTCAAAGCAAGACTGAGTACGAAGACCGGGCAGTATGTTTATGGCTTTGCCAAGCACATGCGCGATGCACTGCCCATGGCCACTTTCATAGGATTCACCGGAACGCCCATCGCCAAGGATGATCGGGATACGCGCGCCGTGTTTGGGGACTATGTAAGCATCTACGATATCCAGGATGCCGTTGAGGATGGCGCCACAGTCGAGATTCTCTATGAAAGCCGTCTCGCCAAGCTCAAGGTAAACAGCGAGGAAATCGAGAAGCTGAGCGCTGAGGTTGAGGAAGTCATCGAGGATGAAGAGGACCTGTCGGAGCGTGAAAGAACCAAGGGCCTGTGGGCGACATTGGAAAAACTAGTTGGAGCTAAGGGGCGTATCGAAGAAATCGCCTTCGATCTCGTACGGCACTTCGAAGTTCGGGTTTCTGCAATCGAAGGCAAGGCGATGATCGTCGGCATGAGCCGCGAAATTTGTGCACGACTTTACGAGGAAATCGTAAAGCTACGTCCGCAATGGCATGACCCTGACATTGAGAAGGGGGCCATCAAAGTAGTCATGACGGGTAGCGCTTCCGACGTCGAATTGCTCCGCCCCCATGTGACGACCAAACGGCAAAAGAAACGTCTGGAAAAGCGCTTCAAAAACGCCTTCGATCCATTGCGCTTGGTCATTGTGCGTGACATGTGGCTCACGGGCTTCGACGCACCGTGCTGTCACACCATGTATGTCGATAAGCCGATGAAGGGACATGGCCTCATGCAGGCAATCGCACGTGTAAACCGTGTTTTCAAGGACAAGCCCAGTGGGCTGGTCGTAGATTACATTGGAATCGCCAATGATTTGAAGGCGGCACTCAAAACATACACAGACTCCAACGGCCGCGGCCAACCCAGTCGTGGGGCCGAGGAGTTTCTGGTCGTTCTCAACGAGAGACTCGATGCCTGCCGCGGACTCTTTCACGGGTTCGATTACTCCGGTTTCCGATCGAATCCGACTGCGCTTCTGGTGCCGGCTGCGAATCACATCCTTGCACTGTACGACGGGAAAAAACGCTTTCTGGATTTGGTCGCCGCGATAACACGCGCATTCGCGCAGTGTGGAACGCTCGATGAAGCAGCGGAGCTACGTACCGAGATTGCCTTCTTTAGTGCAGTCAAGGCGGCTATCATGAAATACACGACGGTTGATCGAAAACTGACCGAAGCGCAAAAGAATTCAGTGCTCCGTCGGATTCTAGATAACGCCGTTGTCTCGGATGGTGTAACGGACATCTTCGCGCTCGCTGGAATTGACAAGCCGAACATCGGCTTGCTGTCGCCCGAGTTCCTCGAAGAAGTACGCAACATGCCCCAAAAGAACCTGGCGGTGGAGTTGCTCGAGAAGTTGCTGCGCGACGAAGTCAAAGCGCATGCGACAACGAATGTGGTTTTGCAAAAGAAATTCGGAGATCGTTTGCTGGAAGCATTGCGCAAGTACCACAATCGCGCAATCGAGACCGCACAGGTCATCGAAGAACTTCTAAAGATGGCTGAGGACTTCAAACAGGCACTCAACCGCAGCGAAGAGTTGGGTCTCAGTACTGACGAAGTTGCCTTTTACGACGCACTAACCGAGCGACCGGAAGTGTTGCGAGAGATGGGAGATCGAACGCTAAAAATGCTGGCAGCCGAGCTCACTCAGCAACTGCGAAATAGCACCAGCGTCGATTGGCAGGTGCGCGACAGCGTCCGGGCAAAAATGCGCTTACTCATCAAGCGGCTGCTTCGCAAGTACAAGTATCCGCCAGACGGGCAAGACGAGGCCGTAATACGTGTTCTCGAACAAGCCGAGGAACTCGCCGATGAATGGAGTAGATAGAGCAGGCGAATGGGATCAGGACGTTGGCGCTGTCGGCAGAAGTTTGTACACCGCTCGGCTGCTGATACCGTCTCATGCATTCAGCTTTGTGACGTCTGATCAGGAACAGACAGGTGATCAAGATCGAGTGGATCACTATGAACGTAGTCGGAGGCAGTCAGTTCGTCGAGTGTCGAAACCTGCCCGTGCGCGGTGAACCTGCTGTTGGCAGGCACCAGCTTCAGCCATGCGTCGAGAAAATTCCGCCAAGGAGCGCCATCGAAGTCGGATTCAACATCATGACGAATGAAGAAAAACATGATGGTGGTGGCACCACTTTCCCAGGATGGGCTCGCCTGAACTCGGATCTCTCGCAGAGCGCGGAGCGCCCGACCCTCTGGGGAATCTCTGTCGTGCTTGTCAACAAGGCGGCCCTGGAGCTTTCTCGCCCAGAGATTGAAATCGTCGGGAAATGCGAATCGAGCGCGCTTGCGTGCAAGGGCCTGGGCAAAAGATCGCACTTCTGGATCGGAGGCACACCCCGGAATTCTATTCCAACACAGAATCATTGCCTTTTCGACCGTCATTGTGCGATCCAGGTCGGCAACCAACTGTCGGTCTGCCAGTTGTGGCAGATACGCATACGCCGGCTTTCGACCGCGCTCGATTTGATGCAGGGTCTCATCACTGACCCGCACGAGAGGGCAAACCTCCAGGTACGGCCGTTCCTGGCAGGCTCTGACAATATCGCAAGTCTGGGAGACCACCACGAGGCCGTTAACCTGCTGTTCCGCCAACTCCGCACTCTCTCGGGCAGCAGCTAAACCGGCGGCGGTTAGAGTGAGAGATGGATTGATTCGGTGAACGAACCATTGTGGCTCAAGGGTGCAATCGCCCTGCCGCCAGGCCTGAAGCGCGCGGTCGATGACGGCTTCCTGGGAATCAACACTTCCCTCAGGAGTCACTCTCCGTCCTCACGCTTCTGCCCGCTCGAACTGGGCCAGCGTCCTCGTGCACGCGATCTTGGAGGGCATCCACCAGATCTTCCGGCGGACGAGGCAGGCGCGCCGCTTTTGCAGCCGGCGAGAGCACGGTCGCGGCGCTTGCGACTCGTTGACGTCCATGCCCCAGCGCCGAAATCACGACATCGTAATTTCCAGCGGCGAGCTGATCGAGCAACGTTGAGCCATCGTCTCTCGTTGCCAGAAGGGCGGCTCGGTTCTCCGTTATGGAGACGCGATCGATGAGCCGAACGGTGTCGAGCACGCGCTCCAAGTGGGCGCTATTCTCGGCGGTCATCTTGCTACCGCTCGCCCAGAAGTGCACGGACCGGCGGCTCACGTTAAATAGGCGAGCTAGCTGTTCCCACGTGAATCCGGTCATGCGGCGAAGCTCCGCTATTGCAGCGGGAGCCGGCTCGCGCAGTTCGACGGAAAAGCCGGAGTTTGTTTGCTGCTGAGGGCGCGCAGCCTGAAATGCGACAATGGCAGGCAGCGCCTGCGTTGAAGTACCGATGCCGACCACGATGAGGCCGACAACTAACGGCTCATGCAATTGGCGCGCGAAAAACGTACCGGCGGCCGAGGTCGAGTCCTTTGATACTAGGCTCATAACTTTCCTCCATACCGCCGCAAAAAGTCGTCGGTCACGGCCCATCGGAAGACGGTGTAGATGCGTTCAGCGAATCGTGCAACATCCTGAACAGCACGCTCGACGGAAAATGGCGTGGGTCCCGAGCTGAACATATCCAAATCCAAGATCCAACTAGGCTGGCTCGTTGGCTCTATCGCAGCCGGATCTACGGTGGCGCCCGGAGGCAAACTACCCCATCGCGTGATCAAGCCGGCTCCGTCGACGGAAAACACGGATTCGCAGATCGAGTGAGAAGCATCGGCTGCGAGAGGGGAACCGAGAATGCCTCTGACTTCGGGACGCAGTAATACGACAACGTCCTTCATTGCGTCGCCGACCATTCGATCGATGTAGCGCACCCCAACCCTATCAATCAGCTTCGGATTTACGTGCGTGGCGAGAGGCGAAACGGCCTCACGGAACCGCGCAAGAAAGTCAGACCGACTAGAGTAGGCCACGGTCTCGAGCGCGAGAAACTCCGGCGCGAGCGAAATCCGCCAGGAATTCGTTTCATCGGAGAAGCGCCAAACGGTCTGCGGCGCCTGTGGAGTCAGTCCGGCCGGGCTTACAAGCACCCCATGCATGTGATCTTGGCGCAATATGGGGTACTGGCCTCGAATTGCTTCTTGAAACGGAGCGACAAAGTCGCGTTGTTCAATGGCCACTACGAGCGGAAAGCGCACCTGCGCAATGACCCGTACAAGGGGCGCATTGGATAGCGGTACCTCCAGGGGAGGCGCCATACGAAGTGGGCTTTCCGGCGTCGTCATGCACGGCAGTCTAGCCGGCAACTCAGTATGTGTGAAGTGAGCTGTGAAGTGACATAAAATGCCTAGACTGACGCTCAAGCTGCTGAAGTGATTCGGCGCCCTGGAGAGGCGCGCCGAGTTCACATGGAGTATGCCTAAAGTGTGCCTCAATCAGCCTGGAACGCGGTGTAGCAAGGGCTGCAAGTGACTGATTATTAAAGTAACTTATGATCGCTGGACGGACTGAAAATCCGCGTGTCGATGGTTCGATTCCGTCCACTTAATCAAGCACTTACGTCACGCCTGGAACGGTAACGCAGCGGTCAGATCTGCGCGCCTGGGTCGAAGCGCAGCGGATAAGGTCTGCCCAACTGCGCAAGGCCGAACAGCTCGCCCTCGAAGCCGACCGAAACGCCGTCGAAGCGCTCGCCTTTGCCGGGCGTCGCCCGCTGAAGAACTTCCTGTCGGCGTATGTCGGGCACCGACCCACCCAGTTGCCGCAGCTACGCCGTGGACATACCACCTGACCGCAGTTGTTTTGGTTCGCATTTTGATGGTCGCGTTATAACTGCACGTTAATAACCGCACACGCTTCTGACTGACCAGTCCGACAGTCGCCTGCTGCGCGAGTACGGCGGACGCAGTGCGGCGTGTCGCCGCGCGGAGACGCTCGACGGACTCACCAAGACCGAAGGTAACTCTTGAACTCAACAGGAGTTGAGCCATAGAGAAACCTCGCTATCACGATTCGCCCCCCCGGCGCGGTGGCTTCATACTTTCTATTGTGTTGCTGGTGCCGTTGATGATTGAAATTCTGGATGCGAATCATGTCATTTCACGCAATTCCGCTCCCCTCCTGAAATCGATACGATCCCCCGGCGCCTCGCATCGTTTCGGTTTGAGTTATGTCTGGACGCGCGACCTGCCCAGGAGTGGTCCAGCTGCGCGGGGCCGGGAAATCGGTTGTCGTGAACCCGTAAACAGGGGATTTTTCCATGGGATCAACATCGCTTGATATGAGTTTGAATGTCGCATCGAGGAAAGGCGGCCTCGCGCGGCACGCGCTCGGCGCGAGCCTGCTCGGCCTTGCCTGCGCAGCCGGCACGGTCCCCGTGCTCGCGCAGACATCCGCCAACGTCACTGTCAACGTAGCTTCAGGACTCGCAAACGTTCCGGCAGAAGGATATGGAGTTGACTCGTCCGTGTACGATGGGTACATGTTGAGCTCCGGGCTCGGCGCATCGCTGAAGTCCGGCGGCTTCAATGCGATCCGCTATCCCGGGGGCTCCTACGCGGACATCTTCAACTTCA
>Ga0207703_10002747_pt1 | contig 15075 bp, 12 predicted proteins | sample KBSSwiS12_FD_184304 | JGI IMG/M metagenome (GOLD analysis project Ga0207703, IMG submission 184304) | Switchgrass rhizosphere microbial communities from Kellogg Biological Station, Michigan, USA - KBS Switchgrass S1-2 (SPAdes) (version 2) | ecosystem: Host-associated > Plants > Roots >... | reverse complement strand
GGCCTCGATCAGAGCGCTGGCGCCGGTGTACATGGAAGGTTGTGATTGGGCAGCTGACACGATCACAAGACTAACATTTCTGGCAAAAATACTTGCGCCATTGGACTTCATGGGGCATAGTGAAAATAGCGCGTCGTACGCAATGCACGCGCCAGCAAAGTATGGAATTGGGCCGGCAATGGCAGATCAAAGGTTGTTCTTCACCGAGCTGCTCGGCCTTAAGGTCTTTGACCTTAAGGGGCGCACCCTTGGTGTGGTCAAAGATGCCGCTATTGTGCCCCTATTGGATCCGGTCCGGGTCGATCGCTTCCTGATCGGCAGCGGCGCGGCCTGGCTGACGGTCCGCCACGACCAGGTTCGCTCTATATCCCTCGACGGAATTCATCTTCGGGATGAAATCCTGACTCCGTATCATTCCGATGAATATATGCTGCGCGTGGTCCGTGATCTAATGGACCAGCAAATCATCGATGCGCAAGGCCGCAAGGTGGTTCGCGTCACCGACGTCACTTTCGAAATCCACCAAGAAGACGGCGGCGAAGTTTTATGGGTTTTAGATGTCGATATCGGCCTGCGCGCGATTTTCCGCCGCCTGGTACAGGGTGTGCTGCCTCCGCGCTGGATCCGGCGGCTGCAAGGTGGGATTCCGCCGCATTCGATTCGCTGGGAGTTTTGTAACATTCTGGAGCCCGATCCGCAGCGGCGGCTGCGGCTCAACATTTCCAACCGTCTGTTGGAAGGCATGCACCCGGCCGACCTGGCCGACATCGTGGAAGACCTGACGCCGGAGCATCGCGAGGCGATCTTCGAGAATATCGACAGTGAAGTGGCGGCCGAAGCGCTTTCGGAAGTGGACCCGGATATCCAGGCCAGCATCCTGGAATCGCTCGAAACGGAAAAGGCCGCGGAGATCGTGGAAGGGATGGCCCCGGATCAAGCGGCCGACGTGCTGGCCGAGCTCGAGCAGGAGACCAGCGACGAGATTCTGGAAGAGATGGAACATGAGCCCAAACAAGAGGTCCGTGAACTGTTGGAGTTCAAGGAAGACTCGGCCGGGGGCATGATGAACACCGAGTATGTCGCGCTTCCGGAGACTTCTACCGTCGAGGATGCGATTCAGGCGCTCAAGGCCAACGAAGAGTTAATGGAAACGCTGAACACCCTGTTCCTGGTGGATTCGAATGATCGGTTGACGGGCGCGGTTCCGCTGGCGCGGCTGTTCCTGCACGAGGGCGCGACGCCGCTCCGCTCGTTGGCTGTGGAGACGCTGATCGACGCTCCCGTGACGGAGCAGCAGGATCGCATCACCGAGCTATTCGATAAATACAACCTGCTCGCGCTACCAGTGGTGGACGAGGAGCGCAAGCTCGCCGGGGTAATCACCGCCGACGATATCATTTCGGTCTTGCGGGAGAAGTAGATATGCGAGAAGCAAACTTGGAGCCTCCCGAACGTGTGGAAACGATTTCGCTATCACATCGCCATCTTCTTCGCGGTCATCGGGCCGGGGTTCATCACCGCCATGGTGGACAACGACGCGGGCGGCATCCTCACCTATTCCCAGGCCGGCGCTAAGTACGGCTATCTTCCGCTTTGGACCCTTCTTCCGATCACCCTGCTGCTGATCGTCACACAGGAGATGTGCTCGCGCATGGGCGCGGTAACGGGCAAGGGTCTCTCCGATCTGATTCGCGAAGAGTTCGGCCTTCGTACCACCTTCGTGGTGATGGCGGTGCTGGTATTGGCCAACCTGACCAATATGATTGCGGATTTCGCCGGTATCGCCGGCTCGCTGGAGATCTTTCACATCCCACGATACGTGAGCGTTCCCATTGGGGCCGCGATCGTCTGGCTGCTGGTAGTGAAGGGCACTTATGCCTCGGTCGAAAAGATATTCTTATTCGCGTGTCTGGTATACATCGCTTACATTGTTTCCGCGATTCTGGTGAAACCAGACTGGAAGGAAGCGGCCATCTATAGCGTGCGTCCCGTGCTGATGCTGCAAGGGGCGTATATCTACATGCTGATCGGCATGGTGGGTACCTCCATCGCACCCTGGATGCAGTTCTATCTGCAAGCCGCGGTAGTGGAAAAGGGCGTCACGGCCAAGGAATATAAAGAATCGCGGATCGAGGTAATCGTCGGATGTATCGCCATGTCGGTGATTGCGTTCTTCATCATCGTGGCCTGCGCCGGCACCATCTATGAGGTTGCACCGCGGGACCTGCAAGTCCCCGCCGATGCGGCCGCCGGACTCCGCCCGTTTGGTCCTTACGCTTACCTGTTGTTCGCCGCCGGGCTTTTCAATGCGTCGTTATTTGCAGCCTGCATTCTTCCACTTTCGACGGCGTATTCGGTGTGCGAAGGCCTGGGCTTTGAGTCCGGCGTCAACCGCCGCTTCCGCGAGGCGCCCATCTTCTATTGGTTGTTCACCTTACTCATCGTCGTCGGCGGCGCCGTGGTGATGTTTCCGCAATTCCCACTGGTGAAGATGATCTTGTTCTCACAGGTGATCAACGGAGTACTGCTTCCCGTAGTGCTTATCTTCATGACGCTGCTGATCAACAAGAAAAAGCTAATGCATGAATGGATCAACTCACGTTTCTACAATTTTGTGTCCTGGGCGGCGGTTGCGTTGATGATCGGCCTGACCATGGCGCTGGTGGCTTTATCCATCCAGGACATGATGAAGAGTTAGATGACAGGCGACAAGATCGCCTGTCCTACTTCTTTAAGAAACGCTCGACGCCGCGTTTGAAGTCGTCGGTCATCCGCACCTGGACGTTGGCCTGGACGCCCGCTTCAATCGACGCTTCAAAACTCATTCCGTCGGTTTCGTAGAGCAACGTTTTACTCATGCTCATGGCTGTGGCGGAATGTCCAGCCAGCGCTGCGACATAGCTCTCAACACTCGCGTCGAATGCCGCATCGGGAACCACGCGGTTGATCAGGCCGATGGCGAGGGCCCGGGACGCACTCAAAGGTTCGCCAGTTAGGGCGAGTTCCATGGCTTGGCGCTCATTGACGGCTCGCCGCAGCATAGTGGCGACGATCGCGGGAATAAAACCCAGCTTCACTTCCGGATAGCCGAATTGCGCGGATTCGGTGGCGATGATCAGGTCGGACGCAGTCGCGATGCCGGCGCCCCCGCCTAGTGCTCGACCATGTACTGCAGCAATGATCGGCTTGGGATGGCGGCGCATAGCGATGTACAGATGGCCCAGCCGCCTGGCGGCCGTGAGCGATGACGGCGCGTCTTCCGCGCTTCGGAGCACTTCGCTCAAATCGAGCCCCGCACAGAAGTCTTTTCCCGCACCACGGATCAGCAGGACGCGAACCGTCGCGTCATCGCCGGCGCGCTCAAGGGCGTCGCGCAGGGCGGACATCATCTCGCTGGTAATCGCGTTGCGCTTGTCGGGGCGATTCAGCGTTATGCGAGCAACACCGCCCGCCGCGGCATATTCAATCGACATCGATTTCCATTCGTAACAAAGCGGTGCTGAAGGTTTTCCCTTGCGGATCGGCCTTGAGCGCCATGGTTCCTCCGCCATCCAGCGCTTCGTGCAGTAGAAAATTCAGCGCCCCTAACTTGGGCAGCTCGAAACGCTCCACTTTGCCTTGGCATACGCCGGCAAAATGCTGCTTCACGCGATCGGCGGTAACCTCCCGTACCAGAATCGGATAATCCTCGGGCTTCCTGGCGATCAAGCCGATGTTGACCAGGTCGCCCTTGTCGCCGGAACGTGCATGGGCGATCTCGATCAACCTTCGTTTTATCAACTCGCGCTTGGCCATATCGCCACCTCCGGCCGGACTTCAGATTTCGGAATCAGCGCGGGCCAAAACGCTACGATTTCTTCGACGCGCGGGCGGCCCAGGCCGAGGCCCGATACTCCTGGCGGCCCATTTAACACCAGCGGCGCGATCTCACGCGTAAATCGATCCACCGCGGCGCGATTCTCGGATCGCACGCCGACTCGCAGGACCACCTCGGGCAAGTGCGGCTCAATTTCGGGCGTTGGTTCGGCGGCGGGGATTTCGTGACAGCCGTTCGCGCCCAGAAACGCGGTGCGTATTTCGTCGAACCGCAGGCCTAGGCGCGTCAATCTTTGGCGCAGGATCTGATCCGCGGCACGAGCTTTCTTGTACGCATCGGGCCAAGTGTAGACCAGCGATCCCATGGCCTTGTAGCCGGCCGTATAGCTGATCGAGACCTTGTAGTAATTGGTAGCGGGACGGCCCTCTATACCCGTGAAGCGCACTCGATTCTCCCCAGCCTGATCCAGGTGGACGGTGGTGAAATCGGCCACGCAATCGGGAGTGATGTATTGGGTCGGGTCACCGATCTCGTAGAGAAGCTGTTCTTTGACGGAGGCGACGGTAACGCGTCCACCGGTGCCTGCGTGCTTGGTGACGGAAAACGTGCCATCCGGCTCCGCTTCGACAATCGGATAGCCGATGTCGGCAAGGTCGGGAATGGTTTCCCAATCCACTTGGCAGTTGCCTCCGGTGACTTGCGCGCCGCATTCGATAGCATGTCCTGCGACGATGCCCGCCGAAAGCTTGTCCCAGTCGGTCTCCTTCCAGCCGAACTCGTGGATCATGGGAGCAAGCGTAAGAGCCGCATCGGCGACGCGCCCGGTGATCACGATTTCCGCGCCGAGACCCAGCGCCTCGGCCACTGGAAACGCTCCAAAGTAAACGTTGGCCCGTTCCACTTGCGCGCGGATGGCGGATAGAGGCTCACCCGTATCCATGTGCTTGAGCTCGATACCGCGCTTCAGAAATTGGTCCAGACGATCCGTGATGTCGTCGCCGGTGACTGTGGCGACCTTTAGGGGAAGGTTCTGGCGCGCAGCTCTCTCGAGCACGGCATCGCGGCAGCCCATGGGATTGATGCCGCCCGCGTTGGCGATCACGCGGATGCGCCTATCCTTCAGATCGGGAAGCACGCGCGCGATCAGGTCGACGAAGTCACGGGCGTAGCCGGCCTGGGGATCTCGGGTCCGCTGCTTTTGCAGGATGGACATGGTGACTTCGGCCAGATAGTCCAGCGTCAGGTAGTCGATGGGCCCGCGGCGGATCTGGTCGACGGGAGCTTCGAGAGAGTCGCCCCAAAAACCTTGGCCATTAGCGATGCGAATCATTTGGTTCCTTCGCGCAAAACGGATCGCGGCGCGATAGTTCCTCGAACCGATTCAGAGTGCGCGCGGCGCCCTTTGCGCTTCATACACCGCCCCATAACTGTCGCGGCTGGGAAGAAATGGTCATACGACGTACTTTCCCGCTTGCAGCAAACGGCCCGCGATTTTGCGGCGCAGGGCAATCGAATTCACCAATTCATATGCCGTCATATCGTGGAGCAGGGCCAGATTGGTTCGCAACGCATCTCCTTCCGAGCAGGCGGCCAGCACTGTTTTCGCGGAGGCCTTGATATTCTCCATGGTCTCATCGGCGAATACGGCGGCCATGTCGGAAGCGTTTTCTTTGCCGTTTTTTTTCGCGCGTAGCGTGGCGGATTCCAGTGCGAAGGCGTTCATCAAGACATCGGTGATACCGGCGACGACTTCCTGCTGCTCCTCGATGCGTTCGCCAAACTTCTTTGAGGCGACATTTAGCAAAAACAGGCAGGCCTTACTCGCGTTCGCCGCCGTGGAACTACCGTTTAGCTTCAAGGTTCCCTTCTTGATGCGACGCAGTAGCATGCCGGTGGCGAGCAGGCGGTTGATCTCGTTGGTGCCTTCGAAGATGCGATTGATACGAGCGTCGCGATAAGCGCGTTCCACGGGATAGTCTTGATGGTAGCCGTAGCCGCCATGGATCTGCACGGCTTCGTCGACCACGTAATCGAGCGCCTCAGAGCCGAAGATCTTGAGGAAGGAACACTCGGCGGCGAATTCTTCGCCGGCCTTCATGAGCGGCTGCCCGGAATCCTGGATGTTTCCGATGAGGCGATACGCCATGCTCTCATTCACGTACATCCGGACCGCCATTTCGGCCAGCTTATGCTGGATCAGACCGAACTCGGAGATGGATTTGCCGAACGCGCGGCGTTCCCGGGCATAGCGAATCGCATCGCCCAGTGTTTGTCGGCACTTGCCGTGCGCGGCGACGGCCAGCGTCAGCCGTCCAATATTCAAGATGTTGAACGCCATGATGTGACCGCGTCCGATCTCGCCCAGGACGTTTTCCACCGGCACCTTGACGTTATCGAAATACACCGCGGTCGTGGAGCTGCCCTTCAGTCCCATCTTCTTTTCTTCGGCGCCGGGCGATACGCCAGGCCAGGCGCGTTCCACTAGAAATGCCGTGAACTTTTCACCGCCGACCTTGGCGAACACCGTGTACAAGTCCGCGATGCCGCCATTGGTGATCCACATCTTCTGGCCGCTAAGGATGTAGTGCGTTCCGTCGGCCGAAAGATCGGCTCGCGTGCGTACGGCCATGGCATCGGATCCGGCTTGCGCCTCGGTGAGACAATACGCGGCGAGTAACTCGGCCGACGCGAGCCGGGGAAGATACTTCTGCTTCTGCTCATCTGTGCCGAACATCGCGATGGGCAATACGCCGATACCGGACTGCGCGCCGTGGCAAACAGCGTATGAACCGTCGCGGCCGATGCCTTCGGCCACGATCATCGACGAAACCAGGTCGAGCTCCATGCCGCCGTAACGCTCGGGCAGCGACACGCTGACGAGTCCCAGCTCGGCCGCTTTGCGCAAGGTGCGCTTTAGAACATCGAAGTCCTGCCGCTGAATCGCTTCGAGGTTAGGTTCCACTTCGCGGGTCCAGAAATCTTCGGTGGCCTTGGCAATGGCGCGATGCTCGGCCGTGAAGTCCTCGGGTGTGAAGATATCCGGCGGCGCGTCGAATATGAAAGAGCCGCCAAACGGGGTAGACATGTTCGATATGCTTGAGTTTATGAAATCCCTTTCCTTCCTGCTTGCCGCAGCGTCTCTTTGGGGACAACAGGCGGCTCCCGCCGACGCAGATCCCGTGGTGCTAACGGTCGGCTCGGAGAAGATCACCCAGTCAATGTTCCAGGAGATCATCTCCAGCCTCCCGGCCCAGCAGCAGGCGCAGCTGGCGTCGCCCGAGGCGCGCCGGAGCCTGGCCGAACAGGTGGCCGAGCTCAAGGTGATGGCGCAGGAAGCCCGGGCGCGCAAGCTCGACCAGTCGGCTGCGGTAAAGGCGAAAGCCGCGTTGCAGATGGACCAGATTCTGGCCAACGCAGTGTATCAGCAGCTAACGGCCGGCGATCCCGACGACGCCGCCCTGCGGGCTTACTACGCCGCGCACAAGCAGGATTGGGATGAGGTCAAGGCGCGCCACATCCTGATCCGGATGCAGGGATCGCGGGTGCCGGTCCGCGAGGGGCACAAAGAGCTGACGGACGAGCAAGCTCTTGCCAAGGCCAAAGAGGTGCGCGCCAAGATCGTCGCCGGAGCAAAATTCGAGGAGCAGGCCAAGCTCGAATCCGACGACACTGGCTCGGGCGACAATGGCGGCGATCTGGGCACATTCGGAGCGGGTCAAATGGTGCCGGAGTTCGATGAAGTCGTGTTCAAGGCGCCGATCGGGCAAGTCACCGAGCCGATCAAGACCGCTTACGGCTATCACCTCATCCTGGTCGAAGAGCGCAAATCGAAGCCTTTCGAGGAGGCGCGTGCCGACATCGAGCAGAAGATCCGCCCGGAGATGGGCCAGAAGGCCATTGAGGGTCTGAAGGCGAAGACGACAGTGGTCTACAACGACGCGTATTTCGGCAAGGCGGGCGATTTACCTCCAGCGAAATAAGCGCAACGCGAGACCGAAGCAGACCACCAGCCAAGCTCCGAGCACGGCAGCCTGCGGCGCCATCTGGGCGAACCCTGATCCTTGCAGCATATTCGCCCGCAAAGCATCGATCACTGCAGTCAGCGGAAGCGCCTTAATCGCCGGCTGCACCAGATCCGGAAATCGCTGCGAGGAGAAGAAAACTCCCGAGAGTATCCACATGGGCACCATCGAGAGGTTCATCAAACCGGAAGCCGCTTCGATCGTCCGTACCCGCGACGCGATCAAGAGTCCCCCCGCGCTGAAGGCGAGCGTCGCTAGCACGCAGGTCCCTACGAGTGCGATGAACGGCCCTCGTAGAGGAATCCCGAACACCAAGACTCCGAATCCCAACGGCACTCCCACGTCCACAGGCAGCAGGATCATGCGCCAAACCAGGAACGACAGCAAGTAGTAATGCTTGGGCATGGGAGTCGCCACGATACGCTTCAACAGCTTCTTGCGCCGCGCATCCACAATAGAAAATCCGGGTCCCCAGATCGAGTTACCCATGATCCCCATGCCGATTAGCCCGGGTATCAGGAAGTCGATGTATCGCGATCCGGGTTCGCGCATGATCTGATCGTTTCCCGAAACCGCGTCTTGCCGGCCGGAAGCCCGCTGGATCGCTTGATCGGCAAGCATCCTCGCCTGGCGACCCTCCGGATTGGTGTCGTCGTAGCGATACACGATGCCTCCGTTTGAACTGCCTTCGGCAGCCGGCTCGGCCACTAAAGCGACTTTACCGGTTCGAATAAACTGTTCGGCCAATTCGGGAGGCAGCTGCGTTACGTCCAACAGCTTTTCCTGACGGAGCGCTTCCGCCAGGCGCGGCGTCACAGCCGCGATCTTGAGAACTTCCGGAGGACGATTGCGAAACGCGATCCCCAGGCCCGCGGCCAATGCAATGGGAAAGATCATGGACCAGAACAGCGCTTCCGGCTCGCGGATAAATTCGCGCATCCGCATTAAGGTCAACTGGACCAACGCATGATCGGTGAAGTTGCGTTTACTCATCGCGTAAATGCCGCCCTGTCAAGTGAACGAAAACATCTTCCAGCGTCGCGGAGTGCGTCCGAAGCTCGGTCAGCGGGACGCCCTGCCGCGTAAGTTCGTCCAGGAGTCCGGGCACAGCCTTGTGTAGCTCGGTCACTTGAAGCAGCACGCTGCCGTTTTCGGTGCGGACATCGCGAACGCCGGCCATCGCACGGATCCCCGATAGATCCACGGCAGTATTACCGGCCGAAAACTCGACCACGTGTTCCACACCGATGGATGCGATCAGCTCGCGGGGCGTACCCTGGGCGATGGTCTTGCCGTGATCCATAATGGCCACGCGACCGCAGAGCTGTTCGGCCTCGTCCATATAATGCGTAGTCAGGAGAATGGTGCGGCCCGCAGCCTTAAACTCCTCGATTAGATCCCACAGTTGACGTCGAGCCTGCGGATCGAGACCCGTGGTCGGTTCATCGAGAAACAACAACTCCGGATCGCCGACTAGCGCGCACGCCAATGCCAGCCGCTGCTTCTGCCCGCCGGAGAGCGCCCCGACGCGGGCGTCGCGCTTTTCTTCGAGCTGGACCATGCGGATCGCGTCCTCGGCTCCCGGTCCCTGGTGAAAGAAGCTGCGAAACAAGCGCAGCGTTTCGAAGACGGTAAGTTTTTCGGCAAGCTGCGTCTCTTGCAACTGAATGCCGAGTTTTTGACGCAAGGCCGGGGCATCCGAGCTCCAACGCAACCCCAGCACGTCGACTTCGCCCGAGTCAGCCTCAGTCAGCCCTTCGCAGATTTCGATGGTGGTGGTTTTCCCGGCCCCGTTGGGACCGAGCAGCCCGAAGCATTCCCCGGAAAGGATTTCGAGGTCGAGCCCATCCACGGCGACCACGTCCTTATAGGTCTTCCGAAGGTTGCGGACGCGCAGTGCTGCCTGGGTCTGCGACGCTTGCATGGGCCCAGGCATAGGCCCAGTATCGCTTACAGGCGGACGATCTTCTCCGAGGCAATGCCCTTCAGTGCGTTGCGGGTATCCACGATGAGTTGGGCGTTCTTGACCAGCGCCGGGTAATCGAACTTCTTGTGATCGGTGACGATTACGACGCAGTCCGCCTGGCTCACGCCGGCATCCACGTCGATTGCCTTCATTTCGGTCCCGTCGGCGTTGATATGGGGCACGAACGGATCGCTGTAGCTGACCAGAGCTCCGCGTTTGCCGAGCAGGTGAATGATGTCGAGGGCCGGAGATTCGCGAACGTCGTCGATATCCCGTTTGTAGGCGACGCCCATTACATGTATCTTCGAACCCTTGAGCGGCTTGGTGTGATCGTTGAGCGCGTTCTGAATCTTGTCGACCACAAAGTGCGGCATCTGGCCGTTGATGTAGCCCGCCAGCTCGATGAAGCGCGCCTCGATACCGGCCTGTTTGGTTTTCCACGAAAGATAGAAAGGATCGATGGGAATGCAGTGGCCGCCCAGTCCAGGGCCCGGATAAAACGGCATATAGCCGAAGGGCTTGGTGCCTGCCGCGTCGATCACTTCCCACACGTTGATCCCCATGCGGTCGCACATCAGCGCGAGTTCGTTCACCAGGCCGATGTTGATCATGCGGAAGGTGTTTTCGAGCAGCTTCACCATTTCCGCCACGCTGGTGGATCCCACGGGAACCACGGTGTCGAGCGCCTGTTTGTAGAACAACGCACCGATTTCGGTGCAGGCCGGAGTGATCCCGCCCACCACTTTGGGAATGTTCTTGGTTTGATATTTGGGATTGCCCGGGTCCACGCGCTCGGGCGAAAAACACATGAAGAAATCCTTACCCACCTTGAGCCCGGCTTCCTCGAACATCGGCAGCATCAGTTCATCCGTCGTGCCGGGATAAGTGGTCGATTCCAGGATCACCAGCGTCCCAGGATGAAAGTGTTTGGCGATCTCCTGGCAGGCGTTGACGATGAAGCTCATGTCCGGATCTTTGGTCTTGCGCAGCGGAGTCGGCACGCAGATGTTGATGGTGTCCAGATCCTTGACCACGCTGAAGTCGGTGGTGGCGCGGATCTTGCCGGCCTTCACGTAGGGTTCAAGCGCGGAGGTGGGAATGTCCTGAATGTAAGACTCGCCGCGGTTAATGGCGTCCACTTTGGATTGCTGCACATCGATTCCGGTAACACAGAATCCGGCGTGCGCGAATTCCACGACCAGAGGGAGACCGACATAGCCCAGCCCGACCACGCCGACATGCGCTGTATGCGATTCGATCTTGCGCCGCAGTTCTTCAAAATGATTCGTCATCTTAAAATTAGTCTAGTCCTCTCTCGTAATAAAACTGGCCTTCCGCGACGATCTCGGCAGGCCCTACCAAGTGTATATCGTCATTTTCGACCCGCAACTCCAGAGGGCCGGCGGGCGTCAGAACCCGGACCGGGCTGTGGACCAGTCCCCGTGCCAGGGCCGCGGCAGCCGCACCGGTCGATCCCGTTCCGGAACTCATGGTCTCTCCGGCTCCGCGCTCGAAGAAGCGCACATCCAGAGTGTGATCGTCCACCACGCGAATGAAGGATACGTTAGTGCGATGCGGGAAGAGGGGGTGCCGTTCCAACTCGGCTCCCAGAATTCTCCATTCGAACTCGAACCCGTCGGTAAATACGGCACACTGCGGATTTCCAACGTTCAGGATCACGCATTCGTGGCCGGGGATCAGGGTGGCGTGTAAGTCTTCGATGACGGCTGGCCCCATATTCATTTCGAACGAATAACAATGCCCGTGGCGCTCCAGAAGGCGGAGAGTCTTCACGCCTGCCCCCGTAGAGATGCGGACTTGGCCAGTGGCCATTCCGGATTCCACCAATAGAGCGGCCGCACACCGTGTTCCATTTCCGGAAATCTCGCTGCGGCTACCGTCCGAATTCCACAGCTCGATAGCGGCAGGGGAGCCGTTATTCGCGTTGTCGATCAGAATCCAGCCATCGGCGCCTGGCCCGACATGACGGTCGCAGATGGCGCGAGCCAATGCAGCCGGATCGCCCGCTTGCATGGCCAACTGTTCACGCCAGGTAAGCAGGAAATCGTTACGTGCTCCGTGCGCTTTTGTAAACGGGATTTGCACCTATTCGCGATGGTAAACTTCCACCACCGGCGCTCCTTTCATCACGATATGCCGTCGCAGCGTGAAACCGGCTTTCTGCAGCGCGGCATCTACCGAGTCGCCCGAAAAAGCCAGTCCCCACTCGACCAATCCACCCTCGCGGAGGAAAAGATCCGGACGAGCCCTTGCGGAATCGAACGCTACGCCGTTGCCCTCATGCAAACTCTCCCGCAACGGGATGCCGGCCTCGCGCAAAACTCCGGTCAGGTCTCCGAACGGAAAAATGATGCCCGAACCCGGCCGATACTCATGCGCCAGGAACTTAGCGGCCTCAGCCGTCCAGGCTCGCCGAGATTCGGAATTGATCTCCGACTCTTTCCATGATATCGAAGACGCCCCACGGAAACCCCACAGTCCCGCGATCGCAACCCCCAGAATGATACTGGCTTTCACGTGGAGGCGGTCCGGTATCAAAGTCACAAGAGCTCCCGCGGCCAAGGCTGCGAACGGGATCACCGCGATCGCGTAACGGGTGTTGTACCAGCCGTATGGAGGCAAATCCGGAACGAAGATGGGGGTGCCCGAGGAGTGCATGCTCCAGACATAGAACAGCGGCGGGAGAAGCAGTAGAAACAGGGCCCACCAGACACGCTTGGCAACAGCGACTAAAGTTCCGGCAATCCCCAAGACGAGCAGCGGCCATCCGGCGATCCAACGCGAGGCGGCCAGGTAATATCGCGCGGCCATGATCCAATCGTGATCGCCGGGATAGCGGAATCCCCCCTGTGCGAGCTGGCGCTGGTAGATGGCAGCGGCGGAATACGGTCCGTTGTAAAACTCCAAGGCGTTGCTGTAGTAATACTGATTGTGCGCGAGCCATGCCAAGGGTCCCAACGACGCGAGGACGGCGAACAGAATCGCGTGCGATTTACTCTTTGCGACAACCAGAAGATAGAGGCACACGAACGGGATCAGGAACCAGCCTTCGTAGCGCGTGAGTGAAGCGGCGTTCGACGCAGCCGCGGCGATCAGCACAGCGCACAGCGATTGCGTATCCCGGAACCACAGCGTCGCCCACAGCAACGACGCGAGCGGCGCCAGGAACAGCAGCTCCGTCATGGGCGTCGCCTGCAGGTACAGGATGTTTGGATTGAGGGCAAACAACAGAGCGACCGCCAGCGCCGCTCCCGTGCTGCCGTACAATCGCCGAGCCGCACTGAACAGAAACATTCCCGCGATTACAAAACACGCCACCGAAGGCAGAACACCCGCCAGCCCGCTGTGCCACCAGGCGTCGCGCATGACAAAGGGAATCATCAGAAGATGTGGCAGCAAGAGCCACACCGTGCCGATCTGATCGGGCCCAGGCGTACGCGAATCGAGAATCCGGCGCGCGATATTCAAATGCGCCTCGGCATCGCCGTAATACAGGGAATAGCCGTGCGTGAAGCACCACCACGCCGCGCCAATGCCGATCGCACCTAGCACGGCGGCCAGCATTACGGCCGCGCCGGCGACGCTAGAACGAGGTAAAGCTGCGGAATTCTTCGAAGCGCGCATCGATCTCCGCCCGCTGGAGCGTGCGGAAACGTTCCACACCGAACTGCTCACAGCAGAAACTCCCCATGACGGAGCCGTAGATCACCGCGCGGCTCAAATCGCCCCGGCTGATGTGGTCGCCCTTCAGATCGAAGCCCTGCTGCGCCAGATAACCTATGAAGCCGCCGGCGAAACAGTCTCCGGCGCCCGTCGGATCGAAGACGGTCTCCAAGAGATATCCGGGCACGATGAAATAGGAATCCTTGCGGAATAGCATCGCGCCGTACTCGCCGCGCTTGATGACCAGCGTATGCGGACCCATCGCGAGAATCTTGGCAGCCGCTTTCTTCAAATTCTCTTCTCCGGAGAGCATGCGGGCTTCGCCATCGTTGATCAGCAGGAAATCCCAGTTTTTGATGGTCTTCAGGAGCTCATCGCGGAAATCCGCGATCCAAAAGTTCATGGTGTCGCCGCCAGCCAGACGCACCTTCTTCATCTGGGAGCGAACGCCGGCCTGCAAACGGGGCTGAATGTTCCCCATCAGCAGATATGGCGCGTCCAGATAGTTCGCCGGGAGTTTGGGGTCGAAGTCGGCGAATACGTTCAGGTCGGTGGTCAACGTTTCGCGATCGTTCATATCCGGCGTGTATTTGCCGGCCCAGAAAAAAGTTTTCCCGCGGACGCGCTCCAGACCTTCCAGATCCACGCCATGCCCGGCCAGAAGATCCGTGTCTTCCTTAGCGAAATCGTCACCCACCACTGCGACCAGCCCGACTTTAGTGAAATAGCTCGCGGCCAGGGAAATGTAGGTGGCCGCCCCGCCTAACATGCGGTCCACTTTGCCATGCGGTGTTTCCACGCCGTCATAGGCAACGGACCCAACAACGATCAGAGACATTTTCTGATTGTAGCGGATGGATAGTTATAGCGATGCAAGGAGCCTACCGATAAGATGGAGACACGTGCTTCTCCGTCTCCTGGACGTCCGGAACCTGCCGGATCTGATTCTGCTCTCCGCGGTAATCCTGGTGCAAGCCGCTGGCGCCGCATTGCTGCTCTGGGGACCGGCGGGAGTGCGTTTGTTGCGTCTGCGCTGGGCGGTCATCGCAGGAACGCTTTTTTCCGCTGTGCTGCCGATGCTGGGATTCCTGCTGCGTTTCGCGCGCGTGAACCACTTTTTTCCGCCCTGGTGGTCTGGCTGGGGGCGCGGGCTGATCTTCGCCTGGGCCTTCCTTTCAGTATTTTTGGTGGCGGCGATCCTGATCTCGCGACGATGGCTGCGGGCGCAATCCGGACACAGCCCGGCTCGCAGGGCGTTTCTGCACACTACCCAGGCTGCTCTGATCTGTACTCCAGCGATTGTTACGGGCTATGCGGTTTTCATCCAGCGCCTCAATCTTTCGCTACGGGAGCAGGATCTGATGTTTCCTGATTTGCCCCAGGATCTCCATGGCCTGCGTATCGTTCAATTGACCGACATCCATCTCAGTCCTTATCTTCCGGAACACATCCTGGCCCGGGCCGTCGACATGGCCAATGAGACGCGCGCGCATCTGGCGCTGGTCACCGGCGATCTCATCAGCACCGAACGCGATCCCCTGGATACGTGTTTGCGCCAGCTATCGCGCCTGCGGGCCGATGCCGGA
>Ga0207703_10002743_pt1 | contig 15087 bp, 28 predicted proteins | sample KBSSwiS12_FD_184304 | JGI IMG/M metagenome (GOLD analysis project Ga0207703, IMG submission 184304) | Switchgrass rhizosphere microbial communities from Kellogg Biological Station, Michigan, USA - KBS Switchgrass S1-2 (SPAdes) (version 2) | ecosystem: Host-associated > Plants > Roots >... | reverse complement strand
CGTTGTATAGGACACAGGGGGAAAGCGAACCATTTTTGTGTAAAAGGTGAGCCTGGCGCCGGCAATGGGATGTCCGGCCTCGTCCTGTATGTAGAATTTAAAAAGCACTTATCATGGATAACCCCTGTTTGTACATCGCAGGGTTTGTTTCTGCCAGATTTGCGAGTTTTTCAAGCGTCTCAACAATATTCGGATCACACCTTTCCAACCGATCGATGGCCATGGCCAGCCGGTTCATTTTCTCCGGGTCCTGCGCTCCCATTCTTTTAGGCTGCACTGAGCCCATTGCTGCCGGCGCAAAGGATCGACCCGGAGTGAACGAGCGCACGCCGTTTATAATTGTCACAATTTTTTCCGGGTCCTCCAGCAGACCCATAAGCAGGTCCGCGAAAGTTTGTTTTTCCTGTTTGCCCCCGCCCAGCAAATCCTCCTCAATAGCCTTGCCTACTTTATCGGCCAGATATTGATTAACTTTTGCAGTAAGCGGATCGAGGGCGCCAGCACCCACCCTGGTCACACTGCCAACACTCTGCGCTTCTACAGGGCTATTCAGCTTAAAGGTTATGTACCCGTCGTACTGTACACCAGGTGTAATACCCCTGTAGTCCTCTATGTTGTACAACCGAAGCGAATACTCCGCAACCGTGCCACCGGCCGCTATACCGTTAAGACATGTTCGCAAAGAATTGGAGTCCTCACCACGATGGCTAATGTTCTTACCCTGGGCTATTGCCCAGCAGTACCCCTCCCACGTCTCGTAGGCTGTTATCAGCGCATCGATATTATGGTATTGTACGGCTGCCATTACAGGTTAACTTTCTCTGTCCCGTTAGGGTTCAGGCGCAAATAAAGTGCATCAAAAATTACGACGTACGGCGCATTCGCTGACTGCGTTCCATTGGCCCATTGCAAAAAGGATTTTGTCCAATCCACCTTCTCCCAGTCGTCAAACCGCGTGGGTTGGTACCGGTGCGGGAATGTAGAACCGGGAGAGGTCATATCATTGAGGGTAAGGATCGGTATATTCTGCGCCTTTTCCCAACCCTCGCAATAAATCGTCAGGTAGATTTTCTGTAGTTCCGTGAGCGGAGCGTTCACGCCCACAGCGGTTACGCCCGCAACCGCTACCTCCGGCGTTATAAGCCGAAGGCCCTTTATAATAATGCGCTCGTCCGTCGTATTGCGGAGCTGCGCAATGTCCGGAAACTTCACCTTTCCCTGACCGTTGGTAGTTACGGGTACCTCAATGAGCTGCGACGGACCCCGCGGCTCCTCCATTACCAATTCCGATTGTGATTGCATGGCAAATGTTTAACCAAGTCAAAAAATGCTCCGCAGGAAAACCCCTCCCGCGGAGCTGTATCCGGTCAATGTATATCAAAGGCAGGCCGATGGCCTATAGCTCCTTAATTTATGGATGTGCTGTTCTGAGCATTCCAACCACGGTAGATCAGTATTGCTCTTGTGAAGCCCATATCTACCGTTATGGTGTTTTTCAGCACCAACTGCGGCACGTATCCCTTTGAACCGATCAGCCATACGTTTGGCTCATCGGTAATCTGGCCGTCCTCAGCGCCCCGTATCTGGTCGAATGGCGAGCCGGCTCCAAACGCAGCAGTCTGCTGTGTTTGTGGTACGTACTTATGGTTAAACAACCCGCGATAAGGTATGATCACGTCGCCGTTGACCTTCATCGTGAAATGGCCATTGGAGAGCACCTCGCCGTTAAGAGCAGCCGCCTGACCCGCACCATTCCACACAAGGGGATTGCCATGCGTGAACAGCTCAAAGTTTGTATCAAGACGCGATGTGGGTTTACCAAAGTACAGGCCGTGTTCCGATGCAATGAGCGTATCCTGCAAGTTCAGCCGCTCCTCCGTAGGAAACAAGACATTACTGGAGTTTGCCTGCGTTGGCGTCATACCGAAAGTGAAGATGTTGTTCGCGTTGTTGAGTTCCACTTCCACGCGTATCTCTCCCTGCGACCATTTACGCTTCTTCACCCAATCCCAGCATTTGTCTACTGCCGCCATCGGGTTGCCTGCATTCGCGCGCATAAAGTCGTCAATCCATGCGTCAAACAGCACCTGTTGTGCCTGGCGATAGCCCTCACGGGCGGCTAAATTATCTGTATTTGTCACTGGTAAAGTTTTTAATTGTTAATGACTATCGTTAGAAATTATCTAAAGCCGGCGGCTCTTTTTTTAGATAATTTACCGCATATACCCTGAACCATTGCGTCGGTCTCTGGCACTCCCCACACCATTCATAACACCTACGTTGCTGCCATTCGGAGAGTAGCCCGGTCCATTTACCCGGTAACCACTACCAGATACCGCGGAAGGTATCCCGGCACCTGACAATGCTGACGGCACGTCGGTAGAACCCAGTACCGGCGTATTCTGGTATCCGCCAACATGGCGTTTACCCAGAACCGGCGTGGATTGGTAGCCGCTCACCATTCCCATTTTTTTGGCCAGCCGGCGGGCGCCCAAACCCAACGAGGCTCCGGCCGCCACATCTTTCACCATGCCCATGGTACCCCGGCCTTTCATTAAGGCCAGTGCAGTACCGAGACCGAGCTCGGCTCCCATAGCAATATTGGCTTTGAAATTTGGTTTTGCGGGGTCCGGAGGACCCATGAGCTTGTCAATCTCATCGTTGATACCAATATAGCCGTCAGCGAAGAACGCCGCCGCACCCGATACACCGATGGTGAGCAGTCTTTTGGTAGACATGCCACGCGATCCTTTTTTTGCCATGTGTCAAATATTTATAGTGCAAAGAAAATTTTTACTCTAAGCCAGCCATCCTGCCGGCAACTGACCGGAGCTCTGCGCCTGCGTCGCCGCGCTTGTGACCTGCGAATCACTGGCATTGTTGATAGCGTTGATAAGGTTTGTGAGCGCCGTAACCCCCAATGATGCCGCAGTTGCCCATGTAACCAGGTCCTGCGCTGCGGCATCCCTGCTGGTATTACCGGTAAGCGTTAGCGGTACGTTCGAACCATTCACCGGTACCGTTTTTTTCCGGGTCATAAGATAGACTGCGCCCAAACCCAGCGCCCCCAGCCCCAGTATCAACCCGGTATTGCTTTTACGGGCGGCCCCTACCCGTTTAATTTTTGTGACTGTCCGGGTGCGGGTAATTACTTTGGGCGCATGCCTTTTACGCGTCGCCCGCCTGCGCGTTGTTTTTACTTTACCTACACCTGCCGCTTTACGGTGCGCCGTATGTTTCTTACGGCGCCTGTGCTTTTTGGGGGCGGCTGCTTTACGCTTTTTTGGCAGGCGGCCGGCATTATATTCACTTGCCGCCTGTTTGCGCAACGTGCTGTATTTTTTACCAGGGTGCTTTTTCTTTAGCTGCTTTGCCCTGGCATTAATTTTTTTCAGTGCTGTAACTCCGCTCATAATTCAATGTTTGCTGGATTACTAAATTAGAAACCTCCGTATCTCGCGGAGAAGCTCTCCCACCATGCGCCGATACTGGCCGCCCTGTTACTGGTCGCGTTACCGCTCGTATCGATTGCGTATACGTTCGCACCCTGCCCCCATAGCTGGTTTATCAGATTCCATCTCCGGAGCTCGTCCGGCGTAGCCTGGTTTACCGCCACCAACCTTTTCGGGTCACTGGCAAAAAAGCTCAGTAAATTTTGTTTGATGGCGTCGGTTTCCGGTGTGGATGCCGATGCAGACGTACCTGAACTCATAAAGTACAGCGCCCCCACACCACCCACTACGAGCAGCGGAATCAGCAGGTTTTTTTTCTTTTTACCCAGTGAGCGCCCACCCATCCGGTTTACCAACCATGCCGCACCCAAACCGGCACCAACACCTATTCCCGCATTCAACAACGCATCATTCGTTTGTGTTCCCGCATCCACAGCCCCTATCCGAAGTGTGTTTGCCGCCGGCTGCGGGCATCCAATCCCTGCTATGTAACGTACAAGCGCCATTGTAAAAATTTTATTCGTCTGTTAGCCACCATGCAAGTATCAATAACCCGCCAATGGCAATGTATTTTTTGTTATTAATCAGGAAGGTCTTCCATCCCTGAAGGTTTACCGGTAATCCGTATTCATCCGTTGCAGTGTCCTCCACCGGGTAACCGTCCACGAAGGGTATACCCAACACCGGATGTGTTCCGGTAAACCCTGTCCCCGGCGCCCCACCCGGTACCGGATAAATGTAGGGCTCTGCATTAAACCAGCTCAGATCCCACTTTATATTCCGGTTATTCCAGGGGTTTGCCGGCCCCAGTAATATCCGTCTGGCCCGCTCCGCCTGTTCGCTTGTTATACCCGCCGTCTCCGTGGGCTCTCTTGTCAGGTACTCCTCCGTACTGCGGCTCAACGCTTCAAAGTCGCCTTCCGTCCGCATGCGCACCCCGTAAGCTGCTGACATAAACTCCCATGATATCGGTACCATGCTATCCGGGACCTGGTTGCGTCCCTGTATATCGGACCGGCCCAATATGTTCCGCATGAAGGTTTCACCATTCCAGTAATCCCCGCTCGTATACGTACGGCCCTGCAAAAATTTGATTACCGCCTGTATACCCGCCCATGGCGTCGGCCCCGCCGAATACATGTCCCGGAGAAACCGCTTTACGTTTCCCTCCGGCAGCGAAGCCATAGCACTGGCAACCGAGGTACCCAAACCCGGAGAAACCGAGTTGAGTAATGCCACGCGCTGCGGGTCCAATACCGGCGCCGGTGTAGTCGTTGTGCCAATGGTATATACCAGCTCCCCACCCTCGTCGACACCGGCAATGTACTCATCGTACGGCCGTGCATAGATGGTGTGCCGTGGCTCCATGTCAGCAGCGCCCGGCGTCGGGTCCACCCACAGCAGCCCCTCCGGCGTGTTAACCACCACAAACACATGGTACGGTGTACGCTTCCATCGTTTGTATGAGGCAAAGCAGAACTGCCAATCGATGAACGTATCCGTAGCGCGTGATATAGCACCCAGGCAGCCGCCGATAAAGCTCGCATACGCTTTACAATCACCCTCCCCCCATTCCAGTATTGCCGTTGGCAGCGCACTGGTTTGCCAATCTACTGTTTCTTCTCGGTAGGCAATGTTTTCTTTGCAGAAAGCATAGAGTTTTTCGCAGGTTTCCTCCAAAGTGCCGCTCTCAAAGAACTTACCGATTTTATCGTAAAAACGTTCGAATGCCTTGTAGCCGTCCACCATTTCCGGGATAATGTCCCGCTTAACTTCCTGCTCTTCCGCTATCACAATGTACTTGTCCTGAAATGGCGGAAGCGCTTTTAACAACTGAGCTCTCGTAACCATACACAAAACGTTTTTAAGGGCCTACCGTGAACTCCAGATCGATCGGCACCTGGATACCCTGCACATTTGCGGACCCGTTTAGTTTTAAATTTTGTGTAAGGCTTTTATTTTGGATGGAGCGAATAACGTCGTTTGTAACACCGATGAGGTTTAGCTGTGCCTCCAGATTAATCGGCGTACTCCGGTTGCCGGCAATTTCCTGGGGAGTGAAGTTGCTCACATTGCCTATAAATGTCCCGTTTGCGGACAAATTCCCGGCAAAACTGTTTAGCAGCAGGTCCGCCGATGAGGTATTCTGTGCCACCACCTGAAAATCAATAATAGGCGCCCCGTCAAAGCGGACTGAAAAAGAATTGCTGGGCGAGAACACCAGATTACCGGCCGCCAACGCTTTACGCCCCAACCAAAAAAGTATTCCACCAGCAGCAACGAGACCTATAACGGTGGATTGTTTCAAATGCGGATGGTTTTTGAAGTGTTCTATAGTAAACTTACGATCGGTTTGAGGTGATTTCCAAATCTTTTTTACCAGTAATGTCAGGTTTTGCGCCGTACTGTCATGATTTTTCAAATTTTTTCCTTAACTTGCCGTCGGCTACGCAGGCCGGCACCCCATAAAAAAACCCCGCTTTTGGCGGGGTTTTTTTATCAAAAAATTTTTATGGTGGTGGCATGTAATTCGTCTCCTCAATTACCTCTAACCCCATCTTCTCGCAAAATTCTTTCAACCGGTCAATGGGTATATGAATGCCCACTCTGCTATTGATGGAATGCGTTGCGTTTAATGGCAACACCTCCCAGTCCAGTCGCAATACGTGCTCGCCGGTTGGTAAACGCATCATTCGCGCTAACACCCACCTATATTCGGCCCCGCCTTCAGAAATATTGGGTTGCATAGTTTTAAAGTTTACCTGTTTTTTTGTTAACGTCCATCTGATAAAACAATCGTATTGCCTCAATCTGCGTTTCTGCTATTATCCCACAGTCCTGCATGTTCCTGAGCCAGAACATAAACAGTGTTATCATATACCCCTTTTCGTTGTCCTGCATTCCAAAAAGCGGTAAATGTACTCTTGCGTCAAGTTTTGGATCATTGTCGCATATCTGAATACCCAATATACCGGAATACATTTCAGGTGCACTACCCTCCAAAGGGATGCGAGTTTCTGCATAGCCACTATCCTGACTGTACCGTAGTACCAATTCGTGTTTAAAGTGTTTTCTGAGCGGGTAATGCCGTATAAAAACGGTCACATAGTCCCTGTGGTCAGTCATCTTCGTAGTTTTTTTGTTGACGTATAAAAATGTTAACTATTCTACTGGGCGATATCACCCGAAAAACGCCTGGTGCATAAGGAACCATAAGCCCTATTGCGAACACGTTTTCCCTGTAAGATTTCATCTCCCTTGTATACAGATTTCCCGCAACCAACTTCCGGTATTCTGGCTCTAAGTCGTAATGATCTCTCGCATCATAATGCGTTGTTACAGTCCATAGCTCTCCTCTGACGCCGGCCGATACCCTTTCTTGTTTATCCTTCTCTTCCTGGATTTCCTGCGCCTTCCTGGTCTCAGACCTGTTATCCTGTTCGTTTTCAGGCATTTTCTATCATGTTTATGAGCCGGGAAAATGTATCGTATACCTGTGGATCGTTCTTGAAAAGCTCCCTGGCCTCGTCGAATGCCTCATCCAACTCTTTCAACAGGTTCCGGTATCCGGTACAGTCACCGATAAGCCTGTTATTGATGGCCAGAAGTTCGTCAACTCTCTGGAGATTACTCGTCACCAACCCCCTAAGAGTAGAGTTTTCATTTGCCTGTTTGACATACTCCGATAAAGCCGGAGTACCTCTCTGAATAAGCACCTTAATTGCATCCACGAGCTGCATATCCTTTAATGCCCGGTCCCGGTCGATTTTTATTGTCTCCTTTGTCTGGAATAGCATGATAAGTATGAGTATCCCGCACATCAATGCGTAACCAATGGGAAGCGCACAGTAAAAAAAATCTGAATGGTTCATAACAGTCTAATTTATAAGTGATTGAATGAAAGAATTTAGCTTATATAAGTGCTCAGAAACAATGTCAGGCGGCTCCTCAATCCATGGCAGGAAGGTAAAAAACTCCCCATCCAACCGCTTCCGGCGGTCAATAAGCAGATTGAACCCGTAATTAATAAACTCCGGTACTGAAAAGGTTACCCCTGTGAAAATTGACGAGTAGCCCCGGCTATTGTGCCAGGCCAGGTGAGAAAAGCTACCATCGTTCTTAGTAACGTACTTTGTCAGGTACGTCGTAAGCGACCGGGCGCCTTTTTTCAGGGCAAAGTTGGTTACCCGGCCGGTATTTCGGTTTTTGGCAATATCCACCCCATTGTAATTACGTGCCCGCAGCGCAGTGTAGCCGGGTATTTCCCCGCGCTTTGCAAAAGTCTTTAGCGTGGTACGCATGGCACCGTTTGCCCGCCCGACGCTCATCCGGTGAGGTATCGCTATATGGAAGTGTACTGTATTATGTCCGGTAAGCGTCTGACGTTCAGCGACCCATATATAGTTCCGTAGCATCTTATACTGCCGTAGTGTCGTTAGCCAAATATTGAACATCCTGTATGCAACTTTGTCAGGTGTTCCTTTGGGGAAAGTAACGGTCCAAAAGTATAGACATTTTTTCCCGTTTTGGGTATTCAGAAAGCCCAGCAGTCGCTGCCGTACCTCTCTTTTATTGATTGTATACATACGCTCTTTTTTTTGTGGTAATTGTTGAGTATCGGACAATTTGTCGTATATTTGTCCGGGATCAGTAAACGATTTGAGGCCCCCCGTTTCTACGGGGGGCCTCGTTTTTTTGTGTTTAGTATCGGTTGGTTGAATAGACTTTTTGAGATCGGCTGCTGAGAGCCACAGATTGCCGTTGATATCAACGGCGGAGTGTTTGTTGCCGGTATAGCGCCGGCGGAAGGAATTTTGTTTTAGCAGTGTGATCCCGGAGGTTGTGGCTTTTATTACAAGCTCCCACTGACCTACGCCCGGGACTGCGCCTAATTTTACAGGGACATCCATTCAGTAAACGATTTGATACTAAGGTAAGGAACGGTTTTTACATTTCAAAAAAGCGAGAGTTGACGCGGGTCCGGTGGCGGTATTACCGGTTTTTTCTTTCCCTTCAATGGCGGTTTTTCCCACCACGCGTAACCGCAATTCCAACAACGCTCGTATGCCTGCATGCCACCATTTCTATAGTTGTGGCCGCATTTCAGGCAATGTATACCGCTGTACCCCGGATACACACCGGGCAGGCTACTTATTATTTCCAATAAGGTTTTCAATTTCGACTGATAGTTGTATTATCCGTGCGTTCTTTTTCTTTATTTCCTGCTCATATACATCACGGATGCGTTCCATTTCCGTGACTGTATCCCGCTGATAATCCTGCCAGCCCCGGCGTAGCTGTTCCGATATAGCCCGTTCCTTGTCCGCAGCGGCTCTCAAACGGCGGCCCGCAAAATAGAACACGGTGCCGGACACGGCAAACCCGATAAAAGCGAATAGTATTTCCATTGTTTTTGTTTTAAGTGGCATTATAAAAAAAGGGGGTTGGGGTGCTGAGCTGCCCACATCCCCATAACCGGCCCTGTCGCAACGCCTTACGGACGTATCCGGGACCCCCTTTTCAAAAATGCCGGCAAAAATTTTTTATTTATTAAGTGTTTTTATTAGCATATCCGCATACTGCACCGATTGTCTGCACAGTGTTTCCGGGTCCGTTACAGTCGATAACTGAGCATGCTCAGGAAAATGCCCGTGCAGACCGCTAAGTGACGCAGCCAATACCTGCGTCGCAATGTATGTACGCAGGTTCATACCGTTATTACAATCTTCAAGCAACGGCCTCGATAAAGGATATGCCTGGTCGTATCCGCTTATTTTCATGTTTTAACGTATTGATTATTAACCTTTTCCGTTTATACTTATAATCGTTACCTTTTTGGACCCGAATACTGCATCCCAGGGTTGATACACACAAATACTTGTATAAGGATCACCTATTCTATGGACCTCAACGGCCACAGGTGGCTCTACATCCAGATACAGATAGGAATCATACTCATACATTAGCCGTGCCTCCGGCGGGCAATGGCTCAAAAATTCTATCATTTGTTTTACTGTCATAATCCAGTTGTTGTTACCATGGTTTACGAATATTTCGTAGTTCCAGTTCTAAACGGCGGTTTTTGAAATGTCCGGCGTTATATAAATCCATATAACGATGAGACTGTGATTGTTGTGTTCAGGGTTTCCTTAGTATCGCAACACGTTCCTGAATAAAGGCAATCATCTCTGTATATTCAAATCCCTTAACGTGCCGATATGTGTCTAAGGCGGCAAATACTATATCAGCGAACGCCGGATCGGATCTCATGGCCTCTGCCAAACCCATAGAAAGGTAAAAACCGTCCCCTCTAATCTCTACATGCTCGCCGAGCATCCCCAAATTTCTATAAACAGAAAAACTGGCTATCAAAGACTGCTGCATATTAGGTTCGTTTTGTTTAAAAGGTTTCCATTTGAGCCCTATCGTCGGACAATTGACGATCCAATTTTTGTAGAAAACCGGCAGGCTCATGGAGAGAACCCCGCAACCCATTCCAAGCGTATTTCTCGTCAAGATCGGCGTAATCCCTTAGCGCCTCTGCCTCATCGTATACCTCGTTTATTTTCCGTAGAAGTCCCTGAATGCGTTCACGGTATGTCATATAAATTACTTTTTTATTGCTATCGTTGTACTGGCTCGCCTTTTTGTCTTTTCTTTTCTGCCAACCTTTAATAATTTTTGTGTCTCGTAATCGTATATCTGCCTGGCAACCTCTCTAAGGGCCTCACTCTCCCAGAAATGACTTCCAAATACTGTACACCCATCCTTCAGTTCTATATCTACTAAGGTATCACTGAATCCCCCTGTTTGTAATCTCATGGATTCGATAACCCCAGTGTTCCAAATCGCTCGTTTAAGCAACCCGGTATTAGTGTACATACGGATTTCCTCTCTAAATCGGCGCCATAACAGCAATTTCTTATATCTCTGTTTTCTCGTCATTCCGGAATAGTTTTAAATCAGTAATTGCCTTTTCTAAAAATGCCGGCCCGCCTGGGAACAGGCCACCGGTCTCATCCTAATCCTTGGTGCTAACTCATTACAGGCCCGTCACGGCTCTATCTTTTTGGCGAGGTCATCCCACGGAAAACCGGTTTCGGGGGAATCTACCCGTAAAAGAAGGTCCGCGTCGCTCATTCCTGTGAAATCCTCCGTCAGTTCAACCGTCCTGAAATAATCTTTTGTGTGCCGGTCCAGTTCAGCCCGCACAAATGTCTCGTAATGCCCCCTCATGGCCGGCGGTATTTCTCCCGGAAACCGTTCCTGGATAATCCGGGCATATTCTTTCATGCATTCGTAGTGAAAAGCCTTTTCTCTCTCCAGCAGCGAGCAAATGCGCATAAGGTCTGTTATTGCCATAGAACATTGATTTGTCAGGTAAAAATAAACGGCCCCTGGGGTGCACAGGGACCGTTGTTGGCTACTAACTCGCCGAGATGGCAGAATACACTACCAAAACAGCCCAGAAAGCGATAGCGGCACGGATGCCGATTTCATTAAGGGTAAGCGATTGTTTCATTTTTACTGGTTTTTAGAGGTAAAAAATATGCAGGGGCCACAACCGAAGTTGCCTATAATTACCTGGCTGCGTCTTCCGCCCCTGCACCGGCAGTACTCATGAGCCCCTACTCCCGTAAACCGTTTTCAGAGCGTGCTTTCGTGCCAATACAAAGGTGCAAACCTTTTTCAGTCCCTGCAATAGGAAATCTACGATCCCAGGCATGAAAATATACGATCCGACCCGGCATAAGGAACCCCCTGTGAAAACAGGGGGTGTGTGCTTACCTTCTAGAGAAAAATAACCAATAAAACGAGTTATCAGCTAATCCACAACTGCCATTCCTTGTTACGGCGGTCAATAAGGTAGCTTTTCACCACACCGCCGGCATAAATGTACTTTTTCCAGTGCACCTCCAGTACTGCGTCGTCCCCGGCGTTAATGTCGTCCACGAGGTTGTCAGCATTGCCATCACCTTCATTATAGGCAAAGGAAAGGTAGGCCGCCCATTGCTTTGCGTTCAGCATGCGCGTTATCAACGGCCGCAGGTAATCATAATCCGCCCGACGGTGCGCGCGCATCTCAACCAGGGCCTGTTCTCTTGTTATGGTGCCGGTTGCGCCCGGCGCCGGCGTGCCGTAGCCCCAGCTATATCGCTTCTCATCCCAGTAAGGGTGCGCGCTGAACGATTCAAATTGCGGAACTATCTGATCGGTGATTGCGAATATCTCCGCTGCGGAGGCCTGCGATGGTATCATTGCCAGAACAATTAATGCGGCTATGCCTACGATTATGTATGGGGTTGCCTTCATAGAAAAACTGCCCACCTGTTTTAAAGGGCAGGCAGTTGCTTTATATAGGGAGAGGACCGCTAGTTGTGGATTATCACATCCATTGAGGAGCCCTTCAGCACTGTCAGTGAAGCAACGTCACTGGTATTCTGGGCAATCTGTATGTCTACGTTGCCGGCGGTGGCGCCGTTTTGTACCTCCGCTTCGATTTCCAGCCAGTGCGTACCGAGATTAGCTAATGCATTGGTGAATACTGTATTTGCCACAGATGTCGTTGTCGACGGCGCCACGGTATTGTTCAGCCGTGTCGTTACACTCAGCAGTGTGCCGCCGGCAGGGATCGCCACGAGTGAACGAACACCCCCGGTAGCCCCTACCGATACCTTCACCCAGGCCCTGATTTTCTGGAACTCATTAACAGCAATGGGCGAAAGGATGCCCACTGACTGAAGCACTGCGCTCGATGTTATCACCACATCGGCGGCAGCGTTATAGAAATTACGTACTCCGTGCATAGTTGTATCGTTTAAAAGTTATTAATCAAGTTTGCAAAAGGCCTTATTCTCCGGCAGACAAACCATTATCGTGATTGCTATGGGTTTTAGACTCCGGTACTTCCGTTTCAGCTTCACCTGGCTGTGTGACTGTCACCTGTTCAGGGGGCGCCAACGTAACACCACTGACCGACACCGGCTCTGTGGATGGATTGACGAACAGCAGCTCGCTCTTATCTACTGCATCCAGCGCGGTAATCAGCACCTGTATTATTTTCTGCCATTTGGGTTTAAAGAACAAAAACTTACTGACCAGCTCCAGCACCGGCCGGGCAGCAATCCAGATTGTTTTAAACCCCGGCGTACCCGGAAGCATCGGATCGCTGTTATCCAACCGGACAACGCTATCATGCATCTCCTCTGCATGAGCATCGATGTGCTCAATGGCAGCATTTATTTCCGTGAAGTTCATATACTACTCAGTTTTATTTACCTCGTTTACTATTGCAGCAAGCCTATCCAGTGATTGCTGTAATGTTACCACGCCGGCCGCCTTCTCAAAAAGCCCTCCTTTTACTGCTGCGTCCAGTAATGTTTGCAAATTTTGTATATCGGTATTCATGTGTCAATTTTTACCATGCTGGCATAAGCCTCGTTGTGCCGTTGTCGTCTACTGGTATCCATTTTGTAGGATTGCCAGCAACCGGCGCGTTATTTAACGTCCCTACATTCGCCCCTGCGCCATTGGTGAAAGCCGTTTTCGTCGAAATCATTGTAGCACTATTTATCGTAAGGGCACCGTTAATGTCCATCGCAGTGCCGGCTGCATTGCCTCCATTCACCAGCACACCGGTATTGAACTTAACCCGCATCGATGCCGTACCGGTATTCAGCAGAATATCCGATGCCAATGTAGTGTTATCAACAAAAAAAACATTCGGGTTTATGGCATGGGTTGAACCATTTAGCCGCAGTGTAGCCGTATTGACATCATTGGTGAACAGGATATCAATCGATGAATTAACGCCATTGTCACCGTTCTTTACGCTCATAGCGACGTTCGCCGCGTTACCGTCATTGAGTACTGACACACGCGCATTATTTAACGGACCCGAAGCCGCGACGCCTAACATCTGACTTACCGTTACGAACTGATTGTTAGATATCGTTAACGGATTCCCGGAGCCACCTGCATCCTGCAACCTGAAAACGAAATTGGTTACACCCACAGGAACAGCGGATAAGTCGCGTAAAAGGAAAGTGAGCGTGCCCTGATTCGACAATTTTGTGTCAAACTGCAATGGTATACTGAACGGACCGGCAGCCTTTGGATTGGTACGAATGCGGTACCCCACCTCTGTCAGCGGCGCCGTACTATTAAGCGCATTGTTTTCCACCACCTGAAACCCCGGAGCATCGCCAAAAATCAAATTAGTCAGCGACGTTGCCGCGGCCCCGGATATTTGCTTTAAGAAAAACCCGCCAAAGGGTATTTCCCGGTTTGATAACAAAGTAGCCGATGTGCCCCCTACATCATTTCCCAGAACAATTGCCCCCGATACCGGATCAACTGATAGCCCATTATTCGCCGATGTGAGAGCGAACGGCGGGCCAGCCGGGTCCTGTTTTCTATATGTGGCTAAAAATAGTCCTGGCATGTGTTATCGTTTTCTCTGTCCCTCCCCGCCAACGTAGAACAACTGCACAATCTCTATTTTCGGATTCGCTCCCAGCGGCGGCAGGAATTTTATCTGGACCTGGCCCTTAAATATGTTTAAGTTGTGTGCACCCACTACACGTGTATCCCCCAGTGCCGTAGCCGGCGTAGCCGAAGGAAACACAACCATGTCCTTAACCGTACCAATAGTGTCACCAACGTTGGTGAACATGAAAGCAAAGCAATCCTGCTCTATAATAACGTCTCCCCCTATTGTATAGAAGTCTACCGACATGTCCCATGCCACACCCTCAAGGCTTTTAAGTAGTTGTAATGGTATCTCTCCCGACATTAGAATGAATAATTTATGCCTTTATTTGCCAGTATCCTGTTAACTAATGCGATATCTAAAAAGTTCAGCTCACTTGAAACTGCCTGATTAAGGTTGTAGTTATGATTGCTGAAGTAGTCCCCATCAAAACAACCCTTATAGCTCCTTACTCCGAATACCTTTATGAGCAGTAGCAGATCGGCTTTATTGTTAAGTTTCTGTAACTCATTGATCAACGCAGGCGTTGATAGGTCAAGAGGATCGCAATCGTTAAATGCGGCTACAATACTACTCGCCATACCCTCCGCCTGCACTGCTGTAATAGTCGGTAGCTCACCCTGATCGGCAAGCCTTGATAACTCAGCATCCGCCTGATCCGGCAATTGCTGTGCCTGATGATCAGACCCGAATATCTTATATCCGATATAGAGCAATCCTAATCCGCCGGCCACGGCCAGACCTGTCTTTACCCGCGGGTCTACGCCATCAAAAAAACCGCCTATTCTCCGGCCACGACTGAGAGCTGCGTATCCCAGCAAACCGATGCCAGCACCTGCAGCGAGAATAAAGGCTACCGGTGAGCGCCGCGTGAGCAGAAAGTAGTTGTCGGGTTGCAGGAATGATGCCGGCGTGGATGTGTCGTTGTACCCCTCTTTTGTTGCGGTTACAGTCGTATCCGCTGTTAACAGGCCACCATCGGTTTCTGAATCAATGGTGATTAGACCATCCGAACCCGTTGTATAGGACACAGGGGGAAAGCGAACCATTTTTGTGTAAAAGGTGAGCCTGGCGCCGGCAATGGGATGTCCGGCCTCGTCCTGTATGTAGAATTTAAAAAGCACTTATCATGGATAACCCCTG
>Ga0207703_10002739_pt1 | contig 15092 bp, 13 predicted proteins | sample KBSSwiS12_FD_184304 | JGI IMG/M metagenome (GOLD analysis project Ga0207703, IMG submission 184304) | Switchgrass rhizosphere microbial communities from Kellogg Biological Station, Michigan, USA - KBS Switchgrass S1-2 (SPAdes) (version 2) | ecosystem: Host-associated > Plants > Roots >... | reverse complement strand
ATGTTCGAGCCGCTCTTCACCACCAAACGCTCCGGCACCGGCCTCGGCCTGCCGGTGGCCGATCAGATCGTGCGCGCCCATCGGGGCGTGGTGCGCGTGCGCACGGAAGTGGGGAAGGGGACGGAGTTTACCGTGCAGCTTCCGCAGGATTCGAGCTGTCCGGCGATCGTTGAAGCCTAGTGATCGTCGCTAGGTTCGTTGGCGGGAAGGTTGCTGCTGGCCCCGCCTTGCTGGGAGAAAGCCCAGTTATAGAGAATCTGGGTATCCGCCCATTTGTTGGGGCTGTCGAGGAGGGTCAGGAGGATTTCACGTCCACCTTGCGTGACCGAACAGGCATAGGTGTGCTGGGATGCCACCGTCCAGCCGGTCTTGGCTGGCCCCATTCCGGGATAATAACCGAGCAGGCGATTGTGATTCCGCAGGTTGTGAACACCGGACGCGGTACGAAGGGTGTACTCCTTGGTGCTCATGATCGTCCGCAGGTCCTGGTATTTTAGCACTTTGCGGAAAATGATCATGAGATCGTGGCAACTGGTGTAATGGGTGCCAGCTGGCGCAGGGAGGCCGTTTGGATTGTTGAAGTGGGTATCGAGGCATCCCAAGGCCAGCGCGCGTTCATTCATCATCTGGACAAAAGCGGGTGTGCTTCCGGCCACCGAGCGACCCAAGGTTCGAGCGGAATCATTTGCGGACTCGATAAGCAAGGCGTGAAACAGCGTGTTGACTGAAATGGTTTCACCGGGAACGACAGGGATGTTGCTTGGCTCGGCTCTATCATCGGGAGAAACCACGACGCTGCCTTTCATGCCGCCCAGGCGCTCGTAGACGATGAGGGCTGTCATCAACTTGGTCGTACTCGCGGGCAGGAGGTGTTCGTTTTCGTTGCGGGCGTAAAGAACCTGTCCTGTCTTGGCATCAACCATGAGAGCCGCTCGCGCCTTGATCGCGTCCGGGGGTGTGATCTTCGGCTTGTTACTGCCGAAGTCATGAAAATGAAATTGAGCCGAAGCCGTCCCCATCCAGCAAAACAGCCCCAGCCAGACGGTGAGGATGAAGAGGAGGAGGTTGGGCTTGGATTTAACGGTGGGGCGCGGAGCGGTCGTGAGCATTTTTCGCTTGCGCCAGTGCGGCGTCTATCCGGTTGGCAAGATCGCCGTTACGGGGGTCTTTTTCGAGAGCATGCCGCCAGGTCGCGATCGCTTCGCTCCTGAGGCCGAGTTTCAAATACGTATCTCCTAGATGTTGTAGAACCACAGGGTCATTGTTGGTCAGAAAGGCGGCCCGTTGCAAGTACGGTAATGCATCTTTTGCATCATCCGACTGAAATAGCACCCAGCCCCGGGTATCCTGGATGGCGCCATTGTCTGGTGCCAGCTCGACTGCCCGCTTGCTCAAGGCGTCCGCTTCGTTCAGGCGCGTGTTGGCATCCGCCCAGAAAAAGGCGAGTTCGTTCATGATATCGGCATTATCGGGAAACTTGGCCAGGCCCTCGTGGGCGGTTGCCTCGAAACGGCCTTTTTGCCCGGCCAGGTTCAGGGTCATCAGGCTTTCGAGATAGTAGTGAGGATCGAGCACGTTGGCTTCCGGCCCCACAGCCATGGCACGGGTCTGGTCCAGACAGGTGAGAGCAGCCTCGTAATCTTTCTCATAGCGGTGCTGGATCGCCTGATAAAAGCGTACCCAGGCAGATGTGGGAAACCGTTTCTGGGCGGAATCGAGCGTGGAGGCTGCCTTGGTGAAATCATTTTGCGCCCACTGAAGGACGGCGAGTTGGAGGTAGGCCTCCGGCGGACAGGAAGCGGCCCCGAAAACTTTTTGCAGGCACGCTTCGGCTTGTTCCGGATGATGGGCTTTTTCGAGCGCCATGCTGAGCTTGATGGCGAGGAGGTTGTTCTGGGGAGATTCGGCCAGTCCGTCTTGAAACAGGCGTATGGCGTCATCGAAGCGGTTATTGTCCAGATAGAGTTTGCCGAGGGTCTCACGGAGCCCGGTTAACGTGGGACTGAGGGAGTAGGCTTGCTCGTAGTGCTTGAGGGCGAGGGCGGCTTGGCCAAGCTCGGTCTCCAGTTCGGCGCATTGTACGATAGTATCGACGTCGGTGGGGTCGAGTGCGATGGCGTCCTGCAACGTTTTTAGCGCTTCCCGCTTGCGACCGAGATCCCGATAGGTATCGGCCAGCAGAGTCAGCGTTTCGACCTCAGGCGGGGGCCGGGAAGCGGCCTGCTGATAAATGGGAAGCAGAGTGCGGGAAAGTGATTCCCCCGTCGTAGGGTGAGGAGAGGCACGCGCAACTTCGATATAAAGCTTGGCCAGCGTCAGCCAGGCGGAGGCGGACACGCCAGGGCCGCTGGACTTGAGGATGTCCTCAATATGAAGGACGCCGCCAGCCAGATCGTTTTGCTCTGCAGAGACCTCAAGGAGGACGCGCATGGCGGTGGGCTGGGTCGGATCCTTGATCAAGGCATCGCGACCCAACTTGAGGGCTTCCTCATAATGGCCCCGCAGACGCTGGACATAACCGAGGGCCGCTTGGATGTCGATCGAGTGGGGATTGGCCGTGAAGGCGGCCTGAAGCTGGTCAAAGGCAGGGGAGACCTGGCCGAGCTGAAGGAGGAGATTGGCGATTTCGACCTGCGCGTCGGAGAACTTAGGGTCCAGGACCGCGACTTGGCGAAGCTGGCCCAATGCCGTTTGGACGTTGTTCTTGGGGTCTTGGAGGGAGAGCATCGCCTGGGTGTACAGGGCGTTGGCTTGGCTGCGGGCTTCGGCCTTCGGGTTCAGCTTGCCGGTCGCGATGCGGTTCTGGCTGTCCGTGATGTGGGCGGTGACCGTGACTTCAGGCGTGGGCACGACGGAGGGCACGCCACCGTTGTCGGCGCGGAGCATCGAGGCACAGAGAACTCCAAGGCAGAAGACAGCGGAGCCGACCTTCGTGAAAAAGGCAGTTTTGTTGCGGTGCACAGGACGTCTGCGCAGCGGCGGCAGCGAATTCTTTAGAGAAACTCCAGGCACACCTGGAAGTTTAAGGACTAAGCCTTGTAACGCAACCGCTTCTTATGCCGATTCGCCTTCATGCGTTTGCGGCGCTTGTGTTTGGCGATTTTGGCTTTGCGGCGTTTTTTGATTGAACCCATAAAAAGTTGAGTCGGTCGTTTTAAAGCCCTTCGGCTTAATACACAACCTTATTCAGCGGATATTCGATAATTCCTTCGGCGCCCAGTTCTTTCAAACGGGGTATCAGGTCGCGGACAACGGCCTCGTCGATGATGATTTCAACGGCAGTCCATGCGGGGTCTGCCAGAGGGGAAATGGTGGGATTGCGTAGCGCAGGTAGCGTGGCGGAGAGTTTCTCCAGGACGGCTTTGGGCACGTTCATTTTGAGTCCAACTTTTTGGCGCGCATTTAATGCCCCGATCAGGAGCAATTTCATGTTTTCGAGCTTCTTGCGCTTCTCGGGGTCGGCGTAAACCGTCGGATTGACGATGAGCTGTGGGTAGCTTTCGACGATGGTGTCGATGATCTTGAGCTTGTTGGCCCGGAGGGAGCTTCCGGTCTCGGTCAGGTCGACGATGGCGTCGACGAGCTCGGGAACTTTGACTTCGGTGGCACCCCAGGAAAATTCGATCTCGGCGGTGACGTTGTGCTCGGCGAGGTAGCGCTTGGTGGTCTCGACCAGCTCGGTGGCGATGCGCTTGCCCTGCAGGTCCTTCACGGACTTCATCGGGGAATCCTGCGGGACGGCGATGACCCAGCGGGCGGGGAGGCTGGTGGCCTTGCTGTAGGCGAGATCACACATGACCTCGACCTTGTGGCCGCCTTCGAGGATCCAGTCCTTGCCGGTGATGCCGAAATCAAGGAAACCTTGGGCGACGTAACGGCTCATCTCCTGCGGACGGACGAGGCGCGCGTCGAGCTCCGGGTCGTTGATGTAGGGCTTATAGCCGCGGCTGGACGACTGCACATTGAACCCCGCGCGGTCGAGAAGCTCGAACGTCGATTTTTCCAGGCTGCCCTTGGGCAGGCCAAATCGGAGGGGTGTTTTGAGGGACATGGGGAGCCTGAAATCCTGCGCGTTTTGCACGGGATGTAAAGGGAATTGAAGGACAAACTATGAGAGCTATTTGCCCAAACGTTGTTTTAATTCGCCATAGACTGAACCGCCTAGTGCTCCGGCAATTACCGCAATTAGGTATGTGTACTGAGTGCCGAAAGCAGTCAGAGAGCTGTAAATAATCAAAAACGTAACAAAGCAACACCCCAAGAATGGCAGACATTTTCTAACAAAGGGGCTCATGTCTCAAAGATGCCAGAAATCAAATAATATTCCCGTTTAAAAATGCTGTCATCCTAAGCTTTTCGAAGGACCAGACACGTGTGGTATCTCAACAAGACGGAAGAGACCTAGAAAAAGATCGGCTAACTTCTGTACAGGTCTTTCTCACGGGCGATGCGTGTCTGGTCCTTCGACAAGCTCAGGATGACGAATTACGAAAGAGAATTTTTATTTCAGGGCAAAAAAATGCCGCCGTGAACCGGGCGAACCCAATCCAACGGCGGCAATCTTCTAGAAAATCGGTCGCTTAGTAGCGGTTACGATTTCCACCACCGGAACCACCACGGCCGCCGGATCCACCGGAGAACTCGCGGCGGGGGCCACGGGCTTCCATCGGCTTGGCTTCGTTGACCGTCAGGTCACGGCCGTCGATGTTCTTGCCGTGCAGGGCTTCGATGGCGCGATTGCCTTCGTCAGCGCTGCTCATGGTGACGAAGCCGAAGCCACGAGGGCGGCCGGTTTCGCGATCCATGATCATGTTGGTTTCAGTGACAGTGCCATGTGCCGCGAAAAGCGCGTTGAGGTCCTGTTCGGTGGTTTGGAAGGAAAGATTTCCTACGTATAATTTCATCTTGTTTTTCTTTTCTGTTTTAGGTTGCGACCTGGGCGCCGACTATTGAAGAGTATGCATCTGCATACTTGAGATACCGTTGGGAGCGAACAGGGACAACCTGCGACACTACTACTTGGCTTCAGATGGAAGCGATTTGATCGATGGAGGACAGTTGCAGGTATTTCCCCCGGCGGCAAGAGATATAAATGGAAACATCTCTGGCGCGAGTCTTCTTTCGGAGTAAGTTTTCTCGATTGAAAACGATTGCCACATGGATCGATGAAGCCAGCGCGCCCTTTTTTAAGTGGGTGTTTAACCAATATCCCGACCTGCGTATTTATGATGTGCGGATAGAACCGGCGCCTTCGTGGGAGCAGGTGGACGCGCTTCTGCTTACAGGCGGCTCCGATATCTCAGAGAAATATCTGCGGCAGCCGGTGTCCGATCCGTCGTTGATCAAAAACCCCGATCTGGCACGGGACGAATGGGAGTTCGATGTGGCCCGGAAAGCGCTACAGCAGAGGATGCCCATTCTGGCCATTTGTCGCGGGCATCAGGTCCTCAACGTTGCGTTGGACGGGACACTGCATCTTGATATTCCGGGGCACAATGAGCCGTACCAGAAATCGAATAATATCCAGGAATTGCGTTTTGCGGACGAGGTTTCCTTCAAGATTCCGATGGTAAACAGCTCGCATCACCAAGCTGTCGATAAGCTGGGCAATGGACTCAGAATCGAGGCGTGGTGCAAAGCGGACGACGTTGTGGAACAAATGCGCATCGTCGATTATCCATTTGGTTTTTCCGTTCAATATCATCCCGAGCGAGATCCTCTTTATCTTCCCATGTTCAATGCGTTCGCGCAGCAGGTGCGGCAAGGCGCTTCGTGAGCGTTCCCCTTAATCTGACGGTTCGGGTGGGTTGCCATATCGTTTATCAAACGACGAGACCCACGCCGATTGTCTTTGTCCTGCGGATACCTCGTTTGGACGGGGAACAGTTTGTGCGACAGGAGAAACTGGAATTCACTCCATTCTTGTCCTCGGATCAATTCATCGATGGTCATGGGAACTCGACTCTTCGCGCGATCCTGCAGCCCGGCCAGAATATCATTCATCACGATGCCTTGGTGGATGTTTCCTCGCAACCGGACAACCATGATTTGCAGGCGGAGGTGATTCCCATCGAGCAGCTCCCGCCGTGGGTACTTCGGTACACTTTGCCGAGCCGCTACTGCGATTCCGACAAGTTGCTCAATTTTGCCTGGCAGCAGTTTAGTCAGTTCAGACATGGTTTGGACCGGATCTATGCGATCTGCAATTGGGTTCAACTGAACATCCAATATCGGTTTGGGGGAGGGCGGTCCGACATTTCGGCTTCGGACGTTATTGCGCAAGGCTTCGGTGTTTGTCGTGATTTCGCGCATGTGGCGATTGCCCTCTGCCGCGCGTTCAATCTCCCGGCTCGCTATGTGACTGGGCATTTGCCGGATATCGGCCATCTCGATCCCGGAACGCCGATGGATTTTCACGCCTACTTCGAGGTCTTCCTCGGCAATAAATGGTGCACCTTTGACGCCCGTTTTAATGAGCCGCGGATCGGTCGCGTGAAAGTGACGCAGGGGCTGGATGCAGTTGATGGCGCCTTCTCCACCATCTATGGCGAGGCGGCGATGACCTGGTTCGAGGTCTGGGCTTATCAGGTCAATCCGACGTACATTTCGATCAATGATCCGATTGATCTTTCAAAGCGGCTCGATGGAACAGAGACGGTTTTTCTTAACTGATTGTCATGAAGCTTCGCATCCAGCATCGCACGACTTACCGCTACTCGGAGCCGGTTCAATTTGGCCCGCACCGGATCATGGTCCGTCCGCGGGAGGGACATGATATCCAGATTGAGCAATCGAAATTGGAAGTTTCTCCCGCGCATCGCATTCAGTGGTCGCAGGATGTTTATGGGAATGATGCCGCGCTGATTCAGTTTACCGAACCTGCCTCCGAGTTGGTCATCTACAGCGACTTGATTTTGAATCACCTGGAGACCAACCCGTTCGATTTTTTTCTGGAGCCGGAAGCCGTGATGTATCCGTTTGTCTATGATCCGGAAACAACGCTCGAGTTATCTGGGCTTCTTCATCTTGTTTACCCGGAGGATGCCGCTGCAGTTCGCGAGTGGTTGGTGGGATTCTGGTTTCCGGGGCAGAAGATTGATACACTTGTTTTGCTGCAACAGATCAACAGCGCCATTAAATATGGCTTCCGATATGAGGTGCGGGAAGAGCAGGGAGTTCAATCACCGGCGGAAACGCTCAAGAAGAAGAGCGGTTCATGCCGCGACTTCGCCACGCTTTTTTTGGAGGCCTGCCGTTGTCTGGGGCTGGCGGCCCGATTTGTCAGTGGATACATGCTGAGCGGTGCGAGCGGGTTGGATGCGTCGACTCACGCCTGGGCGGAAGTCTACCTGCCTGGCGGTGGATGGAAGGGGTTTGATCCTACGTTGGGATTACTGCCGACTTGGCAGCACGTGCCGGTCGCGGTGTCCCGTCATCCTGAAAATGCGATGCCGGTCACAGGGTCATTCAGTGGCACAGCCAAAGCCATGGGAATCGAAGTGGATGTGCGGGTGGAAGAGATCGGTCCGGCGAAAGCGACATAGCAGGTTGTCTTTAGTTGGTAATGCGATAATCTCTCCATCATGGAATATCGACGTCTTGGCAAAGCAGGGGTCCAGGTCAGCGCGCTGTCACTCGGATCGTGGGTCACTTTTGGTCAGCAAATCAGTGACGATGTTGCCGCCGATTTGATGAAGACTGCTTATGACGGCGGCGTTAATTTCTTCGATAATGCGGAAGCCTATGCCGGCGGCCGTTCCGAGGAGGTCATGGGCGCCATTCTCAAGAAGATGGGCTGGTCGCATGAGACGTTCCTCGTTTCGAGCAAGGTTTTCTGGGGCGGCTCGAAGCCGAATCAAACGGGCCTAAGCCGCAAGCACGTCATGGCGGCATGCGACAACGCGCTGCGCCGGTTGCAGGTCGATTACCTCGATCTCTATTTCTGTCATCGGCCCGACCCGAAGACGCCCATTGAGGAAACCGTCCGCGCGATGAGCGATCTGATCCATCAGGGCAAGGTTCTTTACTGGGGCACCTCGGAGTGGAGCGCGCAGGAGATTACTCAGGCGCACGGGATCGCGCGGGAATGTCATCTTGTTCCGCCGACGATGGAACAGCCGATGTATCATCTCTTCGGACGGCATCGTGTGGAGAAGGAGTATGAGCGCCTTTATGCTGAGTTTGGCATGGGCACGACAATCTGGTCACCGCTTGCCTCTGGTTTGCTGACTGGAAAACACAAGGGCGGTCCGCAGGAGGGTACGCGCGCGACGATGAAGGATATGGGGTGGCTTACGGACCAGATCACGCGTGAAGCCAAGGATAAGGCGGACAAGGTGGAGAAGCTGGGTGCCATTGCCAAAGACTTGGGCCTGAGCCTGGCAGTTTTTTCGATTGCGTGGTGCCTCAAGAATCCGAATGTCAGCACAGTCATCCTCGGTGCTTCGAAGACGGTCCAGCTCACGGAGAATTTGCAGGCCGTGGAGGCGCAAGCGAAGCTGACGCCGGAGATCGTCAAGACGGTCAATGACTTGGTGGGGATTTAAAATCCAGCGATATCAGAAAGAGTCCTGACTTCTGTTCCCTATGTCGTTTAGCGAACGTCTTCTGCCTGCGCCTCGCAATGGAGGCTTTCGCATGGAAGGGTATTGGGTCTGGTGTGGAAGCCCGATCCGCGACGAGGCAACGGGTCTTTACCATCTTTTTGCTTCGCGCTGGCCCAAGGCGCTCCCTTTTGTGCCGTTCTTTCTTACCAACTCGGAAATCGTTCGGGCTGTGAGCAAGACTCCGGCTGGGCCCTATGAGTTTGAGGAAGTCGTCCTGGCTCGGCGTGGCGATGCGTTTTGGGATGGGAAAATGGCGCACAATCCCACCATTCACCGTTGTCCTCGAACGGGGACCTATCTCCTGTTTTATATCGGTACCACTTTCCCGGGCGAAGGAATCGTGGGAGGGACTTACTTTACGGAACCTTTTGCGACGGCCCGGGCTAACCTGCGCATCGGCCTGGCGACCAGTTCTTCCCTCTATGGTCCGTGGAAACGCCGGGACCAGCCGATTATCCTGCCGCGTCTGGGAAAGTGGGACGGCATGCAAATGTCGAATCCGGCTGCCTGCGTGAATGCGGATGGATCCGTCCTTCTGGCTTATAAAGGTGTGGCAGGAGCGCGATCCATTTTCCATTATGGCATGGCCTATGCCTCGCAGTTTGAAGGTCCCTACGAACGCTTGAGCGATGCGCCGATTCTCGATTTTGGTCCCGACCAGCATATCGAAGATGCCTATCTTTGGAGGGAAAATGGTCGCCTGAATATGATCATGAAGGACATGAGGGGCGGCATCGTCGGGGAGGAGCACGCAGGGCTCCATGCCACGAGCGACGATGCCATCCAATGGACGGTCAGCAATCCTCCCAAGGCTTACTCGCGCAAGGTGGTGTGGGATGACGGATCGGTCACTGTGCAGGGCAGCCTTGAGCGGCCGCAACTGTTATTCGAAAACGGCCGTCCCACGCATCTTTTCGCCGCCACCGCCGATGGTCCGGGCGGATTCGATCATGCGTCCAGTACGTGGACCATGGCCATTCCGTTGCGTTCGGTGGAAGATTGAGCGCGGTTCCGATCTTAAATATAATAACGCCAATTGATATTGGGGAAGATATTGTCGCGCCACTCGCAGTTGCCGAGGAAGTCGGTGTCGATCGTGTTGCTTTTGATCTGCTCGTAGAGGCGGGTGAAGCGGAGGATGTGGTCCTGGGTGCGCTTGACGGCGTAGGGGACCATGGTGCCGGTCTTCATGATGAAGGCCCAGTCGCTCGATTGGGCGAGGAGCAATTCGCGCGCGGCTTGTTTCATGGCGCGGTCGGTGAGGCCGTAGCAATCCCGGAATTGATTGGCCAGTTCGATCATCCGACCAGCGGCGGTGTGGAGGTGCGGATAAATCCACGCGTTCGGTTCGTCGAGCCACACCTTGTAGTAGCCCTCGGCGCCCCATGACGAGGCGCTGGGCATGGCGAGTTGCTGCGTCGAATAATTGGCGAGGTATTCGCCGGGGGTCGTGGTCTTGAAGACGTTCTGGTCGTAGTGGGCCTTGCGGAAGACGTAATTGAGGAACTCAGGTCCCTCGTACCACCAGTGGCCGTAGAGCTCTGCGTCGTACGGCGCGAGGACGATGGGGTCCATGCCCAGCACGCCATGGAGATGCTCGATCTGCTTGCTGCGGTTGAAGACGAAATTGGCCGCGTGATCGGCGGCCCGTTCGTGGGCCCAGTTGGGACGGTAGGGTTCTTTCCAACCACCTTTGCCGGTGATGCGGTGATACTTGAGGCCGGTGAACTTGCGCAGGCCGTTCGATTGGACATAGGGCGCGATGTATTCCTGGTCGAGATCATAGCCGATGTCGCGGTAGAAATCGCGATAGGCGGGGTCGCCGGGATAGCCTTCGATGGAGGACCAGACCTGGACGCTTGATTCGATATCGCGACCGAACGCGGCGGGGCCGGAGCGGGTGAAGAGCGGGGCATAGACGCCATAGCGGGGCCGGGGCTCGGCATGCATGATGGCGTGGCTATCGACGATGAACCAGCGGATGTCGGCTTCCTGCAAAAACTTGTCGATGCCCGGGGTGTAGGCGCACTCCGGCAGCCAGATGCCGCGGGGCGGACGCCCAAAGCATTCCTGATAATGATCCTTGGCGATCATGATCTGGGCGCGGACAGCCTGCGGGTACTCGGCCATGAGCGGCAGGTAACCGTGCGTGGCACCGCAGGTGATGATTTCCAGTTTGCCCGCGTCCTGGAATTTCTTGAAAGCGGTCAGCAGATTGCGGTGATACTTGTCGTTGAAAACATGGCGGCAATTCTCGAGCCGGTGCAGATAGAACCAGGCGAGCTCGTGGAACTGGTGATCGCCCTTGGTGCGGTTGATTTCCTTGTGGGCCAGCTCGATCGACTTATCGACCGTCTTGACGTAGCGATCCTGCAAGAGCGGGTCCGCCAGCATCGAGGCGAGGGGAGGCGTGATCGACATAGTCAGGCGGAAATCGCAGCCATCGTTGATCAGGCCGTCCATCATGTTGACCAGCGGGATGTAAGTCTCCGTGATCGCCTCGTAAAACCAGTCCTCTTCCAGAAATTCCTCGTATTCGGGATGGCGGACGAAGGGCAGATGCGCGTGAAGGACGAGTGAGAGGTAACCTTGAGGCATGATAGGTATCTAAAAGCTATACGGACTTGCGGAACTTGTCTCGTCATTAGTGGCGATAAATACGGGGGTAAATTACAAAATTGCTTTTTGCGAGTTGGCAGTTGGCAGCGGCCAAATCAGCGGTACGGTTAAAGCATGAAGCGGCTCGCCGGTCTCGAAACCGAGTATGGCTGTATGGCGCCCGAATCGTTCGGGCTGCCCGCTGTTCCGACGCGGGTGCGGGACTATATTTTCAAAAAAAAGAAGCTGGGACTGATCGATCTTCACGATCGCGATTACGACGAGCCAGCGGGTAACGGCGGCTTTCTTTTCAATGGTGGCCGGCTCTATCTTGACATGGGACACGTGGAATATTGCACACCGGAGTGCCTTTCACTGGCGGATGTCGTGGCTTATGACCAGGTGGGTGAGGTTCTGCTGCAACAGGCGCTCCAGGAGCTGCATCTGATCCCGGAAGTGTCGTTCATCAAGAACAACATTGACCACTACACGAGCGCGACGTTTGGTTGCCACGAAAACTATCTGCTTAATCGCGATGCGCCGCTGACGAAGAAGAACATCGATACGCTGCTGACGTTTCTTTCTGTACGCATTTTGATGGCGGGTTCCGGACGGGTGGGCATGACGCAGGCCCCGCGACGTTATGGAAAGATGGATGGCGGCGACGCCGTGCCCTACCAGATTTCGCAGCGGGCTGATTTTATCCAGACCGATATTTATGAGTGGGTGCAATTCAACCGCGCGCTGATCAATGCCCGTGATGAGCCGCTGGCCGATTATCGCCGGTTTCGTCGGCTACACCTGCTGTTGGGCGATTCCAATTTGCTGCCCTTTGCCAATGCGCTGAAGGTGGGCTCGACCGCGCTGATGCTCGATTTGCTGGAGGCTGACGCGTTGCCGGATATCGCGTTGTACGATCCGGTAGGCGCGATGCGGAAGCTGTCGCATCAGCCGAATGGACCGTGGAAAGTGGAGCTGGCCGATCGGAGCGAACGAGGGGCGATTGATATTCTCGAGGAATTCCTGGCGGCGGCGAATTCGGGAAAGATCGAGCTCGATGCCGATGGAAAATGGACCGTCGAGGCGTGGCGGATGACGCTTGAACATCTGCGGCATGACAAGGAGGCTCTTATCGGGAAGCTCGACTGGGTGACGAAGAAGTTCCTGCTCGAGTCGTTCATCGAATCGGAAAAGATCACGTGGAAGGATGCGTGGCTGGAGAGTCTCGATCTCGAATATCATTCGGTCGATCCGGCGAAGTCGCTATTGGCGGGATTGCCTGGCACGGCGCTCATTCAGCAAGGGTTGCCCGGATTGGCGAAGCGGGATTTCTTTATCCAGCCGCCGCCCAATACACGGGCCAATCTCCGCAGCGAGGCGATGCGGACTATTCTGCACAAGAAGCTGTCTTACGTGATCGACTGGGACCTGATTTACATCGGGGAAGGGAAGCAAATTCATCTCGACGATCCCTTCGTCCACGATCTCAAGACGCTGGCCAGTTTCCGCACGCACGAGCCGAGGTAATTCCCCTCTTCCGTCATCCTGAGCTTGTCGAAGGATCAGCTCCCGGTGAGTTTCGCAATTAGCTAGGTCAATGGTGACTTCGAAAGTTTTCCGGAGGCTGATCCTTCGACAAGCTCAGGATGACGGAATTGGGAAGAGAAAGGGCTGGTTTTGCGCGCGGGGCTCTTTCAAAGTCCACGCATGGCGGAGAAGTTTACTTATATTGTTTTCAATGCCCATCCCTCGGCTTTTGTGGAGGAGGAGGATTTTCATCCCGATTATTTTGGGACGTTTGTGTGTCCGGAATTGCGGACGGAGCCGGAAGAATTACTCAAGGAAGTCCTGGCCAACCAGAAACTTTCGCTGATCGAAATCCGGAACAAGCAGGCGAAATCCCGCGACGATGACTGGGGCATGAACGAGCGGCTCAAGAAGGAGACCGACCAGCAAGGCTACGGGATGTCGCTTGTGAAGTTGCATGCGCGGCCGATTGAGGTGGATTGAACGAACCCCCTAATTATTGATGAATATACTCTGTCGCTTTGTCCTACTGGCAGCTGTTTTTTCAGCATCAATCCTTCCAAGTAATGCCAATTTGGGAGACACACTCGAGCAGTCAATCGCCCGTTACGGCAAGCCAATTTCTCGAGGAAAGGGAGATTCAACAAATGCGGGTTTGCCTTGGTACGCTTTTAAATATGGAAGCTGTGAAGTTGAGGAAATGTTTGACGGAGGAATTGTTATAATCGAGGTCTACTCGAAGAAAGATGACGGTGCGATTTCTGAAGAAGAACAACAGCAGATATTAAAGACTGAATCTGTGGGTAAAGCGTGGAGTAAATCTAAATCGGATCCGGTTTCAACAATTTGGATGAGAGAAGATGGAGCTGACGCCGTATACTCATCTAATCACATGACTCTAGGTGCTAGCTCGCGAAGACTTAATAAAGATAATTCGCATTGATCCTTCACGCCTTGCCATCTTCCGCAGTCATGATAGGCTTGGCCCCTTATGTTACGCGCCGGAATCGTTGGTCTCCCGAATGTCGGGAAAAGCACTCTCTTTAACGCGGTCACCCGTACGCGCAACGCGCAGGCGGCGAATTATCCGTTTTGCACCATCGAGCCCAACAGCGGCATCGTCACCGTGCCGGATGACCGCCTCGCCGTACTCTCCGGCATCTCCAAGTCGCAGAAGCTGATTCCGGCCGTTTTTGAATTTGTCGATATCGCAGGCCTCGTCAAAGGCGCGAGCACGGGGGAAGGCCTCGGCAACAAGTTCCTGACCCATATCCGCGAAGTGGACGCCATCATTCAGGTCGTCCGCTGTTTTGAGAGCGGCGACATCCTGCACGTCTCGGGCTCGGTTGATCCGGTGCGCGACATCGAAGTCATCAACACGGAACTCGTCCTGTCCGATCTCGCCACGGTGGAGAAGCGGGAGGAAAAGCAGACAAAGGCTGCACGCGGCGGTGACAAGGTGGCCAAGGCCGAACTCGATCTGATCGCAAAGCTCAAGCCCCACCTCAATTCCGGCAAGACGGCGAACACACTGGAATTGACTGCCGACGAGCAGGCCACGATGAAGGGCTTTTTCCTCCTGACCAGTAAGCCGACTCTTTTTGCCTGCAATGTGGCCGAGGGCGAACTGGCCAACCCGGAGGCCAATCCCCACGTCAAGGCCGTGAAAGACTACGTCAAAACGGCCATGAATACCGAGGCGGTCATCATCTCCGCGCAGATCGAGTCCGACTTGGTGGATCTCAGCGCGGAAGAGCAGAAGGAATATCTCGAGAGCCTCGGCGTTAAGGAATCGGGCGTGGGTACGCTCATTCGCGCCGCATACCATCTCCTAGGTCTGCGCACCTACTTCACCACCGGTGAAAAGGAAACCCGCGCCTGGACCATCCACGTCGGCGACAAGGCCCCCGCAGCCGCAGGTGTCATCCACTCTGATTTCGAACGCGGCTTCATCGCGGCGGAATGCACGGCTTACGAGGAACTCGTGAAACTCGGTTCCTTTGCCAAGGCTCGCGAGGCCGGTCGGCTCCGCATCGAGGGCAAGGAATATACCGTGCAGGACGGTGACGTGCTCGAGTTCCGGTTTAATGTATAGTGGTTTGATCCGTCATCTTGAGCTTGTCGAAAGATCAGCTCTCACGGATGTGCGCGATCAACCAGTTGAATGGTGGCCTCGAATATCTTTCGGAGGCTGATCCTTCGACAAGCTCAGGATGACAGAAGAGGAAATCGCATTTAGATAATGAAAACCTTTCGCCGCGTTTGGGTTTATGCCCGCGCTTATCCGATTCTTGCGTTGTCGACCTTCGCAGCGGCGATCGCTGGTACGTTGGCGGGGTTTGTTTTCCCTAAGGTTACAGG
>Ga0207703_10002735_pt1 | contig 15108 bp, 18 predicted proteins | sample KBSSwiS12_FD_184304 | JGI IMG/M metagenome (GOLD analysis project Ga0207703, IMG submission 184304) | Switchgrass rhizosphere microbial communities from Kellogg Biological Station, Michigan, USA - KBS Switchgrass S1-2 (SPAdes) (version 2) | ecosystem: Host-associated > Plants > Roots >... | reverse complement strand
GGCAATTCGGCCAGCCCGGCGATGCCCAGATAGGACCAGAACAGGTGGTCGAAAATGTTGCCCATCTGCAGCCAGCGGCCGTCCTGCGCCTGCACCGGCTGGTAACCCAGAGACGGCTTGCCGTTCATGGCCGTTCCATCCGCCAACCGCTCCGGGAAGCGCGGCGTGAGCTGCACCCGCCAGGAATCGACAATGTCATAGGGCAGCATGCCCTGCAGCAGGCTGGTCTCGATGCGCTGCCCGCGTCCCGTGCGGTCACGCACCAGCAGCGCCGCCAGGATGCCCTGCACGCCGAATTGCGCCGCGGCCAGCGTGCCCACCTGCACGGCGGCATAAGCCGGTCCCGAACGCGGCGCCTGGCTTTCGAAAGCCAGCATGCGCCCGCTCTTGGCCGCCACCAGCGCCTCGCGCATGGGGTAACGGGCATACGGCCCTTGCAGGCCCCAGCCCGAGATATTGAGATGGATCTGCCGCTCCTGCCTGGCCGGCCCTTTATCGTTGGGGCCGAGCGTGGTGATCAGCACGTCGGCCCCGGCCAGCGCGGCATCGAAGGCGCGGCCGGCCGCTTGGCGCAGCACGGTTTTGCCGCGCAGCAGCATGGGCGCGGCGGGATGCGCCGCAATCTCGGGGCGGTCCACGCAACTCACTTCGGCGCCGAAATCGGCCAGCACCATGCTCGCGAGGGCAGAGGCGGGATGAGCGCCCAGGTCCAGGACCCGCAGCCCCGCCAGAAGAGGATCGCTCGTGGTCGAAGATGCGGCCGAAGGTGCGGCCGAAGAATTGTTCGCCATTGGCTGTCCCTGTGTGCCGGTGGAGTCCTGCGCCATTCAATACGGACCTGCTCAGATCGAAAGGTCCACATCGTAGGCAATGGGATGCGCGGCTTCCCCATTGCCGGCACTAGCATACCGCGCCCGGCCTCTGCACTGTAAGGCAGGCGAAAGACAATCGCCGCAACGCAACTGCCGCGCCTCTGACAGACCGGACACTCCTAGTGTGAAAAATATGGACAGACTATGAAACAGAAACCCGACGAATCCACAACGCCTAAAGCAGGCGGCGACCCGAAGGATGCGGATGCCCCTTTGCAAGCCAGGATGGGATATGGACCGCAAAGCGAGGCGCCGTTTAAGGAGGGGCCGCTTGGCCAGGGCGGCCAGCCGGCCGTTTCCCCGCCCGAGGAGCCGGACCGCAACCAGCCGCGCCCGCCGGGCCCGGGGTCATCCCAGGCAGACGAGCGCAAGCAGGTCGACCTCAACGACGAGGGCCAGGTGCGCGCCTTGTGCGCCGAGTTGTATGTCGCCCCCATAGAAATTGCCCGCGCCGTCGCTGCCGTGGGCAACAGTTGTTCGGCCGTGCGCATCTACCTGCGGAACAAGCCGCGCTGAGCGCGGTTAGGAGCACCGCGGTTAGGAGCACCGAGGATTATTTTTTTTCGACGGGAATAACGGTTATCTCGCCGTTGCGTTCCAGGATGGCACGCTGCACATTGTCCAGCGATTCCGCGCCGGTCTTTTTTCGCACGGCCTCTTCGAGGTCGCGGCCGCTGACCAGCGCCTTGCGCATGCTGTCGGGATCGACATTTCCGTCCTGGACCAGTTGACGCGGTTCTCCGTTGAGGAGGCGGTCCACCGCAGGCCACTTCACGCTGGCCATGCCCAACAGGCGGTGAGTCACGACCACGGCCGCGCAGGCGGCCACCGTCCCCATGAAAGGCGAAGCGCCCACCACGCCCCGCGACAGCACCGCGCCCAGCAGCACGGTCACGCAGGCATCGAAAGGGCTCATCTGGCCGAAGGACCGTCTCCCCGACAAGCGGATCAGCAGCAGCGCGACAAAGAAAGCCACCACCGCCCGGGCGGCCATCTGCGCGGGAGTAAGGTCCTGGCCTTCGCCGAACAGGGCTTCAAGCAATGCTCGTGGCGGCCATGTTCACACCGTCCGTATAGTAGCGGCGCATCCATGCGCTCCGCCCTCCACGTTACGATCGTGTCGGTGACGTGAATGTAGGCCGGTCCCTGAATTCAATGTGGGCTTTCGACAGGGTGGCCGGCGGTGCGCGCCTCGACGTAAATGCGCTTCATGCGCGGATACTTGGCGCGGATGCGATGCTTGATGGCGGCCACGGCCTTGTCCAATTGCCCGGCGCTGCCGCTGGGCGCGAAATCCACGCGCAGCGCGAGCAGCACTTCCTCCGGCCCCATGTACATGCTGAGCGGCCGCGCCGCGCCGGTCACGCCGGCTTCGGACAGCGCGATGCGGCGGATGTCCTCGGCGGTTTCCGGGCGCACGCCTTCGCCCACCAGCAGCCCGCGCGCCTCGTGGACCAGCACCACGGCGACGGTGCACAGGATGCCGCCGATCACGATGGAAGCCGCGGCATCGTAGACAGGATCGTCCAGCCAATGGCTCAGGAACACGCCCAGCGCCGCCGCGGCCACGCCGCCCAGCGCCGCGCCGTCTTCGGCGATCACGGTGTACACGGCCGGGTTCTTGCTCGCATGCAGGGCGTTCCAGAAGGGCCGCTCGCTTTTCTCTTTCAGGAACTGCCTGAGGCTGATGGCGAAGCTTGCGCCGTCGAACAGGGCCGAGGCGGCGAGGACGGCGTAGTTCCAGCCCGGACTGCCGAGCGCCCGAGGATGGATGAGGAAATACACGCCGCTGAAAATGGAAACGCCGCCGCCCATGCCGAAAATCAGCACGGCCACGATGAGGCTCCAGAAAAAAAGCTCCTTGCCGTGTCCGAACGGATGGTCCGCGGTGGGGCTGCGCCGCGCGCGCCGCATGCCCAGCAGCAGCAACGTGCCGTCGAGGGTATCGACCACCGAGTGGATACCCTCGGCCAGCATGGCGGCGCTGCCGGTGAACCCGGCGGCGATGAACTTGGTGATGGCGATGGCGACGTTGGCGGCGATCGCGCCATAAACGGTGAGGTGGGAACCTGAAGCGGCCAACGCAGTCGACCTGAACTTAGATCTGCTCCGCCCCGCACCCCCTCTTCATGCCGTCGCGTTGGCCTTGATCCAGGCGGAAAACGCGGCCAGGAAGTCTTGCAGGAACTTGCGCGTGCCGTCGTTGACAAGCTTGGCGTTCTCGTCGAACAGCTTGTCCGCCCCGCCGATGTAGGCCTCGGGCTGCTGCATGGCCGGCACGTTGAGGAACACCAGCGACTGGCGCAGGTGGTGGTTGGCGCCGAAGCCGCCGATACCGCCCGGCGATGCGCTCACCACCGCGCCCGGCTTGCCGCTCCAGTTATTTTTGCCGTAGGGGCGCGACGCCACGTCGATGGCGTTTTTCAGCGCCCCCGGCACCGAGCGGTTGTACTCGGGCGTGACGAACAGCACCGCGCCGGCCGCCTTGATGCGCTGCCGGAACGCAGTCCACTCCGCCGGCGCATGGTCGTTGTCGGCATCCTGGTTGTAAAGGGGGAGTTGGCCGATCTCGGCAATGGACAGGTCGAGCTCGGGCGGGGCGACTTCGATCAGCGCATTGGCCACTTTGCGGTTGATCGAGTCCTTTCTCAGGCTGCCGACGACAACGACGACATCGATGGCATTACGCTGGCTCATGGGAAAATCCTTTTCTTTCAGGAAGGGGGGCCCTGATCATCCGCTCAGCACAATGCGCTGCGCGGGCAGGATGTCGCGCACCAGGATGCCGCGGTGCTGCTCCATGGCCAGCAGCACCCGGCGGTGGTGCGAGACCTCGCAGCGCTCGCGCCACAGCCGCGCCGGCCACGCCCCGGGCGCATCGTCGACCGCTTCGTGACGCCACGAGCCCGGACCATCGGCGGCATACGGCGGCAGGGGTTCCATCAACCCGGGGATGCCGCCCCTGGCCACGTGAGCGCCGAACACCGCCAGGCGCTTCCTGGCGTTGCGCGAGCGGTTGTGCTCGAGCAGCCGGCCGAGCGCCACGCGGGCCTCGAGCGGCAAGCCCGGTTCGCGCTCGAATGCCGCATTGCCGCCGAGATAGCCGCGCACGGCGCGGCAGGCCAGGTCGGCGGCGGTCATGAAGGCCGGCAGGTTGTCACGGTCCACGCGCTGGTTGTGGCCGTTGCGGTAGCCCCACTTCAGCCACGGCATGTCGGGAAAATGCAGGGCCGAGCTGTGGCCCAGCCGCGAGATCATGTCCAGCGCCAGCGCCGCGGCCGTGCCGCCCGCGGTGCGCAGCGTGCGCTGCAGCGCGCGCGTCCAGCCGCCGGGCTCCTCCTCGCCTTCCAGGAACAGCACGGCGTTGTTGCGGCTCACCAGGCCGCTGAAGCCCTGGTGTGCCCAGGTGTCGATGTAGGCGTGCAGGGACACGCCCAGGCGGTACAGGCCGATGTCGCTGTTGCGCTGCTCGATGGCATGCCGCACCGCTGCGGCCGCCGCGGCGCCTCCGGCGCGGCACACGGTCTTTTCCTCCGCGCCGGTCCCTTCGCCGCCGGGCACGAAATGAAACGGCGCCCAGGCCATGACATTGCCCGGATTGAACAGCGCCTCGACCACCCACGGCCGCGCCAAGACCAACGGCTGCGCCATGCCGGCGCGGCGCAGCAGGCCGTCGGCATCCTGCATGTCGGGCGCGGTGGCGTCGTCCACGTACTGACAGGCATGCGCCACGATTTCGGCGCGCGGCGCGTCCATGCCGGCCAGGCGCGCCACTACGTAGATCACGCCGAAATGGAAGTCGATGTCCATCAGGCGGGGTCCGCATCCGCATGCGGGTGGCGGAGCATATTGCGGCCCAGCGCCGCAAAAGCCAGCCCGCCCAGCGCCAGCGGCACATACAGCGTGCCCAGGCGCCACAGCGACAGCGCCGGAGCGATCAGCGCGGCCGGCAGCCAGGGCGCCAGCGCCGCGGCGATGCCCAGGTCGGCGCTGCCCCCGCCTCCGGGTATGCCGGTCCACTGCGCCAAGTGCAGCACGCCGGCCTGCAGCGCCAGGATGAAGCCGAAGGGCAGGCGATGGCCCAGCGCGTCCAGCACCATCCACAGCACGCCGTAGCGCGCGAACCATTGCAGGCTGGTGAGCAACAGCAGCAGCGCGTTCTGGCGCGCGTCGGCGCGCAGCATGCTCACGGCCTGCAGGCGCAACTCGGCCATGAAACCGCGTACCCGGGCGCTCTGCAATACGGGTATGGCGCGCAGCCAGGTCCCGGCAGCGCCGGCGCCACGGCGGCGCCCATACCAGACCGCCGCACCGAGCAGCATGGACAGCACCGCGGCCGCGTACAGCACGGCATGCGCCGTGGCCGGAATGCGCGCCAGCAGCTCGGCCACGGGGCCGAGCGCCGACAATACGCAGATAGGCACGAACAACGCGAAGAACACCAGGTCGAGGGCCTGCTCCGCGCCCACCACCGAGGTGGCCATGCTCCAGGATGCGCCCGAGCGGCGCAACAGGGCGACCGACAGCACGTAGCCGCCCGCTCCGGCCGGCGTGGCGAGGAAGGCGAAATCGCCCGCCAGCGAAATGGCCAGGCTGCGGCCGAAGGCCGGCCGCGGTCCCAGGTGCCGCCACAGCACATGCAGCTTCCCCGCCTTGGCCACGCCCGCCGCCAGCGCCAGGCCGGCCACCGCCGCGAGCAGCGCTGGCGACATGCCGGCCAGCGCCTCGAACGAGGCCGCTCCGCCCAAAGCGAACGGCACGCCGATAGTGAGGGCCAAGCCGATGAGCGCGGCCAAAACAGTTTTACGGCTCATGCGAGCCTCGCTGTTTTGCGGCTCATGCGTGCCTCAGTGGGACCGACGCCGCTTCGGGCGCGAACAAACGCACGGCCTCGGCCTTGGTCACGGGCGCGCGGCCCTCCAGCAGCCGCGCGATCAGCTCCTGCCATCGCAGGGCCACATCGGGATGCCGCGCATCCGCGGGATGCAGCGCGACGCGCAGCAGCGGCACGCCGGCGGTGGCTTGCCGCATCGCCCCCACCCACAGCCGGCTGGCCGCGCGGCGCCAGGCCGAGCGTGCCGACACCGTGATGCACGGCGCCGCGATGCGCACTCCATCGGAAAGCCGCAGCAGTTCCCAATGGCTGCTGGTGTAGACCAGAGGCGAGTGCTCCAACGCGCGGCGCGCGCCCTCTCCTGCCAGCCAGGCGGGAGGGATAAAGCCCGACGGGCTCCAGCCGCAGGCATGCAGCATGTCCAGTCCGCGCCGGATGCGAGCGTCCGCCTCCGCCAGCGGCAACGCCGCGAACTCGCCCTCCCCGGCGGTCAGCAGGCGCCGGCGCACCCAGTCCGCCGGGCTGCCGCCCGCATCACCGCCAGCGTCGACGCCGTCATCGAGATGGCGCAGGCCGTGCAAGGCCACTTCGGCGCCGGCCGCGACATGCGCATTCACGTCACGGACGAACCACGGCGCGCGGTCGATGCGCGCGCCGCCGTGGTATTGGGGCACCACCGCCAGGGTGACGGGCGGCCGTCCCAGCGGGTCGAGCAGCCGCAGCAGTTTTTCGCAGTCCGGCCAGGTTGCCGGAGCAACGTCATGCAGCGCGATGCACAGTCCGCGCCGAGGGTTCGAAAATGAGTTCGATGCGCCTGGTATGACGTTCACAGCCCGGCTCCCAGGGCCAGCCTTTGCCGCACGGGCATGCGGCGCACCAAGCTCACGTAGCGGGATAGCTGCTGCCTGAAAATGGGTTCCCAGCCGTGCACCGACTCCACCTTGCGCCGCGCCTGTTCACCCATGGCGCGATGGTCGGCAGCGAACAGGGCGCGCACCGCCTGGACCAAGGAAGCCACGCTGCGCGGCTCTGCGATGCGGCCCACGGCTTCGTCCACGATTTCCGGCACGGCGCCCGAGCGCACACCGACCACCGGCAGCCCGCACGCCATGGCCTCGATGAACACCAGGCCGAAGGTCTCGTGCTCGCCGGCGTGCACCAGGGCGTCGCAGCTCGCCACCAGCCGCGCCAGCCGCGCGCTGTCCTGCTCGTAGGGCAGCCAGGTGACGCCGGGCTCACGCCGCCGCCGGTCTCCGCCAACGATGAGCAGATGGTAGGGCGGGCCCAACAGCCGGGCCGCCTGGGGCAGCAGGGGGATGTGCTTCTCGGCCGACAGCCGCCCCGCGTAAATCAGCAGGCGCGTGTCCTCGGGCAGGCCCAGTTCCGCTCTGAGCGCGGGATCGCGCCGTCCGGGATGGAACAGCTCTGTATCCACGCCCAGCGGTTGCACCGCCACCCGCTCCACCCCGGCGCTCCACAGGCGCCGCGCGATGGTGCGCGACGGCGCGGTGACCAACTCGAAGCGGCTGTACAAGCGGCTGATATAGGCATCGGCCAGCTTGCCGGCCGTCTCACCCAGGCGCATGGCCAGCACGCGCGGCAGGTCCGAATGGGCAAAGGCCACCGCCGGAATGTCGAGGCGCCGGGCCGCTTCCAGCGCCGCCCAGGCAATGTGATAGGGGTCGCCCGCTTCGATCACGTCGGGCTGCAGCGCACAAAGGGCGTCGGCCCATGCCGACATGCGGAGCGGCAGCCGGTAACCGTGACCCCAGGGAATGCGCGGACTGGGCACATGCACAATGCCCGTTCCCTCCCCGACGGCAGGCCCGCGTCCCGGCACAACGATGGTGTGCCGTATGCCGCGCGTGCCCTGGAGAAAGCCGTGCTTGGCCAGCAGATAGCGTTTGACGCCGCCGCTGCTGGGCGCGAAGAACAGCGTGGTGTCGACAATGTGCATAGGGTCTCGTGCGGAGCGTCGCCGCGCCCGCTGAACCGGCCATCGGCGGGCACATGCCCGCGGCGCGGCCGATCTTCATTCAAGATACCGCTTCCGTTCCGGGAAACGGTCAGAGAAACCCGCTTCCCGGTGTCGGTGATTGTTGGAGGCGCGGTTTAAAGGGCGGACGAATGCCCATGGTCTGGGAAGGCTATGCGCGGGCCGCATTCGAGCGCACGTGGCTTACCCTGGACTCACTTGCGGCCTGCCCTGGTCGGCGCGACCGTGACGCCGCGCCGATGCTGCTCGGGGCGTCCTTGCGGCATCGCCCCGGAAGGCCGTTGCGCCGGCCGCGCTTTCAGACCGGAAGGGCTTGAGCTTCCTTTGTCGCGCCCTTGCAGGGCGGAACTCCTCCGCGGCCGCATCAATGCTGCCCGGCCAGTTGGCCCTTGCGCTGTTTCAACCGTTCGCCCAGGTCGTCGAGATCCATCTTGGACTTTTTGGCCTCGGCGAACATGCCACCCGGCCTTTCCTCCTCGCGCACATGATGCTTGATCATTTCCGACAGCACTTTCACCTTGGCGTCGAAATACTCGTCGGAGGGATCGGAGGACTCGATCTGCGCAATGAGCTTTTTCGCGCCGTTGTGCTCGACGATGGCCTCGTGATGGATGTCTTCGTCGTGCGCCTGCTCCAGGAAGGCGGGGTAGAAGATTTCCTCCTCGATGGTGGTGTGCACCTTGAGCGCCGCGCAAATGCGTTCAGCCAGCCTGCTCTTGACGGACTGCGAGCGGGATTTCTGGAACTGCTCGAACATGTCCTCGACTTCGCGGTGGTCGGCCTTGAGCAGGGTCACGGCGTTGGGGGCCTTGCGCCCGCGGGTGGCGGTGCGGGTGCGTTGCGCGGCGTGGGAGGTGGGCATAACGGACTCCGAATGGGTTGAAGAATGCGCTCAAGTTAGCCGGCCGCGCACATCGCTGCTATAGGAAAAGGCCGCGCTCGGGTGTCGGCCGATAGAGGCCGATTTCTCTCATTGCTCCCCTTGCTGTCGGGGCGCTCGCTGCGATGGGTGCGGTGGGTGCAACACATGCGCCGGCAACGGCGCCCCGAAATCAACCGGTATCGACAGCCGCTTCCCTCGCCATCCGACAGATCGGAGGCAGGAACGCAGGGATAGTGACGCATGGCCAAGACCATTCCCATCGGCGTGCGCAAGGGGCAGGCGCCCAAGCCGCTCGACCGCGCGGCTTTCCGCACCGGCTTCCGGCAGTCCTTTTACGATCCCCGCTTCGACGCCGAGCGCGAGGCGCTGGCGCGCATCGAGGAAATCGCCTGGAAGAATTACAGCGAGGGACGCAAGGCGCCCATCACCGCAAAGGCCGGACCCGGCTTCGCCGATCCGGACTATGACCTGTCCGTGGAATGGCGCGAGGCGCGCGACCGCATCTTCGCTGCGGCGCGTGTGCAGCGCGACCCCGCATCAGCGGCGCGCGCGCTCGTGGTCGTGGGCTCGCCGCGCAACGACGGAACCTGTCCCGGCGAGATGTCCAAAACGTTCCGGCTGGCGAAACTGGCCGAAATAGAATTGCAGGCCAAGGGCGTGCAGACCGACCTCCTGGACCTGAGCCTGCTCACTTCGGGCTATCGACGACACATCCATCCCTGCAAGGCCTGCGTGTCCACCGCCATGCCCCTGTGCCACTGGCCGTGCAGTTGCTACCCAAATCATTCGCTCAACCAGGTCGGCGACTGGATGAATGAAATCTACGAGCGCTGGACGGCCGCTCACGGCGTGCTGCTGGTGACCCCCGTGCACTGGTACCAGGCGGCCAGTCCGCTCAAGCTCATGATGGACCGGCTGGTGTGCGCCGACGGCGGCATCCCCGATCCCACCTCCACCGGCGGCAAGGACCCGGAAAAGGCCAAGGCGCTGGAAATGCGCGGCTGGGACTACCCGCAGCACCTGGCCGGCCGGGTGTACGGCCTGGTGGTGCACGGCGACGTGGCCGGCATAGAAGGCACGCGCCGCGCGCTATCGGACTGGCTGGACTGGATGGGCCTCGTCGACGCCGGCTTCACGGGCCGGCTCGACCGCTTCATCGGCTACTACGAGCCCTATGCCACCAGCCACGAGGCGCTGGACCGCGACCAAGCGGTGCAGGACGAGACGCGCAACGCGGCGGCCGCGCTGGCGCAGGCCATCCGCGTCATGCGCGAGGGAAAGCTGCCCAAGCCGGATCGGGACCTGAAGCGGCCGCGGCCCAAGTAAGCCAAAGCTAGGCAGCGGCGCGTGCATCGGGCCCACTCTTCGGATGCCCCGGGCGCCTCGCGCGCCCGCTCAACCTGGCATGGCTGCGACGCAACGCCGACTCGAGCGACAGCGCTTTGTCCGCGCCGCGCAGGAACGCCAGGGCCAGGCGCTCCGCGTTCATGCGGCGGCCCTTGCGGACCTTGGGGCCCAGCAGTCCCTGGCGCCAGGCATGAAATACCTGCGGGTTGATGTAGGCCTTGCGGCACACCGCGGGCGTGTTGCGCAACTCGCCCGCCACCTGCCGCACCACATCGTTGATGCAGCCCACGACGGCACGCTCGCCTCCCGTGTCGGGGAGATCAATGCCTGACAGCAACTCGATGGCGCGCAGCGTGGCGCCCCAGGTGCGGAAGTCCTTGGCGGTGAAGGTTTCGCCCATGGCCTCCTGCAGGTAGGCGTTGACCTGCTCCGAGCCGACGGCGTGGCGTTCTCCGGCCGAATCCACGTACTGGAACAATTGCTGCCCGGGAAGCTGGTGGCAACCGCGCATGATCCTGACCACACGCGCGTCGTCCAGGCTCACCTCGTGGTCCACGCCCCCCTTGCCGCGAAAGCGCAGCAGCGCGCGCGTCGGGCCCGCGAAACGCACATGGCGGCTGCGCAGGGTGGTCAGGCCGAAACTGTTGTTCTGCTGCGCGTAGACGGCGTTGCCGACGCGCAGCCGTGTGCGGTCCAGCAGACTCACGATGAGCGCAATTACCTTGTCGCGCGGCAGCCCCGGCAAGGCAAGGTCGCGCGCCACCTTGCGGCGCAGCCGCGGAAGCGCCGAGCCGAAGGCTTGCATGCGCTCAAACTTGGTGTCGTCGCGCGCGCTGCGCCAGCGCGGGTGATAGCGGTATTGCTTGCGCCCGCGCGCATCGCGCCCCGTGGCCTGCAGGTGCCCGCGCGGGTTGGCGCAGATCCATACGTCTTCGTAGGCCGGCGGCACGGCGAGGCGCGCGATGCGCTGCAGTTCCGCGGAGTCCTTGACCGTCCTGCCGCGCTTGTCCACATAGACGAAGCGGCCCTGGCGTCGCAGGCGGCGATAGCCTGCCTCGGCGTCGGTGACGTACACCAGGCCGGCGGCCGTGGCGGCCGCTTCCGGATCGTCTGCCGCGAGGGCGACGTCCATGCTCGCGCTGCGTTCCATGCTTCCGCATGCCTTCCCGAGAATGTGCGCCGGCGGCGCCCTTCCGGGGACTGTAGGAAGCAGGCCGCATCGGCGCCGCCGGACAACGACGCGAATCCGGGTAGGACATTGCCGCACGGCCCGCGCGGCACTTCGCCGCGGCGGCGTGGTCTATCTCGCTGTGAGAACCATACGCATCGGCATTTCGGGATGGCGCTATGCGCCATGGCGGGGCGTCTTCTATCCTGAAGACCTGACCCAGGACCGTGAGCTGGAATTCGCCTCGCGGCACTTTCCCAGCATCGAAATCAACGGGTCGTTTTATTCCCTGCAATCGCCGTCCAGCTACCGGCGCTGGCGCGACGAGACTCCACCGGGTTTCGTGTTCGCCGTAAAGGGGCCGCGCTATATCACCCACATGCGGCGCCTGAACGAGGTGGAAAAGCCCCTGGCCAATTTCCTGGCTTCGGGGGTATTGCTGCTCAAGGAAAAGCTGGGGCCGCTGCTGTGGCAGTTCCCGCCCAACCTGCCCTTCGACGCCGGGCGCTTCGAGGAGTTCTTCAGGCTGCTGCCGCGCGACACCGCGGCGGCGCTGGCGCTCGCGCGCCGGCGCGAGGCGCGCATGCACGGCCGCAGCGCGCTCGCCATCGACCGGCCGCGGCCGCTGCGCCACGCCGTGGAGGTGCGCAACCCCTCCTTCGTCGATGTGCGTTTCCTGGAATTGCTGCGTGAGCACGGCATTGCCCTGGTGGTGGCCGATACCGCCGGCAAATGGCCCTACCTCGAGGAAATGACCGGCGACTTCGTCTACATGCGCCTGCACGGCGACAAGGAACTGTACTCCAGCGGCTACAGCGAGCAGGCGCTGGCGCGCTGGGCCCGGCGCATGCGCTTGTGGGCGGACGGCGGCGAGCCGCGCGACGCCCGCCGCATCCCGGGTTCGGGTCCACCGCCCGAAGCGGCGCGGCGGGACATCTACTGCTATTTCGACAACGACGTCAAAGTCATGGCGCCACGCGACGCTCGCCGGCTGGCGGAACTGCTGCACCTGCCGCTTGCGCCGGTGCCGCCTGGCAAACTGCTCCGCGCCCCGGCATGAAGGTGCCTCGCCATACCCTGGATGCGACGCGCAAGGCGGCGGCACATTGCCACGACTGCCCTCTGTGGGAGCACGCCACCCAGACCGTGTTCGGAGAAGGACCGGACAAGGCCGGCCTCATGCTCGTGGGCGAAGTGCCGGGCGACAAGGAGGACCTCGCCGGCCACCCCTTCGTCGGGCCGGCCGGGGCCTTGCTCGACCGGGCGCTCACCGCGGCGGGGGTGTCCCGGAGCACGGTGTACGTCACCAATGCCGTGAAGCATTTCAAATGGGAGCCGCGCGGCAAGCGCCGGCTGCACAAGACGCCCGCCCAGGCCGAGGTCGCGGCCTGCCATCAATGGCTGAAGCGCGAGCTGGAGCTGGTCGGTCCCCGGCTGATCATCGCCCTCGGGGCGACGGCGGCGCGCGCCCTGCTCGGTCCGGGCACCACCGTGGAGAGCAACCGCGGCAAGACGTTGCATCTGGACGACGGCACGCCGGTGCGCATCACGATGCATCCTTCGGCGGTGCTGCGCGTACCTCGCGAAGCGCATGCCGAAGCGTATGCGCGCTTTCTGGCCGACATCAAGGCCGCGGTTCGCCTGCTCGATAAGCCCGGCGGAGCATAACCGGCTCACTCGCGTTTGACCTGAACATTCACCCTAGCGCGGCGGGCGCGTCTGTCAGCGCGCAACTGGTCGGGCGTTCTTCTTTCCGTACCCGCAAACCGGCCCTTCACGACAGTGCGACAACGAGAGACGACCTGTTCCGACAGACGCCGCCGCGGCGGCCCGCTATGAGTGAGCCATCGCCAATTTCCAGGAGCCCACCATGGCCCGTTACAGCAAGAAAGCGTCAAAAAAAGTCGCCAAAGCCATGCACGAACGCAAACGTGGAACGCTGAAAAGCGGCAAGTCGGGGAAGAAAGTCAAGAGCCGCAAACAGGCCATCGCCATAGGCCTTTCGGAGGCGCGCCGGGCCGGCGCCAAGGTCCCGAAAAAAGCGAAAAAGTCCAGCAAAAAGAAGGCCAAAAAAGCCGGCGCCAATAGGAAAAGTACCCGCCGCAGCTAGAACAATCCCGGCCTTCCGCTGTCGAAGGGTAGTGCCGTCTGTTCAGGCGGCATTTCCCCCCAAACGCACTTCGGAGGCAGGCCGTGATTGCCGCCCGCTCGCCCTTCAAGACCCTGGTATCGAAATGGAATTTTGGCCTCATGGGCCGGCTCCCAATGGCCCTGCTGATCCAGGGTGTTCATCCCCCTGAAGACTGGGACGAAGAGGAGGAGGAACCTGAGTTCTGAGCCGGTTTCAACGCAAGCGCAACCGTCGTGCAACGCCGGTTTGCGCTTTCAAGGTTCGCGCCATGTGCGACAACACCGCGGCCTCGTCGCCGGCACGCTCTGCGGCGATGCAGTCGCGCGGAACGCTCACGGCGAATTGCCGTACGTAGGCGTCCTGTGCCGTGGCGAACACGCAGTTGTCGGCCGCAACACCAGTGACGACCACGGTGGACGGAGCCAGTTCATCGAGCAGGAACTCGAGCGGAGTGCCGTAGAAACCCGAGTGCCTGGGCTTGAGAATGGAAATGTCGTTCGCCGCAGGCTCAAGCAACTCGGCAATCGCCCCTGAAGTGCCGCCGCGCTCCCGGCATTCCTGGACCAGCTTGTCGAATGGCCTGGACCAGTCGCCGAAGTTGTCATTGACGTAGATGCAGGCCCAGCGCCTGGCGCCGAACCGCGCCTTGAGGGCCGCCGTAGCCCGCGCCGCCCGCAGCGCGCGCGGCATAAGCGCCTTGGCCCCGTGAAAGTCGAAAAAGTTGATGAAATCGACCAGCAGCAGGACGGGCTTTCTTTTGGGCAGCGCCTTCAAGAACGAATCACAGGCTGCGGAGCAGCGATGAAACCTCAGGCAGCGGCGTCGGCCGCTTCGGCCTCCGCGTCGACTCCTGAAAAGCGCGGCGCGCCATCCTGCGGAGCATGGCGCGGCTGCAGGTAATAGAGCAGCAGGTCGAGATCCCGCATGTCGAAGAACTCGCCGCAATCCGGGCAAGCGGTGAAGCGATCGACGCCGGCGGGCGCCTGCAAAGAAAATGTTTCGTGGTCTTGCATGGTGAATGGTGACTTCAGTGAAGAGGCCACATTGTTGGCGCCGCCACGCCGCGCGTCTGTCAGAAAAACGGCAAAATTTGTCACGGTAGCGCGGTGCCGCTTAGGCGCCGTGCGCCGGCGTCTCACGCGCCGAGTTCCGCCGGCGTTTCGCGCACCACGTCCCGCGCCTTCTTGTCCTCCCGCAGACCCTGGAAAGACGGGTGGCGCAGCGTGCCTTCATCGGTCCATTCGGTGAAGGCGATCTCGGCCACCAATTCCGGTTTCACCCAGTGGGCGCCGCGCGCTTCCGCTCCCTTGGGCGGATTGGCGAATGCCGGGCGCGTGGTTTCGAGCGGCTTGAGTTTTCGGTACACGGCCTGCAGCGACGCCTCGTTGAACCCGGTGCCGACCTTGCCCGAGTAGCGCAGCCGTCCATCCGGCTGGTAAACGCCCAGGAACAGCGCGCCGAAGGCGATGCGCGAACCGCCGGGTTCGCTGTAGCCGCCCACCACCATTTCCTGCCGCCGCACGCATTTGACTTTCAGCCAGGTCTTGGTGCGCTCCTCCGTATAGACGGAATCGGCGGCCTTGGCGACGACGCCTTCCAGGCCCGCCTTGCAGGCGGTCTCGAGCACGTCGGCCACCTGCCCTTCGATGTGACCGCTGTAGAGCAGCGGATCGCCGACGCCGGCCAATAGCGTCTCGAGTCGGCGCTTGCGCTGGTGCAAGGGCACGCGCCGCAGGTCCTGGCCGTCGAGATAGGGCAGGTCGAAGGCGTAGTACACGAAATGCGAGCGCGCGGGATGGGCCATGGCATTCTGCATGAGCTGGAAATGGCTGCGGCCCCGCGCGTCCAGCACCACGGCCCTCCGTCAATCCAGGCGT
>Ga0207703_10002731_pt1 | contig 15122 bp, 10 predicted proteins | sample KBSSwiS12_FD_184304 | JGI IMG/M metagenome (GOLD analysis project Ga0207703, IMG submission 184304) | Switchgrass rhizosphere microbial communities from Kellogg Biological Station, Michigan, USA - KBS Switchgrass S1-2 (SPAdes) (version 2) | ecosystem: Host-associated > Plants > Roots >... | reverse complement strand
ACGCCGACGCCCAGGGCCGCGCCTGCGGGCTGTGCGACGCGTGCCGCTTCCGGCGCGAGGGATTCGAGCGCGCCGGCATCGCCGACCCCACCCGCTACCGGCGCGGATAAAATAGGCGTCCTTTTCCTCACGAGGTAACGCCGTGGGCAGCACCAACCCGGCCGCCGTGGTGGCCTGGGGCGGCTTCTTCCTGGGCCTCGCGTTCGGCGCCGTCGCCAACCGCACCAACTTCTGCACCATGGGCGCCGTCTCCGACGTCGTCAACATGGGCAGCTGGGGCCGCATGCGCATGTGGCTGCTCGCGATCGCCGTGGCGATCCTCGGCACGCATGCGCTGCAGCTGGCGGGCCTCGTCGACCTCACCAAGTCGCTCTACGTACGCCCCAACTTCACGTGGCTCTCCTACATCCTGGGCGGATTCCTCTTCGGCGTCGGCATGACGCTGGGCTCGGGCTGCGGCAGCAAGACATTGGTGCGGCTGGGCGCCGGCAGCCTCAAGTCCGTCGTCGTGTTCGTGTTCTTCGGCATCGCGGCGTACATGACGCTGAAGGGCTTGTTCGCGATCTGGCGCACGTCGTTCATCGATCCCGTGGCGATCGACCTCGCAGCGCGCGGCGCGCCGCGCTCGGACCTGCCCACGCTGATCGCCTCGTGGGGCGGGTTGAATGCGCGCACGGCCGAGATCGTGGTGGCGCTCGCCGTCGCGCTCGGCCTCCTCGCGTTCGTGTTCAAGGACCGCGACTTCCGCGCAAGCTTCGATCACTTGCTGGGCGGTACCGTCGTGGGGCTCACGATCGTGGGCGGCTGGTACGTCACCGGGCACCTCGGATACGGCGAGAATCCGCAGACGCTCGAGGACACGTTCTTCGGCACCAACAGCCACACCATCGAGTCGCTGTCGTACACCGCCCCCGTGGGCTACACGCTGGAGCTGCTGATGCTCTGGAGCGACAAGTCGCTCACGGTCACGTTCGGCATCGCGGCGGTCGTGGGCATCGTGCTGGGGTCGTTCGCCTACGCGATCGCCTCGAAAACGTTCCGCTGGGAAGGCTTCGCGGGGCCCGAGGACACCGCCAACCACGTGATCGGCGGCATCCTCATGGGATTCGGCGGCGTCACCGCGCTCGGCTGCACCGTGGGGCAGGGACTTTCGGGGTTTTCGACGCTCGCGGCGGGCTCGATCCTCGCCTTCTTCGCGATCGTCGCTGGTGCCGCCGCCACGATGAAGTGGCAGTACTGGCGCATCAGCCGCGAGTGATTCCGGGAGCCTCCGTGCATTGAGGCGGGCTCGGCGCGAATGATATAATTTCGGTTTTTCCGGGGCGTTAGCTCAGCTGGTAGAGCAGCGGACTTTTAATCCGTTGGTCACAAGTTCGAATCTTGTACGCCCTACCAAACGACGAGGGGCCGGCAATCGCCGGCCCCTTTTTCTTTTCCGGCGTCCTTGACTGGAATATCGCCGCGGAACACCCTGTTTTACGGGTTGTCCACCCGAGAAGCCCATGCGAAACGCCCTTTTCCTCGCCGCCACGCTTGCCCTCGCGGGTTGCGCCGCCTACGACGGCCACAACCTCGTGCCGGGCGGCTCCACGGAATCCGAATTGCGCGCCACCATGGGTGCTCCCGCCCTCACGTTCGACCAGGGCGGCGGCGGCAAACGCCTGGTGTATCCGAGAGGGCCGCTCGGCCTCGAGACCTACATGGCCGATATCGGTCCCGATGGCCGCGTCGTGTCGATCGGCAACGCGCTCAGGGACGAGACCTTCTACCGCGTGCAGGCGGGCATGACCAAGGACGAGATCCTGCGGCTCATCGGCCCGCCCGGCGAGACCATGGCCTTCCCGCGCAGCCAGACGCACGCCTGGGACTACCGCTACATGGACACCTGGGGCTACCGCGCGATCTTCTCCGTCACCTTCAATGCGCAGGACGTCGTGGTGAGCAAGTTCACCCAGCGCATCGAGCGTGACAAGGGGCAACGCTAGCCGGGACCTTCAGCCGGCGCTCTTGCGCTCCAGCACCACGATGCGGAAGGGGTGGGCGTGCCGCTCGTCGCGCGCGTGCCGCTCGACCTCGCGCTCGGTCCACTCACCGCGGTCGAACTCGGGAAACCAGGTGTCGCCGGGAACTTCCGCATCGACCTCGGTGAGGTGGATGCGATCCGCCACGGGAAGCGCCTCGGCAAATAGCGACGTCCCACCGATCACGCACACCTCGGGCGCATCGCCCGCGGCGCGCCACGCCTCGTCGAGGGAGTCCACGACGGTGCAGCCGGGCGCGCGGAATTCCGGATTGCGGGACACCACGATGTTGAGGCGACCGGGCAGCGCCTTGCCGATGGACTCGTACGTGCGCCGGCCCATGACGATCGGGTGGCCCATGGTCACGCGCTTGAAGTAGGCGAGGTCCGCGGGCAGCCGCCACGGCAGGGCGTTGTCGCGCCCGATGACGCGATTGCGCGCCATCGCCACCACGAGCGAGCGGATCACGCCGTCACACCGCGATCGGCGCCTTGATCGCCGGATGCGGGTCGTAGCCCTCGAGGCGGAAGTCGTCGAAGGTGAACGCGAAGAGGTCCTTCACGGCCGGGTTGAGGTGCATCGCCGGCAGCGCCTTCGGAGGCCGCGCGAGCTGCTCGCGCGCCTGCTCGAGGTGGTTCAGATAGAGGTGCGCGTCGCCCAGCGTGTGCACGAAGTCGCCGGCCTTCAGCCCCGTCACCTGGGCGATCATCATCGTGAGCAGCGCGTAGGAGGCGATGTTGAAGGGCACGCCGAGGAAGACGTCGGCGCTGCGCTGGTAGAGCTGGCACGAGAGCCGGCCCTCGGCCACGTAGAACTGGAAGAACGCGTGGCAGGGGGCGAGCGCCATGCTGGGAATGTCGGCCACGTTCCAGGCCGACACGATGAGCCGGCGCGAATCGGGGTTCCTGCGGATCTGCTCCACCACCTGCGTGACCTGGTCGATGTGCCGTCCGTCCGGAGCGGGCCACGAGCGCCACTGGTAGCCGTAGACCGGGCCCAGCTCGCCCTTCGCGTCGGCCCACTCGTCCCAGATGGTGACGCCGTTCTTGCGCAGGTAATCGACGTTGGTGCTGCCCTGGAGGAACCACAGCAGCTCGTGGATCACGCTCTTCAGGTGCACCTTCTTCGTGGTGAGCAGCGGGAAGCCGCGGGCCAGGTCGAAGCGCATCTGGTAGCCGAAGACCGAGAGGGTGCCCGTGCCGGTGCGGTCGTCCTTGCGCGCGCCGTGCTCGAGCACGTGGCGCATCAAATCGAGATAGGTCTTCATGCGGCGATCCCCCGGATTCTATCAGCCGGCGCCCATGAAAAAGGGGGCCCCGGAGGGCCCCCTGGCGAGGTCCGGGCCGGCCTACTTGAACGAGTAGGTGAGCACCGTGTAGTAGAAGCGGCCGCGCGGATCCGACACGGCGTTGGCGAAGCCCGCCGCGTGCGACCCGTTGGACGAGACGTCGGTGTAGGGCGGGAGGTCGCCCATCACGTTGCGCACGCCCAGCTTGATGCTGAAGCCCTTGAAGCCGGTGTACTTGCCCGAGAGGTTGATGCGCGACACCGACGGGATCTCGTGGGTGCCGCCTCCCGTGAACGCCTCGGTCCAGCCGTCGGTATAGGTCTGCTCGATGGCCGCGGACCAGGGGCCCATGTCCCAGTCGATCATCGCCACGTGCGTCCACTTCGGGTAGGCGTTGCCGCCGTTGAAGCTGTTGCCGAGGAAGACCACGAACGGGAAGTCCTTGCCCTGCTGCAGCTCGTACTTGTTCATGTACGTGCCGGTGAAGGACAGGCCGAAGCGGCCCCAGGACGTGCCGGTGCGCGCCTTGAAGTCGACGTCGATCCCGGCGGTCTTGAGCTCGCCCAGGTTCTCGAGCGGCTGGTCGACGTAGAGCGTGGTGCCGAGCGGGGTGCGGTGGAAGCGCGAGATGAACTGGTTGTAGAGCGTGAGGTCGTTCGGGTTGGCGAGGATCGTATCGCCCGTCACCGTGCCGATGGTGTCCTTCTTCTCGATGCTCCAGTAGTCCACGCCGAACGAGACGTCGCGGATCGGCTCCCACAGGAAGCCCACGCTCCACTGGGTGGAGGTCTCGGGCTTGAGGTCGGGCGAGGCGATGTTGCGCGTGTTGAGCTGCGTATCCACGCAACGCGCATCTTCGTCGGCGATGAGCTGCGCGGGGCAGCCCGGGTCGGTGACCGAGTTCGCCGTGTTGCCGAAGGACGGGGGGCTGTGGAGGTCCCAGAGCGACGGCGCGCGGAAGCCCTTGCCCGCGGAGCCGCGCAGCAAGAGCTCCTTGGTCGGGTTCCAGCGCAGCCGCACCATCGGGCTCGTCTTCGAGCCCACGTCGCTGTAGTGGTCGTAGCGCAGCGCTCCCGTGAGCTCCAGGTCCTTCATGAGCGGCATGCTGAGCTCGCCGTAGAACGCGAACACGTTGCGGCTCGCGTTGGTCGGCGGGATGGTGCCTTCGCCGCCGATGTTGAGGCCGTTGCCGTAGTCCGCGTTGACCGCCTTGTCGTCGACCTCCTCGCGGCGGAAATCGGCGCCGACGGCGAGGGCGGCCGACCCTCCGGCCATGGCGAAGACCTCCTTGCTCATCTTGCCGTCGAGTTGCATCGTGCTGCTCTTCGACTTGCGCATGTCGCCTTCCATCTTGGCGCCGTCGAGAAGCGCCTGACCCACGTCGTCGTTCGGCCCGAACGGGTTCAGGTTGCCGGTGGCGAGCGCATCGATGAAGCGCTGCTCGTGGATGTAGCCCGTGACCTTGAGGTCGCTCTTCGACTGGGAATAGTTGAACGCGGTGTCGTAGTCCCATCCACCGATGACGCCCTTGAGACCCGCCAGGAACCGCGTCTGCTCGTTGGTGTTGTCGTTGATGCGGTTGCCCGCGGGCGCGGAGCGAAACGCGATCTCGAGGAAGCCCGGCGTGATGACGTCCGCCAGGTTGTAGCCCAGGGTGTTCAGCAGCGCGGTCGGCGCGTAGCGGCTGGTGAGCGGCAGCAGGATGTTGGGTTGCGTGCCGTCCGGACGGATGTGCGCGGCGGTCTGGTCGATCGGGACCGGGGCGATGCGGCCGATGTTGTGGTTCTTCGCATACGACGCCTCGGCGAAGAACTGGTGGTCGGCCGAGAGGTTATAGGTGAAGCGCCCGAAGAGGTCCATCTTGTGGGTGTCGGGCAGGTTGTCCAGGTACGCGGCGTAGATCCCGCGGCAGCGGATGCGGTCCTGGCCGTTGGGCGTGGTGCCGGAAACCTGGATCGTCGTGAACGCCGGATCGCAGCTCGCGAAGGCGGGATCGTTCGTGAGCGTGCCGGCGTACGCGCCGGGGCTGAAGCCGAAGTCCATGATCCGGCCCGGCGAGGCGCGGAACGACGTGGGGTACGTGGCGCCGTCGATGTCGTTGGCGCGGGCGTAGAGCTGCTGGTCGATGGCCTTCACGCGCTGGTTGTAGGCGGCGCGCCCCGTGATGAGGAGGTTCCAGCCGTCCTTGGCGAGGTCGCCGGTGCCGAACGAGGCGGAGCCGTTGGTCTCGCGCCCGCCCGGGTCCTTCGTGTCGCCGTACATGACGCTCACCTCCGCGCCCTTGTAGTCGGTGCGCGTGATGAAGTTGATCACGCCCCCGACGGCGTCCGTGCCGTACACGGCGGAGGCACCGTCCCGCAGCACCTCCACGCGCTCGATGGCGCTGAACGGGATGCTGTTCAGGTCGACGGCGGTGGGCGAGCCGTTCAGGCCCCCGATCGCGCCGAAGGCCGCGTTGGCGAGGCGGCGACCGTTCAGCAGCACCAGGGTCGAGCTCGCGCCGATGCCGCGCAGGTTCGCGGTGGAGGTCGCGTAGCCCACGCCCTGGGTGGTGTCGGAGAACATCGCGGTATTGGAGGAGATGCGGCGCAGGATCTCCTCGGTGTTCTGGACGCCCGAGCGCTCGATGTCCTGGCGCGTAATGATCGTGACAGGTAGCGCCGTCTCCCCCTCGATGCGCTTGATGTTGGAGCCGGTGACTTCGATCTTGTCCAGCTTCTGGGCCTGCTGGGCGAGTGCCGCGCCCGACGAGGCCAGCGAGAGTGCGACGCCTGCGCCGGCGGCGCGGGCGAGGGCGAGGCACAGGGGCTTGATCCTGGTCTTCATTGTTTTACCCTCCCAAGGGATGTTGTTTGTAGCCGGAGGGTACAACTTTCCCGCGACGCCTGTGTCACCGAACCCCACAAACAAAACGCCCCGGAGGTCCGGGGCGTTTTGCGTTGCGTGCTGCAGTGAGGCTTACTTGAACTTCCAGGTCGCCTGCACGTAGACCACGCGGCCGCGCGGGTCGTAGTACGACGGGTCGAATCCCACCTGGAACGAGTTCTGCTGGTTCGTGAGCGGCGGGTTCGTGTCGAGGAGGTTCTTGGCACCCAGCGTGAGCTGGAGGTTCTTCAGGCCCTTCCACATCACCTGCGCGTCCCACAGCGACATCGAGCTCACCGTCCGCTCGTTGCCGTCGAGGTCCGTCTGCTGGTCGGTGTACGAGCTCTGGTACGAGTTGCCGAGCACCACCGTCCACGGGCCGTTGTCCCAGCTGACCGACTGGTAGCTCTTCCAGCGCGGGGAGATACCCGTCACCGGCGAGCCCAGCTGCGTGGAGATGAAGCCGGCGTAGCTGCCGTCCGTCTGCTGGACGTCGTACTTGATGTAGTACGTGCCCGACATCGTGAGGCGGAAGCGGCCAACCGGCGTCGGCGGAGCCGAGAACTGGATGTTCGCGTCGATACCCTGGATCTTCACGCCACCCAGGTTGAGGTAGCGCTGGTCGATGCTCACGATCTTGCCCGGGAGGTTCGGGTTGTCCGCATCCGGCGCGGCGCGCGTCACCAGGCTGCCGTACGTGGCGTACGAGTTCACGTCCTGGAGGATGGTCGCCGGCGAGATGCCGTTGGTGATGCTGTCCTTCAGGTACAGGTCGAACCAGTCCAGGCTGACCGACCAGCCCTGCGCCGGCTCGAACACGATGCCCGCGGACCACTGCTTCGACTTCTCGGGCGAGAGGTTCTGGTTGCCGCCGAACACGACGCCGAACTGCGTGTTGCAGTCGATGCCCTGGTTTTGCGTCACCGGGCAGCGGATCGGGTCCGACAGGCCCGTGGCCGACACGCCCTGGATGTTGGGCGTCCACAGCTGGTAGAGCGACGGCGCCAGGAAGCCCGTGCCGTACGACGTGCGCAGCAGCAGGTCACGCGTGGGCTGCCAACGCAGGCTGTACTTCGGGTTGGTGGTGCTGCCGAAGTCGCTGTAGTGGTCGTAGCGGACCGCGACGTTGCCCTCGAGGGTCTTGAGCAGCGGGACGTTCAACTCGGCGAAGCCGGCGTACGAATCGCGGCTCTTGTCCACGGACAGCACGTTGCCGCCGAAGCCCGACAGGTCGCCCGAGGCGAGCACCGGGGCCGGGGTCTGCGAGAAGTCTTCCTTCATCGCTTGCGCGCCGAACGCGAGGGCGGCACGGCCGGCCGGCATGCTGAACACCTCGCCGGACATCTTGCCGTCGACGACCGACGACTTGGCCTTGCCGTCGAACACCTTGCCGACGAAGTTGGTGTTCTTCACCGCTTGCTCGATCTCCGGCGTGTTCGGCCCGAAGAGGTTCACGGTGCCCGAGTTGAGCAGCGGCAGGACCTGCGAGTACAGCGGGAAGCCGCCGTTCAGCTTCTGCTCGGTGGTGCCCTCGTTGTACGTATAGGCCGCATCCCAATCCCAGTTGCCCGCCGTCCCTTTGACGCCGGCGACGACCTGGTACTGCTCGTTCGTGTCGGTCGTGTCCCGGTTGCCGGTGAGCACCGAACGGTAGCGGACGTTGAGCGGCTGGCCGTCGACGCCGTGGGCGGCGGCGAGGTCATGCGGGTAGAACGGGCTGGTCGGCTGCAGCGTGATGCGCGAGACGAACTCGCCGTTGGGGCCGTAGGTGAACTGGTCCGAGATCGGCACCGGCTGGATGACGAAGTTGTTTTCCTGCTTCGAGTAGTTACCCGAGAGGTAGCCCTGCAGGTTGTTCGTGATCTGGAACGTTCCCGCGCCGTAGATGTTGAACGTCTTCACGTTCGGGATCATCTGCACGCCGGCCTGGCGCGACGGGTCGTAGAAGCAGCGGTTGCCCAGGTCCGGGAAGTACGTGGACGGATCGCAGTTCGGGAAGCTCGGGCTGGTGATGCCGCCGGTCGAGATGTGGCCGGGGAATGTGTTGCCCGAGATGCCGATGAGGCCGATGTCGAGGCGCACCGACGTGTTCGAGAAGTCACGCGCGCGTTGCTCGAGCGCGTTCTGCTTGTCGTACTGGGCGGCCACGAACACGTTGTAGCGGTCCTTGGCGAGGTCGCCGAAGCCCAGCGCGGCCTTGAAGGTCGACTGCGCGCCGTCGGGGCCGGGGCCACCGCGGGTCGGGGCGGCGTAGTAGCCCGTCACCTCGGCACCCTTGTAGTCCTTGCGCACGATGAAGTTGATCACGCCCGCGATCGCGTCGGAACCGTAGATCGCCGACGCGCCGTCGAGCAGCACTTCCACGCGCTCGATGGCGTTGAACGGGATGGTCGTGAGGTTCACGCCCTGCACGCCCTGGATCTCACCCGAGAAGCTGTTGAGGCGCTTGCCGTTCAGCAGCACCAGGGTGCGGCCGCCCTGCAGGCCGCGCAGCGACGCGGTGTTGGCGGAGAAAGTCAGCGCGCCGATGGTGTTCGCGAGGGAGACGTTACCCGCGCTGTTGTTGGCGGCCACGAGGTTGAGCAGCTCGTAAGCGTTGGTCGCGCCGCTCTTGTCGATGTCTTCCTTCGTGAGCACGACGATGGCCGACGGGCCTTCGCCTTCCACGCGTTTGATGTTCGAACCCGTGACCTCGATCTTTTCAATCTTCTGGGCCTGCTGCGCGTAAACCGGCGTCGTGGCGACGGTCAGCGCTACGCCGGCGCCAAGAATCGGCGCGAGCGCATAGGTGAGCTTCTTCATTCTCGAATTCATTGTTGGAACCCCAGGTAGTGAGAAAGGTGATGAAAACCAGAGACTTGCGAGCTTTAGATCCGCCTTTTTATGGTCCTTCTAGAGCCGTTGACACGGGTTGCATGATAGCCAGACTCCTTGATTTATCCAACAATATTTTCCAATGTGTTGCGCAAATGCAACACAGCAACCCCCCGATTTTTAAGGGGGTTTGGTGACAAATCGAAATAAGAAAAGGGGCCGGGGGACCCCTTTGAAAAGGATGAAAAAAAAGGGGCCCGAAGGCCCCTTTACCTGGGTTGGTGCAGTTGCCTGTTACTTGAACGTGTACTTCAGGCCGATGCGGTAGTAGCGGCCCATCGCGCCGCTGCCGTCCATCGGGTTGTAGTTGATGCCGCCGTAGGTGGTGGGATCCAGCGGTGCGACCTTGTCGGTCAGGTTCGTGATCGAGCCGTAGAGCTGGAACGCCTTGCTGATGTCCCACCGGCCGGTGAGGTCGATCGTCCAGAAGCTCGGGATCTTGCAACCGTTGGGGGCATCCGTGCCGTCGGCGAAGGTGTACAGGCACTCCGAGCTGTCCTTGTCGGACGTGTTCTTCATGCTGCTGCGCCAGTTGTACACGCCCGTGAGGCCGAACGGTCCCGAGTCCCACGTCACCGCGACGACGACCTTGTCCTTCGGCGTGCCGATGCAGTTGGACACGTCGCAGTTGCCGTGCGTCCCGGCGTAGTCGAGGGTCGTATCGCCGTTGATGAGCTTCCACTCGTTGGTACGCGTCCAGTGGAGGTCGGTCTTGAACCGGCCGTAGTCGGTGCTGAAGCGATAGCCGAAGTCGAAATCGACGCCCGAAACTTCCGTCTCGCCGATGTTCACGAACGGCGCGTACACCACGAGGGCGGTACCCGAGTTCGGAATGCCGGGGAGGTCGTTATCCGAGCGGACCACGTTGGGGCCGAAGAACGCCTCCTGGGTGGAGATGGTCTGGATCTGGTCTTTCTTCTTGATCTTCCAGAAGTCCATTCCCACGCTGAGGTCGCGGATCGGCTCGACGATGAAGCCGAAGTTGTAGTTCTTCGACTTCTCCGGCTTGAGGTCCGGGTTGCCGCTGCCGACACCGGCGACCGCCGCACCCGTGCAATCCGCCTGGGTCGCGCCCGGCAGGGGGCCTGCGCCGTTGGGGCAACGCACCGGGTCATATGCACCCGCCGAGCCGAACGCGGCCGACGCGTCGCGACTCGTTTCCGCCGCATTGGGCGCGCGGAAGCCTTCGGCGTACGAGGCCCGGAGCGCCAGCTGCTGCAGGGGCACCCACTTGACGGAGAACTTCGGCGTAGTCGAATCGAAGTTGTCGTACTTGTCGTAACGCACTGCCGCCGACAGTTCGACATTCTTCACGACCGGCGCCAGCACCTCGGCATACAGCGCCCAGACCTTCTCGTCGCCGTGGTAGCCGCCGTTGTAGCTCGCCTGCACCGAACCGTCCGCCGTCCCGCTGAGCGAGGGCGCGTTGATGTAGGTCTTGCGGTACTCCGTGCCGAGGGCCAGCGCCATCGGGCCGCCGTCGAGCTTCATCAGCTCGCGAGAGGCCTTCGCGTCGATGATGTCGAGCTTGGTCTTGCTGTCGCTCGTCGCATGCACGAGCAGGGAGGCACGCTGCGCGTCCGTGTTGGCCGCGTTGTTGTTCATGCGGTATCCGAACGTGGGCGAGGTCGGATCGTTGAACGCGGCGATCAGGCCCGGGATGCTGAGCACGGTGTAGTCCTGCTTCAGCGTCGACTCGGAATGCATGATCCCGGCGTCGAAGTCCCAGCCCCAGGACGACCCCTTGATGCCCGCGAGGATGCGGGAGATGTCGACGTCGTTCTTGCGCCGCTGCGGTCCGAACTCGGCGAACGCGTAGCGGAAGCGGGCGGGAATGCCGAACGGGTTGTCCGGGTGGGTGGGGGCGAGCGTGAGCTCCGTCACGTTGAGGCCCGTGCCGTAGCCGCGGATGCCGTACGGCCCGATGATCGTGCCCGGGGTGGTGAGGAGGCTCACGTCGAACGCGGTCTTGTTCTTCGCGTAGCCCGCCTCGCCGTAGAGCTCCCAGTTCGAGTCGAGGACGTAGGTACCGCGGGCGAAAACGTTGACGTTCTCGAGCTTCGGCGCGTAGCTACGGTAGTGTCCGATGTCGTACGAGCAGCCCTGGTCGCCATCAAGCGGCGGGCTGATCGTGGTGACGGAAGCGTCGCAGGGGGTGACGAGCTGCCATGCACCGCTGGTCCTGCCGTTGCGGACGTATCCGGCGGGGCTGGCGCTCACGGTATTGCCGATGCGGTAGCCCGGGGTCCACTGGCTCGCGAGCGGGTCGTACCCCCACTGGCGCGTGTCGCCCTTGCCGATCCAGTCGCGATCGCGGTCGCGATAGTGGATCTCGTCGGATTTGGACGCTTCGAAGTTGACGAACCCGTTCATGCGGTCCTTGGCGAGGTCGCCGCCGCCGACGATGAACCCGGCCTTGACGCCGTTGCCGTCGCTATAGCGCGACGTGCCGGCTTCGACCTTTCCGATGCCGCCGGTGAAGTCCTTGCGCAGGATGATGTTCACCACGCCGGCCAGGGCATCGGAACCGTACACGGCCGACGCGCCATCCTTCAGGATTTCAACGCGCTCGACCGCTTCCAGCGGGATGTTCGAGAGGTCCGAGAAGATCTTCTGGAAGTCGTCGGCACGGGGATACTGGGCGAGGCGACGGCCGTTCAACAGCACGAGCGTGGCGCTCGCGCCCAGGCCGCGCAGCGAGATGGCCGTGGCGCCCGCGGCGAAGCCGTTGCCGAAGCTGGTGGGCAGCGAGCCCATGCCGTCGACGGGCAGGGCCTGCAGGTATTCGGTGAGGGTCGACTTGCCGGAGTTCTGGATGTCCTGGCGCGTGAAGACGAGGACGGGTTCCGCCGTTTCCGCGTCGACGCGCTTGATGTTCGAGCCCGTGATTTCGATCTTCTCGATCTTCTGGGCCTGCTGCGCTTGGGCGGGTGCAGCCGCCACAAGCACCGCGACGCCCGCTCCCAGCGCATGGACGAGCGCCGTCGCGAGCTTCTTCCTCTTGATTTCCTTCATTTATTTCCTCCCGGGATTATGTCTTTGGAGTGAGGGGTGAACCGATTCTTAGAACCGGCCCGAATGGCCGATTCGACGGTCCGCGAAGAATAGCGACCGAACCGTGAAATCGCCAACACCTTATTTCGATATGTGTCGTTTCTGCAACAGTTGGACACAATCCCATTGACAGGGCGCGCGAGTTCGCGCGGCCGGCGGGCGCCGTCGCGCTATTTAGAGGAGAAAGAAAAGGCGGCCTGGGCTACCAGGCAATCGAGACGCGCGTCCCGCCGAGCGGCGAGTCGCTGATGGTGGCGTCGCCGCCGTGCCAGCGCGCGACCTGGCGGACGATCGCGAGGCCGAGGCCGAAGCCACCGGAGTCGCGGGCGCGCGTGCGATCGAGTCGCACGAAGGGCTCGAAGATCCGCTCGCGGTCCGCGGGCGGGATGCCGGATCCATCGTCGTCGACGTGGATCACGGTGTGCTCGTTCTCGCGCTCGACCGACACTCTTACTTTCGTGCGCGCGTGGAGGGCCGCGTTGCGCAGCAGGTTCACGACGGCGCGCGCCATGTAGCGGGGCTCGCAACGCATCGCCTGCAGCTCGATCTGCGACAGGATCTCGATCGTGCGGCCGCGCAGCTCGTCGTCGGCGCGCGCATCGGCGAGGACGTCCTCGAGCCACGGCTCGGCGGGCACGCTCTGCAGCGTGAGCCCGGGCGCGCCGCGCTCGAGCTTCGCGTAGTCGAGCAGCTCCGTCGTGAGCGCGTCGATCTCGGAGATGTCGCGCTCCATGCGCGCGAGGAAGCGGTCCTTGCCCTCGGCGTCGGTCTCCTCGCGGGCGAGCGAATGGCTGAAACGAAGCCGTGCGATCGGCGTGCGCAGCTCGTGCGAGACCGCGCTGGTCAGCGTTCGGTGCGATTGCAGCAGCGACGCCACATGCTGCGTCATGACATTGAAGCCCTCGGCGAGCGGGCGCAGCGCCGAATGCCGGCCCACGACCGCGCGCGTCTCGAATCGTCCGCCGCCCACCTCGTCGGCCGCGCGGCGCATCGTATTCAGGTCGCGCCAGAAGGGGCGCACCCAGAAGAAGACCAGCACCGCGACGATGGCGAACTCAACGCTCCAGTTCACCAGGTACGTGACCGCCTTCACGCGCCGCGTGTCGGGGCCGGGGTAGTCGATCGCGACGGCGAGGTTGTCGATGTTGAGCCGCCGCACCAGGGTGAACCCGCCGCCTTCGCGGTCCAGCGAGACGATGGAGCCCTGGTCGAAATGCTCGCGCTGGTCCGGCTTGAACTGCGCCGCCTCGGGCACGGTGGTGGCGGATGTGAGCCGCGCGGGAAGGCCGAAGCCCGAAGCGAGGCGGTCGAAGCGCGCGCCGCGCTCGTCGGAGGGGACCGTCGCCAGCGAATCCTCGATGAGGTGGAACGTCGGCACGAAGCGCACGCGGAAGTCGAATCCCGCCGTCATCTCGTGCCAGACGTACTCCATGAGCTGCATCTGCACGACGAACGACAACACCAGCGTGGCGATCAGCACGCCATAGAGCTTGAGGAATAACCGGATCATGTCGCGGCCCGGCCGGGCTTACCAGCTCGTGGGGCTGAAGAGGTAGCCGACGTTGCGGATCGTCTTGATGCGCTCGGCGCTGTCGGCGAGGTCGCCGAGCTTTCGGCGCAGGCGGTAGATGCGGCAGTCCACGGAGCGGTCGGAGCCGTCGTAATCGAGGCTTCGCAGCTTGTTCAGGATGTCGTTGCGGGAAAGGACCTTCCCGGCGTGGCGGGCGAGCAGCCACAGCAGGTCGAATTCCGAGCTGGTGAGGTCGATCGGCCGGGTGCCGAGGCGCACGGCGCGGGAGGCTACGTCGATCTCGAGCGAGCCGAAGGTGATGGTGTCCCCGGTCGAGGGATTATGCTGTCGCATGCCCGCGCGCCGCAGGATCGCGCGTACGTGGGCGAGCAGCACGCGCGGCTGCACCGGTTTCGGGATGAACTCGTCGGCCCCCAGCTCGAGGCCCACCACGCGGTCGAAGTCCTCGTCGCGCGCGGTGAGGATCACGATCGGCAGGGTCGCCCCCCGGGCGCGCAGCTCGCGGCAGATCTCGAAGCCGTCCATGCCGGGCAGCATCACGTCGAGCAGCAGCAGGTCGGGGGCGAGCTCGTGGGTCTTCTCGATCGCGACGTCGCCGCGCTTGATCCAGTGCATCTCCAGCCCGTTGCGGCCCAGGTACTCGGCGATCAGCTCGGCCAGCCCCTCGTCGTCCTCGACCAGTAGCACCTTGGCCGCGACCTCCACGGAGTTCATCTCGGAAATGTCCACGCCAGGTCCTCGAATTCGGCTTGTTGTCCCATATCGCGTCCCCATCTCAGTGGGACGCTTCCTGCGGCGACCCCGGATGCATGACCGCCACGCGCTGCGCCTGTCCGGATGCTACGAAACCGCCACGAATCGGTTTGTAGCGCTTTGTCGCAGAATATTTCGGGGAATCCGGCCCCCGGATCCGACACCCGGAGCCCGGCCGATCTGGCCCGCCGGGGACGAATCGTGCTAAAATTTAACGGTTTAGAAGTTGGGATGGGCCTCGCGCCCATTTTTTGTTTGTGGAGTCGTTTCACGTGAGTGCTACGCGGACCCAGGAACGGGAAAGTTGGCTCCGCCAGACCCTCGAGGGCCTGGGGTACGAGCTGGTCGATCTTGAGACCTCGCGCGGCGGCCTGCTGCGGATCTTCATCGATTCGCCGCGCGGCATCACGGTCGAGGATTGCGCGCGGGTGAGCAACCATCTCACCCGGGCTTTCGCGGTTGAAGGGGTCGAGTACGAGCGCCTGGAGGTTTCCTCCCCGGGGCTCGACCGGCCGCTCAAGCGCATCGAGGATTACGCGCGGTTCGCGGGGCAGAAGGCGAGCCTGAGGCTCAAGCTGCCGCGCGACGGTCGCAGACGGTTCGAGGGAACGCTCGCCGGCGTGGACGCGGGCAGCGTCCTCCTCGAGGTCGAAGGGGCACGGGTGTCATTCGCGTTCGGCGATATCGACCGCGCGAGGCTCGTGCCGGACGTTTGAATTAGGGAAATGGATATGAG
>Ga0207703_10002730_pt1 | contig 15126 bp, 16 predicted proteins | sample KBSSwiS12_FD_184304 | JGI IMG/M metagenome (GOLD analysis project Ga0207703, IMG submission 184304) | Switchgrass rhizosphere microbial communities from Kellogg Biological Station, Michigan, USA - KBS Switchgrass S1-2 (SPAdes) (version 2) | ecosystem: Host-associated > Plants > Roots >... | reverse complement strand
AAGCAGAAGGGCCTGACGATGTTCATCCTGCCGATGAGCACGCCAGGCATCAGCGTCGACGCCGTGCCCACGATGTCCGACGAGCGAACCAACGCCACGTTCTACGACGACGTGCGGGTGGGCGACGAGTGCGTGCTCGGCGACGTCGACGGCGGCTGGCACGTGATGGGCGTCGTGCTGTCGTTCGAGCGCGGCGTGATGGGCAACACCAACGTCGGTGTCCCGCTGCTGCGCCACTTCCGTCACTGGGCAGCGTCGGTCGGCGTGGCCGACGATCCCGTCGTGCGCGAGCGCATGGCGCGCATCGCCATCGACAACGAGGTGTCGAAGCTGCTGACCCAGCGGGCCGCATGGCTGGCGGCCAAGGGCGAGCTGCCCGGCGTCGAGGGCTCGATGACGAAGGTCTTCGCCACCGAGGCGTACCAGAAGGCCACCAAGTGGTTGCAGCAGGCGTCGGGCATCGCCGGCTTGCTGCACATGGGTGAGCCGGGCGCCGCCGGCGACGGTCGGGTGGAGTTCGACGCCCGTCACTCGCCGGTGATGACGATCTACGGCGGCACGAGCGAGATCAACCGGAACAACATCGCGGAACGACACCTGGGGTTGCCGAAAGCGAGGCGGTGATGACCGTCGTCTACAACCCGTTCGACCCGGAGCAGGTCGATCACCACGACGAGATGCTGGCGCGGCTGCGGCACGAGGCGCCGGTCGTCGAGATCATGCCGGGCACGTTCTACGTCACCCGCCACGAGGAGATCCTCGAGGTGTGCCGGCATCCCGACGTGTACCGGCAAGGCAAGTTCAAGCCCCTCGACACCGATACGCGCACCGAGGACCAGCTCAACCTCGGCGAGACCGATCCGCCCACCCACACGCGGGTGCGCAAGGTGCTCGCCGGTGTGTTGAGCCCGCCGGCCGTGCGGCCGTACGAGCCGTTCGTCCGCTCGGTGTGCGACCGGTTGGTCGACGCGTTCTGCGGCGATTCGTCCGCCGACCTGATCGCGCAGCTCGGGGCGCCCCTGCCGGCGATGGTGATCGGTCACGTCGCCGGCATCCCCGAGTCGGACCGGGACGCGCTGCGCGGCTACTCCGACGACTACATCGCGATGGACGTCGATCCGGGTGCGGCGGCCCGCGTCGAGGCGTTCGACGACCGGCTGCGGGAGATCATCGCCGAGCGCAAGGCGCTGGCCGATCGGACGCCCGACCTCATGTCGGCCTTGGTCGAGCACGACGACGAGCTGTCGGACGAGAAGATCCTGACCCACCTGTCCAAGGACGTCATCGTCGGCGGCATCGAGACCACGACGCACCTCGTCGGCAACCTCTTCTACGACCTGCTGCGCACGCCCGGTGCCTACGAGCGCGTGCGTGACGATCGTTCGCTGGTGGCCGTCGCCGTCGAAGAGGCGCTGCGGATCCGGCCGCCCGTGCAGATCCTGTTCCGGCAGCCGAACGAGGACGTCGAGCTCGGGGGCGTGAAGATCCCCGCCGGGTCGATCGTGGCCCTCGGCTACGCGTCGGCCAACCACGACGAGGCCGTGTTCCCGTCGCCCGACGAGTTCGACCTCGACCGGGGCGAGGCGCTCAAGAAGCACCTGGGCTTCGGGTGGGGGATCCACCTGTGCGTCGGCGCCCCGCTCGCCCGCATGGAGCTGCAGTGCGCGCTCGCCGCCGTCCTCGACCGCATCCCCTCGATGTCCCTCGCCCCCGACTTCACCTACGACCGCGTCCGCTTCTTCATGATGCGCGGCCCCCAACGCCTCGACGTCGTCTTCTGAGCGAACTTTGTCGCGTTGTGGTCGCCCAGCGACCACAACGCGACAAAGAACACGGCGGGCGCCCCGAGGTGGACGAAACGGTGACGAGAACCCGTACTCGCTAGGGTCGGCGGCCATGGCATCGGACCTGAAGCTCGGGGTGACGTTCGGCTACTGGGGACGTGGGCCCCGGCCCGATCTGGTGGACGCGATCAAGCTGGCGGACGATGCCGGCGTGGACTCGATCTGGACGGCCGAGTCGTGGGGGAACGATGCGTTCACGTTCGCCACCTGGGTCGCCGCCCACACCACGCGGGCCCGCATCGGCACGGGCATCGTGCAGATGGCCGCCCGCACGCCGGTTGCCACGGCGATGGCGGCGGCGACGGTCGATCACCTCAGCAACGGGCGCTTCATCCTCGGCCTCGGCGTGTCGGGCCCGCAGGTCGTCGAAGGTTGGTACGGCCAGCCGAGCGGCCGCCCGCTCGCCCGTACGCGCGAGTACATCGAGATCATCCGGCGCGTCCTCGCCCGTGAGGCGCCGCTCGACTTCCACGGCGAGTTCTACGAGCACCCGTACACCGGCCCGGGCAACGTCGGTCTCGGCAAACCGCTCAAGATCATGATCCACCCGTTGCGGGCCGACATCCCGATCTTCCTCGGTGCCGAAGGGCCGAAGAACGTGACGCAGACTGCCGAGATCGCCGACGGGTGGCTGCCGCTCTACTACTCGCCGTACCGCCCCGAGGTGTACGAGGACCAGCTGAAGAACGCCAAGCCCGGCTTCGAGATCACCGCCCTCGTGAACGTCAGTGTCACTGACGACGTGGCGGCCGGCCTGTTGCCGTCGAAGGGCATGCTCGGCTTCTACATCGGCGGCATGGGCGCCAAGGGCCAGAACTACCACACGAAGCTCATGGCCCGGATGGGTTTCGAGGAAGAGGCGTACAAGATCCAGGACCTCTTCTTCGAAGGCCGGCGCGACGAAGCCATCGCCGCGGTGCCCGATGACTTCGTCGACGAGATCTCGCTCGTCGGTCCGGTGTCGCGCATCAAGGGGCGGCTCGAGGAGTGGCGCAAGAGCCCGGTCACCACGATCCTCATCGGCGCCAACAAGAACGCCGAGGAGCTCAAGCAGATCGTCGACCTGGTGCAGGGCTGACGCCCGCTACAACCAGCTGATCCGCTCCGCGGCGCCGACGGTCGCGGGTGGGCGGGCCAGCTTGCCCGCCGCGATGCCGTGGAGGAGGCGCTCGACGACGGCGACGATCTCCGGGGCGGCCTCCGCCAACGCCTCGAGGTCGTCGGCAGGCACCTCGTCGACGACGCCGGCCTCGGTGACGAGCGCGGCTGGATCACCGAGCTGCGCGGTGAGCCAGCCGAGGGGGTCGGCGCTCAGCTCCGGGACGAACACGCGCGGGCACGGCTCCCACCCACGGAACCGGGGATGGTGGTGCGTGCGGTCGAAGGACCCCGGGTGCTCGACCGACTCCAGCAGGTCGCACCGCCACACGGGCCGGTCGACCGTGATCGGCCGCGCCGAGTAGATCGACCCCACCAGATCGCCCGCCTCCGCGAGCCGCAGCTCGAGGCGCACGCCGCGCTCGGCGCCCTCCTGGCCCGGCACCGGGTTCGGATCGACGAAGTACAGGTCGCTCACGGCCACGGCGAGGCGCTCGAACGCGATCACGTGCAGCACACGCGCAGCCTACGACCCCTCCCTTCCTCGCCACCCGACGCACGCGGCGCCCACCAACGGGGCATCGGCGAGCGTGCTCGGAACGATGCGCGCGCCACGGGCGAACGACAACCGGGCGTGTTCGTCGATGGCGGTCTGCGCGGCCTCGAAGAACACCTCGCCGTAGCCGAGCGCTACCGATCCGGCCACGACCGCCAGCTTCAGGTCGAGCAGGCTCGCGACCGACGCGACAGCGACGCCGACCGCTCGCCCGGCGGCGCGCCGCACGTCGTCGGGCGCGTCGGCGGCCGGCCGGCCCGTCATCGCCGCGATCGCGGTGCCCGACGCGAGGGCTTCGAGGCACCCGCGCCCACCACAGCTGCACGGCCGTCCGTTCGGCTCGACGACCACGTGGCCGACGTGCCCGGCGTTCCCCGTCGCGCCCTCGAGCAGCGCGCCGCGCGACACGATGCCGCCCCCGACGCCGGTCGACACCACCATGGCGATGAAGTCGTCCACACCGCGCGCGGCACCGAACCGGCCTTCGCCGAGCGCCAACGCCTTCGTGTCGATGTCGACGAACGCCGGCAACCCGGTCGCCTCGGCGACGCGCGCCCGCAACGGGAAGTCCACCCACGGCGGCGCGTTGAGCGGGGACACGCACGACCGATCTCGCGTCAACGGCCCGGCCGCGCCGACGCCGCACACCACCTCGTCGCCCGCCGCCGTCGACCGCAGCAGATCGGCGATCGCCGGCCACGGGTCGCCCGTCGGTCCGGTCGGCACCTCACCGCGCGCCAGCACCACACCGTCGGGCGCGACACGAGCGACCGCGGCCTTGGTGCCCCCGAGATCGAGCGCGAGCGCGATGCCGTCGGGCGTCACCGCGTCACCCGTGCCGACCCTTCAGCTCGGCCCGGATCTCGTCGGTGTGCTCGCCGAGCTTCGGCGCCATCGACCGCGGCGCCCACGGCGTGCCGTGGAAGTCGGCCGGGGTGGCCGCCATGGGCGTGGCGGACTCGCCATCGGGCACGTAGACGATGCCGCCGGCGGCGTGGAACTGCTCGTCGGCCACGAGGTCCTCGATGGTGTTGACCGGTGCCCAGAAGAAGTCGGCTTCCGTGGCGAACACCTCGGCCCACTCGTCGAGCGACCGGGTGGCAAAGATGGCGTCGAGCTCGGCGATCAGCTCCCGGGCGTTCGCCGACCGGCTCGCCGGTTCGGCGAAGCGCTCGTCCGTCAGCCACTCGGTGCGACCGACGACGCGACAAAGCGGCGGCCAGTGCCGTGGCCCCTCCAGGCCCACGATCCAGAAGCGCCGCCCGTCACCGGCGACGTAGTTGTTGATCGCCGGGTTGCCCATGGTCTCCCGCGAACCGACGGCGATCTTGTTGCCCCACAGCAGGTACGTGTTGAGATCGAAGCTGATGACGTAGGCACCCTGGCGGTACAGCGAGGTGGCGACGAGCTGGCCCTTGCCGGTCGACTGGCGGGCGACGAGCGCCGCGCAGATGGCGCCGGCCAACGTCATTCCCGTCGAGTGATCGCCCATGCCACCGCGCTGGAACGGCGGCGACTCGCCGGGCTTCGTCAGCAAGCTGGCGATCCCGGAACGGGCCCAGAACGCGGCGACGTCGTAGGCGGCCCGGTCGGCGTCGGGGCCGTCGATGCCGTAGCCGGTGATCAACCCGTAGACGAGCCGCGGGTTGCGCGCCAGCAGGCTCTCGTGGTCGAGGCCGAGCCGGGCCAAGCCGCCCGGCCGGATGTTGGTGACGAACACGTCGGCGGTGTCGAGCAGGTCGAGCGCGGTGGCGAGGTCGTCGTCCGCCGTGAGGTCGAGCACGATGCTGCGCTTCGAGCGGTTGTCCATCTCGAACGGGGGGCTCGTGGGCATGTCACCGCCGAGCATGCGGTTGAACGTGCGGGCCGGATCGCCGGTCGGGGGCTCGATCTTCACGACGTCGGCGCCCCAGTCGGCGAGCACGCCTCCGGCAGCCGGACCGGCCACCCACACGCCGAGCTCGACGACGCGAATCCCCTCCAGCGGTCCACCCATGGGCACAAGGTCTACCGTGCGGGCGATGGAGTACGACGAGTTCTCGATGCTGGGCGACAACGCCGCCGAGGTCGGCCTGGAGGTCACCCCGCCGGTCATCGAGCGGCGCCGGGTCGAGGTGCGGCCGGGCCAGCACGTGAGCGCGCTGGTGTGGGGCGACGGCGACCCCGAGCTGGTCCTCGTGCACGGCGGCGCCCAGAACGCCCACACCTGGGACACCGTGGCGCTCGCCCTCGGCCGGCCGCTCGTCGCCGTCGACCTGCCCGGCCACGGTCACTCCGACTGGCGCGACGACGGGCAGTACGGGCCGGTCGAGAACGCCGAGGCGGTTGGCGTCGCCATCCGCGAGCTGGCGCCCGACGCCCGGGCCGTCATGGGGATGTCGCTCGGTGGCCTCACGACGATCGTGCTCGCGTCTCGCCACCCCGAGCTGGTGCGCCAGGCCATCGTGGTCGACGTCACGCCCGGCACCGACCACGCCAAGGCGGCCCCCATCGTGTCGTTCATCGACGGACCCGAGACGTTCGCCAGCTTCGACGAGATCCTCCAACGCACCATCCAGTTCAACCCGACGCGCTCGGAGTCGTCGTTGCGGCGAGGCGTGTTGCACAACGCCCGCCCGCGCGACGACGGCACCTGGGTCTGGCGCTACGACCGGCTCAACCGGATCCGCGAGCAGGCCAAGGAGGGCACGGTCGACTTCGGCGAGCTGTGGCCCGACGTCGAAGCGATCCGCTGCCCGTTGCTGCTCGTGCGCGGCGGGGCGTCCGGCGTGGTCGGCGACGAGGACGTCGTGGAATGGACGAAGCGCCAACCGGACTCCGAGGTCGTCGTCGTCGACGGCGCGGGTCACTCGGTGCAGGGCGACAAGCCCCTCGAGCTCGCCGCCCTCGTCGAACGGTTCGTGTTCGCATGACGACCGAAGCGATCCCCGCGGCGACCGTCATCCTCTTGCGCGATCGGGCCGACGGCGTCGAGACGTTGCTGCTGCGGCGCAACAGCAAGCTCGGCTTCGGCGGCGGCATGTGGGTGTTCCCCGGTGGCCGCGTCGACGACGACGACCACCACGCCGACGAAGAGGTCGCGGCGCGCAACGCCGCGGTCCGCGAGGCGCAGGAAGAGGCGGGGCTGGCGGTCGATGCCGACTCGCTCGTGCCGTTCGCCCACTGGACGCCGCCGACGTCGGCGCCGACGAAGCGCTTCAGCACGTGGTTCTTCCTCGCCGAGGCGCCGGCCACCGCGGTCGAGATCGACGGCGGTGAGATCGTCGACCACATCTGGATCCGACCGGGTGCCGCGCTCGGCCTGCACGCGGCCGGCGAGGTCGAGATGATGCCGCCCACGTTCCAGAGCCTGACGACGATCGGTGAGCACGACACCGTCGCCGAGATCCTCGAGGCGGCGCGCCGGCGTGGCGTGCCGCGCTTCGTCACGCGCATCGCCATGACCGACGACGGCGCCGTGTCACTGTGGGAGGGCGATGCCGGCTACGAGTCGGCCGACGTGCTCGCCGAAGGGCCACGCCACCGACTCGTCATGGGTCGCCTCCCCTGGCGCTACGAGCGGGACTGAGCGACGGGCGACGCCGCGTAGCGCCCGAACGCGCCGGTGAGGAGGTGCAGGCCGGCGAGGCCGGGGAGCGCGTCGACCCGACGGTCGATGCGTGTCAGCATCGCCCGGCCCTCCTCACCGGTGAACAGCGTGCGCGCCAGGTGAGCGGTCTCCTGGCGCGGCATCACCGACGAACCGACCGGGCTCCACGTGGCGCGCAGCATGGCGCGCGTCGTGCGCTGCGCGCCTCGCGGCTCGAGCCGCTCGCGCGCCTGTGACAGGTAGAAGTCGATGTGGCGACCTTCCTGGCGCATGATGCGGTGCAGGAGGTCGGCGAGCACCGGGTGATCGCACTCGGCCGCGAGCCGAGCGTACGCCGCCTGCGTCGTCCATTCGTTCACCACGCCGAATGTCATGTGCACGGCGAGGAAGTGCGTCGTCACGGCCGAGAAGCCCATCCACAGCACCGGGCTGCTGGTGAGGCGCCAGCCCAGGCGATTGCGCATCGCGGCGACGCGCGGCGTGCCCGGTTCGCCGTGGGCCGCGAGCACCGCGCCGAGTGCCTCGCCGTGCCACAGCTCCTCGAAGTTCCACATGGTGAGGAACGTCGTGATCTCGGGATCCTGGTGCGCCCGCGTGTTGAGGAGGTTGCGCAGGTAGCACGAGGTGTGCTCCTCGACGTCGTGCATGTAGCGGACGCAACGGAGGTATCGCTCGTCGAGCGGGTGGTCCCGGAATGCGGCGAAGTCGAGGTCGTCGCAGTCGAGGCGACCGGTCACTCGCTTGTAGGTGTCCAGGTCGAAGGCCACGCGCGTTCTACGGAGCGCATGGCGGGACCGGATTACGACGCGCGGCCCTCGCGCTGGCCGCACGGTCCGGTGGGGTGACCGGCGAGACGGCGGCCGATCCAGCTCATCACGTCGGCCAGCGACGTCTGTGGCACCGAGGCATGGCTGGTCGCCGGGTAGCGCACGAGCTGCACGGTCGAGCCCTGCGCGCAGAGCTGCTCCGCGGCGGTGACGGCCTCGTCGAGCGGGAGCAAGAAGTCGTCCTCGCCTTGGGCGAACATCATCGGCACGGCGATCGGTGACGACGCCGGGTCGTTCTCGTCGAGGTGCTCGGCCCACGTGAGATCGGTGGTGATCTTGGTGGGCGTGCCGTCGAGGGCGCCGGCCACGTCGCACACGCGGCGGGCGGCCGACAGCTGCTGGTCGGGCTCGCCGAGCACGGCGGCGGGGTCGAGGTCGGGGTAGGCGGCGACGTAGCCGGCGGTGACCATGGCGACGACGCCGGAGACCTGCGACAGCGGCGAGGAGCCGTCGAGGAGCGAGGACACGGTCGTGACCGGGGCGATGGCCGCCACGCCGGCCAGGCGGACGTCGGGCGCGTACGTGGGCGCCAGCTTGCCGGCGAAGAGGACCGCGTGCCCGCCCTGGGACCAGCCGTACGCGGCCGAGCGCCCGTGCGCGCCGGCGATCGACCGGGCGGCGCGGATGGCGTCGAGGATGCTGCGGCCCTCGCTGTCGCCGACGAGGTAGGGATGCACGCCCGCGGTGCCGAGGCCCTCGTAGTCGGGCGCCACGACCACGTTGCCGGCGGCGAGCAGTGCGGCGCGACCCGGCACCTCGATCTCGGCCTTGGCCGACGGTGCGCAGGTGTCGGCGATGCCGGTGGTCTGGTGACCCCAGGCCACCACGTCGCCCGTGCGCCGGCCCGGCGGCAGCCACACCACGGCGGTCTCCTCGACGAGGCTGCCGCGCACACCCGTCGAGAGGTAGCGCACGTCGAGGCCGCCACCGGGACGCTCCTGGACCGACAGGACCCGGCCGGGTGCGTTCGACGGGCCGGATGCGTCGGAGGCGCCGGACGCGCCGTTGGTCGTCACGATGCCCGCGACCACCAGCGAGATGGTGGCGACGATGACCACGGTGGCGATGCGGAACGGCACTTGACCCCCTTCGTCAGGGACCGTTCCCGCACCTCTACCGGTTCAGACCGGTTCGTCCTCTTCTGCGTGTTCGGCCGCTTCGCTCCGCGCCGTCTTGCGCAGCAGGAGGGGCCAACCCGCGGCGCCGACGGTGGCGAAGATGAACCACTGGATGGCGTACGAGAGGTGGGGCCCGTCGTTCGTGGCCGGGAGCGGGATCGGCCGGACGAAGCTGCGTTCGGCGGGGGTCGACGACACGAGCTGCAGGTAGACGGGCTCCAGCCGCTGGGTGGTCTGCTGCTGCAGCCGAGGGAGATCGATGCGGTTCACCACGTCGAGGTGCCCGGTGGCCGGGTCCTTGGGACCGAACAGGCCCCGGGATTCGCTGGCCCGCAGGACGCCGGTGACCGTCACCGTTCCGGTGTCGTCGGGGCGGACGGCCGACAACATGGTGGTCTCCCCGCCCCCGCCGAGCTGCGCGAAGCCGCGGTTGACGACGATGCCCTTGCCGTCGATGACCAGCGTCGTGAGGACGTCGTCACCGGGCTGCTCGTCGAGCGACTTCGAGCGCACGAGCACCGTGGTGCCGGTGTCCCAGTGGCCGGTGATGCGTACGCGCCGGAACTGCGCCGTGGCGACCCCGCCCCGCAGCGCGTCGTCGAGCGTCGTGACCGGCGCGGTGACGTGGTCGTTGATCAACTTGTTGTGGGCCCGGCGTTCGTGGAGGCGGCGCAGCTGCCAGAAGCCGAGGTTGATGAAGAGGATGACCAGGAACGCGCAGAGGAGGTGGCCGACGATCCACTTCGGCCGGAGCCAGAAGCGCGTGCTCATCGATCGCGCCACGCGACGTACGTGGCGAGGTCGGCGAGCGCCCCCCTCGCCTCGTCTCGGAGCGGGAGCTCCTTGGCCGCCGCGATCGCCTCGTTGGTGAGGTCGGCGATGCGGCGCTCGACCTCGTCGGGCGCGCCCGTGGCCTGGAGCACGACCTGCAGCGCGGCGATGTCGTCGGGGCCGAGGCCCGGGTCGCCGACGCGGGCGAGCGCCGCCGCATCGGCCCCGGTGGCGCGCTCGCGGGCGATGGCGAGCAGCGGCGTGGGCTTGCCCTCGCGCAGGTCGTCGCCCACGGGCTTGCCGGTGGCCTCCGTGTCGCCGAACGCGCCGAGGAGATCGTCGCGCAGCTGGAACGCCTCCCCGAGGGGCAGGCCGTAGGCGGTGAGGGGCGCCTCGAGCTCCTCGAGCCGACCGGCGAGGGCGGCGCCGAGGTGGAGCGGGCGCTCGACGGTGTACTTGCCGGACTTGTAGGTGGAGATGCGACGGGTGGTGGCGAGATCGGCGTCGCCGCGTGCGGTGCCCAGCAGGTCGAGGTACTGGCCGATGTTGAGCTCGACCCGCAGCTCGTCCCAGACGCGCCGGGAGGTGGGCGAGACCTCGGTGAGCAGCGCGTCCGAGTAGACGAACGCCAGGTCGCCGATGAGGATGGCGACGCCCTCGCCGAAGCGCCGCCCTTCGCCGCGCCACGACTGGGCGCCGTGCCGGTCGTCGAAGGCGCGGTGGGCGGTGGGCCGACCGCGGCGCAGGTCGGAGCCGTCCATGACGTCGTCGTGGATGAGGGCGAAGACGTGGAGGAGCTCGAGGGCGGCGCCCACGTCGGTGATCAGGTCGAGGTCGTCGCCGCCGGCGCCCACGTAGCTCCAGTGGCAGAAGGCGGGGCGCAGGCGCTTGCCGCCCTGCACGAGGTCGCGCAGGCACGCGATCGGATCGGCGAGCGACGGGTCGACGGCGGTCCACCGAGCGAGCTCGGCCTCGAGGACGGCATCGACGCGCGCCTCGACGCGCGCCGCGATCTCGAGCAGCGACGGTGGGGTCACGGCTCGTCCAGCTCGGCGACGATGCGCTCGACCTCGAGGCGGGTGCGGGCGATGCGCTCGCGGCACACGGTGATGAGCTCGGCGGCTCGGGCGACGCGCGCGGCCAGCAGGTCGACGTCGACGTCGGCGTCGTCGAGGCCGGCAACGATGGCCTCGAGCTCGGCCATGGCGTCGGCGTAGGTGATCTCGTCGTCAGTCATCGGGCAGCACCTCGCTGCGGACGAGCCCGGACTCGAGCGTGGTGACCAGCTCGGTGCCGGGCGGGGCGTCAGCGGGGAAGCGGACGAGGCGACCGTCGGCCGTGTGGGTGATCGACCAGCCACGGGCGAAGAGGCGGGCCGGGTCGGCGGCCGTGGTGCGTGCCGCGAGGAGGTCGGTGCGGGCGTGCTGGCGATCGAGGGCGACGAGCGCGGCGCGGCGCACGTGACGGGCGTGTTCGTCGAGGGCGCGCTCGGCGCTGCGCACGACCGTGGGGGAGACGCGGGCGGCGACGGCGTCGAGCCGCTGGTCGGCGCGGCGCAACCGGTCGGTGGCGACGTGGGCGGCCCGGGCCCATGCCGCTTCCGTGCGCGCTGTGGTGGTGCGAACCCGTTCGACGACGGCGGCGGCGCACGCGGTGGGCGTCTTGTACGAGGCGTGGGCAACCTCGTCGACGACGCACGAGTCGATCTCGTGGCCGACGCCGGTGAGCACCGGGACGGGCATGGTGGCGATGGCGCGGGCGAGGCGCTCGCTGTCGAAGGCCACGAGGTCGGTGCGCGAACCGCCGCCGCGCACGAGGAGCACGACGTCGCAGTCCTGCGTGCGCAGCGCGGTGAGGGCGCGCACCATCGAGAGGTCGGCGCCGGCGCCTTGCACGCGCGCATCGGCGACGCGCACCTGGAAGCCGATGCCCGACGCGGTGAGCTCTTGCACGGCGTCCTCGAACGCGGCGCTGCCGTGACTCGTGACGAGCCCGATGCGCAGCGGGAGGAGCGGCAGGGCGACGGCGCGGTTGGCGTCGAGCAGGCCGTCGTCGGCGAGAGCGCGGAGCACGCGCTGGCGATCGGCGGCGAGGCGACCGAGCGTGTGCACCGGGTCGATGGCCGACATGACGAGCGACACGCGGCCGTAGGCGAACTGGATGCGGCCCCGCACGCGCACCTCGAGGCCGTCGGCGAGGCGGAAGTCGGGGTACTCACGCAGCGCCTTGAGGACGCGCTGGTGCTCGAGGCGGAACAGGGCGACGTTGAGCGTCGACGTGGGGCCGCGGCGGTTGTTCCGCTCGCACAGCTCGAAGTAGACGTGGCCGCTCGCGTTGGGCTGCTTGAGGCCGTGGACCTCACCCCGGACCCACACCTCGGCGGGGAAGGCGGCGGCCACGGCACGGGTGACGCGGGCCACCAGCTCGCCGACACCGAGCGTCTGCTCGGGCTCGAAGAGGGCCGCTTGCGCCATGCCATCCATCCTGTCAGGCGGGTGCGACATCCTTGACGTCGTGAGTTCTGAGATCGCGCCGGGCGTCATCGAGATCGACACGTTGCTGGGGGGCTGGGAGCGGGTCACCGCGGGCTACCTGATCGAGGGTGCGGCACCCGTGCTCATCGAGACGGGCAGCCAGTCGTCGGTGCCGGCGCTGCTGGCGGCGCTGGAGGATCTGGGGGTCGCGCCGGGCGATCTCGCCGGGGTGGCGGTCACGCACATCCACCTCGATCACGCGGGAGGGGTGGGCGACGTGGCGCGGGCGTTCCCGAAGGCCACGGTGTACGTGCACGAGAAGGGGGCGCGGCACCTCGCCGACCCAGAGCGGCTGGTGCGGTCGGCCGCGCTCGTCTACGGCGACCTGCTCGACTCGCTGTACGGGCGGCTCGACCCCACGCCGGCCGAGCGCATCCACGTGCTGGAGGACGGCGAGGACATCGTGGTCGGGCCCGGGCGGGTGCTGACGGCCGTGGACTCGCCGGGGCACGCCAAGCACCACGTGGCGCTGCACGACTCGGCGTCGGGACTGCTGTTCGCCGGCGATGCCGTGGGGGTGCGGTTGCCCGACGCCGGTGTGCTGCGGCCGGCGGCGCCCCCGCCCGACTTCGACCTCGAGCAGGCGATCACGTCGCTGCGGCGGTTCGCCGAGCGGCGCCCGGTCGGGATCGCGCTCGCCCACTACGGGTTGGTGCCCGATCCGTCGTCGATCCTGGAGGAGGCGGAGGGCACGTTGCGGCGGTGGGCCGAGGTGGCCGAGCGGGCGTGGCAGGCCGGCGAGGACATCGCGGCCGCGCTCGACGTCGCCTTCTCGGCCGACCTGGCCGGCGTCGACCCGGCCCTGCGGGAGAAGCTCGAGACGCTCAACGGGGTGCACTCGAACGCGGCCGGGTTCCGCCGCTGGTTGGAGACGCGGGAGGACCATCCCCACCCGCATCCTCATTAGCGTTGGGGGTATGACGCTCATCGGTGCCCACGTGAAGCGTGAGGATCCGCTGGCTACGGCCGAGGCCACCGGCTCGTCGTGCATCCAGCTGTTCCTGTCCGACCCGCAGTCGTGGAAGAAGCCGCTGCCGCATCCCGATGCCGAGGCGCTGCGCTCAGCACCGATGCCGGTGTACGTCCACGCGCCGTACATCGTCAACGTGGCGTCGCCCGACAACAAGGTGCGGATCCCGTCTCGGAAGATCCTGCAGCAGACGATGGACGGTGCGGCGTCGGTGGGGGCGACCGCGGTGATCGTGCACGGCGGCCACGTGTCGGCCGAGGATTCCGTCGAGGACGGCGTGGAGCGGTGGGTGAAGGCGGTGAAGGCCCTCGAGACCGACGTGCCGCTCTACCTCGAGAACACCGCCGGCGGCGACCACGCCATGGCGCGCCACTTCGACACCATCGCCCGGTTGTGGGACGCCATCGGTCCGCTCGGCATCGGCTTCTGCCTCGACACCTGCCACACCCACGCGGCAGGCGAGGAGATGGCGGGCGCCGCCGAGCGGATCGCGGCGATCACCGGGCGCATCGATCTCGTCCACGCCAACGACTCCAAGGACGAGGCCAACTCGGGGCGCGACCGCCACGAGCATCTCGGTGCCGGCCAGATCGACCCGTCGATCCTCGTCGAGGTCGTCCGCACCGCCAACGCCCCCGTCATCTGCGAAACCTCTCTCGACGGCGTCGCGGCCGACATCGAGTTCCTGTCCACCCGCCTCTGACGCTCGACGCCCGACTCCCGACTCCCGACTCCGAACCTGCGACGGTTTGCACACGAAAACGTGTGCAAACCGTCGCAGGTTCAGGCGGCGTGAGCTCGGAGACGCCAGCGCGCTTCTCGGATTCGCTCGTTGACGGCCTGCGGTTCGTGCCAGACCTCTCGGTCCCACACCTCGACCACCTCGAACCCCGCGCCCTGCAAGCGCTCTCGGCGGGAAGCGTCGGCGGCCTTGTCGACGAGTGCCGCGTGGTACTTCTCGCTCTGGACCTCGACGACCAAGGGAAGCACGAGATCTCGGAAGTCGACCCGCCCGCACCACTCGTCGCCGCCGCTGTCGACCTGCCGTCGCATCCGCCACAGGCAGATCTCCATGAACCGGGCCTCGATCCCGCTCGCCGGTGGTACGTAGTCCGGCCCTCGTGCGGCATCGAGCTTGTGAAGCAGCGCGCTCCCGGCACGTCCGCGTTCCGCGAACTCATCGACCGTGCGGCGGAACGTGCGACCGTCGAGAAGCCGGTGGGACCACAGACGGTCGAGCACCCGCTCTACGCGGTGCGGGTGCGTGCTCGCAAGGTCGCACACGACCCATGCGGGACTGACCACTGGGATGCCGTTGACGACTTTCAGATGACGGGCCTGGAGATCGAGAACCTCATGGACGGTGGCCAATCCGGAGGCTCGGCGCGACATGCCTCGTGGCCTGACGAGGTCGATCGGGCTCGGTCGAAAGCCGGGCACATCCCACATCCACGCCGCGCTCGGGCCGGACACGGCGGCCCCTGGGCTCGCGTCCAATACGGCGGCCATCAAGGCCTGCTCCACGGTGGTCGGTGCGCCCGCCAACGCGAGCACGCGACGTGATCTCGGCACCCACTCCCCCAACCGCCGGAGCCGGTCGATCTCCGTGCGCGTCGCTCCGAGCGCTCGCGCCTGCCAGGTCGCCACGAGGGCGTGCTGGCGCTCGGCCAGCTCCCGCATTCGTTCGTCGATCCGCATGCCGCCCAAGCGTGCCGAGGGGGTGTGACAGTGACCGAACCTGCGACGGTTTGCACACGAAAACGTGTGCAAACCGTCGCAGGTTGGGGCCGGGGGCGGGGGCGATGGCGATGGCGATGGA
>Ga0207703_10002727_pt1 | contig 15135 bp, 14 predicted proteins | sample KBSSwiS12_FD_184304 | JGI IMG/M metagenome (GOLD analysis project Ga0207703, IMG submission 184304) | Switchgrass rhizosphere microbial communities from Kellogg Biological Station, Michigan, USA - KBS Switchgrass S1-2 (SPAdes) (version 2) | ecosystem: Host-associated > Plants > Roots >... | reverse complement strand
GGGTTCGGTAGAGATCGTCTACTTCGCCACCCCGAAAAACGAATTGAAAACACATGGAGAGTCTTTCCGATTCGTAGCACTATTCTAGAGTCCATTCCATGAGTCGTTTCCTGCGACTACTGCGCGGTCTGTTTAGACTTGCTCGTCCAATTTCCTCCGGCGGGCACGACCGCGCAGCTCGCAGGGAGTGCGGTTGGCGCGCTGGGACCGGCATTCAAGAAGTCAGCATCAGGAGCGACACATGTCGATTGCAAATCAAGGAAGTTGTTCCTCCCATTCTGGTTTTCGGAAAACATGTGACTTCTCAACAGCCTGGTTTGCGTCGGCAGCCGGCGGAGAGACGGCTAAGCCATTGGCCCGCCGCGTTTCTTGAGCGTCGGTAATCGCTAGTCGCTGGGCCGCAGGTCGATTTATCCCGCCGATCTCCATGATCGATCATTGTTGGAGACCGTTTTTTGGGCATGCCAAAATCAAAAGCAGCGGCTAGCCAGCCTGGATACTCACGGCGCTGTGTTGCAGGTTGCGCCCAGACTGGCACTGACAACTCTCATCACATCAACGACGGTGCAATGGCCGTCGCCGTTTAGGTCCCCATTAGTGCAAGCGGCAATAGCAAGCGCTTGGTTCGATGCTAGTTGAACATCGATGACGTTGACCTGTCCATCCCCGTTCAGATCGCAGCTAACGGAGGCTTGTGCATCTCCATACCACTGATTCACCTTCAATGTTCCAGTCCTCCAACCAACAGCGTTGAAGGAATCATAGTAGGCTTCAGATGCCTGCTTGCCAGTCAAACCTCCTTGGTCGAAAGCATGCGCGAACCAATCATCACCCTCATCCCGATATGTGGTATCGCCTGTATAGGCGTAGTACCACCAGAACGCGTGGACGATCATCATTTGAAGAGATTGCCAGTTAGGAGGGTGAGTGCCGCAGTTACCATCAACTCCTCCGCTGGAGGTAAACCAAAGATTAAAGTCGGCGCACCATGGACTTGTTCCTGCCGGCCCCTCAAGGTTCATCATCATGTGGTTGGTCTTGTCATAGTTGGCCCACTCATAGTCAAGAATTCGTTTAATGGCGTAAGGGGCACGTGGGTCGGCACTTACTTGCCAATCCGCTTCGAACGCATGAGCTGCCAAGCCTAACATGTATGCCTGCTGAGCGTACCTAACTCCGGAAGTATTTGACTCGGTAGCCCGCAGGACGAAGCCATAAAGTCCATCACGAACGTCTGCCCACGTGGGAGCGTTGTAGTTTCCATACTTGAACAAGGCCACTGCATCATCCAAGCCGTAAGAATTTTCACGCAACTGCGAAAGTCCGAGTTTGGGGCCATACGCGACAATGTAGTTGTTTTTCATCAACAGACCAGCATCTGAGTAGGAACTGTCATTAAAAGCTCGAGCCGCTCGAAACAGACTTTCGGTGAAGTGGGCGTAGCCGATCATGCTTCCGCCGCCGGCCGTTACGTAATGCCTAACACTCTGCAAATCCGTCGTTCCGGCATGGCCCATACCAGCTTGGAAACATCCGGTCCTATAGACCGGGTTCCCGGTATAGATGGCCATGTTGTCGAATAGCAGATTCCAGCCGTAAAAGGAGACCGTGGAACTTGTAGCAGCTCCGAGATAATTGACTGGTGATGGACTCGAGAGGGGATCACAGTAATTCGCGGGACCGGATAGTAAACTTGCTGGATCACCAGCATTGCCGCACATTGAGTTTGGGCAGGGACGGGCGGTCATGACGCCTTCCCATTTGGCAAGACCAGGGATTGATGTGAAGCTGGAGGGTGGCGCGTATGTGATGTTGGGAGGTGCGACCACGTCGATCACCCAGTCGAAAGTAGTGCAGTTTCCGCTGGCGTTCGTACCGCAAAACGTGATGTGAGTAGTCATCGTACCGGGCGTGGCGTTCGGCGGCACTGATGCAACAATGCAGATTGTCGGACCATAAGGGCTAAATATTTTCCCTCCGCTATTCGTACGAGCGCTGTAATTGCACTCCGAAGTAGAGAGGGGCACCTTATAAGCAAACGTCGTACCCGCAGGAAACCCAGTTGGGTCGGAATTCAAATAAAGGCTCCAAGATGAAGTATTCGTATTGTAGAGAGACGCTGTATGGATGCCTGTGCCCGCATCACTCACAGTCTGTAAGGTTCCGGTGCAAGGACCCGGTACAGTAAAGTTATTTGCGTCTTGCTTCAGATGAAACGTCCCAGCGCCGCCTACGCCGACATCACAGACATCCCAATTCGGCCAGTAGTTATCTACGAGCGAGTACATCCCTCCGGGCAGTGTTCCGGAAGTTTCAACGGTAAGTATGTCTCCATTAGTTGGAGTATAGGTACCACCTGTCACTTTGAAGATACTGGTGGCTGGATCGACTGTAAAGTTAAAAGCATACATCGGGGTGGTGACAAAAAAGGAGCGGTTGCCTGCGATGACTGTGCGCGGTCCGGAAAAATCCCAGAAGCGGACGTGTGGGAACGGGGCGGCCGAGAGGCATGAAGCGAGGCAGATGAATTGGAGGAACTGTTTCATGATTTAGGCTTGCGTGGGTTCCCTGGGCTGCGCAGACCAAGGCTTAGTCACGATTACAGTATGTCAGTAAGAATCTAAACAGCATCAAGGGATACGCTTAATGCTTACCGCCTGGGATCATACACCACGCTTCTGCGGGTTGCGCTAGGGATGCATGAGTACTGGTAATTGGATTCCGCCAAGATTCAGGGGTAAGCGGGCGAGGCGAGCATCCTCGTGGGGTGTTGGCAAGCAAATGCCTTTATGGAACTCTGGGTCACCATTGAATACCTCCGACAAAATCCCCAATCAGTCCGTCGGCCACGCTGGTTGAGTTTTCCGATGCCGCGGCCAGTTCTTTAGGCGGCTCGTCGAAATCCGGCGTATAGGCTAGCTCCGTCGACCCAGAATGGGTCAACCTATTTACGTTCTCCATGAACGATCGTCTCAATGCCCGACTACGCTCCTTGTTCTGAAGCACGATTGCATCAAGAGCATGTATGCTGACGGCGTGAGAACCGTGTCTTGTAATAGTCACCATTTGAATGGCACCCCCGACTTTTCCATCCTGACTAGCCGTTTCTATAATTAGGTGAGCTGCCAAGCATTTAAGGCTGCTCATCGAGGCTCTAGGATCATACAGCCTGTTTATCAAATAGAGAGCATACTGAGCCACCCCATCCACTCCAAATCCGTAGTTGTGTAGCATTGGAGCAAAATCGAGACTGGAAGACATCCGAAAGATTTTGGGATCATGATTTGACTCGAAACCAGCCACGAGAAAGTTTAGATCAGGCCTCGGAGGGCGAGGGTCCGTTTCCGTTGCCCTAGTAGCGAATAGCTGGAACCATTCCCGAAACTGGTCACGGGCGTAGTCATGAAGCGCCATCGTCAACGCGGTTATCCCCAGAGACGCGACGCCGGGCAAAGCTAAGAACCCAGAAACTACAGTGCTCCCCAAGTCCCCAGCTCCGGCCACCAATATTCCGACATGCTCACTCGCACGGTACACCTTCTTGATATGATCATTTTGTGCTGTCACGCCCCTTGGGTCACCGAAGGTCCCACGGCTATCGGTAGCCAAAACAAGACCTTCCGGACCGAGAAGGCAGATTAATAAGCTCATGATGCTTTTGATACACTTGGCTGCCCAACCAGGAGTGGGAGCTTAGGCATCGTTCGGATCATGACTCTTGAATGTGAGGAGTCCAGGGCCGGTGCTTACCGGCTTTGACCAACGCGAAGATTCTACCCAGGGCCGGGTTTGTGAAAACAGAAACCTGTTTTCTTGGCTTTGGCCTACGTCCTAGCTTAGTCGGGCGTCCTGTATTCGAGCCTTCAGGATCTCGATTATATCCCATGATCATCCGTCGGTGTATGCTACTGAACCGCCGAGGATGACTACCAAGTTGACGTTGACTGCGTAATTCATACGCTATCATCAAAACCTGACCAACTCTGGTCAAATGATCGCATATGGTCAAAAGCTAATTTTGGGATAGCGCAAACGCTCGTAGCTCAAACATGAGACGCAGCGGTGGCCGCTCGCGCTTTCCCGTCAACTACTGTAACTTCTGATAGCGATTTGGCCTCGAGATGTACTCGCTCATCAGGATTCAGGGGCGCCTTTGGCGGGCCTTAGTCAGAGTATGCCTATAGCCGTTGCGCACTGAGAATGGCGAGTGGCTGGCCGCGCGGTACGAAATTAGGCTTCGTCGCGTTGTCTCTTAGGGCTTTCCACAATGTCCTGGCGTCATCGCCACTAAACGTTGTAGCTTGGCCCGCAGCGAAGGTTATAGTTAATTTGACCGTCTGCCCGCTTCTGGTGTGGGCATCCTCAATCACCGCAGAAGCTATCGATTCGAGATTGATAACTTCGTCTTCTCCAAGCGCGATCAGCGTCATTACCCTACCTCCCAGTTGTAACTTGGCCTTCGAGTCGGTTTTCGGTCAAGTCGTCATCACACACGAAGGGCTCAAGTCGGCAAATGAAAAACGTCAGCAAACCCAAGAGATAGATCAATCGATGCTTTGAGATCCGCCGTGGTTTCAGTAGTACTGTTACTTTTCACCAACGACAGCTGTCGAGCTCTAGACTCTCTCGTTCGTCTCGGCTTATCGACGACAGGAAGATCGCGCCTTCTCGGTTATCCCAGAGTACGTTCGCCAACCCTTGTTCATACGTAGGTTCGGATGTGAACTCGAGGAAGGCCCCGACTGGAATCAAAACCGGATGGCGCTCACCGCCAATGGATTCTAGCCCTAGAGCACGCGCTTTGAGTTTGATATGTTTTCCAATTAACATAAACTGAACGAAGGGCAACCAGCTTCGCACACTGTCTTTTACGAGAAGCCAGAAAGCCACTGTTCTCCCTTCAGACGTCTCATCGCCAGGGTCGCCGATAGTGTTAGGTTTCCTTCTTAAGAGTTTTCTGTCAGTGATGCCCTAGATCATTGCTGTGGTGGGCTATGGTGTCTGTGCGGTATACCGCAACGTTGGGGCCGCACGGAACACCAGTGTGAGAATTGTATACGGAAGTAACCCCGATACTGGTCCGTACGATTACTCCTGCGGTCTGATTGTTAAGGGTGTTCGAGGCCAGGCCGCCAGCAGCTCGTTGCATCTCAGATTGTGCGACGAGTCCCGGGAGGTGGGAGCCTGCTTGGCGAATTACTGCTCTAGCGCAGCCGGGCCTTCACCGCCAACTCACCCGAGCCGGGGTTTGGTGCGCAGTCATTTGACTGGGTGCATGATAGGCCCGCTATCGTTATCGAGTGTGCGCGACTGTATGTCCCTAAGAGCGTTTATACGTTATGCAACTACCGTTTCTTCTTCGTGGCCCGACTCTGCGCGACCTCCAGGCATGCGGTAGTGAGCATTGGATTTGAGTCCAGGCCGCACAGAACAGGGCTTGGTCATGGTTATAGTCTGCCAGTAAAAATCTGAATATCATCAAGGGATATGCTTAGTGCTTACCGCCTGGGATAATACAGTACCGGTCGCACTTCCTGCGGGCTCGGCGCAGGGCTCGCCGGGGCATCAACTGTGAAAATGAAAACCTTAGCGCATTGCATGGTCAACCGATAAAAGAGTCGACAGGGATGCGGGATTCCTGGCGGCTCGATCCCGCCAGGATTCACGGGCAGCGTCCCCGGTTGTAGGGTTCGGCTGCTTTACCTCCGGCGCGCGTCCCGCAAAGGCGACCTATCGAAGCCCCCATCCCATCGCCCATCGCGTGGGCACTGCAACGTCGTTCTTAATTCCCGTTTTCTTGCAGGCACTTCAAAGTGCGTCGTAGACCAACCCGACGCCTGACGCCCACTCCTCGGCGATCTGGGCCCCTTCACGCCGTTCTTTCGGAGTGCAATCACTTTCGATTCCAGCGTAGAGAAAGTAGAAAAAGCCATGCGCTGATCTTATGACGAGAATGGCTGACGTGTCAGCTTTATCTTCGCTTGCTAATAGATGCTTCGTTGACGCGCCAACAGCGACGCGGGTCTAGGTCCCAGATTATGGACTGCACAGAGTTCCCAACGATCCTCGTGCTGCGACACTTTTGCGCGAGCGCCCTTGTCTTAGGCTGCGGCGACCTAGGTCACTGAAGCGGCCTTTTGCTCTCCACTTTAGATTGCGAAACTGAGTTTTCGTTAGGTCTAGTTCTGCGCAAATATATTCGACGGGTTTCTCATTCAAATAGAATTCAATCAAGACCTTCCGCTCTAGCTCCGGTAACGCGTCCAGGATTGTCTTCGTAAGTCTTAGACGCTCCGCCGAGCAAGCCGCCTGTTCAGGGTTCACCGAACCGGGAACGTTCGATGCTTCATCCAGGCTCCCGATCCGTCGTTGCCCCACGACAGCTTCGCCGACGTGGAGCATGACCTGCCTCTTCAGTACTGTGTAAACAAATCCCATAAGACGCTGAGGATCGCGTAGCTGCCCATGCTGGATCGCCGAAACAACGACCTGAAATGTCTCATGAAGCCGGTCGTCTACTTCTTGACTGGGAATCTTCGAGGCGAGGAAGAAGCGAGGACTTTTCAGTAGAACCCGATATAACTCTTCCATGCTCGGAGCGTGTCCAGCTCGGATACCGTCAACCAATTGCATGCGGTGTGTTTCATACTTGCTGCCCGATGGCAACAACGTCTGAGAGAGTCCGAGTCGTGCTCCATTCACTGGATAGGCTCTAATTCGCACTCTATCCTCCGATGACAAATTCGAAATGACATGGGGAGGTACTTTCGGCTTAAGCGAATGCGGCTCGATCCGAAATCCCTATTCCAGTAGTGCGAAGGATTGCCGTTGCTCTCAGCGTTTATGCCGGATAAGCTCTCCGAATCGACAACAGGACTCGCGAAGCCCTTGCGGCCCCCAAAGCCTCCGCGTCGTACGCAGGCCCGGCGCATGCGAGAAGAAAGCGGGCGTCCAGACTGACCAGCGCCACTGGCGGCGTCGGCAATCCAAGATGAATCAGTAACAATGAGGAGAGCATCTCGTTGGTCAAGATCCTTCGGTGTTGCGGTTGCTAATGAACTTGACGACGTAAAAGCCGAGGTCATTCGTCTGGATTAGGTGGGCCTGTGTTCCACCCCTCATCAGACGGACCATTGCCCTGGCCGCAAGTCTGGGAACGCCAGGGTGTCTCCCGATACCTGTAGTGTCTTGAACCGCTGAGATTTCTCCGCTCCAAATCGGGTCGAAGGCACAGTCTTAGATCCGTGGGTGAAAGACAATCGTTTCTAAATTACTGGATGATGAGAGCTAAGAGTCTAACATTACTTATCACGGATCTGACGGGCGCACTTGCATCGGGCGGCCGATATTGCGTTCGTGAATCTGGAATCAGCTAGTTTGCCGCGCTCGGCCCGCTCAGGTGCCAGCATCTAGGTTCCGGTCGGGCTGCAATGCTCGCCGGCGGGTTGCGTTTGTTGTTGACTCTGCGCGTTCAAGAACTTTCGCGACACGGGCCAGGAGATCGCGCTGGCTAAACGGACGCCGAATTTCATTGAGCGAAAGTTCTGGCATGTCCACAACGGTTAAGGCTTCTAAATGTGGGTGCTTCACACGGAGTTCGCTCAGGATAGGACCCCCTTCGATGCCGTCTGCAATCAGCATATCGATTCGGCCTTCGTGGACACTCCCGAGTTCCAGCGCCTCCTTGTGGTCGGAGGCCTCCAGTAAGTTGTACCCCGCGGCTTCGAAGAAATTGTGTAGTCGGGCACGGATCCATTCCCGTCCGTCCAACAGCAGAATTGTCGGAGCGTGCCCAGCACGGACCGCCGAGCTAGATAGCTCCAATTGCTCATTCACTCGGGGCAGGAGGAGGTCTATTAGTGTGCCATCCGGAGTTGCATTTGCCATGAGATAGCCGCCGTGCTCGGCCACTATGAAGTGTGCCACCGACAGTGCCATTCCGTCAACGGCATTGCCCGCAGGATCAAACAACTGATCCAAATCAATCTCAGTAGCGTCGTAGGTCAGACGGCATGCCACGAAGCTCGCCAGCTTGCCATCCTGTGGAACCTCAGTACGGCTGGTTTCAATCAGCAGGCGGCCCCCCTCGGGGCTGATAGCACAGGCGTGTAGAACTATGTTCATGATCGCCTGCTTGACCTGCTTAGGAACGATCTTGATGAGCCCTATCCCGGGTCCAGGATTGATGGCCACGACCAGGCGTCCGTCGGCCGCCCGCTGGATAGGCTTGAAGATCTGGCGCAAGACATCGTTCAGCTTTAGAACGTGGCGCTGCGCTACTTGACGAACTCCCAGGACAGCCAGTTTTTCCGTGACCTGCTGAGCTGCGAGCACGGCAGCACGGATGTCTTCAAGAGCGGACCGCGCCGCCGAATTGCCATCAAGCTGTCGTGTAAGCAGACCGGTCCTAGTTCGAATGGTTTCGACCAGAATCGCGTATTCAGCCGAAATCCGCGCCGCAAGCATTCCCGAGACTTCTACTCGCCGCTCTTGCCGGAGCCGGCGTTCTGCCCAGCGCCGCTGGGTGACATCCCGTAGAGCAAGCGTTGCACCCATAAGAACCTTCGAGTGAGAGCGCACGGGCGCTACTGCGCCTTCGATCGCGAGTGCGCGTCCATCTCGTGAGATCAGCCGTAAGCCGTCTTTCAAAGGGGTGGACTCATCGCAGAGAATCGCCAGCGGAACAAGATCGCCTACCTCACTGCTAGACTCTTCTTCCACCAGGTGTATGACGGATTCCAACGGCTGACCAATGGCGTTCTCCGATGCCCATCCACTCAATACTTCAGCGGCGCGGTTCATAATGCAAATGCGGCCGCTCGTGTCAGTTACTACCACACCTTCGGTCATCGAGGCCAATGCGGCCCGACACCAGCACTCCTCCGCTTCAAGAAGCACTTTCAAACGGTGTTTGTACACCGCGATTTCGATCGATAACTGAAGAGAAACCTGGTCCACGGGCTTAATGAGGTATTCGAAGGGGTCGTTACTATTCGTCGCGATTTCCAGGTCCTCTGTCAGAAATACTAGGGGCACTTGATGGCGCGTTCGAACCTCCCGGGCGGCTGTCATTCCATCCCGTGCGCCCCTAAGGTGAATATTCATCAAGACAAGATCGGCGTCGGCGGCCCTTTCTACTGCTTGGTCAGTACTTTCAACCAAGTCCACCACTTGGTGGCCTATGGATCTCAAGCACATCTCGATCGCCAGGGCAATCGGCCGATCGTCTTCCGCCACCAGCACCTTGTAACGATTCGTAGCTTGCATGGCTCCTTTAACCCGAAAGGGATGGCATCAAACACCATTCACTGACTCCGATGAATGGCCGCCAATCGACCTCCTTAGAATCGAATCCACGTATTCCGTTTTAGCTCAGCCGCCCTGCAAGCACTCGGCTAGAGTCCCGGTCGCGGAGAACAGAGCATTAATCATAGATCGCGCACCCTGCGCAGTGCGCGAATCGTACCCTGTCCGTGGCTTTGATGGTCGGGCGAATTCAAAAAGATCGCGCAGCGCATCGGAAGAAATGAGCGCGCCGAAAATTCTCAGCATCCCGCTTCGGGATTCCCATTGTGAGACGCCACTAGGGTTCCGCCCTTTGGGCAGACGATGCCGTGGACATATAGAACGCGGGGATTGTTGCCAAGATTCGGCACCGTGATCGGGTTCGACGATTCCGCGACGCTCCCTGCAATTAACTTGCACAGAAGATAGTGCTGTGGACGCCCGCACATTCTCAGGACTTTACTCCGCACTGGTCCTCCGTAATGCGGCACGATTCCGGTCTATGCATCCTGAGTAAGGACGCGTTCCTGAGGTTATCGGTTCTGGCAGTTCGTTGAAGATCCAGTCATGCAGCTGACAGGTAAGGGCCGCAACGTCGTTCTTTACGCCCTTTTTTACGCCTACTTCCAGAGTGCATCGTGCGGGCTTTGACCGTCGATGGCAGTCAGTGACTCGCGCGAGGCGGCCAAGCACGCGAATATGAAAAGCAACGGCATGGCGGCGAGACTTGGTCCGCGCCAGCGCCTCGATGCGTAACCAAGTTCTCCTGAACGGCGGCCTGGTTTCAGTAAACTCATACTCTGGTTATCGGCCTTCGTCCTTGGTCTATGATCTTTCTGAGATAGTTTCTTTGGTTGCCAGGGGATACTCCAGGGCGGATTACGGTCCTGTACTCGCCACACTGACAGTGCGTTAGCGTGAAGGTCTGCATTCCTGCCCGTTCACGTCCTAGTCCCTCCGCACTCACTTCCTAAGATCCCGCAGATCGAGTGTTCGCTGGGTAGGAACTATCACAACTGCGTGTGTTGTCGATACGCTGATCGTGAAACAACTTACACGTAGTTTGTCGACCATCGTCCTGTTAATCGGGTTTCAAATCATTGGATTTAGCCAGAGCGTCGCGCTCTCTGTTGGATCGGTCTCGGCGATAGCTGGGACGATCGTCAGTCTTCCGATCAATCTGACCTCGTCGGGCGGTGCCCAAGCCGCTGGCCTTCAATGGTCCTTCCCTAATTCCTCGGACATCACGATCATAACCGTGACCGCCGGCCCGGCAGCTACCAACGCCGGGAAGAGCCTCACCTGTTCAGCAAACAATTGTCTGCTTGTCGGTTTTAACAGCACGGCGATTGGGGATGGCACAGTAGCTACCGCGAGCTTCCAAATTGCGTCGAATCCATCGACCGCGTCGATTCCCGTGCAGATCTCTGGTGTGATCGCGTCAACAGCAGCAGGCGATTCGATTCCGGCGAGCGGAAGTTCAGGTGCAATCTCCATACTGGCGCAGCCTCCCACCGTCAGCGTCGGCATCAGCCCTCTGAATGCGACTCTTACGGCCTCGCAGAGCACGCAGTTTACGGCGACGGTGACTGGCAGCTCCACTACATCCGTGATCTGGTCGATGACTCCCCCGACCGGAACTCTGTCCAACGGATCGTATACCGCACCTTCGGTGATCAACACTGCGCAGTCGGTGACCGTCACCGCGACCAGCGTTGCCGATCCGTCCAAATCCGCAAGCGCTGTGGTTCAGCTCGCGCCCACCGTCAGCGTCGGCATCAGCCCTCTGAATGCGACTCTTAAGGTCTCGCAGAGCACGCAGTTTACTGCGACTGTCAATGTAATCTGGTCGATGATTCCTTCGACCGGAACTCTGTCGAACGGATTGTACACAGCACCTTCGGTTATCAACAATGCGCAGTCAGTGATCGTCACCGCGACCAGCGTCGCCGATCCGTCCAAATCCGCAAGCGCTGTGGTTCAGCTCAAGCTTAACGTCGGCGGCGGACACAAAGGTGCAGTCAACATCGAAGTACCGACCTCGCAGTCGACGTTCAATTCTGCAAAGGACACTATCAACATAGCGGGAACCGCGCCCCCAAATACTTCCGAGGTTGTCTGGGCAACAGACCAGGGAGGCCACGGGCAGGCGATCGGAACGCTGGATTGGGTGGTGAACGGAATTGTGCTTCGAAATGGCTCCAATCGGATCACGGTGACGGCTCGCGATGGCGCAGGTAATCTGATTACCTCAGCGCTCACTGTGGTATACAGCTCTCCTACTATCGTGACCACTTCCCTTCCCAACGGGCGGGTAGGAAAGCTCTACTCGGCCAAGCTGGCCGCGGTCGGCGGAACTCCACCATTTACCTGGTCTGCAGTATCAATGCCAAATACCCTAACCCTGAGTAAAGACGGGGTGATCGCCGGTACTCCTGGCGCCGAAGGAACATTCACGCTTACTGTGACGATCGAGGACAGTGAGCAGGTATCGACGACAGCCTCTATCAGAATGCGAATCGATAACGGCCTAGTCCTGGTGTCGGCTGCCAGCCTAATACCGGGTCCAGTCGCACCTGGTTCCATGGTTACGGCATTCGGCGACCAGCTTGCCGGCGGAGCGCTGTCTGCGACGGTGAGGCCCCTTCCGACGACCCTCGGAGATGACACAGTAACTGTTAAGGATGCCAATGGCGTAGAGCGCAGAGCGGGGCTTTACTTCGTTTCACCCAACCAGATAAACTTCCAGATCCCGCCCGAAACAGCCGTGGGATCTTCGACGGTTACCGTCATGACCGGCGATCAAATTCAAACCTTCCCGAGCCTGACGATTTCAACCATAGCGCCCGGACTGTTCTTCCTGAACTCAGACGGGTTAGCAGCGGCCGATTTGACGCGAGTCACTGGAAATAGTACCACTTACGAGCAGATTACAGAGTTGGACAATACAACCAATCTGCCCATGGCCATCCCGATTGACCTCGGATCCGACAGGGATACGGTCTATCTGACACTCTATGGAACAGGATTCCGAAACCGTCCCAGTCTAGATTCCGTGCAAGTGCTCATTGCTGACGGGCTGGTCCCAGTCGACTACGCCGGTCCTTCCACCACTTCCGACGGTATGGATCTGGTTCATGTACTCCTCCCCAAGGGGCTGCGTGGCACGGGCAACGCAACTGTCGTGGTAACAGTGAACGGCGTATCGTCGAACGGAGTAAGCGTCGTGATCAAATAAAGTTTCGTGATGACTCATCGAGGGGAGCCGAAAGCCCGTCTTCCGATCGTCGCCGGCGAAGAGTCGGCAACAATCACAGGATGGGTGGCGGAGAAGGTTGTGGACGCGGGACACGCGGTGCTGGTCTCGACTGCCCGGCCGATCATGCGTCCGTTTGAGGCCGCGAGGAAATGTGTTCACACACTCGGTCTCAAGAATCAGCATGAGTGGAGACTACACATTTCGGGCCAGCTGCCTTCAAAGCCAGCTCGCCCGAGAGACATCCGGTCCGCGCCAGCTCAGTTATACAAGAGCGTCGGGTGGGTTAGCTAGGGCGACTGTTTGTGAACGCCGACGATCGCCTCGCAAAAACGTGCGTTCCGGCCATTCCTCAGTGCCAGGCGATTTGTTCGTGTGAGTTTCCCAGATAGCATCGCTGCCCTGGATCCTGCGCTTGCAGGCCTACTACCCGAGCTTAAACCCGAACAGCTTGAACGAGGTTAGATCAGTGATGCTGGCTAACAACAAACGGGTAATGGAAGAAATGGCAACGCGTTCATCAGTAGAACCGCCCCGACGACTGTCAGACTGAACAATCCTCAAAGCACTGTTCAGGCACCACGCTCCAATAGCGATTGGTTGCGTCTTGTACTGCTGACTGACATCGCGTTCATAGCAGAGTGCTTGCTTTCCACCGGGACGGCCGTAGGCCCGTCTTCCACAACTTCTCCCAGCGCAATCCGTATTTGTAGTGGCAGGGACAATTACGTGAATAGCCGGGGCGATGGATTGGCGGCGAATCAACTTCCGCTTGAGCTGTTGATCGCTTCCGGCTTTGTTGGCTCTGGGCGTTACTCCAAGTAACGCCTACGCAAACATCACTGACCACAAATATAAGCGTTCTTCACTGCGAGCATCCCCACCTACTCGCACCTAATCCCGTTCACGGTTCGATCTTAATAACTCCGTAACCCTGCGAGAAAGTATCTTCTTGCGGAGGGTGTCCTGGCACTGCGCGCAAATCACCAGATGCTCCTCAAAAGGAGGAACCAACTCGGCGGCCAAACCTGCCCAGTGCGTAAAGTTCGGTGACGTGGTTCGACGGGTGGATGTCGAAATGATATCCATACGGTGCCCCTCCCAATCGACACAGATCTATTACCTGCAATCCAGTTAACAACCTAATGCTACGCCTGCGCGGTTTTCACATCCCTCAAGTCTGAATCGACGGATGCAATCACACTCTCCAGTTCGGCCAGAATGTCAGGAAAGCGCCCCTCTATATAGAGCCTTGCCTTAGCATTGGCGAGCACCCGGCTTATGTAGCGACATGCGATGCTCAACTCCAACACGTCAGTACCATACGATGCTTCAACCGATTTGAAATCTCGGCAAAGAGCATCCGTCTCACGCTCCAGGCCGGTCTTTTGATCGGAAGACAGTGGACTGGTCGAACTGGGTTTCATTTGTTCTACAAGCATGTCAGCTCGGGTTCCCGCGAGCAGCGCGTCGGCAAATGCCTCGGAGTACCTGTTTGAAGCAATCATTAATTGTGCAGCCTCGACTTGTCTAACAGGTTTCATTTTTCTTAGATGCGAAAATGCTTTTGGAGGAATGCGCCGAGTCTTCAACAACTCGACAGCCTCTTTGCAGATGCCGACCAGGAGATTGCGTTTCCTGCGGATCGTGCGGACATTGACGGATAGCGCCTTTGCAATGGCTTCCTCACTGTTATGTTTCAGCGCTCGGAGGATCATCTGATGTTCTGCGACCGCCGAGAGATAGTTGACCCTCTTGTTACAGGTAAAAGCGTCGTCGCTCGTCGCGAGTATGCATTCCACTTCGGTTATATTCCGTCGCGTAAGAATGTCAAGACGCCTATGGCCGTCAAGCACCCGATACCGTACTTTTCCGAATGGAAACACCACCAGAGGCTCAACTAGTCCAACGTTCAAGAGTGAAGAGTCGATTTGCCGGTACTTCTGCTCCGTTCGCTCTCGTGCCTCGATTTCGCGTGTAGGCACCAAGCTAGTAATGCGGAGTGTCTTTACCTGTGGTTGAAATGAGTGTCGTATAGAAGTTGCCATGGCTTTGTCTTCTCTAAGTGAGTCGCGATGCGAGGTGGGCGGGAATGCTGTCCAGCCCTTCCGTTCGCAACAAACGCTTCAGCCGGTCGTCTGCCAAAATGCGCTTTAGTCCCGACGCGACAACAGCTAGGCGCTGCTGAACCGTCGCAGAACGTCTCAGCAAACCACGTTGAAGCTGAGTTTGACGTTCATATTCTTTAACCAGGTCTGCGCCCGACATTCCTGGGAGAGCATCAGCCGCGCTCTGTTCGCTTTTATTAGACCGCCGAGCTAACAACCGTTGGACCGATATCAGCTTCCTACCTCGAAGGTCACCCGTTTCATAAGCTTCGTTTAGCGCTCGTCGGACTTCGGCTGTACTCGCCGTAGCTACAGTAATTGCCACTTTTAGAGGAATGCTCCCCGCGATCACTTGCCCAACTAAACGATCCTCACCACAACGGAGGAGTCGAACAATGCCGTCTATATAGGTTCTTCCAAGACCCAGGGTCCTTGCGATTACGACGTTGCTGAGACCCTGATCTTTTAGCCGCTGAACCTCGCGTA